>Ga0214473_10003908_pt1 | contig 17985 bp, 15 predicted proteins | sample RVTome_7_FD_203509 | JGI IMG/M metagenome (GOLD analysis project Ga0214473, IMG submission 203509) | Soil microbial communities from uranium-contaminated site in the Upper Colorado River Basin, Wyoming, United States - RVT98D197 | ecosystem: Environmental > Terrestrial > Soil > Contaminated >... | reverse complement strand
CTTCTACATCTGGAGCTAAAAATACTTATCCTATTTCACATTATATTGATATTTTTAATTATGTTTTAAAAACTGGTATTGCATGGAGAGATATCAGGGCACCACTTCATTGGTCTACATACTATAAAAAATTTAAAAAATGGGTTGATCATGATATTTTTCTTATTTTATATAAATCTGTTCTATCATTATCTATTCAAAAATCACTTCTCAATCCAGATAATCTTAAAACTCTTTTTATTGATTCTACGATGATTAAAAATTTTAAGGGTATTGATCTACTTGGAAAAAATCATTATGATAGACATAGATACGGTAATAAGGTTACTATTATTGTTGCTTCTAATGGTATACCTATTTCTGTTTCTTTGGCTACCGCTAATACACATGATTTATCTCAGGTTATTCCTGCCATTAATAATATACCTATTAAGATTATTCGACCAAAATTAATTGCTGATAAAGGTTACATATCTAACAACATTAAGATACAGCTTAAGAAAAATAATAATATTCGATTTATTTATCCTTATAAAAAAACTCAAAAGAAATCCAATACCAAAATGGAATTAAAACTTCTAAAACAAAGATATATTGTTGAAAATACTTTTTCATGGTTACAAAATTATAGAAGAATCAGAATTCGATATGATAAACAAAGTAATACATTTTTACAATTTTATTATTTTGCTATGGCTAATCTCATTTGTAAAAAAATAGATAAATAAATATTATTTGTATATAAAATTATATTATTTAGTATATAAATTATATTATTTAGTATATAAAATTTATTTTGGAAAAATAAAAACTTAAGAATTTGTAATTTCCTTTGTTTTATTTATTAGTGCGTTAAAATTTGATTATTATTTTATATATAAGTAATATATTACTTTACAATATTGATGTTCTTATGACAAAAAAATCAATTACCAGAACTATTAATATTAAAAGGTATAAACGCAAGCAACGGAAACTCGAATATAAATTAAAACAAAATCCTAATTTACAAGCTCCTATTAAAAATATTGGTTTTAAAGAATCCAAATCACGTATTGTAAACGATGAATATCGATCCCTGAAAATTATTCTTGGGGCCATTCTAAAAAAACCAGAAGACTTACAATTATTTGAAGATCATGCTATCATAATGCATCATTTAAGTACTTTTACCTCTCAATTAATACATATATATATTGGTCAACTCAAGAAAAATAATATACAAGAACCTATTACTCAATCCACATATGAACATGCAATGAAATTAATTGCCACTAAGGATTTTGAATTATCTGAAAAAGAAAAAAACTTATTTAATGCATTTAATACTTTAAAAACAAGTATTGGAATACAAGAATTTGAAAAATATACTTCTATATCACATTTGATACATACTGCAGCCACTCAGATGTTTACAAATTTTAAAGTTAATATAACCACTCATTATTACAAGAGACTTCGTAGAGTTATTTATTTATTAATTGAACATCATCCTGAATACTCTAAATTAGAAGATGATGATAAATCAAAGAAACGTCTTCAAATATTAAACTCCATTATTGATAGAAATATGAATTCTGAACATACTCAATTTCAGGATTTAATTAATCAATGTATTAAAGATTTTATTCCAGGCGATCATTGGACAAAAGGTTCCTTAGGTTCTGAATTAGCATGTTGTTATGCTAAATTTATTTATCCAACATTCGCACTAGAAGCAAAATTGGAAGATATGGGGAAAAAAGCTCTGAATGAATATTATAAGAAAAAAACTAATAATGTAATTGAATCGCAAGATAAAACAGCAGTAATAATAGAAAAAAATAGAGGACCTATTCCCAAGAAAACTTTTAAAAAATATCCAAAGATATCTAAGAAGAAAAAATCTGAATTAAGTAATGAATTAATAGATGAATATACCATTAAGAAAAAATATGCCTGTTTTCAATCTGTGCCAATTAAATCAAGTTTCATAATTGGTTATTATGGTATTAATTCCCAAAGTTTATTATACATTGGAGATTTCACAGGAATTCCTGGATATATTAACAAGAGAAAAACTATGGATGAACTTGGTAAAGATCCTAAGAAAAAAAAGATGATTTGGGGACGTTATTTTAATTTGAATCATCCTATTTTTCAAAAACAATATAAAAAAGGATACCGTTTTGATTATAGTATATCAACGGATGGTTTTGGATGTACATTAAAATTTGTTCCAAAAACAAAACCTACATATGCCGAATCAGGATATAAAAAATCAAAACTTAATCCTAAAAAATCATCAGATGTAAATGAGATCGATAATGATGTATCAAATGAATCAATCAATCCTAAAACATTATCAGATACAAATGAGATTAATAATGGTGTATCTAATGGATTAAATAATGAATGCACATCAGAATTATCAGATAACAAAACAATAAATGAAACTACATTATCATCTAAGAAATTAATTAAGCCAAAAATAATAAAAAAAATACCAGTCAAGAAGCACAAAGCACCTGTTAAACCAAAAACTATAAAAGAAAAAGGATGGCATTGTCCACAAATATCAGATTTAGATCCTAACGATCGTTTAAAGTTAGCTAATAGAAAATTAGCAGGTGTAGATCCGGGATATAAAAATCTGGTAGTAATAGTATCTGGATCTAAGGCAAATGGTACTTTTAAAAAATATGTTTATAAGGCTAGTCATAGAAAATTGGATACGCAGTTTTTTAAAATACAGAAAACAAGAAATAAGCTCAGGAAACAACACTCATTAAATGAATTAGAAAAACCATTAAGTGCCACAAATAGTAAAAGTCTTGATGTAGAGATATTTTTAGAATATATTAAGGTTCATTATGAAGTAAGTTTAAAAGTAAATGCTATTTACCAAAATATAGTATTCAGAAAAATCAAGTATTATAGCCAATTAAGAGCTAAATCATCATTAGAAAAATTGGTAAATGATATTAAAAGAATATTTGGACCAGATGTAGTATTATTATACGGTAATTGGAGTCGTAGTACTCAAATGAAGGGTTTAATGCCAGTTCCAGGACTTGGTATCAAAAAACGATTAGCTCGATCATTTGAGATGTATGATGTAGATGAATATTGTACTTCAAAAATGTGTTGTAATTGTCATAAAGAATTAAAAAATAAGGTAGTCATAGATAAAAACACAGGACAAAGAAAAGAAATATATAGAGTGTTGGTATGTGATAAATGCATAGGAGAAGATGGAAAAATGATAGAATCTAGACATATTCACCGGGATATAAATGGAGCAGTAGATATATTAAAATTAGGAAAATTAGATATAGAAGGAAAACCAAGACCAGAAGCATTTTGTAGGAAACCATTGGATACAAATAAATCAAAAACGCAAGTAAAAACCAGATCTAAAAAGCAAGTAAAAAAGACAATATCAAATAAGCAAGTAAAAAAAACAATATCCAAAAAACAAGTAAAAATAATATCTAATAAGCAAACAATAAAACAAGAAATAAAACCAAATGTACAATCAAAGATAAAACCAAATATATATGTTAAAACCCAACCAAAAATAAAACCAAATATACATATTAAAACCCAACCAAATGGATTATCAATGATTGAAAACCCGTCTGTTACCCAAACACAAAGACAAAAAATTTTCAAGAAGATAAATCCAGGATTAATGGATGATATTATAATTCAATCAAAAATAAAAATGATCATAATACCAGATGAATATGATCACAACCAAAATCAGGGGCCATCAAACGATCCTCATTTACAGGATGAGTTCTGTAAATAAACCCTTAACAAGGGTTTTAGAGTTGGTAGTGGTAGACTAAATGTCAGCCACGTAATGCGAATGTAATAAAATTAAGAGCATTATGATCTTAAATTTAATTGTTCTACATTCCCAACCTCCAGAAGATTTCATTTCCATATCAGTAACTTTTGCTATTAAATATGTACCAACCATACCTGTGATTAAACCATAAAATGAATAATACATTCTAAATAATTAAATTATTTTGTTAATTTTTTAAATTTATAAATGATATAATGATATAATAAAATTTATTCAATTTTTTTTTATAAATGAAAATTTTAGCCAAAATGTATATTTTATTGTATTTATGAAAATTAATTAGATATGATATATAATTTACTTTTTATCATATACGCATGTAATTATATATTTGCAATACATACACACATATCCGGGATATTGTTGAAATGTAGTCGGTTCATTTACTTTATAATTCCATTCAAATTCAGCTCTATTATAGCAAGTCACACATTTTTGATTTGTTGATTCATCTAATTTTTTGATTTGAACTATTAATTTGCTGTTTTTTCCAATATATTCTTCCATAGCATCGAAAAAGAATAATGTTTATAATCATATCATCAATTTTTTTGATATAGTCAATATTGTTCAATAATATTTTTTTATTTTTTATTTTTATTTTTTATTTTATTTTTTATTTTATTTTATTTTATTTTTTTTATTTTTATTTTATTTTTTATTTTTTAGGTTTATTCATAAAATTGATACTAATGCTATTCCTGCATTTCCTTTGTAAACCTATAATCAAGATCCAGATTATTTAATGAATCCAGATTATATTCCATTATTATATCATAATTATTTTTGGCACAAAAATTTTGAATTAATTATTTATAATAAAAAATTTTGAATTAATTTTTTATTATAAATAATTTTAATATATATATTAAATTCTCAACATGACCGCAACATTCAACTCGACGACAACCAAACAAAGCGCACCAGATTCGCTCAAAACAATTCTCGATCGGGAAGTAGAAGACTCTGTTAACTCTATTCCTGACCGTATTCCCGAGTCCAAGAATCAAAATGCCTTGATCAAACAAAACTTCCTGGTTGCTTTCGGGTCGGATGAAGAATCTTACTCTGACGAGGGCGAGGATATCTCGGGTGATCCTTTTTGGAAGCCTTTACTTGAAGTGGCCGCAAAGTACGGACCACCTTTTGGTAAAAAAGATTTGTGTGAAAAACATATGCAATATCATATGTTTTATCTTACAAGTGATATTACTGATATTGTCGATTTACCATCTTATCATTATGGTCACTGTTCTTATTGTATCCTAGATGGTGGTCCTTGGTGGAATGAAGAATGGGACTCATGGAGCGAAGTTACAAGTCGTAGCCTTGGTGTTATCTATCTAGGATTCCAAGATTTCCTTCGAAAAGTATGTTATTTATCCAAGCAAGATAACATTCATCCTAATAATTTGAACTTGAAGCATTTTTGTAATCTTTACCATACCGGTCAAATGTTGGGAGAAACTAATATTAGTGGCAGTGCGATGGAAGATACTATAATGAAAATGTTCAGAAACATAGTATAATTTTTATAGAATTAATGTTTTATTTTTATAACTTATAATAGATCTTCAGTATAATAATTGCGCACTGCTTACTATTGTTTAAATATGATATAGATAAAAATCATAATTTAGTATATACTTTATAGAAATAATAAAGTTTCTTATTTTACGTTTTAGTCTCTGCGCGCGCAGAGACTAAGATATAAAATAAAAAATAAATATCATATATAATCAATATTCCTATTTATATAGATTTTTTATATGAATATTTTATAATTATAATATATATTTAATTTATAATTGTAGTATGCAGGGCGCAGCACTTAAACATAGTTTATTATAAATAATATATTTTTAATATAAAAATAATGTATCTATGGAAAATTTTATATCTAAAAAATTGAAATAAATAAATCATACCAAATTTTATATAATATAAATGCCACCTAAGAAGTTTTATGGAGTAAAACAAGGTAAATTTGGTCAACAAATTTATACATCATGGGCCGATTGTAGTAATGCTGTTACAGGATATCCTAATGCAATTTTTAAAGGTTTTTCAACACATGATGAAGCAAAACAGTATGTTTATGGCGAAAATTCAATGCAAGTTCAAAATAATTATATTAATGAAAATAATCACAATTCAAACAATTTGAAGCCGAATAAGCTTACAAACCATATTATTCTGCTTAATAAGGAACAAGATCCAGCTAAAATTTTGCTAGATATTGATATAAAACCATATGAATTATATTTTAATGATATTGAAAAATATGAAGTAATAGATATCTATACTGATGGTGGCTGCACTAATATTGCTACACCTAATGCATTAGCATGTTCTGGATGTTATTTTCCTCAATTTGGAATAGGATTATCTGTTAGTGTTCCCAAAGAACAAACTAATAATAGAGGAGAATTGTGGGCAGCAATATATGCAATCTATTTTACAATGCATCTTGTACATGGTAAAATAACTAATATAAAAAAGATAAATATCTATACTGATTCAACTTATGTCGAAAATAACTTGATTAATAAAGCTAAGATGAATCTTGATTTATGTAATTTATTACGATTAACAAATGAAACCAATAAAATTCCATTTAATTTAGTTAAAGTCCCAGGCCATTCTAATAATGAGGGTAACAATATTGCTGATTATTTAGCTAGAACAAGCCATCTTCAATAAATACCTATAAGCGAGTATGATTCACCAAAGAATATTAAATTTAATATTCAATAGAAATTACTGATTATTTATATTGAATATTAAATTTAATATTCAATAGAAAATACTGGTTATTTATATTTTTTTAATTATAGATTATAAGCTCAATATTCCATTCTTTTCTAGCTTTGTCTAAAAAAGAAATAAATTTGATAGCCATTTCATCTGATATTGCTAATTCACTGGGATAATCACCACTGAACCCATATTTTAAATAATAATATTGGGATTTTTTTGTTACATGAATTATATATGTGCTAATTTTTTCTATTATAGCACCTGCAGTGAGGTAATATGAATCACTATCACCATCATATTTAAAAAATTTGGGTGGATAAAATTTATATGTGGTATTATCATTAATAAGCTTATCCCTATAAATTTGCTGTTTAATTATTTTTCCTTCACGATCAATATATATATTTATATGATCTTTATCCCATTCTAAAAGAGGAATTATCATTTATGTTTTGTTCATATAAAATTTATAATAAACTTTTAATCAAATTTTTTAGAATAATTAAAAAATCATCCTAATAAAAATTGATAAATTTAAAAATCTAATAACGTATTTTTAAATTATATTAATAAAAATTATTTAAATTAGATGGATTATGAATATAATAAGCCATTTAATGGCCTTGCATTCAACATGTTTTTAAAAAGTAATTTGAAGGATGCTATACATTTTGCTATTGCTTGCAATGATAATTGGGTTCTATCACTAGCTAAAAGAGGATATTTAATTCGATGTGGATTACGTAAAGAATATCGAGCAATTAAAATAATTATTAGTCATATGTCAAATAGATCAGTTATCCTTAAACCATTATTTAATCGTAAAGCAGAAGTTGATCAGTATCTTGGTTTTAGATTATATCCTTATATTGATAATATATCTCAAGATTGGATTGGTCCATTATACATTAAATCATCCAATTATGGTTGTGATGATGCTTTATATAGACTCAAATATGTTTGTGAATTAATTGATCAGCCTAATCCATTAAAAGAATTAAGTATTGCATCAGAACAAACTATTGAAACAAGTACAATTGGTGGTCCTCATTTATACCATACATTAAATGTCGATGATGCTGTATGGGATATTAAATTTAGGTTGTTAGAAGGTAATCTATCCTATGGTTTTATAGGATCACGAGGAATTAGTGGCAAAGTTGCTATTGCAGAAAAAATACAAAATTCTGATTGGTGGCATTTCCCTTGTTTTTCCCGTGAAAACCCAGCTCTTAGTTTATGTTTAGCATATCATCCAGCTACATTATCACTTCAATTGGATAGACCATTTTGTCGAATTCAGATTTCATATAAAACGTGTGCATATGATAATGATTATCGTACATGTTTAGCACGTAGTAATAGTAATACACAGCCAAGTAACATTCCTATTCTAAATAATCAATCTACAATTAGATATCTAGCAGGTATGTGGGGCTTATATAATGATGTGTATAATATATCTTCATTACCTTCAATACAACCACATACCCAAATACCAAATTCTAATTTATATAATACAACCAATTTTACAAATTTAATTCAAGGATCTAATCCCATATAAATTATAAAATATATAAAAATTACATCTTATCAAGTTTTGAAATACCCAGAATAATAAAACATTGATCAATAATTTTTTGTGTCATTTGACAGATAATCAATCGATTATAATCAACATTTTTAATTTTTTTATCAGGTGTATAATAAATACATCGACATTTCGTATGAAATGCACTAAATGTATTTGCTAAATCATATAGATAAGCACATAATGTATGAAACATAAGATCATCTGCTATTTTATCTATTATTTCTGGGAATAATAAGATCATTTTGCATACATCTAATTCTTCTTTTTCCGTAATAGAAAAATTATCAATGTGATCTGGAATATTTTTTAAATATTCATTCGCATTTTCAAGAATAGTGCAGATCCGAACATACTCATATAATTGATATGTACCAGTATTTCCCTTAAATGAAATCATTCGATCATATGAAAATCGATAATTATTTGTTCGCATAGAACTCAGATCTGCATATTTTAGAGAGCCATATGCTACTGATTTTATAATTTTATCTCGTTGAATATCTGTCATATTTTCATTAGTTCCACGATGTTCATGTAACACATCTTTGGCTTTTATTATAGCTTCTGATAATAATTCATTAAGTTTAACAGTATCACCCACTCGTGATTTAAATTTTTTGCCATCATCTCCTAGAATAACACCAAATCCAATATGTTTAACTACTTGATGTGGTTTTTTCCATCCAGCTAGTTCAGCAACCTTAAAAAATAATTCACAATGAAGTGATTGTCCACTATCAATAACATAATATATTTTATCCATATTTAAATCAACAAGACGATATCGGATTGCTGCAAGATCAGTTGAATCATATGTAAACGAACCATTCGTTTTTTGTACTGTAAGAGGAAGATCATATCCAGGAACGTTTATAATTTTTCGTCCATCCGATTCTTCTACTAATCCTTTCGCAGTAAGTTCGGCTATTACATCTGGTATCATAAATTGATAAAAAGATTCACCTACTTCTGTAAGTCGGATATTCAATTTATCATATATTTCATTATATGCTATACGTGATATATTTTTAATATAATTCCAAGCATCTGTAATATTTGTATCGCCGGACTGCAATAATACTACCTTATTATGGGCAGCTTTTGCAAATTCTGGTTCATTATCAAACCGGTCCTTAGACTCTTTATAAAATTGCTGAAGATCACTTATAGATAATCCACTATCTAGATAAGCTTCTTTAGTAGAATATTTTTCTAATAGGTGTTGAATAATCATCCCAAATTGTAGACCATAATCACCTATATGATTAATGCGATAGACTTCATATCCTAATAATTCATGTAAAGTTGCAATAGAATCCCCAATGATAGTTGATCGTAAATGACCTACATGCATATCTTTTGCAATATTTGGAGATGAAAAATCAACTAATACTTTAATTTTATTCTGTTGAAAATGTAAAAGATTATTATTCAAGTTATACATATTTTGAATCTGTTTTCGCACAAATTCATTCTTTAAATTAATATTTAATGCATTACGATCTATTATACATGTAAAATTATTCAGATTAATACCTGCTGCCAGTTGATTACCTAGATCATTTACACTTATATTAATACCATGGGAATTTAATGCTTTTTGTACTGCAATAAGTGATTTAACTTTATAATCAGTATTGAATTTGCCAAAATATAAGACCTCTAATAAACTATGATTGATTACCACATTTGGATATAATGCTTGAAAAACTACAAGAATCTGATTAGATAAAAATAATTTTATATTTTCCATTTATATTTTTATAATAATTATTATAATAATTATTATAAAAATTAAAATAATCAAATTTTTATATATTATAAAAAATTATTATTATAACACATGATTTATTTTTTATTATTTTTTTTTATTTTTTAATATTTTTTATTTTTTTTATTTTTTAATTATTTTTTTATTTTTTAATTATTTTTTTATATTTTTTATTTTATTATTTTTTATTATTTTATTATTTTTTATTTTTTTATTATTTTTTATTATTTTATTATTTTTTATTATTTTATTATTTTTTATTATTTTATTATTTTTTATTATTTTATTATTTTTTATTATTTTTTATTTTTTTATTATTTTTATTATTTTATTATTTTTATTATTTTATTATTTTTTATTATTTTATTATTTTATTATTTTTTATTATTTTATTATTTTTTATTTTTTTATTATTTTGTATTATTATTCATATATTTGTAGTTTGAAATATATAAATAACAATCAAAAAAAAATGATCACAATTTTTATATTTATTATTATTATCTACGATAAACGAGATGTCATGTTCATCAAATTCAAATAATACTAGAGATAAATCGCCTGTTAGAGGCAGAAAACCATATAGGCCCCAACAACATAAGAAGGTGGAACCGCAAACTATGAAAGATCTGAGGGCACTTCTTGAACAAAGGGGCCATACATGTGTACAAATAATAGGTATGAATGAATATAAATTCGAATGGTGCCAAAAAGAAAAATGTGATTTTATGATAATTCAGGCGAATGCTCATAAACGGCAAAAGAAGCAAAATAAGTTTGTTAGTAAATTGGAAAAAGCAGGGCACACGTGCATTAAACTACAAGAAATATATCCAGGCCGTATAAGCTGGTGTGAAAAAGATGTATGTGTAAACAAATGATAGTTACATGTAGTGCATAAAATTATAATATAAATATAACTTTGGTATATTTATGATTTATAGTATTGCTACACCGCCACCAACATATCCACTAACTGTATGTAGAACATTCAATCAAAGTTGGAAAAATTAAAATTAGTTGAAAAAAGTTTTTTCAATGAATTCTAATATAGATATGTAATATATATACAATATAAATCTAATTTGGTTAATATACCAAAACAAAAAACTAATAATTTAACTTATTAATTTCATCATAGATTGATTGAATCCAATCATATTCTGTTTTGTAATAAGTATAATAAAATAGATCTTCAATGTTTACATCAATTATATATTTGGGACCAATTTCTTTCCATAATTCATTATTTGGTGTATAAACCCCAAACGAAGTTCGTTGTTGATTAATTGATGTATCTTTTTCGCTCAATGATATCTTCCATTTTTGAATGTATATTCTGGATTTTTCATTTTCCCAAACATTATCATATTCACACATGGGATTAATAATTATTGTTTCTAATTTTTTCCATCCAGTAAAAACCAAAAAATCCATAATATAATCTGTAATAATTGGCCATCGTTCTTTTATTATATCAACTGATATATTAACCCAAATAGTTGGGGCAAGATAGTAAGGTATATCCAATCCTAAAACGAAATATGTTATATACCAATCAGCCCTACAATTCATTTCTGTTTTAAATAACAATCTCATTTTTTAATCATCAATTTTTATTAATAATTTCAAATAATATTCAATATCAAAAAAATAATGAATACTATATAATTCAGAAATAAATACTATCCATATATTTTTTCTTATTTTGCATGATAATAGAAACTTACCCAATCATTTTTGGATATTGCTTATTTATATCTGGTTCTATTAGTTGATTTTTATTTTTTATTTAGCAAAAATATAATTTTTACCAAATTTATCATCGAAAATTATTTGACAATTTGGCTTGATACCCAATCTATTTTTTGTTGAATGTTTTTCATACCATACGGATACTGCACTGGTAACGTATCTGAACCATTGTCTATATGTTAATTCAGGTAATGGCATTGATTCATGAGGACAACTATCAGTCATCCAATACAGTTCATTCTTTTTCATTAGATTACCTTCCCCTAGTTTTTCTCGTAAATGTTCACAATTTCCCAGAGCACCAGGCTCAGATATGTGTTCATTCCAATATCTACATGAATTATTAATATTGGAAGATTGAAATAATCCACCTATTAAATTATTATGATTATTATTACCATTAATGGGAGGGAACTCCTTACCACCACCCCAACCACCACCCCAACCCATTCCACCAGGATTTTTTTCGGTATGTATACCAGGTCTTCTCTGTGATAAACCTTTTTTAACCAAATTTTCTGAAACTGATAAATATCCAATCTTTCCGAATTCATTTGGATCAAGATGGCATTTTTCTACTAGAGGATAATAATGTCTATATTCTTTTGGTATGGATAATTTATCCCCAATAATAAATGGCATCATATTAATATTGATCCCCCGTGCTTGGGGAAATATAACATTTGCTATTTTCTTACAATTTAACATCTATAATTTTTATTTTAAAAATTTATAAATTTCATCAAATTTTTTGATTAATTATTCTAGTGCCAAACTAAATGAATGAAATAGAAAAACACATTTTATTTTATTTATTTTATTCTTTATTTTTTTATTTTTTAATTTTTTATTTGGTTTTATTTATTATAATGAATTAATTCATGGCATTCATAGCATAATAACATATTACAATGATAACAATCTATATGACCTTCATTATCATTCCATTTTCCTTTACCATATTCACCTAATTTATGACATCTTTCGCATCTAGCTGGGCCTTCTCCAGTTGTTATTCTACATTTAGGACAGAGATTTGCTTGTTTTTTATTAAAATGTTCTGTGCTTGTATAAAACAAATAATCATAAAACCAATCTTCTAATTCAGAAGTTTCTGTAAATTCATCACATTTCAGACAATATGCGCTTAATACTTTACATATACTGCAGAACGTTTTAGCATTATCTTCATAAAAATTTTCATAATCTATAACCCAATTAGTTGTTTGTTTTAATCTCTTTTTTTTTCCACAAATAAGACAAGTCATCTTAGATCCAATTAACCATTCTTCAGCCACAGTAATTTTATCTTTTAATGAATTTAAAGATGAAACATCAGTAGATATATTCATTATTTATTTTAAATTATAATAATCTTATTTATTTAATAATCATTTTTTTTTATAAAAAATAAATATATAAAATTGACTTTGTTACAAAGCCAAATTTGATCCCCATGACCAGTAGGTCGAGCCCCCCAAAATGGCTTTGTCCACAAAGCAAAAATTGCCTTTGGACAAAGCCAAATTTTTAAATCTAAAATTTATTTTTCATTTTTATTTTTTTATTTTTTTTATTTTTTATTTTTTATTTTTTATTTTTTTATTTTTTTATTTTTTTTTATTATTTTTTTATTTTTTATTTTTTTATTTTTTATTTTTTTTATTTAATTTGAAATTTAAATATTTTTATAAATATAAATTAGAATATCATGTAACCAATTAATTCCATATAGAAAAAAATCTTAAATTAACATGAAATATCATTTATATAAAATTGAAGTTTTTGTTAATATGATTAATGAAAATGTTACTAAGATTCACAAAAAGCCTTTATAGCTTTTTATAAAATGGCGAAATCAAAAAATGGAGTTTCAAACTCCACTATTAATTATGATTGATTCTATATGAAAAGTAATAGATATGAGATATTATTAATATCAGCCAGATGTATTCCATACAAATCCATCTTCATCAACTCGAAAACCTTGACCAAGTCTAGTTAACATATATTTTGGCCATTCTGGACCATCCTGTTCTATTAAAGCTTCAACGAATTTTTTCCTATCTGTGCGATAAAGTTCCCATAATTTCTTAGTTGCAATTATTCGGTCCCTTATTATTTTTCTTGGTTCCATATAAATGTCATCGAATATCGTAAACATTCTAATTTCATTTAAATAAACAAATCAAATTTTAAAGAAAACCCAAAGACATAAGATTTTGGTAGTGAAAAATAAATATTATTATTAAATATTAATGAGCATAATAGATCGAATTATACACATGCTTGAATATATCTTGGGGAAATATATTCAATAACTTTACTAGTTTTAGCCATTTCTAAAGTTTGACAGGGTTCATGTACTTCTCCTAATGAATGAGGATACCTTCTAATTGGTTCTAATAAATATTCATTAGTCTGAAACTTAGGTGCTACATATTCAACTGCAAATGATCTCTCTGCTAAAGCTGCTTTAACCATTTCTGGCGTTTGTTGTTCAAATGGAATATGTTTTATACCATATCCGTTATCTTGTAAATAGACAAGTATTTCATTATAATTTTCTTCAAAAGTATTAGGTTGTGATAGTCCAGGAGCTAACTTTTCAATCATTGCAATAGAACTTATTTGCGGACGATAAGAATGCATGCTCTGGTAATATTTATTAGCTAGATGTTTCCAGCTATCTGGTAAACAATATCCTGGATGAATTCGTTTGCATGCTAAGGCAACATATTCTTCAGTAAGTTCATTTTCAGGAATATATTTTATATTATCCCCGCGACTAGATAAGGATAAAAGATAAGTTTCATGTCCCCAAAACTTTTTAGGAACCCATTTTAAACGATTATAATGTGTATTTAAACTTAATTCAACAATTTTTTGTGTAATGATTTCTTCTGGAAATATTTTTAATCTATAATTAAGAAATATTTCAGCTATATGATGAGTAATATAATAACTAAATTCATTAGAATTCCATAAATAATTATTATTATTTTTCATAAGGTCTGGCAAATATGTTTTAGCATAGGTAACAAAATAATCAACTATTAAATCTATAATCTGATTTAAATCAATTGGATTTGTCCAATCAAAATCTTGCAGTGTTTTACCTTGAATTTGTAAAATTTCTTTAGTAACATTTCCAGTAATATAGCCTACAGTAGAACAATAAAGATCCCGATCTTTAGTCATTTTTAAATCTTCTTTTTTGCATGCAATTGCAAGTATTTCAGCACTAAGGTGATTATTGGGAATTGCCTTAATAAAATAAGAATCTTCTCTAACTATTTTCTTTAATAGTTCTGGAACACACCATTCTTCAGGAACTTTATAACATATAGCCTTAGGATTTTTAATCCAACCTTCTAGTATTTCCTTATCTGTTAATAAAGATTCCGGAACAGCTTTAGTATCAATATTTTTACCTTGCCTACAAGCTTCAAGTAATAATGCTTTAATAGTTTCATCAGGAACTCCACCTGGAATAGATTTGAACATATCAGCTTTCCACCAACTACTGCCATTTGATTCCATCGAAGCATAAAACATTTCAGGGGTTAAAAACTCCACTGGAGTTCTAACAATAGCAAATGAATCAATTTTATTAATTTCCACCCATTCCTTATAAGTTAAGAGTGAAACTCCTTCTTGCTCATAATCACGATACTTATTATGATAATGTATATGACGGAATTTGGGACCTTGGCATTTTAAAGGCACCCAATAGGTAATAGACCATAGTTCTGTATCACCACCAGCTGCATTATATTCTTCTAATGCAAAAACAGCCATATCTTCTGTCATAACATCATGTGGTATATATCTAATAGCGATATAAGAAATATTTAGGGCTATCCAACATAAATCTTCAGTTAGAAATCTCTTCAAAACAAATTCAATAGCCCGAAAATTTTCTTTTATCGCTTGAACACAAATATCTTGGGTTATTTCATTTTCTGGAAGATATCTGAGAAGAATACAATTAGTAAATTTAGGCTTAATATTTTCTATACTAATTCCAAAATATTCTGCTATATTTTCTTTAAATTTTTGAGATGCCTTGCAATAATCCATATTTATCAATTATTGTTTAATAAACAAATAATAAAATAATAATCAATTTTTTAGATTTATATCACATTCCCGTTTTATTTTTGAAAAAAATTGATTATTATTATGAAATGCATATAAATTAATTAAATATATGAATATGGATTGGTATAAATTTCATTTAGGGCGTTTTCAAGAAGATTTGGGGAAAATGCATAATCTGAATGAATATGATATTAGTAATTTAACAGAAGCTTATGGATTATTAATTAAAAATATAGGAGCTAATAAACGTAGTATTGTACGCGATGTCCTCTTATATCATTTTAAATATCTTGATAAACCTATTATATCACATGCGGGATTATATTTTTCTGTAGTATCTACTATTAGAAAACTAGAGGATACAGATGATTGGAATTTAATATGTAAAAAGTTGGGTGGTAATAATCGTTTTAAATGGGATAGAAAAACACATATGTGTTTTAATAAGAACTTCATAGATGTTGCATCCTTATTGAAAATAGAATTTTCATCATATTATGGAATTCCCGATCATTGTTATACAATTATTGTACAATTTTTAGCAGTATCTGATGCATATTATACATTTTCTTCAAAAATACATTTATTATCTATGCCTGTTCACCATTTCACAGAAGAAGAATGGATGAATAAAATTCATCAAATGTCCTAAATGATATGATCTATCAAATGTCCTGAATGATATGATATCAAATATCCCAAAGGCTGGCTGTTGCTAAATGAAATGATCTATTAAATGTCCCAAAGGCTGGTCGGGGCTGTTGCTAAACGAAATGATCTGATCTATCAAATTTCCTAATTAGAATAATAACATTCATCAAATGTCCTAAATGAAATAATAGTAGCATTCATCAAATGTCCTAATTGGAATAATATTATTTCATCAAATGTCCTAATTGGAATAATAATAGTTCATCAAATGTCCTAATTGGAATAATATTAGTTCATCAAATATCCTAATTGGAATAATAATATTCATCAAATGTCCTAAATGGAAGGATATGGATCCATCAAATGTCCTAATTAGAATAATAACATTCATCAAATATCCTAAATGAAATAATAGTAACATTCATCAAATGTCCTAAATGGAATGGTCCATCAAATATCCTAAATGGAAAGATATTATCCATCAAATGTCCTAAATGGAAGGATATAATACATCAAATGTCCTAAATGGAATGGTCCATCAAATATCCTAAATGGAAAGATATTATCCATCAAATGTCCTAAATGAAAGGATATGATACATCAAATGTCCTAAATGGAATGGTCCATCAAATGTCCTAATTAGAATAATAACATTCATCAAATATCCTAAATGAAATAATAGTAACATTCATCAAATGTCCTAAATGGAATGGTCCATCAAATATCCTAAATGGAAAGATATTATCCATCAAATGTCCTAAATGGAAGGATATGATACATCAAATGTCCTAAATGGAAGGATATGATCCATCAAATGTCCTAAATGGAATGATATGATCCATCAAATGTCCTAAATGGAAGAATATGATCCATCATATGTCCTAAATGGAATGATATATTGGTCAAATATCCTAAATTGAATGATATAAAAATATCTATCAATATTCAGAATAAAAAATGTATCTGGAATTACTGACTGCTTACTTCAATAGAATTACAATATTTAATCCAGTTCATAATCAAAACTTAACACATTATAAATAATTCTAGTACGTTGGCGCGCAGAGATGCACACATTCAAATCTATTTATTTTTGTTATATGATCATTACTATATTATTACAATATTTAATCCAGATTAAGTACAATTTCAGTGCGCGCACCGCGATTATAGTCTTTAAAAATTATAATTATTTATATGATCTAAAGAGCATATATGCATTATATAATAATAATTTTAATTATAAAAATTAACACCATATTTTTTATAAACATAAAAATTCTAAACAGATGGGAATTTAATCATATCAATAACTCCGCCTGGGATTTGATTCATAGCTCCCCCGTATAATGATTCATAGCTCCCCCGTATAATGATTCATAGCTCCCCCGGAATTGGATTCATAGCTCCCTGTATAATGATTCATAGCTCCCCCGGAATTGGATTCATAGCTCCCTGTATAATGATTCATAGCTCCCTCGGAATTGGATTCAT
>Ga0214473_10003907_pt1 | contig 17986 bp, 18 predicted proteins | sample RVTome_7_FD_203509 | JGI IMG/M metagenome (GOLD analysis project Ga0214473, IMG submission 203509) | Soil microbial communities from uranium-contaminated site in the Upper Colorado River Basin, Wyoming, United States - RVT98D197 | ecosystem: Environmental > Terrestrial > Soil > Contaminated >... | reverse complement strand
GCTCGTCCTCGCTTAGCGCAACGATATATTTTTTGTACATAATCCCTCCTGTAAACAAAAGATTGCTTACAGGAGAGTATACAAATTATTAACTTATCATTTCAAGGTTGACAGGATACTAGATTCTACAGATGCGGGAACTGGGGATTTATCGCGTCAGGCAAAGCTATATTTTTTAGGGATTCACCGCATCGGGCCTTCGAAGATACTGAAGGTATCATTGCGAGAAGATATATTACCACAGAATAAGATGTTTTCTCTGTATTATGCAATATCCGAGGAATAAAACTCGGATAGAAAGAATTAATGGAAATGTTATGGATTTTCCTTTAAATAACGCTCCTGAATTCTTTAAAGGTGTGTATATTGTCAAACTTGGCGGATATATTGAGATGCAAAATAAAGGACGGTTTTTACTTTCCAAGAAAGGATGAAAGGGTACAGGTTCAATTTTATATGAAAACAGAACCGTCTATTTAAATCGGAATTGTCCCTTTTTTATCATTTGAAAATGAGTAGACCAAAAAACCTTTCTTTAAATGAAGTATACAGAATTAAAGCAAGCCATAATCCTGAGAAATTTATTGCAACCGGGAAAAAAATTAAGGACTTACCTCATTTAACCTATAGAGATAAAGTCGATCTTTTTTGCAAGCGTATTCAAGAGTGGTATTTTATAACGACTAGGCCTATTGAGAAAACTCACAAGTCGAATTTTGTTATCACCGCCGTTTCTTGTCTTCTTATTGATTTACTTAGCCAATACAGATATGGCGAAGAACAATCGAGCAGAAAACTTTATATCAAATTCTTCGAAGAATATTTACGTGAATACAATCATCCAATTGATCCACCAATAGAAACGTGTTCATTTAATTCGAGGAGTAAAATGTGGAAGAAGACCTTTATTAAATCTGTTGCAGAAGGTTTTTACCATGGTGTTAGATGTGGCATACTGCACTCGGCGAGGATAATGGAATATTGTAGACTCAATAGATATTACGAGGAAGAAATCATAAAAGTTATCGAATGGGATACAACTAATAAGCATCAAGAAATAAACATTCATGCACCAGCCTTCTTTCATAAAATAGAAGAGATTTTCAGAGCTTACATTGCACGTTTGCAAAATGGTGAAAAAGAAGTCAAAATTAATTTTCTGAAACGCTTTAACTTTGATTATGGAATTATGCAGGACTATAAAGGAGAGTCATTAAAATTCTGATCACATAAGATTCTCACTAAAAGGAAGCAGAATATTTGAACAGAGTTTTTTAGGATATTTCTCTTTCGCGCCTTACAGCCTCGGCATTTCCTCGCCTTTAACCCTCTTCACGGCGAGCTTGTTTAGCGCGTTCAGATAGGCCTTCGCCGAGGCAACGATGATGTCCGTGTCCGCCCCGTACCCGCGCACCGTGCGCCCGTTCTCCTCCACAATGACCATCACCTCGCCCATCGCGTCCATGCCGCCCGTGATGCTCTTTACCTCGAATTTCTGAAGGGTGCTCTTTGTGCCGGTCAAGTGGGCGATGGCCTTGTAGGCGGCGTCAACGGGCCCGTCCCCTTCGGTCTTTTTCTGGCGGGTTTTCGTCCCCATCAGAAGTTTGACCGTGGCTATATGCGGCCTGTTCAGGCCGGTGCTTATGGAAAGGCCGGCCAATTTATAAAGCTGGGGCGTGCTCCTTGCCACCTCCTCGGAGACGAGGGCCTCTATGTCCTCCTCGAAGATCTCCTTCTTCTGGTCGGCAAGGCGCTTGAACTTATCGAAGGCGCTCTCCATCTCTTCGGGGGTGAGCTCATAGCCCATCTCCTTGAGCCGGGCCCTGAAGGCATGCCTCCCCGAGTGCTTCCCAAGCACGAGCTTCGTGCTGTGGAGGCCTATTGACTCGGGCCGTATTATTTCATAAGTTGTCTTCTCTTTTAAAAGGCCGTCCTGGTGAATGCCCGACTCATGCGCGAAGGCGTTGGCCCCCACGATGGCCTTATTGGGCTGGACGGAGATGCCCGTGACCTTCGTTATGAGCCTGCTTGTGCGCATTATCTCTTTGGTGTTTATCTTCGTGTCGGCCCCGAAGAGGTCCGCTCTCGTGCGCAAGGCCATTACGATCTCTTCCAACGAGCAGTTGCCCGCCCTCTCGCCGATGCCGTTTATGGTGCACTCTATCTGCCCGGCCCCGGCAGTCACGGCGGCAAGGCTGTTGGCCACGGCAAGCCCCAGGTCGTTATGGCAATGGACGGAGATCACGGCCTTTTTTATGTTTCGGACATTATTCTTCAGGTACTTTATAAGTTCGAAAAATTCCTGCGGGATGGCATAGCCGACCGTGTCGGGAATGTTCACGGTGCCCGCACCCGCTTCTATCACGGCCTCCACCACTTCGGCCAGGAAGGAGCGTTCGGTCCTCGAGGCGTCCATCGCGGAAAACTCTACGTCATCCACAAGGCTACGCGCAAGCTTGACCATCTCCACGGAGCGCGCGAAGGCCTCCTTGCGGTCGATCTTATATTGATATTTAAGATGGATGTCCGATGTCGAATGGAACGTATGGATGCGCTTTTTGGGGGCGTCTTTCAGGGCCTCCCATGCGCGCCTTATGTCCTGCTCTTTTGCCCTGGCAAGGCTCGCTATAATCGGCCCCTCTACTTCATTGGAGATTTTTTTTATGGCATCAAAATCCCCCTGCGAGCTTATCGCAAAGCCCGCCTCAATTATGTCCACGCCGAGCCGTGCAAGCTGTCTTGCAACCTGCACCTTCTCTTCAACGTTCATGCTGGCCCCGGGGGACTGCTCCCCGTCCCGGAGCGTTGTGTCGAATATCCTAACGAGCCTCATGAGCCTTCTCTTTTTTTCTCCTTAAGAATAAGTAAAGGTTTTCTATTATACCCGCTGAGATGTATATGATTGCAAACGAGAAGAGCGCTATCTCGGGGTGCATGGCTATGATCACGATTACGAGCACAATCGCCACGAGGAGCCAGAAGGGCTTCCTTTTTGTGAAATTGATCTCCTTGGCCCCGTGATACCGGAGCGTGCTCACCATAAGGAGGGCAAGCGCGAACGTGAGGACAAGGACAAAGAGGCTCCCGTCGGGGTCGAGCCCCCGCTCGTTCGCGAATATTATCAAGGAGACGAGGACCAATGCCGCCGCCGGTATCGGCACGCCCATGAAGTAGCGTTTTTCCGTCGTCACCATCTGCACGTTGAAGCGAGCAAGCCGGAGCGCCCCGCAGGCCACAAATAAAAAGGCCGCCACCCAGCCCACCCTTCCGAATGCGTAAATGGAGCTTAAATAAATTATCACGGCCGGGGCCACGCCGAAGGCCACGAGGTCCGAAAGAGAGTCCAGCTCTATGCCGAAGCGCGTAGCGCTCCCCGTAAGCCGGGCCACAAAACCGTCGAGGCTGTCGAAGACTATGGCTACTATCACGGCCCACGAGGCGAGCACGTAATTGCCGTTTATCGCCATCACGATGGCGTAAAAACCCGCGAACATCCCGACAAGCGTAAGCCCGTTGGGGAGGATATAAATCCCTTTTTTCATGCGGACCCTCTTTCCGCTATCACCGTCTCGCCAGCCTTCACCCTGTCCCCCGGTTTGACCCTGAGAGTTACATTGAGAGGCAGAAAGATATCCATCCTTGAGCTGAACTTTATCATCCCGAAGCGCTCTCCCCTTTTAAGCGTCTCGCCGGGCTTTTTCCGGCAAACGGCCTTTTGGGCAATCGTGCCCGCCACCTGCCTCAGGAGCAGCATCTCGCCCGTGCCCTCCTCCTCGATGACAATCGAGATATTCTCGTTTTTCCTGAAGGCCTCCTCGCTAAAAGCCTTCCTGAACGAGCCCTTATTATACCTTACCACCCGCACCGTGCCGTCCGTGGGGGCCCTGTTCACGTGCACGTCCATCGGGCTCATGAAGATGCTCACGAGGAGGGCCTCACGTTTGATGTATTCGGGCTCGTACGCCTTTTCGGCAACAAGCACCTTGCCGTCGGCCGTGGCAACGTAAAGGCCCGTGCCCTCCGGGGGAGTCCTCTCCGGGTCCCGGAAGAAATAGAACATGAAAAGGGTAAGGAGAGCCGGTAGGATAACGAGATACCTGCCCCCGATAAGATATGTAAAAAGGCTAAGGAGGCCGAAGAGGATGAAAAACGGCACCCCCTCCGGCGCAAAACGGAACATACTTATGCTTTGGACCTGTCCACGAGCTTTTTCTTTTTAAGCCACGGCATCATGGCGCGGAGCTTGTTGCCGACTTCCTCTATCGGGTGCTCCTCCCCGCGTCTTGTGAGGGCGTTGAATACGGGCTTGCCGACGCTGCTCTCAAGTATCCACTCGCGCGCGAACTGGCCGGACTGGATCTCCTCCAATATCTTTTTCATCTCTTTCTTGGTCTTCTCGTTGATAATGCGCGGCCCCCTTGTCAAATCTCCGTACTGGGCCGTGTTGCTTATGGAGTAGCGCATGTTCGTGATGCCGCCCTCGTAAATCAGGTCCACTATCAGTTTCACTTCATGCAGGCACTCGAAGTAGGCCATCTCCGGGGTGTAGCCCGCCTCGACAAGCGTTTCGTAACCGGCCTGTATAAGGGATGTAAGCCCGCCGCAGAGGACCACCTGCTCGCCAAAGAGGTCTGTTTCCGTCTCCTCCCGGAAGGTGGTCTCTATGATCCCGGCCCTTCCGCCCCCTATAGAGGAGGCATAGGCGAGGGCGATATTCTTGGTGTCCCCGGACGGGTCCTGGTGTATGGCTATCAAGCAAGGGACGCCGCTCCCGCTCTCGTACTGGGAGCGCACGAGGTGGCCCGGCCCCTTCGGGGCCACCATGAAGACGTTTACGGTTTGAGGGGGCACTATCTGCCCGAAATGTATATTGAACCCGTGGGCGAATGCCACGTAGGAGCCGTCCTTGACGTTGGGCGCAATCTCCTCTCTGTATATCCTGCCCATCGTCTCGTCCGGCAGGAGCATCATGAGTATATCGGCCTCGCGGGCGGCCTCTGCAGGGGTCATGACCTTCATGCCCGCCTTTTTGGCCTTGTCCCAGCTTGCCCCCTTCCTCAAGCCCACCATCACGTTCATCCCGCTGTCTTTAAGGTTATTGGCATGCGCGTGGCCCTGGGAGCCGTACCCGATAACGGCTATTTTTTTCTTCTTCAAGAGCTCCGTCTTTACGTCCTTGTCGTAATAGACCTTTACCATTTTCTATGCATGCCTCCTCATTTATATTTACAAGAAATTAACCTATTATATTATAAAACTCTTGATTTTTCATTCGTTTTAGACTGTCATAGAGGGGATGAAAACGCTTCTGGAAGAGTTCAGAAACTATGCGCGGGAGAAGGGGATCGCTTCCCAATCCTTTATAGTTGGGGGGACCGTAAGGGATTTTCTTTTAAGGGAAAAAACGAAAGACGTGGACATTGCCCTTTCCGGCCCTGTCCGGGAAATCGCACAGGATTTTGCGGAGAAGACCGGGGCGGCCTTCGTCCCTTTGGACGAGAGGTTTAATTCTTACCGGGTGGTTCGCGGGGACGAGCACATAGACTTTTCCCTCTTGAGGGGAGAAAACATTGAAGAGGACTTAAGGGACAGAGACATTACCATAAACGCCATGGCCATGCCTCTCCTCTCGAGGAAGAGGATCATTGACCCCCTGGGCGGGGCAGATGACCTTTTAAGGGGAAGGATAAGAGCGGTCTCCGAAAAGAACCTGAGGGACGACCCTTTAAGGGTTTTGAGGGCCTATCGCTTCTCGGCGCTCCCGGGCTTTAGAATAGAGAAAAACACGGCATCCCTCCTTAAAAGGCTTTCCCCTTTATTGAAAAAGCCCGCCCCGGAGCGCGTTACGGAGGAGATGCGCCATATCCTTATGGCGCCCCATTCCCGCAGGGTCACGGAGCGGATGTTCCGGGACAGCGCTCTCAGGGCCGTGATCCCCCGCATGAGGAGGAAAAACCTCTCAGCCCTCCGCGTTTTCGAGGGCGAGTGGAGGAGGTTTCCCCATTATAGGGAGATGGGAAAAACGGTCGATGTATTTTCCCTGAAACTCGCCCTCCTTCTGAGAGGAGCGGGGGAGAGGGGGACGGAACGGCTTGTGCTTTCCAATAAAGAGAAGGAGCTTATAGAGAGGATATTCCTTTATCGGGAGGTCTTAAGGAGGCTGTATAAGGGAAGGCCCAAAAAGATAACCCTTGTAAAAGTGTTAAGGGATGCAAAGGACGAGATATTCACCCATTTAATTGCCGCCTATTCCGTTTTAAGGAGCGCCAATAACCAGCGCGCCGAGAAGTTCCTCCAGTTCTCAAGGGAGCTTCTGAGGATGTATCTGAAAGAGGTCAGGCCCAAACTGGGGAAGAAGCTCATTACCGGGGATGACCTGATCGCGCTTGGAATGAAACCGGGGCCTGAGATGGGGAGGATGCTGGACAGGGCGGAATTGTTGTGGCTTTCGGGCAAGATCAAAACGCGGGAAGAAATTTTTAACTATATAAGGTAAGTGAAATTAAAATAATCGAGCTTCAAGACACTCAAATACCCAGAAAATAGGAAATCATGCCCCCCACAATCACAGCAAGCACTGTTAAGAGGGCGGCTGACCATGAGGTTCCGCCAGCTTCTGCAATCTTTTTTTTCTGAAGCTCCGGGTCATGTATTGTGTTCTTTATAGTCCGAATTTTATCCTTGGCATGAGTGTAGTAAAAATATGAGCCGAGGAGCCCGAAGAGCGGCAAACTCACAATCTGGATCATAAAGGCCAGCGGCTCGGATATCTTTTCCAAAAAAGTTGAGGCGATGAGGACAAGAAGACTTAAAAGACCGTACAAATACATCCTCCTGTAAAAAAACCAGGCCGGGCTTAAAAGACAAGCGGCCCAGTTCCACCGCGAATATTTCTCGGTCTCCTCGAACTGCTTGAACGCAAGCCAGTAATATTTCTGTCGTTCGCATACAAACAGCTTGAACTCTTCCTCGTCGACCGGCACGCCCGCCCCCTTCTTGATTTTAAGAATTATATCAGAGTGGCCGGAGAGGGGACAATGGAGGGAATTCTCTATTCATTGCAGGATTTTGTCTTACTTTAAAAAAATATCCGAAAGCTTTGCGGCCCCGGGGTGGATGAAATCGATTAGAAGGGCGGCAAAAGTGGTCACAAACAGAACGCTTTGTGGCAAACGCTTTGTGGCGAGTAGTCCCGAAAAGGCGGTGCCAAGCAGGATCAGGGACATGTGGAAGCGGAGAAAAAAACGCTCTTTGAGAAAAGTCCTGAATTTATTTCTGCGATTCACTCTCCTCTCTTCTGCTCCGGCACACTTATAAAAACGGCCATTCCCAGGCTATTCAACATGATGCCCTTTTTATCTTTATAGGCCTCTATCTCATTCAAATATATCTTCATATCCAGGTCTTCAATTTTCTCTTCGATAAGAAGATCTTCAGGAGGAATTTGGGCCAACTCGGATTTGTACTTTTCTAAAAGGTTTTCCACTAAAGGGGCCAAGTTTATTTTTTTCACGGCTTTTCCTTCCCTGCTTATCACTAGCTCGTTACCGGATAGGCAAAAGAGATATGTCCTGTTATTTATAAGGACCTGTCTGGGAGGTCCCGCCCTCAACTCATTTGCGCCCATGCCGATAAAGAGATAATCCCCGGTGAGCTTGACCGGAAGCCTGCTGTCGGCCGAGAAAAAGAAATGTTTCAAATTACTGGAATAAGGATTGGGATTATATTCTATCCCCAGGAGGAGGGCGGCGGACTTGGTGTCCTTTAGCTTAGCTTGAACATTGCTACTGAACCAGCGCTCAATCCCTTTCAAGCCGTGCACGTCATCAAGGTATCTCAGTATCCTGCTTATCTCCACTTCATCTTTTTCCTGAATAATTCTCCCGGCAGGCTGTATTCTCCCATCCAGAAGGAGATTATTCTTCTTGAGAATGGCTTCCAGCCGGCCAATCTGGCTTTTTTCCGAGATGCTCATAGCGCCCCACGGGCCAATGCTTGAGAGCAGGCCGATAACGCACAGGGAGACAGGTATGGCCTGAATGCTTTTGGATTTGCTGAAAAGAAAATAGATGCCCATAAGTGCAAACCACCCTGCGGCAACAACCACGAAGTACCTGCTTTCCGTTATCCCGTAATCGGATATCCGCCTCCAGACGGCAAGGAACATGACGGCGCTAAGCGGCAGTATCAGCCAGTATAAGGCTTTCATATAAATCCGGACCGTCCTGTTTTCAGGGCTCTTCCGCACAGGCCAGATAAGCAGGGTTGAGATGATTCCCGTTATGGAAAACCCCAGTATGAACCCGGAAACGCCCCCCTTGGGCCAGTTCGCCTCTATTATGATTTTTCCTATATAGGCGTAAAGGATAAGCATGTAGAAGACCGTGAGCGGGATAAGTATGTACTTCGTAAATACCTCGAGGCGCCTCGGATACTTTCTTATTTTTACTTCCCCCGCATTAGTCGGCGCGTAGGCAAGGAATATAAGGACACAGAGGAAACCGAACGTGATTATAAGGAGCCTCACATAAAAGACCCACCGGATTTTCATCTCCAGTAAATAATCTATTCCTGCAAATGCGGCGGAAATACCGGCAAAGATAACCAGGCTTGAAAAGCATGCGATTGAGAGCACGGCTATCAGGTCGTAATTGAACTGCCAGGAAATGTCCGACGGCGTCCTCCGGGGAAAAGGGGAGAAACTGATAAAAAGGATTGCAGAGATTATCAGGACAGCAAGCCTTATGGCCGAAGAGCCCCGGTATATATCGCCAAGAGTAAAATAATAGAGCAGGAGTGCTAAAAACCCGAGAATGAATATTTTAAAGCGCGCCCACTTCCTCCCCTCCGCAAGGAGTTCGAGCGAAAAGAAGAGAGGGATGCCGAGGCCAAGCGCCATAAGCGTTTTCTGGAGAATTTCCTTTTGCCCCAGGCCGGTATCGACCATTATGGTCGCCAATAACGTGAAAAGGGCGGAATCAATAATTGTAAACGGCAGCCTCTGAAAGCTTTTCAGGGCGTTCTCAAAAAACAGGCGCATATCCAGGAATTTCATAAGGTATTTTAAAAAATCCGGTATAAATTAGCACCTAAAAAAATGGGCCTTCGGAGCAGGTCTGTGTTAAACTAACTCTCTATGGAAGACACTCTCAGGAGCCTTATACTTTCGGCTGTGCCCATCCTTTTTGCCATCACCTTTCACGAGGCCGCGCACGGCCTCGCGGCCTACCGCCTGGGGGACGGGACGGCGAAGGCGATGGGGAGGCTCACCCTGAACCCCATAGTCCACATAGACCTCTTGGGCACGATAATACTCCCCTTTGCGCTTTATGTGCTCACACAGGGGAGGCTCGTATTCGGCTATGCAAAGCCCGTTCCAATTAACCCCTATAATTTCCGTAACCCACGCAAAGGGATGGCCCTATCGGCCGCGGCGGGACCCGCCACGAACTTCCTCCTCGCCATAATCAGCATCCTTCTTATAAGTTTTGTGCTCCTGCCGCTCTCGGGCTTTTTTTCGCCGGACATGAGGGGGACGGTATTTGCGCCCCTCATGGGGATGCTCAGGCAGAGCGTGTGGGTGAACGCGGTCCTTGCGGCACTTAACCTCTTCCCCGTGCCCCCGCTTGACGGGGGGCGCGTGGCGGTGGGGCTCCTCCCCCAGAGGCAGGCATTCGCCTACAGCAAGATAGAGCCCTTCGGGCTTTTCATAGTTATAATTTTCATCTCCACAGGCATAGCCTATTACTTCATAGGGCCGGTGATGACCCTCATACTTGCCGTGGTCAAGATTTTCGACGTGGGAGGGGTGCTGTGACGGCCTTCTTTGAGGAGACGATTTGAGCGATATAATCGGGCCGGATTTTAATCGAAAAAGGGTCTTGAGCGGGATGCAGGCATCGGGGAAGCTCCACCTGGGGAACCTGGTGGGGGCCCTGGCCAACTGGGTGCGCCTCCAGGAAGAGTACGAGTGCTTCTATTTTGTGGCCGACTGGCACGCGCTTACGGCAAATTACGCCGAGGCAAAAGGGATTAAGGAGAGCACGATGGACCTCCTCGTGAATTTCCTTGCCGCAGGGCTGGACCCGAAAAAGTGCACGGTCTTTGTCCAGTCGATGGTGCCCCGGCACGCGGAGCTGCATCTACTCCTTTCCATGATAACCCCTCTGGGCTGGCTTGAGAGGGTGCCCACCTACAAGGAAAAAAAAGAGGAGCTTGAGGACAAGGACCTCTCGACCTACGGGTTTTTGGGCTATCCTGTCTTGCAGTCTGCGGATATCTTGATCTACCGGGCCAACTATGTGCCTGTGGGGATAGACCAGCTCCCCCACCTTGAGATAACGAGGGAGATAGCCCGGAGGTTTAATTACTTTTACGGGGAGATTCTGCCCGAGCCCGAGGGGCTCTTGACGGAGTTCCCCAAGGTGCCGGGCGTGGACGGGAGAAAGATGAGCAAGTCCTACGGGAACGCGATATACCTCTCGGATGCGCCCCAGGTTGTGGAGGAAAAGATAAGGACCATGACTACGGACCCCGCCCGGAAGCGCCGGACCGACCCGGGCAACCCGGAACTCTCCCCCGTCTATCACCTGCACAAGATATTTTCCACGGAGGAGGAGCAGGACTGGGTGGTGAAGGGGTGCGTGAGCGCGGGCATCGGGTGCCTCGATTGCAAGAAGGTGCTCATAAAGAACGTGTTTTCCGTAATGGAGCCCATCTGGAAGAGGAGGGAGGCTTTCCTCGCCGACCCCGGCTATTTACTGAATATAGCCCGCGAGGGATCGGAAAAGGCTGCCCGGGCCGCCGGGGAGACCCTGAAGGCGGTAAAAGAAGCGATGGGGTTCGGCCTTTAGCTATTTCCCCAGCGTGCAGTCTTCGAGGATGATGCTGTAAAAATATCCGGCCCCGAAGTCCTTGTCCACCGAGAGCGTGCAGGTTGCAAGCACCACGTCCCCCACATTGGCCGAGCCGGCCGAGGTCGCGGTTATGTCGTTTGTCCCGGCCTTTCCGGTCCCGTCCTGGAGGTGCAGCCAGTTCTTCCCCATTATCTGGGCGTTCACCTTCACCACCTTGCCGCGCACCGCCACTTTCTTTCCCTTAAGCTCCGCCTTTTTTGCATGGAGCTCGGCGACGGTATACCCGCCCTTTGCCTTGGGGATGGCCTTCCCGGCGGCTGAGGAAGAACTTATCACGGGGCTTATCCCGATAATGGCAGCGAGCGAGAGGCTTGCGAAAAGCAAGAGGATTTTCATCGGATCTCCTAAAAGTGAATTTCCATTATCCTAACAATTCGGGCAGTGGTTTTGCCAATTATTTTCTTCTGAACATCTTCTTTAAGTCATCGAGTCCAAGCTTTATTTTTGTTGGGCGCCCGTGGGGGCAGTGGCCGGGGTCGGCGCAGCCACGAAGCTCGCGGACCAGTGCCCGGAGTTCTTCCGGCGAGAGGGCGTCACCACCCCGCACGGAGTTATGGCAGGCAAGGCGGGCGGCTATCTCTTTTTTCAGGTCATCAAACCCGCCCTCCATTATGGCCCCTGCGACATCCAAGAGGATCCCCTGAAAATCGCCGCCCGAGAGCTCCCCTGGGAGGCTCCTCACGAGGATGCTCCCATCGCCAAAGTCCTCGACTTGGACCCCCATCTCCAGGAGGAGGCCCTGTTTCTCAAGGAGCGCCCTGTATTCCCTCGGAGGGAGCTTCACCTGCCTTGGGAAGAGGAGGCACTTTGCCCTCAAACGGACGCCGTTTAAGAACCTCTCGTAGAGGACCCTCTCGTGGGCCGCGTGGTGGTCTATTATGGTTATCCCCTCCCCCTCGGAGAAGGCATAAAACATCTCCCCGAGTTTCATCACGGCCCCGCTCTCTCTGGCGTATTCCAGCGGGAGTCCCTCTGAGACGCTATATGATTCAACATTAGATGCAACATCAGATTCAACATTAGATGTAATGAGGGGCCTTATGTCTTCCAGCACCCGGTAGCCCCCGCCGGGGTTTGAAAGGGCCGGGGACGGCCCGCTTTTTTCAGCCTCGGGTAATGTGACCTTTTGGCCGGGGGCGGCCCCCCTTATCGCGCCGTAAACAAAGCGGTAAATGAGGTTCTTGTCCCTAAAGCGCACCTCCTCTTTCCGGGGGTGCACGTTCACATCGAAAAGCGCGGCGTCTATATCCAGATAAAGGAAAAATATCGGGTGCCTGCCCGAGGGGACCCCGAGCGCGCTCGCCACCGCGTGCGAGATTGACGCGTCCCGCACGGGCCTTCCCCCTATGAATATGAACTGATGGCTTTTCGTGGACCGGAAATTATCCCCTTGCGAGGCGAAGCCCCTCACCTTTATCCCCGTGCGGGCCTCATTTATCTCCATAAGCCCCTCCAGAAAGTCGGCCCCGTAGAGCCCGGCTATCCTCTCCCTCTCATCCCCTGCCGGGGAGAGGTCCATCGTCTCCCCTCCGTCCATCTTTAGAGTAAAGCCCGTCTTGGGATGGGAGAGGGCGTGGGAGGTGACCGTTCCTATTATATGGAGAGACTCTGTGGAGTCGGATTTCAGAAATTTCCTCCTTGCGGGCGTGTTGAAGAAAAGCTCTCTTATCTCCACGACCGTCCCCCTGGCGGGGGCGGGCCTCCGGGAGAGGACCTTCCCACCTTCCGATTCGATCTCCACCCCTTCCTTCTCCCCTCCTGGGGCGGTGATAAGCATAAGCCTTGAGACGGAGGCTATGGAGGGGAGGGCCTCTCCCCTGAACCCGAGGGTGCGGATATCATTGAGCCCCTCCGGGGAGGAGAGCTTGCTTGTGGCGTGCCTTTCCAAGGAGAGGAGGGCGTCTTCGCCGTCCATGCCCTCCCCGTCGTCGGCCACCGAGATGAGCTTTTTCCCGCCCTGCTTTATGTCTATTTTTATGTGCCTTGCACCGGCATCGAGGGAGTTCTCTATTAATTCTTTCAGGGCCGAGGCGGGCCTCTCCACGACCTCCCCGGCCCGGAGCATGTCGGCAAGTTGGGGGGGCAGGATTTTTATCTTTGCCATTTTATTCTTCCCATTAATGAGGGTATTTTAACCGATTGGAAAGGAACTCCTCCACAATTTTAACGGACTCTTCCACGCCGGTCTTTTCAGCATCTATAACAACCTCAGGTTGTAAAGGTTCCTCGTAAGGGGCGACTACGCCGGGCACGGGCCAACCCGCCTTTGCCTTTTCGTAAATGTCCTTTGGGGCCTCGTACACGGCCCACCTTTTCTTCTCCCGCTCAATGCATAACGGGAGAGGGCATTTGAGATACACTTCAACAAAATCCGGTATAAGGGAGCGGGCAATCTCGCGCCACCTTCTCAAATTCCCTGTGGCGTCTATGATGACATCATGCCCCAGCTCGTAGAGGGTTTTTGCGGTGAAGACCAAAGAGCGGTAGAGGATGTCCCTTTCCTCTTCCCTGTAAGTGGGATTGGGGGTGGCAATTTTCCTCAGGGCGTCCATCCTCAGGATGAAAAATTCCGGGCGGCGCTTCCTAAGCTCATGGGCGATGGTGCTTTTGCCGGACCCGGGGAGCCCCGTTATCCAGATGACGATTGGCGCTATGGGCGGCATGAAAGGAGTTTAGGGCCAAACGCGGGGAGTGTCAAAAAATTTTAGCCTGGAAGGAAGAAGGGCCGGACTGAGTCCGGCCCCCCGCTTAAAGCTTACTTTTTGCCTTTGTCTTTTTTATCTTTGTCCTTATGTTTGTCTTTGTCCTTATGCCCGTTATCGTCATCATCATCTTCGTCATCCTCGTCATCGTCATCGTCCCCGTCCTCGTCCCCATCATCATCCTCGTCATTTTCCTCGACCTTCACCTTGGAGGCCAAATAGGCGGAGCCGTTTGCGCCAGTTATCTCGACCTCTACTCTCGCCCCATCTGCAAGGACATCCTCCACTTCCGCTCCCGAGTAGTCGACCCATATGCTCCCCCAGGGAAGAAGGAGGATGAAGGTATGGTTCAGGGGGTCGAGAGACGATACGGTCCCTTCCACATCCCCCTCGACCTCTATCTTTGTTGCCTTTATGACAGAGCCGGGCTCTATGCTTTCGGCGAAGACCTTGACCTTCATGCCCTCGTTCTGGGCAAGGAGGAGGAGTTCGTCCGTGCCGGGTTCCGCGACCCCCGAGTAGTCCACCTCAAAGAGCAACTCATCCTCATAGAGGTTGAAGGTCTTTGCGGCCGTATGGAGGTTGGCTATCTTGCCTTCCGCCGACTCGAGATAGCCCTTGTCCTTTTTATGCTCCATGTCATCGCCGTTTAGCGGCGACACCTTCATCGTCACCGTGCAGCCCGGGTCGGGGAAACCCTCGACCTCAAAATCCTTGAGATCGAAGTCCAGGACCATCTTCTGCTTCTGCCTTGCCAGCACATTTACGGCCCCGTTCATCTGGATGGAGCAGAGGCCCGACAGGGGGTCGCAATCGAGGGCATTGGGGCTATTCCCCTCGTCCTTATAGGAGGTGAAGGTGCAGGTCTGGGTCGCCTCTGAGTCCGTAAGTTTGACCTGGCTCCCGAAGACCAGCTCCACCCTGTTATAGTCGTCCGGAGGGCAGCCCTTCACGGAAAGGAGGAGCATCTCATCGGAGAGCTTCGCTATATCCACCGGTTTGGGGCTCGCCATGAGGAGGCAGGTCGCCCCCGTTTCGGTATTAAGGAGGGAGACGCCGTTTATGATGGCCGCGACCTGCGTGTAATCCGAGATGTCATCGGTGGCGTAGATGGAGACGGTCCCTTCCCCGGAGCCCCCTCCTCCTCCCCCCCCGCCGCAGGAATAGAAAAATACTATAATGCCGGCAAAGAACAGGAAGACGAGCTTCTTTTTCATCCTTACCTCCTTTTTTGGGATTAACCGCCGAAACCCAGGATTTTGCCTGCAACCCTCAAGATTAAAGCACAACTAAGGAGAGTATAGGGGTTTTCGGGAAGGCTTGCAAGGGGGCTATTATTTAAAGCCCCTGATAAGAGATATGAAGGGCGCACCGCCCCCGAACATGCTAATATTACTATAAGATTTGATACACATAAAAGGAGTTGCCTATGAAACCTGTTGAGCTTAAACCGGGCATTTTCTGGGTGGGGGCCATAGACTGGGCCATAAGGGACTTCCACGGCTATGTTACGCCCAAGGGCTCCACTTATAACAATTACCTCATCCTCGACGACGAGCCCACGCTCCTTGACGGGGTAAAGGCCGAGTTCGCGGACGTGAGCGTGGAGAGGATAAAGGCCCTTATAGAGCCCGCCAGGATAAAGCACCTGGTCGTAAACCATATAGAGCCGGACCACGGGGGCGCCCTCCCGGCCCTTATGGCGCTCATCCCGGGGGTCCCCCTCTACTGCACCGAAAAAGGGAGGAAGGGGCTCGAGAAATTCCACGACACCACAAACTGGAATTTCCATATCGTAAAGACCGGGGACACCTTGAAGATCGGCAAACGCACGCTCCTCTTCATCGAAACCCCCATGATACACTGGCCCGATTCGATGATGACCTACATAAAAGAGGACAGGGTGCTCATAAGCCAGGACGGCTTCGGCCAGCATCTCGCCTCCACACAGCGCTTCGATGACGAGTTCATAGAGTGCGCCTCTGAGGCCCTCCTCACCGAATACATGTGGGACTATTACGCAAACATCCTTATGCCCTTCGGCACTGTGATCAAAACGAAGCTTGCCGAGCTTGAAAAACTGGGCGTGGACCCCGAGCTGATCGCCCCCGACCACGGCGTCATCTGGAGAAACCCCCAGAAGGCCGTCCAGATGTACAAGGACATGATAGAGGGGAAATGCTATGAGCGCGTGGTCATAATTTACGACAGCATGTGGGGCAACACGGGGAAGCTCGCACAGGCCTTGATGGAGGGGATAGCGGAGGAGGGGATGGACTGCCGGGTGATAAAGCTCAGGCAGACCCCGGCCTCGGAGGCCGTAAAAGAGTTCTGGATGGCGAGGGGGTGTCTCCTCGGCACGCCCACCCTGAACAACAAAATTTTCCACTATGTGGCCCAGTTTCTGGCGTATCTGGAGGGGCTCAAGCCCAAGAACCGTATCGTGGCCGCCTTCGGGAGCTACGGCTGGGGCGGGGGCGCCGTGAAAGAGGCGGTACAGAAATTCAGGGACATGAAGCTTGAGGTATTCGAGGAGGGCTTCGAGGCAAACTACAGGCCCGACACAGGAGAAGAACAGGGGGCCTGCGATTTCGGAAGAAGGTTCGCGCAGGCGGCCCGGGAATACCATAAGAGGTTTGCTTGAGGCTTGTCGTCTTTCACGGGAGCCCGCGCGTAAAAGGCAACACCGAAATATTATTGAACGAGGCTCTCCGGGGGGCAATGGAAGGGGGGGCAAAAAAACGCGGGGCCCAATATAGGAAGATTGAAATAACCCGCTTCGATTTGAATAAAATGGACATAAAGGGCTGCCAGGACTGCGGGGCCTGCACGGAGACCGGCATCTGCACCATAAAGGACGATATGGAAAAGATATATCCCGCCATTTACGAAGGGGAGCGGTTCATCGTGACAAGCCCGATATTCTTCCTGGGCGTCTCGGCCCAGTTGAAACTCATGATAGACCGCACACAGCCCGTCTGGTGCGAGAAATACCTTTTAAAAAAGCCTATAGAGCCCGGCCCCAAAGGCAGGAAGGGGCTCTTCATAACGGTTGGCGGGACGGCGAGGAAAGACGGTCTTCGGTGCTCGGCGCTCACTATCAAGGCCTTTTTCAGGACGATAAACGTGCTCGAGCATAAGGACCTGGGCTATCTCGAAGCGGACGAGAAAGGGGCGATCCTCAATAGGCCCGAGGCGTTGAGGGAATGCTATGAGGCGGGGCGTGAACTGCTTTCCTGAAGGGAAGATGGGGGTGGCGGCCTCATCCACCACCCTTTCTTTTTTGTTATTCCCGCGAAGGCGGGAATCGTTCCGGTCAATTCTAAGAGGGTGGGGCATCCGCCCTCTTCCAAATTCCTTTTCCTTTGTCATTCCGGCTTGTCCGGAATCTTTCTTTCTATCTTTTTTTTAACTTTCATATAGGAGGTCTCTATGGATATCAAATGTCTTCCCGACCATTACTCGAAGCTGAGGGCCCGCTTTAAGGATTACTTCGAAGCGCTCGACAATCTGGGAGAGAAGGCTCGGCGCTCCGGCCCTCTGGACGATAAGACCGCGCACTTGGTCCAGCTTGCCGCGGCCGCGGCCGTATTCTCCGAGGGCTCGGTCCACTCGCATACGAGAAGGGCCCTCCTTGCCGGGGCCACTGAAGAGGAGCTTTATCACACGCTATTGCTTATCACAAGCACCGTAGGGTTCCCGACAGTCGCCGCGGCCATAAGCTGGCTCGAAGACGTGCTCGAAAACAAGTAAGAAGCAACCCTACAGCAAAAAAAAGCAAGAAGGCCCAAGCAAACAGCAAATTTTTGCTGCAAAATTGAAATTACAACTACCAGGTGTAAAAGCCACTTGTACTAATCCGCTTTTTTCTCCCGAAAAGGAGATAATATGCGTACGAAGGCCCTTGCCGAAGCGATAATCCTCCAATCCCTCGAAGACCTCTGGGAGCCGGCACACAGGAAAGAGAGCATCGAATTCCTGAGCGGCGAGGGGTTCCGCATCTGCGCCCGGCTCGCCGGGATGGGTCCCGAAGAGTGCGGGAAGATACTGGCCATGTGCGGCATGCGGTGCGGGGATATTGCGCCTTCCTTACCCGAGGGAGGGGTCCGGGTCTAAAGCCCTTTGACCCGAAACTAATGTAGCCGCAGGCTTTAGCCTGCGAATTGGGTAAATGGATCGGGCCACTAGTGTAGTGTCTCATAAACGACTGGTGTTATTCCTTTTCGTCTTACGAGAGCGCAGCAGGGTGCAGCCCGGCTGAATCTTTTCCAAGGTTTGTTTGCAGCGAGAGAGCTTTCCAATGATTGATTCTACCGTTGCTGTCCAAATGAAAGGCTTCGGGTTTGTATTCCATGCTGCCAGATATTC
>Ga0214473_10003906_pt1 | contig 17990 bp, 17 predicted proteins | sample RVTome_7_FD_203509 | JGI IMG/M metagenome (GOLD analysis project Ga0214473, IMG submission 203509) | Soil microbial communities from uranium-contaminated site in the Upper Colorado River Basin, Wyoming, United States - RVT98D197 | ecosystem: Environmental > Terrestrial > Soil > Contaminated >... | reverse complement strand
GCTAATGTGTGCGATTTCCATTATCATGGCTGTGGAGACGTTCCGGGCGTTGCCCGAGGCTGGATGGCTGCATCCTGCACCAAGTCTCCGGGGGAAGGATATGAGGAATTTGTTTCGTAGCTTTGCTTGGGCATTATTGAGTGTTTGCGCCATCGGTGGCGCGTATGGCCAAACGGTTTGGGATTCTGGACCCGGTCTCGGTTGGGCGATTCCGGATGCGGGAGCCCCGACGACGTGGAATTTCTCGCCGACGGTTGGCGGGGGCGCTCTGCTCCAGTTCGACATTTTCATGAACCCGCTCCACACGTGGCGATCGGACCTGACGATCGACATCACCGGCAACGGCGGCCCCACGGTGCGCGTGTACAACCGCGAGGACGGCAGCGGCGATTACATCAGCTGCTTCACCTCCGACTCGGGCATCGTCATTCCCGGATCGGGCAACCTGGACAGCAACGCTTCGGGCGCGCTGTATCTGCCCTCCACCGGGACGCTGGCCAGCATGAACGCTTCGGCCGGCACTTGGTCGCTCACGGCCCAAGACTGGGCGGGAGCCGACATCGTTACGATCGATCGAATCCGCGTCACAACGTCCGCCGTTCCAGAGCCCGCCTCGCTGGCGGTTTTTGGGATCGGGGTGCTCGCGCTGCTTGCTCGCCGCAAGAGAGCCTGAGGTCCTGAGACGACTTAGGGATTCGGGCGTTAGGTCCGGAATCGAATAAATGCAGGAATACCCTTTCCCCCGCGCGGGGAAAGGGTTTTCTTTGTTCTATGCGTCGTGCCTGCGCTATCCCCCATACACCCCAAACTCCCTCACCGCGTCGCACATCGCCACCACGTTTTCGACCGGCGTCTCCTCCAATATCGAATCGTGGCTCGCGCCCGCCACATACCCTCCGCCCGGCGCCATGATCTCCAGCACCTTCCTAACGTCCAAGCGGACCGTCTCCGGCGTGCCCTCGATCAGCACGTGGTGCGAGTCGATCGCGCCGTTGAACACCATCCTGTCCCCGAAGTCCCGCTTCAGCGCCGCCAGGTCCATCGTCCGGCAGCAGGGCTGCACGGCGTGCAGCGCGTCCAATCCGACCTCGATGAGCTGCGGCATCAGCGGCGCATACCCCCCGCAGCAGTGCATCTGCACCTTCAGCCCGTACTCGTGCCCAAGGTCGATCAGCCGCCTCAGGTGCGGCGCGATGAACCTCCCGAACAGCGCCGGGCTGAGCAGCGGCCCTGCCTGGCTGCCCAGATCGTTGCCGATGAAGAAGATGTCGAGCGCGTCGGCGGCGGCCTCGAACGTCCGACGGCTGACCTCGGCGTAGTAGTCCACCATGTGCGCCAGGATCGCGTCCACGACCTCCGGCTCTTCGACCATCCGCACGTAGGTCCCCTCCAGGTCGAGAAAGTCGATCAGGTCGTGCCAAAAAGGCGACCAGTCGCCGCCGAGGATCGCATACTCGCCGCCCCAGGCCAGCGCCTCCTGCCGCACGTGCGAGACGTCGATCCAATCGGGGTCGGGCCAGGGGTAGGCGTGCACCTCGGCGAGCGTGGCCTCCTGCAGCGGGTGCGCCAGCGGCTGGCCGTAGCCCATGCCCTCGCGCTCGATGCCGAAGGGGGTGCGCTGGTTCGCCCGGGGGTCCTTCAGCGGGAAGTCCGGCCCGACGTACTTGCCGAACACGCGCCGGAAGTCGTCCCCGAAGCGCACGCGCAGCGCCTCGTCGTCCCGAATCCCCAGCTCCTTCTTGGACTTTGCCCAAAACTCCACCGACGAGCCGATCCACAGCGGCACGCGGTCGGGCTCCTGGTGGCCAAAGGTCTTGAGGACGCGCTCTCGGGAGGTCATGCTGAATAGGAGTTTAGCGGGTTTGGATAGGTTGTGGTTGGGCCGACACGGACCATAATGAGGGCATGAAGTTCCAAGTCGTGTTCTCCTATGACAGCGAATACAAGGGCTACGTGGCCGATGTGCCCGAGCTTCCCGGATGCATGAGCCAGGGCAAAACCTTGGATGAGGCGGTCGAGAACGTTCGCGACGCGATTAGAGGCTATCTGCACGTGCTCCAGAAGCACGGCAAGCCCTACGTCGCACGGGATGGCGGCACGTTCGTCGGAGAGGTCGCCGTCTGAGGTGGGCAAGCTGTCCGGAATCTCGGGTGAGCAGGCCGTTCGTGCATTCGGGCACTTTGGGTATGCGGAAGACCATCAGACCGGGAGCCACATCATCCTCTATCATGGCGAACGGCCGCCGCTGTCGATACCCAATCATAGGGAGCTTGCGCCAGGACTGTTGAGGGGCCTCCTTCGTCGTGCCGGGATCGAAGTCGACGCTTTTCTCCGCGTCGTCAAGAGGCGCTAAGTCCGCCGGCGCAATCCTTCGCGAGATCTACTCCGTCGCAGCCCGGTCGGGCTCCTGGTGGCCAAAGGTCTTCAGAACGCGCTCTCGGGAGGTCATGCTGACAGAGAGTTTAGCGGGTTTGGGGAGGGTGGTGGACAGGGGACTACCCTCCGGACCAGCAGCTATACGAAGGACGTGAACTCGCGCCACATTACCTGCCAGCTCGAGTCTTTGCGCTCGAGCAGGTATGTGGCGATGGCTCCGTGCATGGAAGGCCCCACCCAGGCGCGAACGACAGCGGTTCTCCCATCATCCGAATAGCCGGGAGCATAGCACTGGAACCACCCTTTTGCGCGTGCCGCTAACTTGGCGTGAGGCCCGGTCGTGCGAGGGACGGCCGAGGCGATGACATCCGTGAAATCCCCGACCTCGATGCGGCTGTCAAATCTCATGCCGCTGTAATCCGTCTGCAGGGCATCAAAGTTCGCAGCTCCCTTGTTTCGGCGGTACAGCGCTTCTATCAGCGATTCAGGGAGCCGATGGCTCTTCAGATAGCTGTTCACTTGATCCGGCATTACCATGCCGATCTTCTCCGGACTCACCTTATGGAGAAGCACGATCTCCTGGCGCTCGCCAGCAATCGGGATCTCCCCGTCATGATCCTGGAGAAAGTGCAAAAGCACGGCCTCTATCACAACTTCGTCATCAGACCGGGCTTGAGAGCTCTCGAAAACCACCTGTGGATCGATGTAGCGGTTGATCTGAGCTCCGATGGCCGCGAGCCCAAAGCCCATTCCGCATCCCAGCATGAGGAACAACTTTTCGCGTCTCGTCACGGCCTTCCTCTCCCAGTTGGGCGGCTACCCGCCACTGAGTATTATGCCCGCGTCCAATTCAGCGGCGGGCCGCACTTCGTGTGGGTTTCCCCCCTAAATCAGAGTTTGGGTGGCTACCCCGCTTGCCGGGGTTGCTTTGGGAGTCGTCGCCCTATTGGGATCAAAAGCCGGCTTCCGTCGTGTCGACTCCAGCTAGGGACAACCCCGGCAAGCGGGGTAGCCACCCGAAGAAGCTGCGTCCTCGTGAGATCGCTATCGCCGAATGTCTCCCCAGAATGGTAGAGACTGCGTGGCACGGGTTACTTGTTACCCGTGTCCCTAGGCTGATGAGACACTCGAACATTAGCAGTTCGGATTCCGGATACGGGTAACAAGTAACCCGTGCCACCCACTTCCAAACAACGATGCAGCTTCGAAGCGTGGCCCCCACGAGCGCCTTCCGCAGGCTGACGACCCTCCCCTCATATCGGTAATATCCACTCCATACGGCGACGGCGTCCCCCATGGCCGCAAGGCTTGAGGGCCGGACGTCGCGGGAGGAACACAATGACTCGCATCCACCTCGTCGGAGCGCTTGCTATGGCGATCGGCTTCGGCACCATCTGCGCGTTTTCGCCCTATCAAAAGGGACCCGGCGCCGGCCTGCCGGGAATCACCACCAAGGACGCCTTTCCGAAAGGCTGCGTGAGCTGCCACATCCAGAAGAGCCCTCTCGGCGACCGCCGTCTGAACAAGGACCTGAAAAAGATCAAGAGGCATCCCGACGTGACGGCCATGGTCAAGAACGTGCCCAAGGACTGCGGCATGTGCCACAAGGCCGGCCCCACGCCTGCCCCATTGAAATCGGCGCTGCACAAGGCGCACTACGGGAAGAAAGCCGCGAGCCTCTTCGTCAAGAAGTTCCAGGGCTCGTGCCTGAACTGCCACGCTTTGAACACGAAGACGGGAGCGATGACGACGAAGTCCGGCCCTAAGAACTGGTAGCTTGCGCCGCCGCCAAGCCTGCGTCGCCAGCTTAGCAGGTCTCCGGGCGCGGATCGGAAAGCTCAGCCTTCGCCTTCAGCGGTAGCTTCTTGTTCCCGAAGAGCCCGCGCGAGCGCCTTGACGAATTTGATCCTCGCCTCGGTCTCGTACACGGCGCCTTGCATGGCCAGCGCGCTGAACCGCTGCCCTGCCTGCTCATAGGCGCGGACCTTTTCCTTCACCTCGCGACGGAGGTCGTTGAGGCCCCGCAGAGAGTTTTCGATGAACTCGTTCTGGTCCTCCGTGGAAAGAGCGCCCAGGAAGTATGCCCTGGACCTCAGCGGGTCGAGATTCGCGAACACCTCGCGCCCATAGTTGCGGAGCAGCGCCCAGTTCTTGAGCCGTTGCGCGCCCGCCGCCGTGATGCGCAATTTGCCGCCACGTTCCGAGAGAAGCCCGGCCGCTCGCAGCCGCTTCAGCAGCGGATAGATCGAGCCGGCGCCGCTTCGATAGGCCAGGGTCTGCGATCCGGCGAACTCGCGCATCACCGCGTATGCCGTGCAAGGCCCCTGCTTCCAGACAACGCCCAGGGCGGTCAATTCCAAGGTCGACAGTTCGCGATTCACAATTCCATTATGGCCATGGGAACTTCTTTTGGCACTGGAAATGTATTACGAATCGTAATATGCTGTATCTTCTCGCTTTCTCCGCGCTCGTTCAACAGGATCGACTCCAGGTCGACCCCCTCCTGCTGGTCCAGGCCGCCGAAGTGTGGTCGGTGATCGGCCGCAAAGACAACCCCGTGTGGCCCGGCTGGGACGCCCGGAACACCCCCATCCTGGTGTACTTCCCCGGCAAGCAGGACGTGCTGATCAACCACCCCAAGCCGCCAGAGGGGTTCAAGCCGTACACGGGCGCAGTGCGATCGCCGATCGGCCCCATCTTCGTCAAGGACGGCCCGACGATCAAGGACATGGACGGGCAGAACACCTCGGCCGAGGTCGGCGGGGTCGGCACTCTGGTGGTGGCGGACACGCTGTCCACCCGCAGGCAGTGGATAGAGAGCCTGGCTGGGCAGTTTGTGGAGCATCCGGAGAACGCCACCAAGATCATCACCGACGGCCTGTTCCCAAATCCCTGCAATTCGATGACGGTGTTCGCCCATGAGGCCTTCCACGTTTACCAAGAGAAGCTGGCGCCGAACAAGTCCGCCAAAGAGCTCGATGTCCTCAAGTACCCGGCGCTTTCCGTGGAGAACAACGTCGGCTTTGCCCTGGAGTCCGACTTTCTTGCCGAGGCCGCGAACGCGAGAACCGTCGCGGAGGCTCGGGCTGCGGCCGTGAAGTGGCTCGCAACGCGCACGTGGAGGCGCGCGGGCCTATCCGAGGCGTCCATCCGCTACGAGGACGGCAACGAGTTCAACGAAGGGCTGGCCGAGTACGTCCAATACAAGCTGTTGGAGTGCCTTCAGAACAAGACGCCGTCCCAGGAAATGTGGCTGGTCCAGGGGTTCCAGGGATACGGCGACCTTCAACCCCAGAGGGACCAGATGATGCGGCAGATGCAAATGGCCCTGACCGGCCAGATGAACGTCAACAACGACCCCTATGGCGCGTCTCCCGTCCGGTTCCGGCTGTACTTCTCGGGCATGGCCATCGCGGCGATGCTGGACCGGCTCGGCGCCAAGTGGCACGATCCGATGCTGAAGACCGACGCAACGCTGACGTCGCTCGTGGAGAACGCGGTGCACGCCACGCCGGAAGAGCTGGAACGGGCAAGGGCCGAGATCCAATCCTCGCCCCGATTCAAGGAACTGACGGACCTCAAGCTCAAGCTCGCCAAAGACGGCGAGGCGCACATCCAGAAGGTCTTGGCGGGGTTCGACTCGTGCCCCGGCGAGTTGCTCATCGACTACTCCAAGGCCGCGAAGGCGGCTGTCGCTTTCGTCTTCACGCCGTTCGGCGTGCTCCGGGTGAGCGACGATCAAACCGTCTACCGCTTGATCCCGATGCGGGGCCGGATCGGGTCGCTCACGGTCAGCGAAGACGGCGCCAGGCCGGTCCTGCACGACCAAAAGGCGAAGATCGTCCGGTACCAGCTCACGGCGACGCCGGACGAAGCGGCCATCAAGCTTCAGATCGGCAGCGGCGGCCTCCAAGCGGTTGACGCAAAGACCCTCGCCTTGCCGGGGGTCACGCTCGGAAACGTGAAGGGGACCCTACGAATTGAAGGCCGGAAGGTGACGCTGGTTGTTGGGGATTGAGGGCATGTCGGCCAGCCCGCGCTCTCGGGATGTCATGGTTGACAGGGAGCGCGTCGGCTTTGGGAGAAAGTCTGGACTCCCTAAGTGGTCACATCCAGAACGAAAAAACTCCCCTGGGCACATCCCAGGCGCCCCTGGAACCGCACCGGTCCGCCGGGACCCATGCCAGGGCGCCCTGGATTCGCGCCAGGCGTCCATCCATCCATGCCGGAAAAGACTGGCGCAATCCCAGCCAAGCCTGGACTCGCACATACCCGACTGGATTCCTTCCCGACCTCCCTGGACTCTCTCCAGGCGGTCCTGGAAGAACTCAGAATCGGCGCTTCAACTTCAAAGATATGCTGCCTGAGTCCCAGCCATGCCACGGCCCCGCTCTACACATCCACAAAAGACCTCCGTGCTAGCCCTTGACGTCGCGCTCACGCCCAGTGGAGAGGTAAGAATGGCTATGCCGTCCACTGCCCGATCGAGCCCATCTCCGGGGCTGACCTGCTTTGGCGAAAGGAAGACGATCCGCCAGTGGGCGAATGACCGCAGGTGCCAGAGGAGCGAGGAGGAAATCCTCGCGCGTTTGCACCAGGGCATGGAACCGTGGTTCGCCGTGTTCGAGGGATATGAAGATCCCTATGAGCGACGGACCCATCATCGGGTTCCCGGAAGGGTTTTCATCACGGCGTGGGAAGAGACGAAAAGCCTGGCCCAATGGGGCCGAGACCCCAGATGCAATGTGTCCGTCTCGGTCGTGCGGGCTCGCCTCTGGCGCAAATGGGCTCCCGAAGATGCCGTCGGCCAGCCGCCAAGGCGGCGCCTGAAGGCCCGGCGAGGCCGTGCCAAGCCCAAGGGGCCCGTCCTCCTGCGCGCCTTTGGAACGCTTAAGTCGGTGAGCCAATGGGCTCGCGACCCGCGATGCAAGGTCAAGGAAAGCTGCTTCCGGCAGCGGCTCAGGACAGGAGTGCCCGCGCAACTCGCGATGACGGCGCGCCATAACACGATCAGAAACGCCGTCAAAGTGCGGTCTCTCAAGGCGTTTGGCGAGAAGAAATCGCTTCCCGAATGGGCCGAAGACCGGCGCTGCGTGGTCTCGCACGATCTCCTCTTTGCGCGCGTGCATGGCGGATGGGATGTCGAAGAAGCCATCCGGACGCCTCCCAGCGGGCGCAAGGTCAAGATGATGCGGGGACGGCGACAATTGACCGTTTTCGGCGAGACCAAGATGCTGGCGCGGTGGGCGGAAGACGGCAGGTGCCAATGCAGCTACGACACGCTCATTTCTCGCCTGCAACACGGCTGGGAGCCGGAGCGTGCCATTACGAGCCCGAAGGGGTCATCCGCCGACCGGCGGGGCCGCTCCAACCCAAAAAACAGCATCCTCGTCACGGCGTGGGGCGAAACGAAGCTCCTGACAGAATGGTCGAAAGATCCGCGGGCCGGATGCTCGCATGCCTGCATGCAGTTTCGAATCTGGTCCGGTTTGCCCCCCGAGTTGGCTATCGAACTGCCGGCGCATGGTCTCAGGAGGGGCCCACACCCGGAGCGGAGCAAGCTCATGACGGCGTTCGGCGAGACGAAGACGATCGTCGAATGGGCGGAGGACCCTAGGAGTGTTGTAGAACGCAAGCAGCTCTATCACCGCATCTTCATGGGCTGGGAGCCCGAGCGGGCGCTGACCACGCGGTCCGGCGATCGTGAGCACGAGGTCGCGAAGCGGAGCAAGCTGCTTACGGCGTTCGGCGAGACCAAGACTGTGCACGAGTGGGCCAAGGATCCCCGCTGCGTCGTGGGAAAGACACTTCTTGGGGCCCGCCTGAACACCGGCTTTGAGCCGGAAGAGGCCTTGACCCATCCGACCGACCGGAACCGCAACGCCCCCCTGATCGAAGCTTGGGGCGAAAAGAAGACCCCTTCCCAATGGGCGCGCGACCCGCGCTGCCAGTGTGCCAAGGGCGGGGTGATGGCCCGCCTCGCTCGCGGCTGGGCTCCCGAGCGCGCGATCGGCGAGAGTCCGCAGAAACGCTAAATCCGATAAACCTCCCCGATTGTGGCGTACCTTGCTAGAAGAAGCATCCCGAGTGTCGCGGACCGAATCCCGAACATCGCGACAGGGAGCAAGGAGTCCAGATTGGCAGACTACGTAAAAACAAACGAGGGCGACCTCGTCATTCAGCTCAACGATCACGCCGTGGGCGTTTCGACCCACGGGGCCACCGTCGGCCTCAGTGCCGGTGAGATCACCCAAGCCGCCACCGACGCAGGCATGGCCTCGATGGTGGTCAACGGCCAGTCGCTCTACACTTCCAAGAGCCAGGAATGGACCGAATACAAGCGGCTCATCCTGTATGCCGATCTCAACACGTCCCTGCCCGGCCAGCCCGTGCCGCCGGTCGTTGGGACTGTGACACTGGGCGCATTGGCGGCGATCGTCGCGCGCTTCAGACAGAGGGCCGAACGCATCAAGGCGCACCCAAACTACACGCCCGCCATCGGCGAGGATTGCCGGATCGTCGCGCCCGCCCCTGGGCCTCCCGGAGTTCCCAAGCCCTCGCTCGCCGGGGCAGCCGAGACGGCCTTTGCCGTGCGCCTGACCTTTGCGATGCTGGGCCACGACCAGATCGAAATCTATTCGCTACGCACCGGCGACGCGGATTGGGTGCTGATCACGGTCGACACGAACAGCCCCTACGTGGACGGCCGCCCGCCGGTGGTGCCGAATACGCCCGAAGTGCGCCAATACCGCGCGAGGTTCAAAGACAACGACCTCCCCGTCGGCGACTGGTCGGACGTGGTGTCGGTGACTGCGCAGGCGTAGAGTACTGCGATCACTACATCCCCCCACGGCTCGCACCGTTGGGGGATGCAAGAGCTTCCGGTAACCGTTGGGACCGGTCCGGCACCCTGACGGCGACTGAACAGGCATGCTGAGGGCCACGGCTCAATTTCATACAACACCGTGGGCGGACCAACGAACAGAACAGCGGATACAATGAAGTCCATGATGGATCGCACGCTGGTTAGACGCCTTGGATGGCGACCAACTTGGCTCGATGAGAGGAAGAAAATCCTCGTTCGAGATGGCATCGACCTTGGGCAATGGGATCGGAATCTGGCTTTTCTGGGCAGCGGTATTAACCCGCTAGGCATCGTGAGGGATGACGAGGAATCCGAAACGCTATCCGCTGCGACCAGTTTATTGGTCAAAGTGGTCCTCGCTGCAAGAGTTGGCTGGGATTTTCCTTTGGTCCTCTCCGCGACGCACAGGTGGTTTCTCGCTGCATACCCAGATGTTTTCGACTACTTTTACCCTAGTCCCGGCTACCTTTCCGGCGACGCTAACGCGGCCCTGCAGACCTATGAAAGCCAGAGATCTGTGAGGCGCACACAACTGTATCCCGTCCTCGATCTGCTGGAGGAACAAGTGAGTAACGCCTGTCCCCGTCTTGGCGACGAGGCACTTTTCGAAAAGCTGCTGGTGGCTGAGAAGAACTACTACAAGGAGACCCTCGGTCGGTCCTTCTTACTTCAGAAATCAGGCTAGGACGAGACCTGGGCGTGTGGGCGCCTCGCGTCGGGTGACGGGTGGCCCGCCGCTCAGGCCATCCCTATGATCCGGTGGAATTCCCTGACGATCTCTGAGACAAGAAGGTCTTTCTCGCCGGATGCGGGCTGATCCGCGCCGAATCAGGGCCAGATCGGATTTGCCTCGATCTTCTCAAGAAACGCCCTCAGGCGCGGATTCCAGTAAAAGTCCGCTTCCGTGATTCGACGCTGACAGGTCTGACCGGCAATTGTTCGGCAACGGCTCAGGCCAACGTAAGCATGGCCGCTAGCGAAGAACCTCTGACCTGGAATCAGATGGACCTCACTGAAACTCAGGCCTTGCGACTTGTGCACGGTAAATGCCCAAGCCAACCGCAACGGAATCTGGGTGTAAGAAGCCACGGGGCATTGCTCCAAGAGCCCTGTTTGCTCAGACACTTGTGGCTCATAGCGATCCCAAGTATAGGGGTCAAGGATGATGGTTCGGCCTTCGTCCGTTAGAACCTCGACCCGACTCTTGAAAAGACGGGTGACTTTTGCAAGTGTGCCATTGACATACCGCCTTGGCTCGTTTCTGTCGTTCGCCACGATCAGGACTCTCGCCCCTGGCTTCAGGTAGAGCCGTTTGGGAGCCCTCATTTCGGACTCCGCGAACTTCTGGCCCTCGGGAACAATGCCTTCATAGGGCGGATAGCGGCCCATCAACTCCTTCAGATGAGCGGCATTGATCTCGTCAGCAATGGCGTTTGTAGTAGCGATAACTACCTTCTCACCCGACTCCCCGCTGATTCCCAGGTGGTCATCGAGCCAATCAACGGCAAAAGGAAGGCGCTCGGGCCGGCGTGAATCTGCGAGAGCCGCCGCGAATTCAAGATCGTCCGCTTGGCGGTGCACAGTTTCAAGCCTTATCGCTCGAAGTCGCGCTTCCTGCCAAACCTTGCCATCAAAGAACATGTGGCCATCCCATTCGGAGAGCACCGACTTTTCATCATCCCCTACCACCGGATCAAGCTGCAAAAGGTCGCCGACGAGTAGAACCTTCTTTCCGCCAAACGGCTTCGTCTCCTTGCCGAGGTTTTTCCGCAACCCCCAATCAAGAGCATCCATTAGATCAGCTCGGAGCATGGAGGCTTCATCGACAATGATAATCTCGGCTCTACGAAGCACCCTTCTTCGATCCGGCTTCAGAAGTCGTATCTGCCGCGGATGCCTGTAGGAGATCGGATATGGTCCAAAGCCGAGCAATCGGTGAATTGTGGTTCCGTCGACATTCGCTGCTGCAAGTCCGGTTGGGGCAACAACAATCACCTTTCCAGGCAAAGCCTGCGATATTTCCCTGACAATTGTGGACTTGCCGGTGCCTGCGGCTCCATACAACAGAATGCAGTCTGTGTCCCAATTGTCCTGAAGAATCTGGTCCAGTGCATGCTGTTGGTCCTCAGACAGGAAACGGACATTCGGATCGGCACCCGCAGGTTCCCGGCGCGCGAATAGCCGCCATAACCAGGTCCAAAGCCTAGCAAACAAGCCGCCGATCCACGTCCAGAGCCTCATCTGAGGAGAGTATGTACCTTCGGCGGGTGGCCTGCCTAAGACACCCTCAATACCCACACTCCCTAGCCGCGTCCCCGAACACCCTGAGATTCTCCACCGGCGTGTCGAAGAAGTGATCCGAGGCGGACATGACGTACCCCCCATCGCGGCCGAACCCCTCGAACAGCCGGAAGACCTCCCGCCGGATCGCCTCGTGCGAGCCCTCGGTCAGCACGTTGAACTGGTCCATGCCGCCGATCATCGCGATCCGCCCGGCATAGAAGTCGCGCACCAGCGCCGGCTCGGCGATGTTGCCCCCGACCCCCGGCGGCGAGAGCGTCTCGCTGGCGTCGCACTCGTTCTCGACGATCTGATCCAGGATGTGCATCATGCCGCCGCAGGTGTGATAGGCCGCTTTGTGGCCAGCCGCGTGCAGCGCCTGGTGCATCTCGCGGTCATAGGGCAAACAGAACTCGCGGTGAAAGCCGGGCGAGATCACGGTGTCGCTGCCCGCGCCGCCGCCGGTTTCGATGATGTCGAACCGCGCGCCCGCCAGCGAGTCCTCGATGAACCGCAGCTTCTTGTCCATCAGCGCCCGCAGCAGGCTGTGCAGCCACGCCGGGTCGTCGATGCCCGCCAGCACCATGTCCTGAAGGTTCATCAGGCAGCACGCGTGCTGCCAGCACCCGGCCTGGTCGCCCCAAACGAAACCGCGCAGGATCCCCGCATCGCCAACCCTTTCATACTCGCGAGCGATCGCCGCCTTGTCCAGCCTCGGCACGGGCATGTACTTGGCGATCAGCTCCACGTCCTCGGGCCGCTTGATGAGGTACTCGGTGATCCAGGTGGTGCGGTCGTTGGCCTCGGTCTTGTAGGTCAGCATGCCGCCGGGCGTGCTGACGGTGTGGTGCACGACGCGGTGCAGGGGGTCGGCGTCCATTAGCTCGGCGTCGTCGCGCCATTCGGGCACCGAGACGACGAACTTCTCGGCGTCGGGGATCCAGAACTGGCCCATGGCCTCCCAGTACTGGATCGAGGCGTCGAGGCCGCAGACCTTATAGGCTTCGAGCGCATCGACGCCGCCCATGAAGGTCTTGAGGTGGTAATCCTGCCACTGGTGGATGGTCGCCGGGAGCCGGTCGGGCTTGCCCTTGTTCAGGGCGGTCAGCATCCGTTCTTTGGGGGTCATGGTTGACAGGGAGTTTATCGGGTTTGGGAGGGGGGTGCGCGAAGCGCTTTGGAGTGCGGTGACTTGTCACCGCTTTTCCCCAGGACGACTTGTCGTCCGTTCCCGAAAGTGCATCGCGACAGGTCGCGCAGCCCAGAGATAGATAGGCTGAGGCGAAGGAGCGCCGCATTTACGCGGCATCTATGTAGGGAGCTTCGGTTCCCTTCCTCTGGGTCGACGCCGCTTAAGCCGCTCTTCTGCTTAGCTCGATCAGGCACTGGATGATCGCGATAGAGGCCATCCCAAACGCGCTGCTGGATCCTAAGGCATCCTCTTCGGACATGACCTCACCCGTATTGGCCCGGCGAACCACTTCGGCCGCAGCCTCATGGAACTCGGCGTGAACCGTCTTGAGCTTCTGAAAACAAGCGTCACACACATAGGCCCTGGTTTCACCGCTGTAGATCCACTTGCCAAGGTCACACTCGCTGTCGCTGGACACCTTCTGAGCGCTCAGCGAGTGGTCTGGGTTTAGCAAATAGGCCCGCAGCCGTTTCTTCCAGTCGCCATGCGCATCTATTGCCGAAAGAAAGTCCATAGCCTTGCCTCAAGAATGGTCGGTTGCCTTCCTGATCGTCGTTAGGTAGCCACATGATCCTAGAGAATCTGCCGCCGTCGGAATCTCTTGGGCTGAGGGATGGATAGTCAAGCTTCTTCCATGGGCACAAGCAGAAGCGCGATGAACCCGATTAGGACCGAGATAATCACGCCGCCCATGATGTAAGGCAGCAGAGCGGCTATCTTGGCGCCACGCAGATAAGCAAGCACGCAATAGAATCCGATGACAAAGCCGAGTAAGCATGAGACGGCACCCAGCGCATGGATAGGAACCTTCCGCCAGCGCAGCTTCGTTCTGCAATTGGGGCAGGAGCGAGTACCCGATAGCCCAAGGGTCAACAACGACCTCATTGGAATCCTCTCATGGCAATGTGGACAGTCTCGCATCGCAAGGACTTCAGGGCAAACCGGCTCTGTCGGCCCGTATCCGATTATGGCCCTGTTGTCTCTCCTCGACCGGAGGCTTTTTGCTCGTATCCTCACCTCGCTCCCTGTCCGGCGGGCCTGCGGAAAGAATCTGCCGCTGTCGGGATCGTTCAGAACATGCGCGAAGGGAATTTGACGCGGGGAAATACGTTCCGACGGGGCGGCGCTCGATAAGGCACGGAGCAGGCCCAACACATACTCCTGTAGGTCTGGGGCGATCTCCGGGCCGAATCCCAACGGGATTTCGTACGCTAGCACAGGGTTGGACGCTCCGGCGGCCTACCCTGGAAAGCGAGCCTATGAATCGTCGAACCCCGAAGCGGGTTCCGTCTCCGGGATGCTGCCGAGGCGACCATGACGCACCGCGTGCCCGGGGTCTCGCCAAAGCAAGATAAACGCAACCCATTTAGGGTTGGACCATCTCGGCCTTCCGACCGACCCACGGTATATCGACCGCCGCCTGGCCGGTTACTTGCGGCGGTTCCTTTCCTCGGCCACTGATATCAGAATGGGGAGGGCATGCTCCCGCTCGGCAGCCGTCGGCTCTCGCCTAGTGCCATCGGATTCGGTGACCCAAAGACCTCCGCGGTTATCAGCGGTAATCTTAGCTCCGTTCTGTAAGTCCATGCTGCTCGAGAAGTTCGGAGTTTCTGGAAAGCCCGCTCGAGGCGAAGGGCACATGAATGGCGCGAATACGATCAGAACGATAATCACAAGGGCCATGGCGTACGGCGTCATCTTGCGGCCCGCGATGTTTTTTCGGGCGATCCGATCCAATTCGGCCGCGACCTCAGGATCCTGAGTCAAAGACCTCAGTGGCCGACGCCCCGATACGATAGGAGATTCGGTCTGAAACCGGATTACGTCTGTTTTCTCCGCAAGCTCGTGCGTTCGCTCGTCCAGAACGCCGATCTGCTCTTCGTGCCGCTCGATGGTCTCGCCGTAGCGCTCCTCGATGTTCTGCTTGCGTATGTCCGCAAGGATGCGGCCGATGACTTCTGCGGAAGCGCCCGTCGCCTCGCATACCGCTGCTACCGTCGCGTGCAAAGGTGCTGCAAACTCCTCGGCGCTCAGGCGCTCGAGTATCTGGCGCACTTCAGAATCGCTTACCTCCTGTTGCAGAAGACAGCGTTCGTCATCAGGGCCGAAAGAGTTCGGCATCTGTTCATTGTACAAAACAACGTATTGGTAGGCAACCCCCGCAGCCGCGTGCCAACCTACACCGACTCGCGAAGGTCTGGGGCGAATCGACTGGGAACTGGGCAAGGGCTCCGTAAAGGCCCAACGGGCCGATCATGCTATAGCCCAGGGCGCCAGCCCTGGGTCGGGAGCCCAGAATCAGAAGAGCCCTGTAAGGGCGAAACAGGCTTCGGCGATCCCTATCAGTCCCAAATTACATACCCGCCCGAATCACGCCCTTGCAGGGCTAGGGAGGTTTTGGGGCGCTATAGTTCCCAGGGCGTTGCCCTGGGCTATAGGATCTCGGCCCTTTGGGCCTTCCGGAGGGAGCTCTCCCGCCTCACCCAAGAGTACGGCGGGCTCCCGCCCTTAGAATGGATGTCCACGACCCCATAGCATCGCGGGGCCTCCCAAGGCTGGCCCGCCTCTCTATGGAGTTCCTCTGCGTGCTCGACGTCTCCTTTGCGGCCTCTGCGAGAAATCCGATCGGCGGCTCTCCAATAGCTTCTTGTGGACGGCCACCCTCCCCTATGGCTCCACCAGCGTCCATTTCTCCTTCATTGCCCTGTCCCATTCGGCGACGAAGGACCACCAATTCCGCAGCTTCTTGCCCTTGTAGGTCAGGCCGTGGTCCAGGCCGGGGATCGCCTGCATCCAGTAGATGCGCCATTTGATGGGGTCGCGGCCCCAGCGGTCGGCGTTCATCTTCTGAGTCTTGCCGCCGCCGTCCGGCTTCCAGTCCTCGATGTCGGTTTCGACAAAGCGCGGGTTGGTCCAGTCGTAGTCGCTCTCGCTGTTGGGCGCATAGTGGGTCCAGCCGCAGTGGGCGGGCTTGGTGACGATCTTGTGAGAGATGTCGCTGCCGACGAAGTTGCCCCAGAAGAGCAGCTCGGGCCACTTCTCGGGCGGCGCTGTGTCGCGGCCGTCCACCCAGTTGATGAGGTGCTCGAGCTGGTGCATGTGGTTTTCGAGCATCTCGCCCAGCTCGCGGCCGTAGTTGTAGTGGAAGACGGTGTAGGTCTTGCGGAAGACCGGCAGGTCGGTCTGGTCGCGGTCCGAGTTGCTGACGTCGCCGGTGGGGCTGGACATGTTGGACTCCCAGAGCCCGTTCTTGCCGTGGTAGCCCCACATCCAGATCTGCTGGACGCCTTTCTTTTCGACCCAGGTCTTGGCGTCAATGCGGCGCATGACCGCGTTGTAGTCGAGCAGCGGGGTCTCGGCGCTCTTCTGCGCGCGGATCGGGATTCCCTCTTTGATCGTCATCTCCCCGACGACTTCGTACCTCAGGGCGGGTTTGCTGGGGAGCTTGTAGCCCCGGAACCGCGACGCCTCCTCAAGGGTTGCACAGGCTTCCTTGGTGAGGCGGGCGGTCTTGGCTTTCAGGCCGGCGTACCCGCCGCCCGCCCGCGTGGCGGCGTTGAAGGCTTCCTCACCGGCGATCGTTTTGTCAATCTGGTCGCCGACGACGGGGTAGTAGCCCACGACGAACACCTTGATCGTCTGGGTCTGCTGCAGGGCCAGGGCGAGGATGACGGCGGTGAGCGAATAAGCCATGTTGATAGATGCGGCTACCGATATGGCGGCATCTCGATTGCGGGGTACCGGTGCACGTTTGGCAGTAATGGATTTAGGGCTTCCTTCCTCCCATCCTCGACTGGGGACACCGTCGCGCAGAGCACGTGCTTTCCAAGCCGCTTCGGTCCTCCCACAAACCCGAAGCCCGTCAAGATCGCTCCCTTCGGGACTCTATTGTGCAAATCTGCCGGATGTGTTTCCTCGCCACTCGGGCCGTATTTTTCCCACCCCACGGGCATCATCACTCTTGGAGTATTCCTACGAAAGTCCAGGTACAGCACCGAGAGCATGTCTTTAGGGTCGCGAATCTCAACCGGGGGTGTAAGGACCTCGGCCACGATCTCTCCCTTGGGTGTCACGATGTGGCTGCGAAGTTTCTTGTCAACCTTTTCGATCTGCTCTTCGATCGTGTTGTCGTCCTTAGCCCAAATTGGCTCAAAGGCCAGCGTCGTCTGGCTCGATCTGTGATGAAGTCTGTGCGTAAGCGTCTGCCAGTTCAACCCGACCAACAGTCCGACAACTAGTGAAACGAGCGCTACAATACCGGTTCGCATCGCCTTGCACTAAGGATAGCAGGTCACGGCATGAACTTCAAGCTGCGCCCTTCACCCTACAATCTCCACCCTTCGGACCTCGCCCCTCCTCAGTCACAGTGGAACACTTCCTCCATCGGCGCCCACCACTCGCCCTCGGGGCGGTCGGGCAGCGGCTCCTGGAGCGGCATGCAGTGCGTCCACCATTCCTGGGTCTTCGGGTCGGCGGCCATCTTCTCAGCGTCGGCAGCAAAGTCCTCGCCGACGTACTCGAAATAGGCGAACAGGTAATGCTTGCCGTCCGGCATTTGGCGAAGGAAGATCGTGTAGTTGCGGATGCCGCAAGCCGTGATGGTGGCGAGCACCTCGGGCCACACGTCCTCGTGCAGGCGCTTGTATTCGGGGATGGCGTCTTCCTTAAGTCCGATGATCGAGCCGTAGCGTTTCATGGAGACCTCCTTGCTGGGTTGGCGGCTAGCCGTTGGCGGTTGGCGGTTGGCAGTTGGCAGTTGGCAGGATTGGGACGGACGCTTCGACACGTCAATTCTCCATTTCCCAATTCCCAACTGCCAACTGCCAACTGCTAACTGCCAACCTCTTCCCCAAACTCCCCCAACTCCAACGGATACCTCCCATACTCGCGCACCAGCTTCACGATGAAGTCATAGGTCTGCCCGGACACGTCGCTGGCGACGGAGTGGTCGGACTGAAAGATGTACCCTCCGCCCTTGGCCGCATTCAGCTTGCGCAGGACCTCCCGCCGAATTGCAGCCTCGTCGTCGGTCTCCCAGACCTGGATGTCGCTGTTGCCGCAAAAGCCGATCCGGTGTCCGTACTGCCGGCGTAGCTCTACGCAGTCCATTCCCGCCTTGGCCTCCAGCGGGTTGTAGGCGTCCACGCCGATCTCGATGAAGTCCTCGAAGATCGCCTTTACGTTGCCGCAGCCGTGATAGATCACGGGCAAGCCGTTCGCGTGCGCGTAAGCGATCATCTCGGCGACCCACGGCTTGAAGTATTCACGCCAATAGTC
>Ga0214473_10003905_pt1 | contig 17992 bp, 21 predicted proteins | sample RVTome_7_FD_203509 | JGI IMG/M metagenome (GOLD analysis project Ga0214473, IMG submission 203509) | Soil microbial communities from uranium-contaminated site in the Upper Colorado River Basin, Wyoming, United States - RVT98D197 | ecosystem: Environmental > Terrestrial > Soil > Contaminated >... | reverse complement strand
TCCCTACGAGACCTCCCCTTTCGCCGCCTTCGCCTAACGATGCGGATATGAGACCGGCAAGCATCGAGGCCGACAGCGTCAGACTAAGGACGCCTGCGGTATTGAGCCTCTTTCTGTCAAACAGAAGTATTCTCCTTACCCCGTAGACGACGAGGAAGACGGGAAACGCATAAGACGACGCCCCGAACAGGCTGATGAAGAAGTCCGCTATATATGCGCCTACTATGCCGCCCTCATTTTTGACCCGCTCCGATGCGTGTGTGAAAAGCGAAGGGTCCCACTTCGTGTAGCTCAGGAGGCATAAAAGAAGGTATAAGCCTGCAAAAACCGAGGCTATGCCCAAAAGCCTGTCTTTTACCCCCTGACCCATATGACCCCCGCCATGAAGGCCGCAAGCGCAAACCTGTAATATGCAAACGCATTAAGCGGATGCCTCTTTAAGTATCCGAGGAGGAACTTTATCGCCAGAGTGCCTGCGACCGCCGAGGCTATGAAGCCCGAAATAAAAAGCCCCGCATCATGGCCCTCCGGGCTTTGGATAAGCTCCTTTCCCGCAAGGAACCCTGCACCGGCTATTACGGGCATCGAAAGCAGAAAGGAAAACCTCGCCCCCGCCTCTCTATGGAGACCGAGCATCAGGGCGGCGGATATGGTTATTCCGGAGCGCGAAACCCCGGGCATTAGGGCCACGGCCTGCGCAAGCCCGATAAGCAAGGCATCCGATGCCCTGAGGTCTTCCATCCCCCGCACCTTTTTGAACCTCTCCGCCACAAGCATGACAATGCCGAAGGCCACGAGCGTAAAGACCACTATATACGGACTTCTAAGGGTGTTTTCCACGGTCTCTTCAAACAAGACCCCTGCAATGCCTGCCGGTATGGTCCCCACGGCAAGGAGCGCAAGGAGTCTCCATTTCCCGCCGAGGATATCGAGGATATCCCTCCAGAGACAGATAAGAAGGCTTAGGAATGTCCCTGCATGAAGCGCTATGTCGAATGTGAGGCTGTCGAGCGCGCCCTGCCACCCGAAGAGCCACCTCGCCACTATCAGATGTCCTGTGCTCGATACCGGGAGGAACTCCGTAAGACCCTGAACGATGCCCAATAAAACCGCCTCAATCATCCTCATGGATTATACCAGAAAACCCTGTCTGTAAAAAAAGAGGGGCGGGGTTAATCCCTGCCCCTCGCCCGATATGAATGGGCAGTGCCCATTGCCGGCGGTCTTGCCGCCGGGTTGCTCGACCGAGCCGTTGTCTGAATACCCCGTGGTCTCTGCCACGGGGTGGTTTATACAACTACCGGAGGTGCTTGCTGACGAGCTTGGTCATCTCGAACATCGAGACCTGCTTTTTCCCTCCGAATACCGTAAGGAGGTTTGCATCGGCGTTTATGTTCCTCCTGTTTTTGGCGTCCTGGAGCTTGTTCTTCTTGATGTAGGCCCAGAGCTTCTTCGTCACCTCTGTCCTCGGAAGCGGTTTACCGCCGACCACCTTTGACAGCGCCTCGCTGGGCTGTAAGGGCTTCATGAATTCCGGACTCGGAACTCTCTTTTTCTTTGCGACCTTCTTTGCCTTTACCGCCTTCTTGACCGGCTTCTTTACCGCCTTCTTCTTTGCCGCCATGTTTTTCCTCCTTCTAAATATGATTCAGAGGCAACCGCCTCTTTGCCGCAAAGCGAACCTCGAAGATTATACTATAAGCAACCGAAGAAATACAGGGAAATTTTAAGCTTGCCAAGGGGGGGCTTTTCTGCTACCCTTTCAGGAGGAGGGCGGTTGAGGAAAGAGGCCGTAAGGATGGGCACGAGGATAGGCGCCGTAATAGGGGGGATATTCTTCCTCGTCTTCGGCGCGGTCCCGGGGTTTCACTTCGGAAGCTATGCGACGCTCGTGCTCTTAAGCAAGCTCTTCGGCGGGCCGCTTCAGCCGACGACTCCCGTCAGGGTATTGACCGTCATAGGGATTATCTTAGGGATATTCAGCATCGCCTCGGCATGCATAGTCCTCGGCGCAATATTCGGCACTCTCGTGGGTTACCTTACCGAGGCGTTTGCGGGGGGCAAGAAAAAGCAATGAAATATTCAAAGGAGGACCCATGGGCAAAAGGGCTCTCATAGGGGCGCTGGCATTTGTGGTAATCGTCTTTGGGGCTTACCTCTTCGTAAACGAGGTGGTCTTCCCGGAGCCTAAAAACTGCACGGTATGCCATTTCATAACCCCGTTTTACAAAAAATGGGAGACCTCAAGCCACAAGACCGTCTCCTGCCTCAAATGCCACGACTACACGCTCCTCAATGCGGTCTCCGGGCAGATGAGGTTCCTTGCAGGCACATATAACCCGAGACCCCTCACAACGGTCCCGGACAAAAACTGCCTCCAGAACGGCTGTCATGAAAGGCGGCTCGTGGAGGCGACGGAGCTCTTCACTGTAAGGGGGATAAGCTTCGACCACAAGCCTCATTTTACGGAGCTTAGAAGGGGCATCCGCCTTCATTGCCGGAGCTGTCATAGCGATATCGTGCAGGGCGAGCATGTCAAGGTCTCGATGAACCCCTGCTTCCTTTGTCACTTCATGGGAGCGCCCAAGGGCGAGGCCTTTCCGGAATGCCCGTCCTGCCACACCGCGCCCATGGCCGATATAACCGTCAAAGGCAGGGTCTTTTCGCATCGGGCCGTCCTTAAGATGGGTTATAAATGCAAAGAGTGCCATCTCGATGTCACGAAGGGCGCAGGGCTCGTGCCGGAGGAAAGGTGCTTCTTCTGCCATGTGGAAAGGACCGAGATGTACTCCGATGTGGAGTTCGTCCACAACAAGCATGTGACGGAAAAACAAATAGACTGCCTGCTTTGCCATCCGCGGGTCGAGCACGGGAAGATAAAAGTGGAGCAGGCCCGGCAATAGTGTGGCCTTCACCCGGGAGGGTATAGGGCGGCTTTACAAGGCCCCATTCGTGGAGGGCAACGGCGTGGAACTGCTCTCCGGCGGAAGGGAGACCTTCCAGAGGATATTCGGCGCGGTGGAGTCCGCAAGGAAACTCCTCTGCCTTGAGTTTTACATCTTCCGGAACGACGAGACCGGAGTGGAGCTTTCGGAGATTCTCAAAAAAAAGGCGGCCGAAGGCGTCGGCGTATATATCCTTTACGACCATGTAGGCTCTTTCGGCACGCCGCTGGGCTTTTGGAAGGCCCTGAGAGAGGCGGGCGTAGAGGTCAAGGCATCGCATCCCTTCAGTTGGAGACATCCGGGCGGCTATTTCCACAGGGACCATAGAAAGCTCGTAATTATAGACGGGCATACCGCATTCACGGGCGGCCTCAACATCGCAAACGAGTACAGGGGCATCCATCTGAGAAGGAAGGAGCCGTGGCGCGATACGGGCCTTATCGTAAAAGGGCCGGGGGCAAGCGCCCTCCTTGAGACATTCACAAAGGCATGGGCGCACTGGGGCGGAAGGCCCTTCCCCATGCCTCCTTACGCAGGCCGGGAAGGGAGCCTGCCGCTCATTCCCATATTCGCAAGCTCCGGCAGGGGAAGGAGACGGATGCGGAGGCTCCTTTATTACAGCATAAACCATGCGGAAAAAGAGATATGCCTTACGACCGCATACTTCACACCCTCAAAAAGGATGATAGAGACCCTCGAGGCCGCAGTCAAAAGAGGCGTGAGGGTGCGTCTCCTCGTGCCCGGGGAAAGCGATGTCCCGGCGGCCTATTACGCAGGCAGGGCGTTCTTCGAGAGGCTACTTGCGGCAGGCGCGGAGATATATAACTACTACGGGCAGGTCCTTCATGCAAAGTCCTATGTCTTTGACCGGGCATGGAGCATCGCCGGCTCGGCCAACCTCGACTTCCAGTCCCTCAGGTGGAACGACGAGGGCAATGTGGGCATACTCGATGAGGGCTTTGCGGGGCAGATGCTTGCGACCTTCGAGGAAGACCTCGTGCGCTCCACCCGCATATCCCTCGATGAGTGGCGCAGGCGGCCCTTCTCCGCGAAACTCAAAGAGAGGTTCTTTTCGCTCTTCAGAAGAAGGCTCTGAAACCGCTCGGGGATGCGGATTACTCTAACTTCCTTCTGCCTTCTATGGCCTTCCTGAGGGTCACCTCGTCCGTGAACTCTATGTCGGAGCCCATAGGGAGGCCGTATGCTATCCGGGTGACCGCCACGCCGAGCGGCGAGAGCACATCCTTGAGATAAAGGGCGGTCATCTCGCCCTTTGTATTGGGGTTCGTGGCGACGATGACTTCCTCTGCGGAGTCGGCCTTTATGCGCTCTACAAGCTCGGCTATCTTGAGCTTATCCGGCGTGATTTTATCCGTCGGGGAAAGCGCGCCTAAAAGCACATGGTAGATGCCCTTGAAGCCGGTCCTTTCCACGGCAAGTATATTGGCCGGCTCCTCCACGACGCATATCTTTTTCCTGTCCCTCCGGGCATCGGCGCATATCCGGCAGACATCGGACTCGGTGATATTGAAGCAGACCCTGCAAAACCGCGCCTTTTCCTTTACGGCCCTGATGGAATCCGAAATTGAAACGGCGTCCTTCTCCGGCATCTGAAGGATGTAAAAGGCAAGCCTCTGAGCGGTCTTTCTTCCTATGCCCGGAAGCTTGGCGAGGTCCTCTATGAGGTTCTCCATTATTCCCGACATTTACGTCCCCAAGAGGCCTCCAAGCCCCGGAAGCTGAAGCCCGCCCGTGAGCCTCGACATCTCCTCCTGCATCGTCTGTTGGCCGCGCCTCAGGGCCTCGTTCACTGCGGCCATTACGAGGTCCTGAAGCATCTCGACATCTTCCGGGTTTACGACCTCTTTTTCTATCTTTACGGCCGTTACCTCTCCGCCCAAGGTTGCGGTTACCGAGACCATGCCGCCTCCGGCGGACGCCTCCACGGTCTTTTTCTTTGCCTCTTCCTGAACTCTCTGCATCTCGGCCTGAAGCTTCTGGGCCTCTCGCATGATATCGCCGAATATCTTTTTAGACATCGTCTCCTCCGTTTTTTTCGAGCCTCACATCAACGAGCCTTCCATCGAAGAGCTCAAGCGCAGACCTGACCGCGGGCTCCGAAAGGAGCCTTTCCTTAAGCTCCTTTTTCCCCGGCGTCTTCACCGCATTCACCGATATCGCAACATTAGTCTGTATCCCGCGAAGTTCCGAAGCCAGCTTCCCTAAAAGGGGGATGTTTTCCCTCAGCGGCTCTGCAAGCATCTCCGAGCCGACCGTAAGGGCGAGGGTGTCGCGGTTTAAGGCCGTGCTTGCTCCGGAAAGCCTTGCCGCAATCCGCGGGTCTTCTATCCGCTCAATCAGGAGCTTAAGGAGCGCATTTCCATCGGGGTCAATGACCCTTTCCTTGCCGGTTTGCGGAGCAGGGGGACCAATGACTCTTTCCTTGACTCTTTCTTTGCCTGTCTCTGCGGCCTGAGCAGGGACATCCATGTCCTTGCCGGTTTCCGCTACATCGGGCGTCTTCGTTTCAATATCAATGCCTGCATCACTGACGCCGCTGCCGCCCAAGCGGGAGATGGCCTCGCCTATGGGCTGGAGCGTGCTTAGGTAGCTCGCCTTAATCAAGGACATCTCAAGTCCGACCCTCGGATGGGCGGAGAGCCTGACATCGGATTCCGCCTTCATGACCTCCGCAAGCATGAGCGTGAGGTAATCGGCAGATACGGAGGGGAGGCGCTTTTTTACGGCGTCCATCGCCTCGCCCCCCATATCGAGGATTTCCTCCGGTGATTTTACGAGTTTCATGACGAGGACATCCCTCATGAACTTCGTGAGGTCCCGCGCAAACGCCCTGAGGTCCGCGCCCGTGTCCGAGAGACTGCCGATGATTTCGAGAATCTTTTCCCTGTCGCCCTCAAGGAGCGCGGCGGTTATCTCAAGGAGGTCGCCCGTGTCGGCCATGCCTAATATCTCCCTGATATCGGGTTCGTCTATCTCATCGAGCGAGGCCGAAAGCTGGTCCAGCATCGTAAGGCAATCCCTCAGGGAGCCGTCCCCTGCCCTTGCGAGGGCATCGAGACCCCCGGGCGTTATCTTTATCCCCTCCCTGCCGGCAATAAGCTGTAGCCGCTCTTTTATCTTCTGAAGGGGTATCCGCCTGAACGGCAGGTGCTGGCACCTCGAAAAGACCGTAAGGGGAATCTTCTTGGGCGCGGTCGTGGCAAGCACGAAGACGACATGCGGAGGAGGCTCTTCAAGCGTTTTAAGCAGGGCATTGAAGGCCGAGGGCGAAAGCATGTGCGCCTCGTCTATGATATATACCTTGTACCTGCCGGCTGAAGGCGCATATTTAATCTGCTCCCTGAGTTCCCTCACATCGTCCACGCCGGTATTTGAGGCCCCGTCTATCTCAAGGACATCTATGGAACTGCCTGTGGCTATCGCAGTGCAAAACCTGCATGTGCCGCAGGGCGTGGGCGTCGGGCCTTGCTCGCAGTTTAGGGCCCGCGCGAGAATGCGGGCAGTGGAGGTCTTCCCCACCCCTCTTGGGCCCGAAAATATATAGGCGTGGGCGACATGCCCCTGCTCGATTGAGTTTTTAAGGAGCCTCGCTATAGGCTCCTGGCCCACGAGGTCTTCAAACCTTGCAGGCCGCCACTTCCTTGCAATCACAAGATAGCTCATATGGTTCCATAGAGCCGGGCGGCGGCTTACCACGGCACAGAGTTCGGCGCTTACCGTTGCTTCCTTCCGGACCTGGCGGGGTTCACACCCACCTCTTGCGCAGGGCCACCGCCCGGACTCCGTTTATTTTAGCATAACCCCGACCCATTTAACCTTCGCCGATTGCCCCTAATCCGTAGCCAAATGCCCATAGAAATTCTTTATGTGTCATTCTGGCTTGTCCAGAATCTTTCTTTCGATTCCGAACAAGTCGGAAGGATTCTCTACGAGTCGTAGACCCGACCCTATACGGGCCATCGGCCAAACGGGAATGACGGGAAGCAGGTCGCTACTATCACTACCGGGTTTGATAGACAGTCGTCTCTATACCCTTTGCCTTAAGGGAATGTGCAAGGTCAAGTGCGGCATTCCTGCTTGCCTGCGAAGGAGAAAGCACCCTGTAAATGTCCTTGCCGCCTGATGCGCTCTTAAGTATGGAGGCGTCCTGCCCTTTTGCCTTGAGGTCCCCTGCGAGGGCCTCGGCGTTTTTCTCAACAGAGAATGCTCCGAACTGCACATAGTATTTTCCCTTTGCCGGCCCGGGTCTTGCCGAAGGTTTGGCCTCCGGTTTAGCCGGAGGCTCTGCCCTTACGACGGGCTTGGGTTCGGCCTTTGCGGTCTGATACACGCTTGCCTCTATACCCTTTGCCTTAAGGGAATGTGCAAGGTCAAGTGCGGCATTCCTGCTTGCCTGCGAAGGAGAAAGCACCCTGTAAATGTCTTTTCCGCCTGCCACGGCCTTCATGATGGAGGCGTCCTGCCCTTTTGCCTTGAGGTCCCCTGCGAGGGCCTCGGCGTTTTTCTCAACAGAGAATGCTCCGAACTGCACATAGTATGCAGGCCCCTTTGCCGCCACAGGCGCCTTGACTTCGGGTTTTGTAACCGGGACCGGTTTTGGAACCGGGATGGCCGCCTCTGCGGCAGAGGGCGGCGCAGTTATCTCGCCTGCCGAGCCCTGAGGCTTCCTCAAGGGCTTTGACGGCATATGCTGGGCGATTGTCGTTTCGGCAAGCTTCCGGGGCGGTGCGCCCTCCGGCCTGCTGAAATATATATAAGCCAGGGCAGCGAGGACTATGGCGGCCGACACGGCGATTGCCGGGATAACCCAACGCCTCTCTTTGGCCTGCGGCTTGAACCTCTTTTTTTGCGAGGCCCCTTTCATCTCCGGCAGAGGGTCGGGTTTCTTTTGAGGCTCGTTGAAGATGTCGTCGGGGATTTTGAATTCGTTTGCAGGCGGCTCTATCTTCATTTTCGGTTCCTCGGGGAAGTCTTTTCCCGGCATTGGGGGCACGGCCCCCTGCGATATTGGGGGCACGGCCCCCTGCGAGGGGCTGCGAGCCCCCACGACAGGCACGGCAGGCCCTTTCGGCCCGAAGTCCGTCTCTTTCATCTCTTTCATTTCCGGCATCTCCGGCTCTTCGGACATGAAAAACGGCAGGGGCTCTTTCTCCCCTGCGGGCTCCTTTTCTTCTTTCCATGCCGTCTCCACGGGGCGGGCAAGGTCGAACATCCCCTCTTCCATGCTCACATCCTGCTCCTCTTCCGGTGTTTCCTCCGCAGGAGATGTTTCGGCCTGAAGGTTCGGGGTGGCCACGGAGAGCACATCCTCGGGTGTAAAAGGTTTTTTAAGGAAAGCCACTATGTTATAGAGGTTCTTATAGCGGGGCTCGTACTTGCTTTCCCGTACGGTCAGAAGGACAATCGGCGCATCCTTTATGGCCTCGACGGCATGGAGGGCCTTGCATATCTCAAGGCCGTTTGTGCCCGGGGTGGCAAGGCTGAGGAATATGAGCGCGGGCGAGACCTTCCTTGCCATCGCAATGGACGCATCCCCGCTTGAGGCCGTAAACACGAGCCTGCCCTCGGCCTCGAGGCTTTTGGCTATGAGAGAGGCCGCCTTAGTATCGTTTTCTATGACCAGGACCGTCTGTTTCAATTAAATCTGCTCCCAGTACTTCGCAGGCATGTCCAAGGCAAGCTTAAGCGCGCCGTTTGAGCCTGCGTAAAGCGGGTCCTCTACGCAAATTACCCTACAGTCCCCGAATATCTTTTTCAGGGCGTTTTGCAGGTATTCCGAGATGCCCGTTATCTGGCTTCCGCCGCCTGCGACGACTATGTTTTGTTTAATCTTTCCCTGAAACTCCGGGTCGAACCGCGCAATAAGCGCCGCGGTCGTATCTATGATGGCAGGCATTATGCTTTCGCACGCCCGCTTGAGTTCGGCCGTAATGTCGTGCGGAACGAGCTTGCCTTCCACCGGCAATTCCACCTGAACCGGGCCTTTTGCGCCTCCCACGAAGGAGTATTTCTCCTTGAACTGCCTGACCATGTTCATATTGAACTTCGAGCCCGGATACTTCTCGGACAGGTAGCTGGAGAACTGTTCGTCTATGTAGTCGCCCGCCGTGAATATCGTCTTCTGGTCCTCCTCTACGGGCATCGCCCCGTGCATTATGCAGAAATCCACCGTCCCCGCCCCGATGTCTATCATCATGGCATTGTTGAGGAGGTTCATTCCATAGGCCACGGCGAAAGGCTCCGTCACCACCATAAGGGAATGGACATAGCCGGAAACCGCCTTTCTGATTGCAAGCTTGTTGACCTTCAGGGTATCGGAGGGCACCCCCACTATCGCATATATCTTATGGTCCTTTTTCGGCTTTGCAAGGCTTATCAGATGTCCGATGAGCTCTCTTACGGCCTCCTCGTTCCTTTCTATGCCCTCTTTGATGACGCCCCGCTCAAGCGGCCTGTAAAGGTCCAGAGACAGCCTGTTTTCGAGGGCGTCCGCGCCGAAGAGGACATCCTTGCCCAACACCTGAGCGGATATGAAGTCCCTCGGCCAGCCGATGTAGCTTTCCACAAGCTCCTGCGTGCCGTTACTTGCGGAGATGGAGCTCCTCGATGTGCCGAGGTCTATTCCGATATAGAGAGCGCTATCACCTTCTTGCTTCATAAAGCGGGTCTCCTTTTCCGAGGTAGTTTAGAATTCCGGATTCGAGGTACCGGGCTATGTCTTCCCTGTACCGGGCCGTGTAGAGCTTCAGCTCCTCTTCCTTGTTACTGAGGCATGAGACCTCGGCAAGCACCCCGGGCATCTCCACGCCCAAAAGGACTACGAAGGGCGCCCTCTTGATGCCGTAGTCGAGGACGCCGCTGTTTTGCTGCCTGATATTGAGGTAGAGGCTCTGCTGGATGAGCGAGGCGAATTTCCGGGACTCCTGGAGCTTGAGCGTGTCCCCTATCTTCTCTATCATCTCCTTGAATTCCCCGAGCCTGTAATGGGAATCCGCATTCTCCTTTACCGCAAGGCTCAGGGCCTCCTTATCCTCGGAAGGGCCGAAATAATATGTCTCTATGATGTTTATCGGCCTCGAGGGCAGATAGTTCACATGGATGGAAACGAAGAGGTCCGCCCTCATGGAGTTTGCAAATTCGGTCCTCGCATGAAGGGGCAGTGTCCCGTCGTCTTCCCTCGTAAGGACCGTATTGAGCTTGCGGCTCCGGAGCCTCTCCCTGAGCCTATGAGCTATGTCAAGCGTGATATCCTTTTCCTTGAGTCCCAGCTTCCCTTCGGCCCCGGGGTCCGTGCCGCCGTGGCCGGGGTCTATGACTATGGTCTTTACCCCCAGGCCGAACATCTGCTTCAGAGGCACCCCCGCGCCCCCTATCATCGAGAGGTATTCCACCGGCAGGGCGCCCTCCGGCAGTGAGCCCTTAAGAACCCCGCCCCTGAAGGTCGAATCGAGATGCCCTGCATTGCCCAAGAGGGCGATAAGGAGCACAAAGAGGGAAAGCGCATGCCACCTGAGGAAGATGGCCGAAAGAGGCCATCTCGGCACAAGCGGTGACTTCCCCACAATCCTCAGGTTTTCCTTATAAACCGCTCTGAGGATGGACTGTTTCTGTCTCCTTATAAGGAACATTTTTTAGCTATGTGATTATCTCATAAAGGCCGAAGGAATTCAAGGGGGCGGAGCATCTCTTGGAGCGTTGCCTCCACGGATTCGGCAAGCGCCTTCAAGTTATAGCCCCCTTCGAGGCAGAATATGTAAGGCGCATCAGGGCCCGAAAGTATGCCCCTTACGATGTCCCTTACCCCGCCGGTGGAAACGCATATGCTTGAAAGCGGGTCGTCCGCATGTATGTCGTATCCCGCGGAGACGAGCACAAGGTCCGGGGAAAAGTCCCTCATAAGGCCGGGCAGGACATCTCGATAGGCATGCCGGTATTCGTTGTCTCCGGCTCCGGAGGACATCGGCATGTCGAAGGTAAAACCCTCTCCCCTGCCTCGCCCTTTTTCTTTTTCGGAGCCCGTGCCCGGGTAGTGCGGGTACTCGTGCGTGTCGTCCTCTTCAAATATGTGCTGGGTGCCGTTTCCGTGATGCACATCGAAGTCCACGATGAAGACCTTTCCATACCCGATATTTTGGGCGTAGCGCGCGCCCACGGCGACATTGTTGAATATGCAAAATCCCATCGCCCTGTCTGCCCCGGCATGATGGCCCGGGGGACGGACCGCACAGAACGCCCTCCGGAGCGAGCCCTCCCTGCATCCGTCAACGGCCTCCATCACGGCGCCTGCGGCGTAAAGCGCGGATTGGAGCGTTCCGCTTGACATATAGGTATCCGGGTCTATATATCCTGTGCCGAACCCCTTAAGCCTCTCCACATACTCCTTGGTGTGAACCGAAAGGACATCCTCGAAACCCGCCTTGCGGGGCTTTACATGGACGAGCCGGCCCCATATATCCGATGCCTTGAGCGTCTTCATTATGGCGGTGAGCCTCCCGGGGCTCTCCGGATGCCCCGCGGGGGGCTTGTGCTCAAGAAAGATGTCGTCGTAAAGGAGGCCGACGGTCATTGTCTCGGACAGCCTATTGCGTCATAGGCACAGAGGATGCGCTTTTCCTTTTCGAGCCTTTCCTCGGGACACCTTATAAATGCGAATGCGGACATGTCGAGCCCGTCCCTCATGGGTATGCCTTCCATCGCCCCGGAGATGAGTCTTCCCGTGGCCGTATCGAGGATTCGCGCCTCCGTGCCGTCGGTCACAACGGCCATCGGTATCAGGCAGTCTTCGACGACCCGGCAGAAGGCCAATATGTGTCGCTCCCGCGATTCAAGCGCAGTAGGCGCGCATTTTACGGCCATGAGCCGTTTGCCGTCCACCGTTATGATGAAATCCACGGAAGACGGCTTTCCGTCTACGGAAAACTGCGGGTCCATCTCAAGCTCTCCATCCCCGTAGCCCCTGTCGGCCTTCAGGTATTGGAGCATCTGCGCCCTTATGGTTTCGGTCGCAAACCTGTCAAGCTCCTCTTCGAGCTTGACCTTCTCCATTATGCGTTTTTCGCGCTCGGCCTTTTCCATCCCCTGATTATACCAAAACGGGGCTACGAGCCCCTGCGGCAGGCACGGCCTGCCACGAAATAGGGGCTACGAGCCCCTGCGCAAAATGGGGTCGGCGACTCCCGCCTCCCTGAAGCCCTTCTCCCTGAACCTGCAACTGTCGCATGCGAGGCAGGGTCTCCCGTCGGGCAGTGGGTCGTAACAGCTCCATGTAAGGGAATAGTCAAGCCCTAAGGAAACCCCCTTTTTGATGATTTCCGCCTTTGTCATGTAAAGGAGCGGCGCAATTATCGCAAACCTCATCCCGCCCTCGACGGATGCCTTTGTTGCAAGGTTCGCCATGGCCTCGAATGCCCTCAGGTATTCGGGCCGGCAGTCCGGATACCCGCTATAGTCCGTGATGTTGGCGCCTATGAATATATCCCCTGCCCCGAGCGCCTCGGCCCATGCGAGGGCGAATGAGAGGAATATTGTGTTTCTGGCCGGGACATAGGTTACGGGGATTTCCGGGGCCGCGCTTCCAATAGCGTCGGGCGCCGTAGCCCCCTTGGGAACCTCTATGTCGGATGTGAGGGCGGAGCCGCCTATCTTTCTAAGGTCGAAGTTTATAATCAGATGCCTTGCGCCAATATCGCCGGGGGCCGTGCCCCTCATGCTTTCGGCAACCTTCCTTGCGGCCTCAAGCTCAAGCCCGTGCCTCTGGCGGTAGTCGAAACTCAGGGCATAAAGCTCGTACCCCTCGGCCTTTGCAATAGCAAGCGTGGTTGAGGAGTCTATGCCCCCGCTTAAAAGGACGACCGCCTTTTTCATTCAGCGGATGTCGTCCTTGGTCCCGGGCGTTTTGTCCGGCCCGGCGCTTGAAAGCGTAAAGCCGTTTTCAAATGCGGTATAGACATAGGGCGCGCCCCACGGGTCCCGCTCACGGGTGATATCTCCGAGTGCGGCCGGGTAAACGCCTTTTTCATACTTGTATGCCTCTATGCGGAGCCTCAGGCCGGCGATTTTCCCCGGGGCGCCGAGCGCAGGGAAATCCGTCCGGAGCATGGGGACGGTGAGGATGCTGAGAAGGAGGGCCAGGACAATGGGGGTTGCGACGAGGACGATGCTTATTTTTTTCCTTACCGGCGGAGCAAGCGCCTTGGCCACAGCCTCAGGCGCAGGGACTTCGGCCTTGGGCGCTACGAGCCCCCTGTCAAGCAGTCCGAGGAGGGTCTTTGAAACCTGGATATTGTCGAGGCCCGTAAAGTCGGCTATTGCGCTTACATCGTTTTCGCCGTCAACGAAATTCAGGATTTCCTCCTCTTCGCGGGAGACCCCCGCGGCGGTCGCCCCCGTTTTCACGAATACGGAATCGAGGCCTATCCTGCCTTCGATTACCGACCATTCGTCAACTATCCGGAGGCCCTCCATAAGGAGGTGCTGGGTGTCGAGGCTCAGGGGGATTTCCCTATCGAGCGGCACGCCCTGCGGCTTGAACTCATACCTGCCTTCTTTCCATGTAAGCAGATGGGTGACGGCCTCGGTTATCTGTGCGGTGAGTATTTCCTGAATCTGCTCTTTCGTAACGAGGCCCTTCTTTATGAGGGAATGTCCGAGCCTTCCGCCGGTGGTTTTCTGCTCCTTCATCGCATCTATGAAGTCCTGCTCCTTGAGGATGCCTTTTTTAATGAGTATCTTGCCGAGCCTTTGCTCATCGGCCCGGCGCTTGGATTCCGCCAGGACTATCTTGCCCTCGTGGAAAAGGAGCCTTACCTTGTCGAGCCGGCCTTCGATGTTGAGCACTCCGGTCTTCCTCTGGTAGTAAAGGAGCTGGAGTATGTCGGCAAGGCCGAATTCCTTTAACGAGCCTTCTAAAGCCATCCCCTTTTAAGCCTCCCTTGGACGACTAAAATAGAGCCCAAATAAAGCATGCCTGCCATGACTATGAAAAGCGGGTTCAGCCAGCCGTGCGAATACCCGGGGAAGAAGATGTTGAGGACAAGCCCCACGGCCGCAAACCCGAAGGCCCAGAGGTAAAGGAACCCGGAAAGCGCCTTCCCCGCATATATGTGGGCGATGCCCGGCAGGACGAACGAGAGGGCCCTTACAGCCCTTCTCGTCTTCGTTTTCCCTTCATGGAGCGAAAGGAGCTTTGCCACCCGTTCTTTAGGCGTTTGCTCGGACGGCTTAAGGAGCGAGCTATAACACGCCGGGCACATGTCCGCCCTCCTTACTCCGGGCGAGCACTTACGGCAAAAGACCGCGCCGCACCTTGAGCATCTCTTGGCCCTCTGCTTTCTGCCGAGCAGGGCAAAGAGAAAAAGACACACGGCGGAAACCGAGGATGCCACTGCGGGGCTTGCCGTAAAGGGCCTGACGGTCTCCGCGGCGTTTCGGGCCGTGTAGTCCCAGAGCTCGGAAAATGTGAGCGTCTCGTCCGCCACGAAACGGTTGGGGCTTCTGCTTTCGGTCGCAGACAACTTCTGGATGAGCGCGCCGTCGAGGCTCTGGGCCTTTCGGTACATCTCTTTGCTCTCTTCAAACTCCAATGTGTCGGGGAGGACTTTGCTCAGGTTATAGAGGGCCGCGGCGGACTCCTTCATCCCGATGGATTTCATGTACGCATCCTTTGCGGACGCCATGTTCCCAAGGCCCACATAGGCGTTGCCCATGTCCGTGTAGGCCCTCGGGTCGTTGCCGGGGATTCTCCGAAGCTTCTCGATTGCCTCCTCGTACCTGCCTTCCCTTTTAAGGGCGATGGCATAGGAGAGCTCGGGCGCAAAGCCCTTCTCGTCACCAAGGACCTCGATGGCAAAGGCATTGCCCCTTGCCTCGTTTACGGAGACGACCGCCCTGACCTTCGGGGAAGACGCAGAAAGCATTATGTCGAGGACGCTTAAATAAAGCGGCGAAAGCAGGATTAATGAAAGCGCAAGGTAAACGACCGCCTTATCCGCCTTCCTGAAATAAAACCCGGCGAGGACCAGTCCTCCTGCCATGAAAAACACCGGCCCCAGAAGAGAAACCGGTATGACCGCAAGGACAACGAGCAGTTTCCGCCTGTCCTCCTCGATATCGTGCCTTATGAGTGGAAGCGCCATGGGAAGGCGTATAACGAGCGTCATAAGCATGGCAAGCGCAAATGCGCCGAGGATGCTGAGGGCCAGTAACGACATGAGGCTCAGCGCCCGCCTGAAATCCCTCCCGTATGCCTTTATGCCTTTTGCGACAAAACCTGCGGACTCAAAAATATTAGGCAGGCCCGCCATTGCGCGCGCAAAATAAAATGCAGGCGTATCCGGGGAGTGCTTGACCGCCTCCGAAAGGAGTTGCCTGCCGCCGGGCTCGCGTCCGGCCCTTTCGGCGAGGAGATAGGAGTAGGGCCCGTTGTTCCTGATGCCCCGGTCGAGCTGTTCTTCGTATACGCCCTGCCCGAAGCAGTCCCGGGGCATCGGGACAACGAGCAGGAGGATTATCAGAGCCTGCGCCCTAAGCCTTTTCACCGATTCTCCTTTCGGCGCCCTTTGCGATTCTCTTTATGTTTTCAATGTGCCTGAAGACGACGAGCAGGGCTATCGCCAAAGATGCGGCCGCATGCCGGATGGAATATCCGAGCACTAAAACGCCCGGGGGCAGAAGCGAAAAACAAACCACCGCCCCCACCGACGAATACCTCGTTATCACCGCAGTAACGAGCCATACGGCTATGGTAAGGATACCAGCTTTGGGGACATAAATCAATATGACTCCGAGGGCGGTTGCCACGCCCTTTCCGCCCTTGAACTTCAAGAAAAGGGAAAAGACATGACCGGCCACCGCGGAAAGCCCGATTGCGCCTTCCCATAGCGGGCCGACCCCAAGCATCCTGCCGACCGCCACCGGGACTGCGCCTTTAAGGATATCGCAAAGCAGGGTGAAGAGCGCGGCCTTCTTCCCAACGGCCCGGAGGACATTCGTCGCCCCGATGTTTCCGCTTCCGACCTGCCTCAGGTCTATGCCCTTCGTCTTTGCGATTATCAGGCCAAACGGGATGGAGCCTAAAAGATATGCATATATTATGAGGAGTGCGGGCCTCATGAGGCAATCTTCTTCCAGAAGGCAACCGAATACTGCATGCCGGAGGTTATCGAAAGGACGACCGCGGCCCATATGAGGACGGTCCCGATGTCGAAGAGGTCAAGGCCGAAGGGCGAGATGGTCCTGCTTAAGATGAGGCATATGATCGAGGCGATTTGAGCCGTGGTCTTGAGTTTGCCCCCGAGCTCCGCGGGTATCACTATGTCCTTTGAAAGGGCGACCACCCTCAGGCCGGTTATCAGGAATTCCCTCGCTATGATTATCGTTGCAATCCATACGGAAATCCGCCCCATGTCCACAAGCAATATAAGGGCGGATATCACTAAGAACTTGTCCGCAATCGGGTCCAGTATGATGCCGAACTTCGTTATCGTGCCCGAGCGCCTTGCGAGGTAGCCGTCTAAGAAGTCCGTGAGCGAGGCCGCGATAAATACAAGCGCGCCGGTTATCGGGCGCACCGGCGTCAGGACGAGGAATACCGGGATTACCACAATCCTGCTCAGAGTGAGCGCTATGGGGAGGTTAAATCTCGGAGTACCCGGCGATAAGTCCATCCCATAGCCCCTTTGCCTTGAGTATGAAATCCGTAACTTCCCTTACCGCCCCTTTGCCTCCGGGGTTCTTCGTTACCATGGCCGCCATGTCCTTTGCCTCCTCCGTGGAATCCGAAACGGCCACAGGCAGGCCCGCGCGCATGAAAATCGGTATGTCCACGATGTCGTCCCCTATGTATGCGGTCTCCTCGGCCCGGACGCCGAATTTCTCAAGCAGGTGCTCGTATGCAACGGTCTTTATGTGGCACCTCTGGTAGACCTCGGTTATGCCCAATTCGTGGGCCCGCCTCTCGACGACCTTCGAGTACCTTCCGGTTATGATTGCAACATTAAGGCCGGCCTTGAGGAGCATCTTTATCCCGTGGCCGTCCCTCACATGGAAGGCCTTGAACTCGTTCCCTTCGTTGTCCAGTATTATCCTGCCGTCCGTCATGACCCCGTCCACATCGAGGATGAGGAGACGGATGTTCTTGGCGATGTTTACGATCTGCTTTTTAGTTTTCTTCATGACGGCTCCAATATCCTTTTGGCGCATTATAAAGTTTTGAGAGATAGTTTTCGCAGGTTTTTATGATTTTTTCAGCGGCATTCAAATCATCCAAAGAGATTTCGGCATCGATATAACTTCCAAAGTCATAATCGCCTGTCTGTCTTTCGTTGAACAATTTTTCTATTATCCGCGTAAAGGAAGATGGAAACAGCTTTGTTTTTATAAACTCTTTATTGAATGCTCCTATAGTTTGGGCGTGAGACGAGAAGTGCAGTCCATGTGAAAATAGCACGGCGGATATTGCATGATAGACCGCATAGTAAGAGCGGGACACCGAGTCGTCGTGCCTCTCGTGCTCGAAATCTATCCGGGCCGTTATAAGTTTTTCGCGGGATTTTCTAAGCATCTCTCTGATAACTTCCTTATCGGCTTTTTCATTCACAACTCTATCCCCTCTTCCGAGATATTACGCCCAATCGGAAATCGCTTTTTCTTTTCCCATTCCTCCCCATCGCACACGATACATCCAATTAACGCATCGTATTTGTTCAAAATCTCGACGCAGACATCAAGGACCGCCTCTTGTATCTTTTTTGTTTTTTTGGCAACAACAACAAGAAAATCATAATCCGAAGCCTCGGTAAAATCCCCTCTCGCATGAGAGCCGAATAAAATGATTTTTTTTATGTGTCCATTAAGCTTTCTTTTGAGAAGCCCCGTGAATTCGCCGGACACTTTGTCTATGTTGGCCGTAGTATTTATCATTTTAGCCTCTTGATGGCTTCTTTTAATTCAAGGACTTCGATAGGGCAATCGGGCCAGTTATGTTCCCAGCAAACTATTACATCGCAGTCCTCTTCCTTATGGTCATG
>Ga0214473_10003904_pt1 | contig 17994 bp, 24 predicted proteins | sample RVTome_7_FD_203509 | JGI IMG/M metagenome (GOLD analysis project Ga0214473, IMG submission 203509) | Soil microbial communities from uranium-contaminated site in the Upper Colorado River Basin, Wyoming, United States - RVT98D197 | ecosystem: Environmental > Terrestrial > Soil > Contaminated >... | reverse complement strand
TCGTCCAGATAGGTTTCAAACGTTTTGATGAACTCCAGCGCGCGCCGGATGCTGATTCGAAAAGCCGCGACGCTGGACTCAAGGCGCTTGAGAAACCGGCTCTTGAAAATGCCCACCAACGCCTGCTCGCGCCCTAACTCGAAATCATCACGCTGCTTCTCATCGCGCTTGAAGGCCTCCAGGCCGTAATGCGCCAGATGCAGCCCTTCAATGCGCGCCACAATGTCGTCGTAGATGCCTTCGTAAGCCTGTTCCAGGTTGTAGTGGATGGTCCTGAGACGGCGCTCCGGCCATTTGATTGGTTCGCCTCCAAGGGTGGCGTTTTCGTAGGCCTGGCGGATGAATTTGCGCGAACGCCGCACCACCACTTCTTCGAGCAGGTTGAACAGCTCAATATCCGCTCCATAATAGGGAGCGCGCCGCGCCGCGAGGAAGTAGCGGTGTAGGTCCCCAATGCCTGCTGCCGCAAAATACGCGCGGTCGCCGCCCGTAAACAGGTTGATTTGATTATGCAGGTCAAAGACGGTGTTGTTGATGGGCGTGGCGGTCAGTAGGATGATCTTCTTCCGCATTCCATCGCGACCCCGGCGACCGTTCGCGTTGATCAGCCACTCCAGATTCCCGTAGCGCTGCGTGTTGCGGTTGCGGAAGTTATGCGACTCGTCGATCAGAATCACGTCGACATCAGCCCAGGGATGAATATCGAAATCCTGTTGCCCTAACTCCTCTTGAGAGAGAACTTGAGCGGCGATAGTCGCGGATCGCAACTCGGCCTGCCACATAGAACGCAGTGACGCCGGGCAGATGACCAGCGCTTTCTGCCGCATGTGATACGCATAGTCTTCCAGGAGGCGTTTGCCGATCCAGGTTTTGCCCAGGCCAACCGAGTCCGCGATCATCACCCCGTCGTACCGCGATAGGATTTGGCGCGCCTTGCGCACCGCGTCCTCCTGGAATTCGGCCAACTCAACCGCTGTGCGCGTGCCCGAAGGCAGTTCGCTGCCCAGGTCATCGCGGAAATACTCATACAACGCCTTCATGTACACCTCATAGGGCGTGTACTCATACGCGCCAAACTTGGATTCGTTCAGCAGGTCAATCAGGTCCTGCTTGAAATCGCGCGCTAATTCCCATTGGGTTTGAAACCAGCCCGCCAGATCGATAATGGCGCGAGCGCCCACCTCACTCTTGATCAGGCGACGATTGGCGTCCGAAATGTCCGGGCGACCCGGCGTGTCAGCCAGATACTCAACCTCGCTGCGCGCTACGGGATCGTCTACTTCATCCTCGTCGAGAATGGTCTTGTGGACCGTGTTCAGCTCGCGGTTGGTCGTCAGTCCAGGGCCGGTGAAATTGCTGGAGCCGACAATGGCCGCCAGAGGATTGATGCGGTCGGCCATGGCGAACTGAGCGCTGCGCCCGCCGTAGAATATATAGCATTTCGCGTGCAGGAACCGGCGCCGTGAGTGTTCCTCACCGTCTTCCTGGCCGTGATAGAGGCGCGCTTCCACGTCCTCCCGGCTGAGGAAGCGAATCAGGTCCTCAACCAGCAGCAGGGTTGCTTCGCTGAACGGCTCCTGATTAAGTTCCAACTTGAGCCGCCGCGCCGGAGTCAGCCCCACATCCGGGCCTTCTGCTGGCTCCGAACCGAGGAGCAACCGGAAACTGACCAGCTTGTCCAGCCCATCTTTGACCTGCTCATACCCTCGGATGCTGAAGTACGCGGTTGCGATGTCAGACGCTCGCGCCGTCTCCATGCTCAGCAGATCATTGAGCGCGTCGCTAAGCTTGTATTCCTGGTTATCAATCACATAGGGAATGCGCATCTCAAACGTCTCTAACTCCCCGGCACGATCCACATATCCAGCCGATTGCGAGACACGATTTTGTCCCCGCCACTGCACGACCCAGAAACACGCAGACCTCTACGCGGTTCGGCGGCCACGGCGAGCCACTGCTGTCCAGAACTGGCAAGGTCCACGCACTGCCGCCACTCATCAGGCTCAAGCAGGGCGACTTCCATTGTTCCCCTGAAATCGGGCTGCCCGCAGATCAGCACCAGATACACGTCCGCTTCTTGCGTCAGACCGCCCCTGCGAATCGTTAGCCCTCAATGCGCCTGAGCAATTCGCGCCCCTTCTGATAGGTCGTGCCCTGAAACTCCGCCACTCCGCAGTCATCAAGACAGGGTTTAGTATCCTGAAATTCCAGCCGGGCCGACGCTCGTGTATTCCCAGCGGGGAGTCTTCGCGCCGCGCACACCGACTGATCTGGAAACCAGAAAATGACATAGACCGCGCCACTGTTACCCGTTACCTCGTAAATGGTGGCTGTGTCCGCCGCGTTCTTGAAATCAGATGCTGATGACATAGTATTCTCCTTTTCTGAGAGGCTATGCCCGCCCCTCCACTATCGCGATCTCGTCGTCCGTCAGCCCGTACAGCTTGTACACGATCAAATCAATCAGCCGGTCGGTATGCGCGAGCTGCTCCTTGACCGGCAGCAGGACGCCCAAACTGGTCTCATACTCCCGCCGGACGCGCCCCTCGAACGCTCTGTCGCTCACGTTCGCGGCGATTCGCGCGCGGTTCTGATGCAGCCGGTCATAAAGGTCCGCGAACGGCAGGTGGGCTTCGCCCTTCTGGTAGTCGCCCAGGTAGCCCTGGATGACGGTCTTGCCGGTCAGGTCGTCGATGGCTGCGCCGATTTGCCCTTCCAGCCAGCCCAGGAAGCGCCGGACTTCGGCCTGCTTATGCTGGTTGAGGTTGATCATCTGCTGCGCCAGGAATGCCAGCAGGTCGTGGATCACGTCGATTTCGCCAGCATGCAGGCGTTCGTCCACGAAGGCCAGCACATTGTCATAGCCGGTGCTCAGGGTGCGCGCGTAGAGGTCGCGGCCCTCTTGAATAAACTGCCCACGTTGTCCCGAAGGAGAGTTTAAGTCGAAATTTGGAAAAAGAAGATTGCCGACCAGATAGGCGGGCAAACTGTTTGTGACACTTACTGATACTCGCACAACTTTTTAAACTTGGGGGCCAAGTGAGGTAGACTTGGCGCCATGAATGAAAAGACACAGCAACGACCAACGGACTGGCGAGAAGCGCGGCGACTACGGGCCTGGGAACTCCACCAAAAAGGCTGGCGACAGAAAGACATTGCGGAAGCCCTGGGCGTGACGCCCGGTGCGGTCAGCCAGTGGCTCAAGTGCGGGAAAGCAGCGGGGCCGGACGCCTTACGCCGTCGCCGCGGCGGCGGACCTAGACCGCGCTTGAGCGAAGACCAATTGACCGCGTTACGCCAGCACTTGGCGCAAGGGGCGGAACACTTCGGATTTCGCGGTGATGTCTGGACCCAACCGCGTGTGGTGACACTCATCAAGCGGGTCTTTGGCGTGTCGTACCATCCGGGCCATGTCGGACGGATTTTGAAGCAACTCGGGTGGAGCCGCCAGAAACCGGTCACCCGTGCCAGCCAGCGGAATGAAGCCGCCATTGAACGCTGGCGCACCGAGACATGGGCCGAGCTCGAAAAAAAGCCCGGCGCGAGGGACGCACCATAGTCTTTATCGATGAAGCCGGGTTCTACTTGTTGCCCGCGGGCGTCTGGACGTATGCCCCCCGAGGCCAAACGCCGATCTTGCGTGTGCCGCTGACCCGCGATCATCTGTCGGCCATCAGCGCCATCACGCCGGAGGGAAAACTGTATCTGATGGTTCATAACGGTGCCTTCACGGGACCCACGATTGTGCGTTTTCTGCGACACGTGTTGCATCATATTCCTGGTAAATTGCTCATCATCTGGGATGGGTTGCCCGCTCACCGCAGTCAGGCGGTCAAAACCTTTCTGGCGCAAGGCGCAGCTAAACGCATTCATTTGGAACGATTGCCGGGCTATGCCCCGGACCTCAACCCGGACGAAGGGATATGGCGGTACTTGAAATATGTCGAGATGAAAAACTTGTGCTGCCATACCCTGGATGACCTCCGTTACGAATTGCGCAAAGCCACCGCGCGCTTGCGCCACAAAACCGATGTCATCTTGGCGTGTTTCAATCAGGCCCATTTGGGCATCCAAGTTTAGTTTCATATGCGACCATCAGTAGAGCCTCTACCATCCAATTGATGAGATTACTGGCGTAGACCGCCAAAAAGGCAAACATATCTACTTTGTAGTCGGTAAAATAGCATATCTTGTGACCGCAAATGTTACCTTCAGGAAGATAAGTTGGCACTACGCGCCGCCATGCATCAATAGCCGAACCTTCTTGATATACAATCCGAGGATACTGATGAGCATATGCCTTGGAGTCTTCTCTAGAGGCAGCCAAATATTCTTCTGTCTTCAGATAGGCAGGTTCCCCTTGCTTTGCTGTCTCGGCCAGTTCATATCGCTGCACGTGACTTCCCCGGAGTATCAGATCATAACTGTCATCTTCGGTCAAAAACGGACGTGTTGCAGCATTAAAGATAATCTCGCCGGAAGTAGGTTCTGCGCCATGTTCGATCAGTTTGCCTAACTGAGGAGAAGATCCAATTTTCTGCAAAACGGCCCACTCAGGCGGGGAAACTAAAGGAATAATCCATGTTTCGGGACTCAGCGTGATCAAAGTAGATACATCAGCATAGTAATGCTGAGACGGTACGATATCTTTTCCAGGATGAACGCGCACAGCAATTACGGCTTTGGAACGGTTCTTTTTCGCAACATAAACGCTAGTGGGCAGTTTCGCATCGAAGAATATGCGCTGGTATGGATCATCTTTTTGAGGAAAAGCCTCGACCACAACCGGAGTATGGTACTCAAGCATCCATTTGCGAACCCCAGCCGTGAAACTATCCCCCATCCAGGACATAGGCACAATCAAACCTTTTTGCCCGCCAGGGCAAAGCAATTCCAGCCCCAATACCATGAAGTAGTGATACCAATTCAGCCTACCACCTGATTCTTGAGCGGGCTGATAAAGGGGCACTTCGTTCAAAAAGACTCTTTCGCTGATACTCCGTCCTAGAGCATTTTCGGAGAGTTCATCATACGGCGGATTTCCCACTACCGCATCAAACCCCGCATTCTCCTTCCACGCCGCGCGGTCCAGGTCGATGAACACTTCGGGGAACTCCAAATCCCAGTGGAAGAAGCGGTACTGCTTGTGCAGCGCCTTGCGCTCGCGCAGCACCTGCTGGTAAGGCTCGACCAGTTTGCTCGACTCCGGGTCGGCGGTCATCACGTCCGCCCGGAACAGTCGCAAGAATTCGTCAGCGCGTTTCACGCCGAAGTGCCGGATCACAAACACGTCGAGAAGCTGCTTGTAGGGTCGAGCTTTCTCCTCAAATTCGCTGAATAAGTGGGCGCTTTCCTGGGCCTGCTCAATCGTCGCGTCGGCCAGCATCCCGATGCCGCGCATAAGCTCGGCGCTGCGTAGCAGTCCCACAAATGGCCCCGACATAAACTCAAACGAAAGCTGCGAACTTTTCTCGTCGCGCAGTTCGGCGTCGGCCTCGCGCGCCATCGTCCCGATCAGTGAGTTGCCCCAACGAAGGTGGTGGTCTAGAAAACTCAGCGGCGCGCCCAGCGTGAAGGCATCCAGCCACAGGCTGACCTTCGCCAGTTCCACCGCCATGTGGTTGAGGTCCACGCCGTAGACGCAGCGCTTGAGCGCCTGTCGCTTGAGCAGCGCCACGTCGTTGAGCCGCCCCTGGTCGATGCTCACGCCCTGGCTTTCCATCGAGTCCAGGATCGCGCTGCGGGTGCGCTGCAAGGCGGCGCGCACCGGGTTGCGCGGGAAGCCGTTGAGGAAGTTCAGCATCCGGTCGGTGATGAAGTCCACCGCCTCGACCAGGAAATGCCCGCTGCCCATCGCCGGGTCAAGCACCTTGATGTCGAGCGTGTCATACGCCAGCCGGAGCATGTCCTCGTTGTTCCAGAACTTCTCCGGGTCTTCGAACCGTCCCATCTGGCTCTTGGCGCGGGCGTTCTGCGCGGCGGTGCGGTAGTGGCGCTCGGCATCGCGCAGGCGCGGGCGCAGCGCCTCGAATTTCTCGTCCAGCACCGGCCCGACAGTATGCTCAACGATGTATTTCACGATGTAATCGGGCGTGTAGTAGCTGCCGGTCGCCTTGCGCTCCTGGCGCGTGTTTTCCAGGTAGACCATTCCTCTGGGCAGTGTGCGCTCGGCGGCATTCTGGCCGCGCCCGGTCTTGAGGATGCTGCCCCTGGGCGCGTCGCGGTAGGGCACGATTTCTTCGGTGCGCTTGCCTTTGACGATTGCCATCTTTTCCAGCGCGATCCGCAGCTTGAATTCGAGCAGTCCCTCGTAAATCGAGCCTAGCTGCCTCACGCCCAACGACTTGAAATCGATCATGACCAGATCGTGTTTCTTATCATCGAGATCGCGCGCCAGCCGGTCCAGCCCCAGCGCCAGGAAGCGGTCCGGTAGCTGGTGGTCGCGCAGAAAGCGCGCGGTGATCTGCTCCTGGGTAGAACCATCATCTTGGGGTGCGGTAATGAACAGCCCGCCGTTATAGCGCGGCACATTCAAGTCCGCGTCGCCCCGGTCAATCACCTGGAACAAGCGGCTTAGCCGCTCGTAGAGGTCGTAGGAATCGGCGCGGTAGGCCCGGCGCAACCGGTCGGGCGCTTCGTCCAGGATGGTCCCAGCCTGCTCGGCGATGTCGCGCTTGAGGTTGTCCAGGCTGACTTCCCAGTAGCCGCGCACGTCCTTGACCGGCAGCAGATCGCGCGCCTCGGCGTAAAGCAGGAACATCAGGCGGTAGAGGAAGGTCAGCGTGCCCTGGTAAATCAGGGTCAGCCGTTCCTGGTCGATAAAGGTATCTTTGCCTTCCTGCTGGCGGAGGTATTCAATAAATCCTCCGGCGAAATGCGGGAAGATGTGCTCGAAGACGCGATCCTTCAGGCGTTCGCCCAGTTCTTTGGCATAGATCTGGCTGTCTTCCATCATCCGGTCGAGGAAGCTCAGCAGGCGCGTTTCGCCCTCGCGCGCCACTTCCTGCGGCATAAACGCCTCTGCCCGGAAGAACAGCCAGAAGTAGCGAATCGCTTCAGCCCGATCAGGCGAAGCCAGCGCCTCTTCCAGGTCGATCTCGTAGTAGTTGGTCGCGCGGGAATGCGCCGCCGCCGCATAGAGCCGCCACAGCTTGCCGTTGGTCACGATGGCATAGGGCGCGTCGCCGCGTTCCAGCAAGCTGACGACCTGCGCGCCGGGGTTCTCATCCGGGGTTTCAGTGTCGCGGGTATCATCGCGCCCATCCAGGTAGCGATTCCACGTATATGCCAGACACACCGCCAGCGGCGGATCGTTTTCGCTCGCATCCGGGGAGAAGAGGTAATAGTCGGGTTCGTCGCCCGCGCTGCCGCTCTCTCGGCCAACCGTCCACGCGAACCCCAGCGCCTGGAGCATCGGCTCCAACAGTTGGGCGCGGGTTACCGCCTCAGGCTGGCCGACTAACCGTTGGCGCGTCTCAGCCATCAAGCCTTGCGCGTCGCGAAAGATCGAGACAGGGTCTTCCTGCCATTCACGGCTGTCGCGCAGGCGCACCTTGAGATAATAATCCGAGAATAACGCGCGGTTGTTGAACAGTGGCTCAGACCACTCAGCCACGGTGTAGGCCGACAGCAATTTCTCGAACTGAGCAAAGACATCGGCCTCTGTGTAGGTGAAGCGTCGCAGCACGCGCAGCGCCACCGGATCGGGGTTATGGCGGTCAACCGTCAGCGTTCGTGGCCGGACAACGACTTGCCTGCGGCCCATGCTGGCGCTGAGGCTGACTTCTGGCTCGATGCGCTCCAACAACACAAAATCCAGGGAGTCGTAGTCGCTGGTGATGACCAGCAAGAAGTCGCCCGCCACGTTGCGAAACGCGCGCGCCAGGGCCTGCCGGTCAGCCACGCGCACGGATTTCATCTCAAACAGATAGACCTGGAGGTGGTCGTCCTGTCTGGCGATTTGCTCGATATGATCGATGTGCCGTATCAGGCTCTCGTTGGCGATTCCCAATGCTGAGGCAGTCTGCTCGATTCGGGCGTCCACATTGTAGCCGAGACCAAGAAAGAACGAGGCAACGGCATCGGGATTGGAAAGGCTTTGAATGTCTGAGGCCTTCAGAGCTTTATCCGCAGTAAGCATCTCTATCTCACCCTTCGCAATAAAGCCCGTCTATAGAGTCCCAATTGTGGACCTCTTGGCCCTCTCCCGCAAATGAACTGGAGTCATCGACGGTTACTGACAGGGGTGAGCTTGTTGTGTTTGAGGCACGGGAATTGAAGGCGCAGGGGGTTTATTCGGTTTTCGCAGCATTCCGCACCTCTAAAAAGCAAAAATTGGAATAGAACTGGCAGCTTTACCAGAACGTGTCTGGAGGCCACCACCAATACATTATCATCTCGGCTGGAGCAGGAACGGATGTGAGTTCTAGCGCCGCAGCGCGACCTGAAATCATGCCGGACCCGGTTCCCAAAAGAAACAACCGCGCGCGTGGCCGCCCGCAACCCCCGAGCAGGGTGCTACAAAAAGGGTCAAAAATGAACCGGGGACTTTTAGACCCCGGTCAAATTTGAAGCGCTTGTGAGCACCCGGTTCGGTTTTTAGCGGGCTTGAAAAAGCCCAGACCACCTGCTTTGGTGACCGGAGTCCTGCCGACATTGAGCCACACGCCGCGAGACCCTTGGTGCCTGTAGACGCCGGTCCAGTTGATCCCTTCCACGCCTGCGCACGCCTTTACCGCGAACGGGCTGCGCGCACGGACCGGTATTACTCCCCCCAGGACAGGTTATACTGAAGGTGAAAATCCAGAAAGCCAAGGCAACCGCCTGACGAGGAGGACAGAACCCTATGGCCGTTAACTTTGCGCCCGTGAACGAAGGTCAGGCTACGCTGCAAGAGGTGGCAGCGTGCGCCAGCCGTGCTGACCTGCGTGCCGTGACGAATGACTTGATGGATGCCATCCGAGCGTTTATCGTGCCCGCCAACGATCAAGCCGTGACCGAAATCCCGCACGATCCCGAAGCCGACGATCCGTATGCAGTGGCCGGTGAAGAGCGGATCGGGTGGAGTCTGGCGCATTTGGTCGCGCATGTCACGGCCAGCAGCGAGGAGGGGGCGGCCTTTTCATCGCTGCTGGCGCGCGGGATCGCGGTGGGAGGACGGCTGCGCTACGAGACGCTCTGGCGGTCGTTCACGACCCAGAAACAGTGTTTGCAGCGCATTGAGGAGAGCCGCCGCATGTGTCTCGCCTATTTGGAGGCGTGGCCGGATGAGCCGCATCTGGATGCGCATCGTGAGATATCCCCGGAACTAGAAAAGAAATTCGGGCAGATGAACGCGCCCGTGGCGTATCTTTTTGGGTTGTACCACCAGTGGCTTCACCTGGATCAGTTCGAGTGGACGCTTGCAGCCGTACAGCAGGCGGGCTGCCTGTCATGATCCACAGCGACCCCCAACCGTGCAGGGGGTCGCACCTTTTTCTGCGAAGGTAGCCGGACCCAGTTCCCAAAAGAAACACCGGCCATCGCACCCCATTCGCCGCTCACGCGCCGCGCAACCGGGTCTCCGCGTGGGCCAGGGCGGCGTCGAGGTCCCTGAAGAACGACACCCGGCGCATCTCGTCGGCGGGCAGGAACGCGCGCGCCAGGCGATCATACCACTCGGCGTCGAGCACGATCACCGCGCAGACGATCTGCGGGTGCGCCAGGAGGGTGTCCCCCGGCTCGATGGCGTCGGAGAACCCATCGAACTCGCGCATGTCGGCCAACACGACCACCTCATCCGGCGCGTCGGCCAGCAGAGCGCGCTGCTGGGCGCGCATGGCGCGATAGGCGGCTGTCGTTAGTCGGCCCTGATAGGTGGCGATGAGCGCCGGCAGGGGCGCGTGCCATTCCAGGGTTACGGGCATTGCCATTGCCTTTGTGGGATCGGTTTCTCTGTTGAGGGCAATGATACGGCGCGCGGCGAATAAAGGGCAAATGGCGCTGCCCAGGGGCAGGTGGCGTTTCCAGATCAGGCCCGTGATTCCGTTTTTCCATTGCCAGCGTGAATTATAATATGGGTGATTGACTGGAGATGAGTGAGGAACCGCGATGAGTGCCGTAACCTTTGACCAAGTCGTTCGACTGGCCGAGCAGTTGAGCGTGAGCGAACGCGCGGCCCTGGTGCAGCGTTTGCAGGCGACCCTGCCCTCGCCGCGCAGCAGCCATGTGACACGCGACATGCTCCTGGCCGAGCTGGCGCAGTTGCGCGCAGAAGGCGCGTTTGAGGGCGCGGAAAGCCTCTACGGCAAATATGCCAATCCGAATGCGCCCGATATGAGCGAAGACGAATTCCACGCCCACCTCCATGCCATCGCCACCGAATGGGAGCAAGAACTTGACGACTTCGACCCCAACGCCGATTGAGCCGCTTTACGTGGTGGATACCCATGCCCTGATCTGGTATTTGCTGGGCGACAAAAAGCTGAGCAAGAGGGCGTTGTCTATCTTTCAGGCACCAGAGCGGGGGGAAACTCGCCTGCTGCTGTCCTCGATAGTGTTAGCGGAATTCTACTTTGCCAACGCCAGGAACCGCTGGTTTGCCGACTTTAAAACGGTCTACAACGACATCGTGAGTAAGGGGTTTTTCAGGCTGCTGTCTTTTGACCCCGATCACGCGCTTGACTTTGACCAGGACGGCGCTGTGCCAGAGATGCATGACCGCATTATCGCGGGACTGGCCCGGCGGATCGGCGCGCCACTGTTGACCTCTGATCCGTTGATTACTGACGCCCAACTTGTCACGATTGTCTGGTGAACCTATGGGCACAGCGCGGGGTACTGCCGGTGGGCGCAGCAGACCGTACCCACCAGCGGCGGGGGTGCTCTTTCCCGCGCAGGGGGGCCGCGCGGCGGCGCGGCGCATCAGCCCCGCTGGCGCATGAGGCGCGAGTGCTTTAACTCGCGACCCCGGCGCGGCCTGTGAGGCTCCCTAGCTGCGATCAGCGTTCCGCGCAAGACATTCCCGACGGCCTGGATGTCTTACTACGCGCCGGGGTGTCGCGCGCAAGGAAAACCGGGCGCGCGGCCCGGTCTTTGCGTTCTGAAAATGGGGCGGTATGCGACTCTATAGGTCAGCGTCGATAGCGGCCTCGATCTGGTCAATGATCCGCGCGAGCGCCGCCTTCCGTGGCGGGCCGCTGCTGTAGCATTCTTTCGTCATGGTCCCCGCGGCCAGGATGATCCCCTCGCGCTCCACATGCCAGGCTTTTGTCGCCGGGGACGGTTGAAACGTCGGCCACACGCGAACGAGTTCGTCGCGCTGGTTCAGCTGATGGCCGCGCCCGTGGCAGAGAAGGCATTTCGAACGGCCATCCTCGAAATAGTCGTGGGGCGATATGCCAGACATGATGATCCGCGCCCCCGGATGGAGTTGCTGTTCCCACAGCAACCGGTGATACCGCTTTGGGTCGCGCTGCGCCTCCTCATGCGTGGCCCCACCCGGACATGCGCCCGTGCCCGCGCACGCTTCGCAGGGGTCACCTGGTTCCCGGATGGTGCGCGTTTCGCGGTAGCCACTCAGGGCCTGGTCGGCCCAGACGCAGAGGACACACCCGTCTTTCGTCGCCACGCCGTCCCAAGTAGTGTGGTCATGGTCCGGGCGGTAGCCGTACAGCGTGAAACCCCGCGCGGTCAGCGCTTTCCCCATGTGGAACGGCGCATACTGTTTCTTATTGAAGTTGCTGCTCATTCCCTCTCACTTTCGCGTATGCTAAGGGACACTATCACCGGCGGACTCGCGCCAACCAGGCCCAAAATTCAGCTTGCTCACCGGCGTCATACAGGACTTTCGAGAAGCTGCTGACCGGCCTCACGTCGCCGGGGCGGTAGTAGGTGATTTCGAGCGCCCCGCCCGACTTGCGCCGCCAGCGCAGGGCGTTGATCGGCTCGCCGTCAATGTCGGATTCTTCGATGGGGATCAAATCGCTGCTCATGGTTCCCTCACTTTCTTGGGTGTTGCGCATCGCCGATTCTCAAATATCGCTTGGCAAGCCACCAGGCGGCCTGAAAGCGCGCATCATCCCAGGGCGCGGTCACTAACGGGGTGACGCCGCCGCGCTCGCCCCACAGGACCGACTTGGCCTGGTTCTGGGTGAAACGGGCGGCCCCAAAATAGGCGCAAGCGGGCGACTCGGCAAAGATCGGCGTGGGATCGACGATCACGTCACCGGCGGCAGTTTCGAGCCAGGCGTGTTCAATCATCCGCGAGTCGTCCGTGATCGCCAGCCCTTCCACATAGATCAGATCGGGGCGCACGACTTGGGCGAACAGCGCGTTGGCATAACATTTCTTGTCGCGCGCCGCCACCAGCGCCGCCAGTCGGCGCGATTCGGCTTGGTCAACGGTCATGCTTTCCTCACTCTCTAAACAAAAAGCCCGTCGTTCGGCGGGCTGTTGGTTCACTTCGGGCATGACTTATGCTAAACTTATGTCATGCGGGGAAGCGCTCACTTTCCCGCGCAACCGGCCCGCGCTGCTGCGCATACGCATCGTTGCTGGCGGCGGCGTTGCGGCGATCAAGCGCCTTAAAGAACACCCCATCGCGCTCGGTCGTAAACGGTGTATTGGACATGCGGCTTTTCTCCTATGGTGTTCTACCAGGCGCGCGACGGTCCAGTAGGCCGGACTTCGGGATACGGCAAACATAGCCAGTCCCCCGCCTGGAGGCACGGGCTTGCGCAGAGCAAACCCGGAACGGGTCCACGCTCAACCTCCGCGCGCTGTAGAGGTTACGCTACAGAAACTGCGTCCTCAAACAGCCTGACATCACCCCATGTGAGCAGGACAATCCGGAGCTGTCGCTGGCGCACCAGACGGCGCACGATGGGATTACCAAGAATCGGCATGACCAGCGCCTGATTATCCTTGGTCAGCTCAAAGTAATAAACGGCCACATGGCGTCCGCCACCATACCAGTACTCTTCTTGACCGACAACGGCGCTGATGTCCCAACCATCGGCCAGGTATTCCAGCAACACATCTGCGGGGGCATAGGGTTGGGATGAAGCTGACCAGTGTCGCCCCTGATCGAGTGACCGCTGCTCCCTCTCCATCAACGACAGGGCGGCAGTTAGCATCTCTAATTTTCCTCCTGGTTATGTGCGCTTCAACCGGCATAGACTGGCCGAAAAGCGCCTCTGTCCACTCTTCGAATAGGCAGGGTAAGGTCCCCACAGAATCTCGGCTTCCTCAATGCGCTGATGCGCCGTGCGGCCAATCGGCCATCTAGGGAGGGGAGCTTACGAGCGAACGGTGCTCGGGAGACGCAGAAGCCCCGGGCCTAAAAGCGGACGGGGCGGACAACCTGCGAATGACTGGTATTTTTACGGTGTTATTAATTATATAGTTTCATTATATGCTTTATCGCGCACTTTGTCAACCGAGCGGCCCATCGCGCCCTGCCCTCAGTCGCGATGTCGCTGTCTTCGATATACCCGCGCGGCATGGCGAGCGGCGACCAGCCGCCTGCCAACGTACAGAGGGGTCACTACAAACTGAGGTGTGGCGGTCAATCCTGGTCCGCCGGGCTGACCGGCGCGCGGGGTGCGATTTGCCCCGCAGGGGTGCGGCGCGCAGGCGCGGCGCATCAGCCCCACCGGCGCGTGAGGGGCGAGCGCGTTAACTCGCGACCCCGGCGCGGCCTGTGATGGTCCCTATCGGCGATCATCGTTCCGCGCAAGACAACCCCAACGGCCTGGATGTCTTACCACGCGCCAGGGTGCCTTGCGCAAAAAACCGGGCGCGCGGCCCGGTCTGGTGGAGAAGTTCATGCTGGTTCGAGATGGATGTCTACTTCCCTGCGGCAATGGGGGTGAACCCCTTGGCTTTGAGTTCTTCCGCCATGCTGGGACTGCATACGGCTATCCGCCAGGTCTGGGAGTCCTTGAGTATGACCAGGTTCTTTTCGGGATGTTGCTGAACATGCAATCGCGCTTTATCGAGACTGTTGCGTCCAAACAGATACACTTTCTTGGTCACGTTTCGCCTCCTCTAATCAGCGTTACGACTTCGGCGAGCGGACGGTACGGCTCCCAGTCGCTGGCGTCCAGGATGGCCGCGTAGGCGAAGGAACTGGACTGACGCTTAGAACGGCACGAATTCGATTTTACCCTGCCACTCGGACTCGTCGCTGGCGAGCAAGATCAGTTCCCACGCCTCAATCACCTGACCGACGGGTGTTGCGCCGTGAACGAGAAAGAGTCCGGGCACGGGCAGGTCGGCGTTCACGCGATCATAGAAATAGCCGCGCATGGTATCGCATCGTGCGTCAGCACCACATACCCATGACGCGCGGCCCACTCCAGAATCAGGGTATCAGGTTTGCCGGCCAGGTCGGTATCCTGGACGCGGATGAACTCGGCGTCGGGGGTAGCGATCATGCCTCGACCTCCTGAAACTCTAGGGGATATTATAGACTATTTCAGGCCGGCTCAGGGATGATGCGCGGCGCGCGACAGGGGCGCTGGGCAGATAGGGAATGGTATAATGGGCCTGAATGGTGTGGAGAATGGATCATGCCCCTCTCGGAAATTCTGGAACAGGCCAAAGCCCTTAGCCCGCGCGAGCGCCGGGAACTGGCGAAATTGCTGATTGATACGCTGCATACCCCGTCGCCACCGGAAGCGGCTGAACCGGAAGCGCACTGGGGTCAGAATCTGCTGCGGCTGGTGGATGAAGTCGGTCCTATCGACCTGATTTATCCTGAGATTGAAGACCCAGTGGAGTGGGTGAAGCAGATTCGGCGGGACCAACAGCAGCGCCGGCGCGAGGACCGGGATAGCTAATGGCGTTACGTCGTTGACGCCATGGGGACCACTCTTCACAGGAAACACTTCATTGACCAGGGAAAATGGGTCTGCGACCTCCCTTGGGTGTGATGAGCTGAGGAAATAAGAAAGAGCGGCCAATGGAAACCACGCTGAGTATTAACCTGATCGCCACCAACCCCGACGTGCGCGGGGGGCGCCCGCACATCATCGGCACGACGATCACGGTGGCCGACATCGCGATTGCCAAGATATTTCACCGCCAGGAGCCGGAAGAGATCGCGGACGATTATCGCCTGACGCTGCCCCAGGTCTACGCGGCGCTGGCCTACTACTACGAGCATAAGGCGGAGATCGACGCCAGCATCCAGGAGCGGAGCGCGCTCGCCGCCGAGATGAAGGAGCGGCGCGTTGGCAGCCGCCATGAGCCTCTATTTGGATGAAAACCTGACGCCCAAGATCGCGGCGCAGCTTCGCCAAAAAGGGATCGATATTGTGACCGTGTACGATCTGGGCCTGGCCGGTGACAAGGACGCGAATCACCTGGTCCGGGCCACTGAGATGGGGCGCGCCCTGGTCACTGCCGACACGGATTTCCTGCGCCTGGCCGCCAGTGGCATGGAACACGCCGGGATCGTGTTCGGCGTTCAGGAAGATAACACCATTGGGGATTGGATCAAGGCGCTCGAACTGATCTGCTTTGTATACACGGCTGACGATATGAAAAACCACGTGGAGTATTTGTGAGATGGTGATCGGCGACGGGGACCGAGGCGCGCAGACGAACTACCCACGCAGGCCCCGTGTCGAGCGCATAGGCTACTCGCTCCATAGGTCCTCGTCGAAGGGTTCGATGTATTCCGCGTTCATGGCCTCGGTCATCTCGTCGAGTTCGGCCTGGGTTAACCCGTCGCGGAGTTGCTCGAACGCTTCATCTAGCCGGCGCGCCCGCTCCTCCGGGGTCAATGCCTGGGCGGGCCGGGGGACGCCTTCGCGCTGCTCGATGTACTGGCGCAGCTCGCGCAGTTCCTCCGGCGATAGCTGGTCCACCGCTTTCATCACGTCTTGCAGGGTCATGGCGATACGTCTCCTTTTTTTCTATTGTAGCCCACCTCAACGAGTGAGAGGGAAGACTGGTGGCAGTCGCGCCGCCCCGGTCTAGGCCCTGCCCGCGTGGGCGATCTCGCGCGGCGATCACGCCAGTTTGCGCAACTCCATTTCAACCGGCAGCGACTGCGGCAAGTGCGCCGACCCAAACCGGGAGGACAGGTTGAGCACCGTCAGACCCACGATGTCGCCTGTTTCCGGGTCCACGCGCAGCAGCACGTCATCGCCCAGTTCTTGGGACACCGCCGGGCGCGGCTCGCCGATGGAGAGATACAGCACGTCGCCTTCCGCGTCATAGAATAACTGCGTCATTTGGTCCATAGCGCCGCTCCCGACTTGATCTTATCCGTCGCGTAGATGGTGGCGATAAACTGCCGGTCTACCCGCTTGACGACCACGACCACCCATTTGCCTTCCAAGAGCTGCTCCTTAAACTGATAATACAACACAACCCGGCTGTCGCTCACACTCTGGCGGACTTCATCCGGCGTCCGCAGCGCGTCACCGATCTGATCGATAAACCCGGCGACTTCGGGATGCTTGGCGAGAATGGCCGCGCGCACGGTAGCGGTCAGGACCACCTCCTGGTCAAACACATCGGTATAGACTTGTTCGCCCGTGTCGCTCATGATCTTCGCCCCCGACCCATGCCTCCCTGGCGCGCTTGCCCCACCTGCCCGCTACGCCATACCCTCGTTGGCGCTCGCGCTTGAATAATACAGGACACGCGGTCGTCTGTCATCAGTGACCCCTGGCAATTTAGAGAGAACGGCCATGAGACGATCCGTTTGCGCGCCGTTCCTGTTGGTAATCCCCTCATGAACATCGGACACGGTGAGTCGGCCTGTTTTCAACAGAATACCAATGGCCTGTTCAACCATGACGCGGGGAATCTTACGATCATTCCCAGACGGATAGACGATTGTTACTTCCTTCTCATCAACATGCATCGTCGCTTCACGTCCAAACGTCAATGTATAACACGGCTCCCCGCTCATTTCCATCAGCTTTCTATACATACCATGCCTTCTTTTATGGCATCACGCCATGCCCTCGTTGGCGATCTCGGCCTCTTCCACATAGCGGCGCGGCATCGGACTGCGCGGGGGGGTCAGTCGTCGAGGCGCTGCTGGCGCTGGCCGAGGGTCAGCTTAATCCGGTCGGTGGCCGCGTCGGCTAAGTCCAGGTCTACCCCCAGGTAGCGCTGGGTCACGTCAATCGAACTGTGCCCCAACACCAGCGAGATCTGCTCCAACGGCGCGCCGCCCTTGAGCATCAGCTTGGCCGCGGTGCGGCGCAGGTCATGCGGGGCCAGCGCTGCCGGGAAGTCGCGCCGGGCGGCGAGGGCGCGGGCATAGCCGGTCACCACGCCCCAGATGGCCTGGCTCGACAGGCTGACGCTCTCCTGGTCGAGATGATCGCCCTTGCGGAACGCGCGCCAGAGCGGGCCGCGGGCGATCCCCGCCTCGGTTGTCCAGTCGCCCAGGGCGGCCTTGACCCACGACGGCATCGGCACGGAGCGGACCTTGCCGCGCTTGCCGACCAGATCGACGATCACCCAGCGCCCGTCGCGCTGCTGGACGTGGGCCATCGTCAGCGCGGCGGCTTCCTCGCGGCGCAGCGCGCAGCCCAGCAGCACGGCCAGGAGGGCGCGGTCGCGGCGGCCTTTGCGCGTGGTGGGGTCGGGCGCGTCGAGCAGGGCCTGGGCCTGACGCTGCGTCAGCCACTGGCCGGCGCGCGCGCCCTCGGTCTTGACCCCCTTCACCCGGCGGATGGCGCTGGCCGCTTCCTGCGAAATCACCTGGTTGTCGGCCAGTTCGGCCACCAGCGTGCGCACGGCGGACAGCTTGAGGTTGATGGTGCTGGCGGCCAGGCCCTGGGCCAGCAGGTGGGCCTTAAACTCTTGCAGCAGGGCTTTGCTCAGCGGCGGGCGGCCCTGGCCCTCGTGCCAGGTTAGGAAGTCGATCAGGGCGACCCGGTAGGCGCGCTTGCTGTTCGGGCTGTCCACCGCGTCCAGGGCGAGCTGGATCAGGCGGTCGCGGGCCGGCGTCGGGTCGCCGGCGACGGCCAGGGCGCGGACGGG
>Ga0214473_10003903_pt1 | contig 17996 bp, 19 predicted proteins | sample RVTome_7_FD_203509 | JGI IMG/M metagenome (GOLD analysis project Ga0214473, IMG submission 203509) | Soil microbial communities from uranium-contaminated site in the Upper Colorado River Basin, Wyoming, United States - RVT98D197 | ecosystem: Environmental > Terrestrial > Soil > Contaminated >... | reverse complement strand
GAAGGAGTCGTCCCCTATGACCTGCTTCTGAAGGAGACGGATGCTTCTCTGGTCCAGATGGAGATGGATCTCTACTGGATCACCAAGGCCGGCGCCGATCCCCTCCACTACTTCCGGGAGTACCCGGGGCGGTTTCCGCTGGTGCACGTCAAGGATATGGACCGGACTCCGCAGAAGTACTTCACCGAAGTAGGAAAAGGAGTCGTGGACTTCGAGCGGGTTTTCGCTCAAGCGAAGCTCGGCGGCATCCGCCACTTCTTCGTGGAGCAGGACGAGACGCCGGGACCCGCCATCGAGAGCGCCCGCGAGAGCTACGATTACCTGAAGAAGCTCGACTTCTGACGCATATGGAGCCGGCGTTTCAGAACCCCGCCTTTCTCTGGCGCAATCCCCGCTCGAAGCCCGCCTACGACGTGGCGATCGTTGGGGGTGGCCTCCACGGCCTCGCCACGGCGTACTACCTCGCGAAGAACCACGCGGTTCAGAACGTCGCCGTTCTGGAGCGCGGCTGGCTCGGGAACGGCAACGCCGTCAGGAACACCACCATCATCCGCTCCAACTACCTGAGGGACGAGAGCATGCCGCTCTACGAGCTCTCGCTGAAGCTCTGGGAGACGCTCGCGGCGGAGCTCGACTACGACGTCCTCTTCGATCAGCGGGGTCTCTTGCAGCTCGCTCACACGACGGCCGAGGCAAACGACGCAAGGCGGACCGTGTACGCGAATCGGCTCGCGGGGATCGACGCGGAATGGCTCGAGCCCGAGGAGGTCAAGGCGTTTTGCCCGATCCTGAACATCTCGCCGCGAGTGCGTTACCCCGTGGTCGGGGCCTCGCTGCAACGGCGGGGCGGCATCGCGCGCCACGACCTTGTGATGTTCGCTCTTGCCCGGGCCGCGAGCGCCAGAGGGGTCGATCTTCTTCAGGGCTGCGAGGTCACGGGCTTCCGAATCGAGAATAACCGGGTTCAGGGCGTCGAGACGTCAGAGGGAACGATCACAGCCGGGAAGGTCGCGCTCGCCGGCGCCGGACGGACACCGCTTCTGGCGCAAATGGCGGGCTTCGACCTCCCCATCCAGAGCACGCCGCTCCAGGCTTTGGTGTCCGACGGCCTCGAGCCGGTGCTGAACTCGGTCGTCATGTCCGGACTCCTTCATGTCTACGTGAGCCAGGCCAGAAACGGCGGGCTCGTCATGGGGGCGGCCCGCGACAACTACGTCTCGTACGCGCAGCGCGGCTCGTTCCAGATCCTCGAATGGCAGATCCAGGCCGCGCTCGAGCTCTACCCCATCATGAGCCGCGCCCATATGCTGCGCACCTGGGCGGGCATCGTCGACGTAAGCCCCGATGCATCGCCCATCATCGGCCGAACTCCGGTCGAGAACCTGTTCGTCAACTGCGGCTGGGGCACGGGCGGCTTCAAAGCGACACCGGTTTCGGGCTGGGTCTACGCGCATACTCTCGCCCACGGCGAGCCTCACGAGCTCAACGCCGCGTTCTCGCTGGAACGGTTCGAGACAGGAGCGCTCATCGACGAGCACGGCGCCGCGGCGGTGGCGCACTAGCATGCTCTTGATTGCGTGCCCCTATTGCGGGCCTCGGGAAGAGAGCGAGTTCCGATATGGGAGCGAAGGGGTCCCGATCCCGAGCGAAGCTGACGACCGCACCTGGGCGCGTTTTCTCTACTACCGAGACTCCCCCGCCGGCCTCTTCACCGAACGCTGGGTGCATACCCACGGATGCCGGCAGTGGTTCTACGTAATACGGGACACCCTCACCCATGAGATCTCAGCAACCGGCAAGCTCGATGAGGCGCCGCGGTGAAACGGCTGCCTACCGGCGGACGCATCCGTCGCGATCGTCCGCTTCGATTCACCTGGGACGGCCGCGAGCTCTTGGGCTTCGAAGGCGACACTCTGGCGTCGGCGCTCCTCGGGGCAGGCGTCGACGTCGTGGGGACGAGCGCGTCTTTTGGGCGGCCGCGCGGGATCACGAGCGCGGGCCTGGAAGAAGCGAGCGGTTTCGCCCAGATCCTGTCGGGAGGCGCGAGCGAGCCCCTCGTTCGCATGACCGGCGTTGGGCTCTACGAGGGCCTGGCCGCGGAGAGCCGGATCGCCAAGGGTTATCTCGCCACGGACATGGATGGCGGGCGGTTCGACAAGCGGTACGCGCACTGCGACGTCCTCGTGATCGGGGCCGGCCCCGCAGGGACCGCCGCGGCGCTCGTCGCCTCAACGGCCGGTGCGCGCGTGATCATGGTCGAGGCCGACGACGAAGTGGGAGGTGCTCTCCTCCGTGACCAGGAGCTCCTCGACTGGAAGGACCAATCCTTTGCCACTCTGGCCGCGGCCCCCGAGACGCGCGTGCTCACGTCGGCGACCGCCGCCACGATGCTGGACCAGAACGGGGCGATCGTCGCCCAGCGCATCGGCTGCCGAGTTTCTCCGAGCGCCCGGGGCGGCCTTTGCGAGCAGCGGCTCTGGCACGTGCGGGCGAAGGCGATCGTCCTTTCGACCGGCGCCCTCGAGCGGCCGATCGTATTTCAGGACAACGACCGGCCGGGTATCCTGCTCGCTTCGGGGGCGCGGGCGTATTTGCATCGCTGGGCGCTCGCGCCGAACCGTGGCCTCGTCTTCACCACCACCGACGACGGATACCGGACCGCCCTCGATTGGCACGCTGCCGGAGTGGAAGTGGCCGGGGTCATCGACCCTCGGCCCCACGGGCGAGGCGAGCTTCCGCAAAAGGCCACCTCCGCGGGCATTCGCGTGCTGCACGAATCGGTGGTCGAGACGACCTTCGGCGACGAGGCAGGCCGCATTCGTGCCGTGCGTGTGCGAACGCCGTCCGGTGCGGAGGAGATCCAGACGGACCTTCTGGCGGTTTCGGGAGGGTTCGAGCCCTTCCTCGACCTCCACTTGCAGAGACGAGGACCCACAAGATATGACGCGACCCTCGGAGCACCGGTGCCGTCGTCGACCCTTCCCCGTCAGTGGATCGCGGGCGCGGCCAACGGATCGATGACGCTCCGCGACTCACTCACGGAAGGCGCTCGGGCGGCCCGGGAAGCGCTCGCGGCCGTAGGCTTCACCGCGAAGGACTGGACTCCCCCCACCACCGCGCACATCGAAGAAGACGCGCCGTCGTTTCTGTGGTTGGTGCCCGCGCCCGACGGCGACGAGTCGCGGTCGTTCGTCGACCTCTTCCGCGACGGCACCGTCCTCGGCGTCGAGCGCGCCGTCGGAGCCGGCATCCGGCACATCGAGCACGTCAAGCGGTACACCGTCATCGGCACCGGAGTCGAGCAGGGGCGAAGCGCGAAGACGAATGCGGCGGCTTTGACCGCCCGCCTGACCGAGCGTCCCCTCGCGACGGTGGGCACCTCGGGGAGCCGCCCCCCGGTCGAGCCGCTTTCGTTTCGTCTCCTCGCGGGCCGCGCGACGGGCGAGCGGTTCGAGCCGGTACGCACCACCGCGATCCACGGCGCGCACGTCGCCCTCGGCGCCGTCTTCGAGCCCAACGGCCAATGGCTCCGTCCCAATCACTACCCTCGGCCAGGCGAGTCAATGGAAGACGCCGTCCGGCGCGAATGCCGGGCGGCGCGAACTGCGGTCGCCGTCATGGACGTCTCGACCCTCGGAAAGATCGACCTGCGCGGTCCCGATGCCGTGTGGTTCCTGGAGCAGCTCTATGCGAACGCCATCGGGACGCTGCCCGTGGGGAAGGCCCGCTACAGCATCATGTGCCGGCTGGATGGGTCGATACTCGACGACGGCGTCGTCATGCGCACCGCGGAGGACCGCTTCTTCATCACCGCATCCACCGGGCACGCGGCCGCGGTCGTCGATTGGATGGAAGAGTGGCTTCAAACGGAATGGCCCGACCGGCGCGTCTTCGTGACCTCTTTGACCGAGCAGCTCTCGACCGTCGCGATCGTCGGCCCGAAGTCGCGCGAGGTGCTGAAGGACCTCGCTCCGGACCTCGACCTGTCGAAGGAAGCGTTTCCGTTTCTCGCCGTGAGGCGGGGTACGGTCGCCGGCATCTCCGAAGCGCAGGTCGCGCGTGTGAGCTTCTCAGGCGAGCTGGCCTTCGAGGTGAGCGTTCCCTGGGACCTCGGAGCCGCGCTCTGGAGCTCCCTCCTGTCCGAGGGCGAGCCCTTCGGGATCCTGCCTTACGGGCTCGAGGCCCTTCAGGTGCTCCGGAGCGAAAAGGGCTACATCATCGTGGGACAGGACACCGAGGGGACCACGACACCCTATGACGCCGGCCTCGGGTGGCTGGTGTCGAAGGAGAAGGACTTCATCGGAAAGCGCTCCTTCGCCCGGCCGGCTCTGAAGGCGCCGGATCGGCCGCAGCTCGTGGGGTTTCTCCCTGAGGAGCCGAGTTTCGTGCTCCCCGAGGGCGCAGGCCTGGTGTCGCGAGTCTCACCGCCTCCGATGGAAATTCACGGTCACGTGACGACGAGCCACTGGAGCGAGACCCTCGGCCGGTCTTTCGGTCTCGCCATGGTGAAGGGCGGGCGTGCCCGACATGGAGAGACGCTCTACGCCCCCCTCGAGGACCGAGTGGTCCCCGTGACCCTCGTCGACGCGGTGCACTACGACAAGAAAGGAGAGCGCCGCGATGGATGAGTCCCCTCTCGTCCCTACCGGACCGCGCTCTCAAATCAACGTGCGCGCCCGAGGCCCGGCGGTTGCGCGCGTCGCCGCGCGCCTTTCGATTCCCGCCCTCTCCGCGCCCAACCGATTCGTCGCGACTCCCTTGGGCGACTGTCTGTGGCTCGGACCCGAAGAGTGGCTCCTCGTCGGCCCTCCGTCCTCTCGCGCCGAAACCCTCGACGCGCTCGAACGAGCGGTCGGGCCTGAGGACGGGGGTGTAGTCGACCTTTCGTCGAGCCGGGTCCTCTTCGAGCTCCAAGGCCCGAAGGCGCGAGACGTACTCGCGAGCTGCTGCGCCCTCGACCTTCATCCCCGTGTCTTCGCCCCTGGTCAGTGCGCCCAGACCCTCGTAGCCAAGGCGCCGGTGCTCCTGAGCCAGGTGGACGAGGCGCCAACCTATCGGCTCTTCGTCCGACCATCGCTAGCCGCGTACGTCGTCTCCTGGCTCGTCGATGGTATCGAGGGTGTACGGGCCGAGTCGGGTCAGGTCTGATCAAGCTGAGCGGGCGTCGCTCAGAGGTCAGGGATTCGGTGTCCGGCTAGGGTGTTTGTCCGGCTGGAGCTCGACAGGACGCGTCTGAATCCGCTGGCCGGCCTCGAGGGAGAGGATGCGTTCATCGAGTCTACGCACGGTCGCCTCGAGCAACCGACGCTCGTTCCTCCAGCCTTCCTCTTTTTCCTGAAGGATGGATTGAAAGGCGGTCTCGCGCCGCTCGATCTCCGCCTTTCGATCGCCGCAAACTCTTTCGAGCTGGGACGCGCGCTCGAGGGCCCCGGCGAGCCGTTCCTCTACAGTCTCCCAATTTCGGCGGACCTTGGCGAGACGCCCGCGATAGACGGCGATGATTCGCTCGGTGCGTCTTCCCCAGACGAGCCAGCCCGCGAGAACGCCCAGGAGTGCCGCCAGGATCAGGCACGGCCAGATCTCCGTCACGGCGTAGGTCATGGTACCTCGGCCGGCGCTTCGAGCGTTTGCTCCAATTTGGAGACGTGATACTCGGCACAGAGAAAGGCGAGCGCGACGAGCGCCAGGGAAAGCGTCAGAAAAACCAGGACGTTGAACGCCTTCGACGAAACCTGGTCGGGGCGCGCAGGCGCGTGCCGCCCAGCCGTGGACCCTTCGAGGTCATCTAGCCCCCATTCCATCAAGACCACAATAGCTGTTTCCCGCGCGAGAGGAATACGGCGAACCACGTAGCCGGAAGAATATCGCGGCCGCGCCGGAACCATCTGTCTCGAACGAGGTTATGCGGGACTCCTTGACCCCATGCGCATCCTGGCGCCTCGACGAGCGGGGTCGTTTCCACGGGTTCGGAGCTCCGCCTCGGGACAGATCGCGGTCATGGCGCGCAACAGTTCCACGCCGCGCTGGATAGACCGCATTCGCCCGGATGAGGACTCCGGGGTGGCTCGGTGAGTACTCTCGGTAAGCCCCCCAACGCAATCTCCAGGACACGCCGAATGCCCTTCCACCGCATCTCTCATATGCGAAAGCGCTCTTGGAAGGAACAGTTCCCGGGGCGCGGGCCGAGGAAGACTGGCACGAATCCAGGTGGAGAGCGCTCGGGCGATGCTCGACTCGAAGCCGTCGCGATTCTCGTCGCGCGAGCTAGGATTGCTGTCGCCCGCTCAACCGCCGCAAGCGCTCCATCGGACGGCGCAGCGAGCGCCCGCGCTTGCGCATATCCGACCATAGATCACCGACCTCGGCGATACGGCTCGGCATCGTCCGCAGCGTGAACGTCCGAGGCCCGACCTCGCCCCGCTGGAGATCTTCCCATGCACAGGGCGCGGACACGGGCGCGCCAGGCTTCGGCCGCACGGCGTAGGCAGCGGCGAACGTCGCGCTGTAGCCGTTGCGTCCGGTGTCGATGAAAATGCGCCCCCCGCGGTCGACCTTACTGAACTCCTGCGTGAGGTTTTTCGGATCGCGTTCCACGAGAAGCGTCCCGACGGCATGGGCGAAGCGGGACACCTCGTCGAAGCCTGCCTTGGGGTCGAGCGGCACGACGATGTGGAAGCCCTTGGAACCCGAGGTCTTCACCCAGCTCGGCAACCCCAGCTCATCCAGGAGGTCGCGAAGCCCGAGCGCTGCCGCGCGCAGGATGTCCGGCGCTTCTCCGGAAGGGTCGAGGTCGAAGACGCAGAGGTCGGGATGGTAAAGGTTCGGCGCGCGGGACGTCCACACGTGTGGCGTGATGCAGTTCTGGTTGGCGAGCCAGAGGAGCGATCGCTTGTCGGGGACGAGGAGATGGCGAACCTTTCCATCCTTCTTCGGAACCTCGACGCGGGAAAGCCACTCGGGAAAACCCTTGGAGACGTCCTTCTGGAAAAACCCTTTCGCGCCGATGCCGGCCGGGTACCGCTCCATCGTGACCGGACGCCCACGGATGTGCGGCAGCATGACAGGCGCAATCGTCTCGTGATAAGAGGCGAGCTCGCCCTTGGTGATCCCGTCTTCGGGGAACAGCACCTTCTCGGGATGCGTTATCAAGGGTTCTCCCGCACCACCTCACGCACCGATTTGTCGGTGCGAATGCCGAGGAAGCGCGGATGGCGGAGCTTTCCGTGCACAGTCCACTCGATGAAAGCGACCTGAACCACGATCTCGGGACGCACCCAGTGAGCGCCCAAGCGCGGAAGTCCGGTCGCCCGGGTGAAGGGAGGCATGGGGATCTCGAGCCTCGAAAGCCGCGCGCGAAGCGAAAGCAGCAGCTTCGTGTCGAAGCCCGTACCGACCTTCCCCGCGAAGACGAAATCGTGGCGCTCGAAGTAGCCGACGAGGACCGCTCCTAGGCCCACCCGTCCCCCCCGCGGATCCGTGAACCCGCCGACCACGAGCTCCTGCGTCGCCTCGCACTTCATCTTCAGCCAGTGCGGCGAGCGGCGGTGCTCGTACGTTGAGTCACGGCGCTTGGCGATGACCCCCTCCCAGCCCTCGTTGCACGCGCGCTCCCAGGGCTTCGAACCTTCGACCGCAGCCACGCGCCGCACGGGCGATCGAAGGGGCAAGCTGTCCAGGACAGCTCGGCGGGCCTCGAACGGCAGCGAGGTGACGTCGCGGCCCTCGAGCCACAGGACGTCGAATACGTGGTAGGCGACCTCGCGCTCCTTGCCCCATACGCCGGTGGCCTCGCCGTCGAGGATCACGTCGTCGACCGGCAGGTTCGCGATCGCCTCGACGACGGAAGGATAGGACCCGTTTTGCGGCAGCCGGTTGCGCGACAGCAGGCGGACCTCGCGCTCGTTCTTGTAGGCGAGCATACGGATGCCGTCGAGCTTGCGCTCGAAGATCCACTCCGGCCCGGTGAACCGCTCCTGGGTGAGCGTCGCCGCCATCGGCTCGATCCAATCGGGAAAGACATCCGCCACGGAACGCATCATCGCACGATGAGCTGACATTCGGGCGACGTGGCAGTGGCCGACGACGCCGGCTACTTCCGCCTTGTCGACTGGCGGAAGGACATAATCATCACGGCGGGCTACAACGTCTACCCGGCCGAAATCGAACGGGGGCTGGCTGGGCATCCCGCCGGTGGCTGTGGCGGCGGTGGGGCCGATCGCCGACGAGGTGAAGGGGAGTTGGCCCGCGCCTACGTCGTGCTACGGCCCGGCGCCTCAGCGACCGAGGCGGAGCCGCTCACCACTCGCATCCGTAGGTCGCGAACGAGGAACGGGCTGCATCGAGAGCGGCCTTGCAACCGGCGGCGAGGCTGGCCTTGGCGGTGGGGTTTTGCGCGGCCTGCCGCCACTGATCGCGCATCTGTTCCATGCTCTGCCGTTGCATCGTTCTCGCGTCCTCGGGCACGTGGTTGGCGATACAAGCTTCGACCTTGCTCAGGTAGTCGTCACACTCGGGAACGCCGATCGTGTTTCCACCGGCAGGCGCGGTCGACGGTTCCGAAGCGGGCGGCTGACTGCAGCCCATCACCATCGGGACGACGACGAGTGCCAGAGAAAAGAGCCAGTTTGCTTTCTTCACAAAAACCTCACTCCTTGTTGATTTGGAATTGATTCGGGCGCACCGCAATGTTTCAGCCTCGGGAATTGTACCAGAAGGAGGACGCGAAGGAATGGACTCGCGTGGGACGTCGGTGAAGAAAGGCTTGCGAGAGCAACCCGCTCGCCCTGGTGGTGCTATGCCCTCGTATCGTACGATCGGATGGCGCGCTCGGGGATATCGGTGGGGGATCGCGCGCAAGAAACGTCTGTTGAACCGAGAGAAGTGCTTCTAAGGAACGGGGTCGTGTCTTCACTAAAGTTACGTCGATGAGGGATACACCGTTGCGACGCGCATATGTTTTCTTCTATGGCCTGTTCATGGACGAGGAGCTTCTGCGTTCCAAAGGGCTTCAACCCGAGGGGGCTGAATGCGCGGCAGTCGACGGCTTTGCCCTCCGGATCGGCCAGCGTGCGGCGCTTGTTCCGACACCCGGCGGCCGAGTCCATGGGGTTGTATTCTCTCTCACGCTCATTGAGCTGGAACGACTCTACTCCGAACCGAGCGTCCAGGCTTACAGGCCGCAAGCCGTGCTCGCACAGCTGGCGAGTGGCGGTGTCGTCGCCGCCCTCTGCTACAATCTTCCAGAGCCGCCGTCACTCACCGAGCGCAATCCGGAATACGCCTCCAAGCTGCGCGCGGTCGCGCAGAAGGTTGGACTCCCGTCCGAGTACGTTGCATCGCTTCAGTGACCGTGCCGGCGCAGGCGATGGCATCCACCAGTCGACCACCCTGTACCCCACCGATGGAGCCGATTTTCGTCCCGCCCGCGGTAACGCGTCTCCGCGCCTGAAACGATTCGACTTCCCTCCCGCACTCCGTTATCGTCCATCCCATCCGTGGAGGTCCGATGAACCGACGGCAAGCACTCAAATCCATCGGCGTCGCCGCGGCGCTTCCGCTCTCGTCGAGCGAGCTCTTCGCCCTCGGTCGGAAAGCCCACGCTCATGTTCAGGCCACGGGGGACGACCACCGGTATATCTTTCTGAGCCTCGACGGCGACGAGAGCGAGATTCTCTCCGTCGCGACCGAGCTCATCATTCCCGAGACCGATACCCCCGGAGCCCGGTCTGCACGTGTGCCGGAATTCATCGACACCGTCCTCACGGGCTGGTTCAGCGAGGACGAACGGAAGCGTTTTCTCCGAGGGATTCGCGAGCTCGACAAGAGGGCTCGGGCTGCGGACGGCGTGGGTTTTCCGTCGTGCGCGAACGCGTCACAGATCCACATCCTGCAGGAGCTGGAAGCGGAGGCGCTTCGAGAGCTGGGGGAAGTCGCGCCGACCCGGGTCGCTCGTCGCGCCGCGCAATCGGCTCCGGGGGCGCCGTTTTTCTCCGTCCTCAAGTGGCTCACGGTCTTCGGCTACTACACCTCCGCGGCGGGAATGGATCAGGAGCTTTCGTACGTCGAGTTTCCGGGTACCTACGACGGTTGCGCTCCCCTTCGGGGCAGGTGAGGCCATGGCGGCAATCGCTCAGAAGAAAATCTACGACGCTGTGGTGGTGGGCTCCGGAATCACCGGGGGGTACGCGGCGATGGAGCTCACGAAGAAGGGGCTCGAGACTCTGGTGCTCGAGGCCGGCCGCCCCATCTCTCCGGAGAGGGACTACGTCGAGCACGTTCCCCCGTGGCAGATGCGGTTCCGGGGGCTCGGCGATCGGGGAGCGCTGGCCCGGGACCAGCCGATCCAGAGGGCTTGCTACGCTTGCGACGAGTGGTCGAGCAAGTTCTTCGTGAACGATCGCGAGAATCCCTACACTTTCGACAAGGACAAGCCGTTCGCGTGGATCCGGGGCCGGCAGGTCGGCGGGCGCTCCATCATGTGGGGCCGGCATACGTACCGCTGGAGCGATCTCGACTTCGAGGCCAATCTGAAGGACGGCCTGGGCGTCGACTGGCCCCTTCGCTACGCCGACGCGGCGCCCTGGTATGACTGCGTCGAGGACTTCGTGGGCATCAGCGGAAGGAAAGAGGGCTTGCCGCAGCTTCCCGACGGACAGTTCCTCCCGCCGATGGAGTTCAACTGCGCCGAGCACGTGGTGCGAGAGGCGCTTTCCCGCAGATTCGGCGGAGAGAGAGTCCTGACCATGGGTCGAGTGGCGATGCTCACACGAGAGCACCGGGGGCGGGCGCCCTGTCATTATTGCGGCCCTTGCGAGCGGGGCTGCACCACCCGGTCCTACTTCAGCAGCCTGAACGCAACGCTTCCGGAAGCTCAGGCCACGGGGCGCCTCACGCTCCGGCCGCACAGCGTCGTCGAAAGTATCCTCTATGACGAGGAAAGGAACCGCGTCGACGGGATTCGGGTCATCGATGGGAAGACGCACGAAACCTTCGAGGTGCACGGACGCGTGGTATTTCTCTGCGCCTCGGCGCTGGAGTCGACCCGAATCCTCCTGAACTCGAAGAGCTCCCGGTTTCCCGATGGGCTCGCGAACTCGAGCGGAGAGCTCGGCAAGAACCTGATGGACCACGCCATGGGCTGGGGTGCCGAGGGAAGGATCCCCGGAAACGAGGACCGTGTAACCTGGGGTCGGAGGAACCCCGGCATCTACGTGCCCCGATTCCGGAACGTGAAGTCGAAGCACTCCGGTTTCCTCCGGGGCTACGGGTTTCAGGGCTCGGGATTCCGCGAGCGCTGGGAGCATGCCCTCGACGCTCCCGGTTTCGGCGCCGGCTTCAAGCATTCGCTCCGCAACTGGGGTCCATGGCGTTTGTCGTTCTACGGCTTCGGGGAATGCCTTCCGAACCGCGCGAACTACGTCACGCTCGATCCCGAGGTGCGCGACCGCTGGGGAATTCCCGCGCTCCGCATCCACATGAAATGGGGAGAGAACGAGCGCGCCCTGTTGAAGGACATGGCGGTTACGGCCGCGGAGATGCTCGAGGCCGCAGGTGCCAGGGACATCGAGCTCACCCAGGAGGACAATCCCCCCGGGCTCACCATCCACGAGATGGGGACGGCGCGCATGGGCCGCGACTCGAAGACTTCGGTCCTCAATGCCTTCAACCAGGCCCACGACGTCCCGAACTTGTTCGTGACCGACGGTTCGGCGATGACGTCGTCGTCCTGCGTGAACCCCTCGATCACCTACATGATGTTGACGGCAAGGGCCTGCGACTACGCCGTGAAGGAGATGGACCTGGGACGCATTTGAATGTGGGCCATTCTCGTTCTTCTCGTCGTCTTTTTCCCCTCCGCCGCCGGGGCCGCAGAAGCCTTTCTCAAAGGCGGATGGCTGCTCCACGTGGACGATGACGGCGAGATCGACAGAAACGACCGCTGGTGGGTCGGAGGCGGCGCCGACTGGCATTTCGCCTCGACCGGTCTCCTCGGATTCGAGATCTCAGGGTCTTATCGAGCCGACGTGATCGGGGGAAAGGTCACCAGTCGGGTGGTTCCCATCGACGCTCTCGTCGACGTTCGCTGGAAGTCCGGCTCGGGGAGCGTCCGTCCCTACGTCGGCGGCGGCGCCGGCCTCGCCTCCGCCCTGGTATGGACCGACGTCGCGATTCTCGGCTTTCCTTCCGACTTCGCCTGGGAACGCGCGCTCGCGTACCAGGCATTCGCGGGCCTCGAGATCCACGGACGATGGCTGGTGGAAGCGGTCTTCCGGCGTACCTACGCCACCGCCGCAAGCGTGCAGGTGAATCCCGTCGGTCCCGACCACGCCGTCTCCATCGCGGCCGGGATAACCTGGTGAGCTCCCTGTTCTCGGGCGATCCCCGATGACTCAACACTCCCGAAAGCGGTAACCCACCCAGGGCTCGGTGAGAACGTACTTCGGATGCGAAGGATCGGTCTCGATCTTCTTCCGAAGCGATGCCATGAGGACACGGAGGTACTGCGGCTCGGAAACCGCATGGGGGCCCCAGATGGCCTTCAGAATCGTCCCATGGGTGAGGACTTTGCCCGGGTACCGCGCGAGAAAGGCGAGAAGCTCGAACTCCTTGGGCGTCAGCCGAATCTCCTCGTCGCCCCGGAGTACCCGGTGACGCTCGAAGTCGATCGTCAGGTCTGCACGCACCAGAGTTCCCGTTTCCTCCTCCAGGGACGCTTGCGAGCGCCGTAGGCAAGCGCGCACGCGCGCCAGAAGCTCGTCCGGGCCGAAGGGTTTGGTCACGTAGTCGTCGGCGCCGAGATCGAGCGCGGCGACTTTTTCCTTCTCGGAATGGCGGGCCGAAAGAACGATGATGGGAACGGCCGATCGCTCGCGCACCCGCCGGCAAACCTCGAGCCCATCGATGTCCGGAAGCCCAAGGTCCACGATCAGGAGATCGGGCGGATCCGCCTGCGCCTCGGAAAGAGCGTTGGCCCCGTTGACCACGCTTCGGACCTCGTACCCTCGAGAGCGCAATAGCGGCGTCACCGCCCGAAGGATCGGAAGCTCATCATCCACGATGAGGATTCGCGGCTGCCGGTTCACGACCGCCCCTCGAGTGCGAGCACCGCCGCGCGGCTTCGGGCGGGTACGAGAATGGTGAAACAGGCCCCGTCCGGCGGCGAATTCTCCGCCCAGATCCTTCCCCCTTCGGCCGCCAGGAGCCCGCGGGTGATGGATAGCCCGAGCCCGACCCCCGTGGCGTGACGGGAAGAGCCGACGCCGCGGTAGAAGGGATCGAAGAGCCGCGGAAGAGAGGCGGGGTCGAGCCCCGGCCCCTGATCGAGCACGCTCACGTGGAGCCCTTCCTCGTCCACCCAGGCGCGCACCCGAATGACCGAGCCCACAGCTGAGTGCTGGGCGGCGTTCTCCAGCACGTGGGCAAGCGCCCCCGAGGTGAGGCGAGGATCGACCTCCACTTCCCGCGCGGAATCGACATCGACCTCGACGCGATGCTCCGCGAGACCCTGGGCCACGAGCGCCTCCGCTGCATCCACCACGTCCTCGGGCAGAATCCATTCGCGCTCGGGCGTGATGCCGGCGTCCACCTGGGCCATATCGAGTATGAACTGGAACAGCCGCCTCAAACGGTGGACCTCTCGTTGGGCCACCTCCGCCTGCCCCTCTCGCTCTTCCTTCGAGATCTCCGGGTCGACGAGGTTCGAAACGGCCACCTGGATCGCAGTGAGAGGGGTCCTCAGGTCGTGGCTGAACGACGCGAGCACCGCCGACGCGAGCTCAGCCCTCTGGCGCTCCAGCTCCGCCGCCTTTCTTTCCTCGAGGAAGTGCGCTCTCTCGACGGCGATGGCGGCGACACCGGCCAGCGCATCGAGCGTCCCTGGATCCACGCTCGGACCGGCCGCGCTCAAGAGCCCGATGGGACGGGTTCCGATCCGAAGCGGCACCACCTGCTCCGTCACCCCATCCAGCCCGTCCCTCGTCTGATGACCTCCATACGTCCGTCGATGGGCGTCGAACTCGATGGCGCCCCCGGCCCTCGCGAGAAAGCGGTCGAGCTCGCTCTCCACGAGAGAGCTCGCGCGAATCCCGCCCTCGTGCCGTTCCCAGCCTTTCTCTCGAGGGAGAAAGAGCGCCAGGGTGTCGAGCTCGAACCGCCGCGCGGCGTAACGCGCGAGGGAAGGGAGGGCGGAGGCGCTTTCGGTGGTGAGAAGGACGTCGCGGCTCAAGTCGAACAACCGCGTCACCTCGTCGCGGCGCGCGATCGCCTCCCTCGCCCGGGCGCGCGCCGACGACGAAAGGTTGCTCGCGACGATGGCCACGATGAGAAAGACCAGAAGCGCCATCCAGTTATGGGGGGCGGCGATGGTGAAGGTCCCGACGGGAGGAAGGAAGAAGAAGTTGAGAGCGCCGGTCGCGATGACCGCCGTCACCACCGCGACCCACAGCCGGCCTCGGGTGGCCACCACCAGGATCACGAGCAGAAACGAGAGCGAGATCGTGGCCGGGTTCGAGCTTTCGAACCAGATCCGATAGAGGGCGACGAGAATGAAAATGGCGGCGTTCGCGAGGAACAGGTCGACGAGATCCCAGAGACGCGACGGCGTCATGGCGGTCAAGACTACTAGTTTATCTCTCGATGAACCTCCTCGTCATCAGGCGGCGATCGTGGTCTTCGAAACCCCTCTTGCGGTAGAGCTTCGCTGCCGGAAAGTTGTCCTTTTCGACCTCGAGGTGCAGGGCATGAACGCCCAGCTCACAGCAGGCCTCGTCGATCACCTCGAGTGCGCTTCGTCCGAGACCTCTTCCGCGATGGGAGGTCAGGACGAAGAGCTCGTCCACGAAGGCGTCCCTTCCTCCGTACTCGAGGCTCCAGCCGAGAGTAAGAACGAAGTAGCCGACGGCCGCGTAGCCGTCGCGGAGGAGCCACGCTCTTCCGAGCGCAGGATCGGCGGGAAACGGCTCGAGCGCGGCGCGCGCTTTCTCCCGCGTGAAGGGATACCGCTCCCCGGCGTAGAACTGCTCCATCAAATCCAGAATGATCGGGACGTGCGGCGGCCTCGCGATCTCGATTTCGACGGTCATTGATTGGTGGCCGCGACGGGCGGAGCCAGATCCGCCCACACCCCGGAGTGGGAGACGCGGAGGATCGAGCCCGCGGGGAGGAGAATCGGCATACGAAAGAAGTACTTTTCGCTCCAGGCAGGATCGAACCGTTCTATGGATAGCAGAAGCCGAGTGTCGCCATCGGGCGCCACGGCTTCGACGCGCAGAGGAGACTCGTCCGCGGCGGTCGCATAGAGGGATACCAGTCGTGCCGGCTCTTCGAGATCGAGACGGGGTTTTTCGATCGCGACCGATCGGACGGGTACCGCGTCCTTGGAAAACCACAGGCCGAGGGCGCTCCCGTCGAGGATCCTCTTCCCCTCGTCCCCCCACTTCTTCTTGTAATGAAGCTCGAGGAGAAGACTCGAGGAGGCGTCGAGCCGGCGGCCGAGGCCTTCGGGAAACGAGACTCGTCCGCGATCGGGAAGCCAGGTCGCGAGCGGCTCCCCGTCGGAGCAGGAATCGCCCACCAGGATCGTGGCTCGGCGAAGGATCGACGGCCGGCCCGCAAACACCTCGAGCCCGGTGACGATCCGAGAATCCGCGAGCCCGGTCGGAAGAAGGAGGCAGGCGGTTTTCTCCGGAACGTCCTTTTCGAGCACGACGTCCGATTGCGCCCGAAGCACCAGATCCGCCTCGGGAGGCCCCGGCGGCGTGGAACTCTCCTTGGCTGCGGGCCCTTCGCCTTCCGGGGTGGCCCCCGCCGCCCAGTCCACCAGGGTGTCGAGCTCGTGGGCGGTGAGCGTCCGCGCGTCGCGGAACGGTCCTCCATCGTCGCTCGGCAGAAACGGGGGCATCCGGTCCTCGAGAAGCGAGAGCTTGATCGCGTTCGCCCAGGGCACCGCTTCCTGGTAATCGAGAAGCGACATCGGCGCGACACCGCCCGCGCGGTGGCATCCGCCGCAGTGAAGGAGGAAGAGCGGCCTGACGTGCTCTCGATAGTTGAAGCGTGAGGGCGTCGGCTCGTGGGCCTCCGCGACTCCGGCGATCCAGACCGCGAGACAAAGTCCCGTCGCGCTAGTTCGCATGTGCCGCCGCAAGCTCGGAGACGGCCTCCTCGAAGAGCCGGTAGGCGGACTCCACCTCGAGGCGGTTGCCCCGATCGCCATGGGTATCGAGAAGCCAGGCGGCCCGTACCAGCTTCTTCGCCGGCCGTTCGACTCTCTCGCCCGTCTTCTCACTCAGAGCCAGCACCAGGTCCTTCGCCTCGAGCGCGGGGATGTACAGGTCCGGCCAGGCGCCTTTTCGAATGAGATCCTGGATTCTCTGGTTCCGACGGAGGATCTCCCGATAGACGTCTTCCGCGCTCTCGGGAATTCGGAACTCCGCAAGCGCCAGACCGACCTCGGCGGCGCGGGAAAAAACGAAGTCGAACCTGGCCTCCTCGGTTTCGTCCGGGAACCGGAGATGGAGCACGACCGCAACCGGCTCGATCGATCGCTCTAGCTCGACCGAAAGAGAGCTTCCATCCGCCGATGCTTCCAGGGGCGCGTCGTCCGCCCGGGCCTGGAATCCCTCTACGGCAAGGGGGCGGGTGAAATCGTCGTAGAGGTACAGGCGAAACCTTCCGTCCTCTTCCAGAGTCCCCTCGAGGTGGTGATAGCCGTTCGGCGCCATGAACAGCACTCCGCCGTGTCGGGGGTTGTGGTCGCCGTGAGCCATGGCCACGGTCCTCGTCTCCATCGGACGGCCGTCGGGACAGAGACCCGCGGTCGAGGCGACGATGTCGGCCCGGCCCGGGCAGAACCATTGAACCTCGCGCGTGGTCCGAACGAGCTTCATGCGGCAGAGCGGGCAGACTCCCTCGCGCTCCTCGTCGATCGCCGGATGCATGAGGCAGGAATAGCTCGAGACCAGAGCTCGAAGAACGAGCTCGCGACCGCACGTCGGACATCGGCCCGGACCCGTAGCCTGTTGGTCGGGATGAATCGGGCACAGATAGACGGGAAAGGACTCGCGGGCGTCGTTCTCGGGCGCCTGCGCCGGACCGAGGGAGAGAACGAGAAGCATCGCCGCGAATCTCATCGCCGGCTCATTCTAACGCGCTCACCGGAACCACCGGCCGATCCCGCTCCGTCAGATTGACGATGATGGCCCGCGCCGCCCTCACGAGGTTCTCAGGGGTCAGCAGAATCTCGTTCCCCCAGACGCCGGCGCCGACGCCCAGGACCGGCTCGCGGGTGAGCGCCTCGTCGAGAAACGACCGAAAATCCGGGGGTTGCCAATGGAAGGGAGGCACCGAGCCGATCTCATACCCGGTGACCTCCTTTACCACCTCCGTCGGCGCCATTTGCACGTTCCGGTCCCCGAGCGCCTTCTTGAGATGGCCGGATACGGCGCTCCGGTCGCCTCCCACCAACACCAGCACGCGCTCTCCCTTTCCCGTCTGGAAAAGGAGCGTCTTTACCATCTGGTGGTCGCGAAAGCCGAGGGCTCGCGCGACGTTGGCAGCACCTTTTTCCGTCTCCGGGGGAAAGGCTCGAGCCTCGTATGCGATCCCGTTTCGGTCGAGATACTCGTGCGCGGGAAGGTTCATGCCATGTGGCTCCATGCAACGGAACACCGGGGAAGAACGCAAAGGCGCAAAGATGCAAAGGCGCAAAGAAGAAATACAAGGGGGATGGGGAGATAAGAGGACATGGGGAGACGAATAATGACCTGTTTGGCCAACTTATCTCCCTATCTCCTCCTGTCCCCCCTATCCCCCTTGTATTGGATTTCCTTCTTCGCGCCCTTGCGTTCCTTGCGCCTTTGCGTTCCTCCCGGATGCGTTCCGGTATTGACGAGCGAAGTGCTACGGCTTCGGGCTCTGCCAGAGAGCGCGGCCCACGAAGAACGGCCCCATCTTCTCCATGAACTCCGAAGTCTGCCGGGTCTTGCGCATCCTCTGTACGA
>Ga0214473_10003902_pt1 | contig 18000 bp, 14 predicted proteins | sample RVTome_7_FD_203509 | JGI IMG/M metagenome (GOLD analysis project Ga0214473, IMG submission 203509) | Soil microbial communities from uranium-contaminated site in the Upper Colorado River Basin, Wyoming, United States - RVT98D197 | ecosystem: Environmental > Terrestrial > Soil > Contaminated >... | reverse complement strand
CGGAGGCGTCGGCGAACCCCTTCAGGCGCAGCGCCTTTTTCACCGCGGCCTCGGCTTCCCGGAAATCGCGGTCCTCCAGCGGGCCGCCGCGCCGCATGCGGGAGGCCGACAGGATCTGCGCGGTGGCCACCTTCTTGTTGCCGGTGATCTCGATTTCGTTGATCGCCGGGGAAGGGCGAAGGTGGAACAGGAGATCCGCTTTCCCCCCTTCCTCCCGGACGTAGGCGGAGATCTCCTTGAAGATGGGCTTGGCGTACAACCCCCGGATGGAGCTTCGAACCGCTTCCTCCGTAAGGACGTCGCCGGGATGGACGGTGATCAGGCCGGAGAGCTCCCCGTAGGAAATCAGGTAGGGGGATGCCACCTGGAATCGGACCGCCGCGACGACTGGGGGGGGCTTGTCCCGCCCGGGTTCGGTCGCGCCGCCATGCACGGGAGCTAGGAGGAGAAGCCCCGCGGCGGCGGCCGCCGCCAGGAGCCGCCTACTCCTTGCCACGAAGGAAATCCTTGAACTGCCGGTAGCGGTAGCGGACCTTGACGTCGGCGCCGATATCGCCCTGCTGTGTGGTGGTTGCGCTCTCCCAGGCGCCCTGGAGGTACACGTTCTCCAGGAGCTTGTACTCCGCCGTGGCGCTGCTGTCCTTGGTCGTCCCGACGCTCGTGGACACCGATACGGAAAACCGTTCTCCAAAGGACTTGCCGACGATGAACTTCGGCTCGAACGATTTCGTCGAGGCGGAGAACGACGGCTCGATGGCGAACTTGTCCAGCTTCACGATCCCGCGGATCTCCTCCTCCACCTTTCCCTTGTAAGGCCCGAGCACGATGGACGACGCCGCCGCCGCTCCCACCGTTCCCTCCGATCCCGCGAGCGCCTGCGTGGTCACGCCCAGGGAAAGGAGGCTCACGATGTCGTTCTTGCTGAGCGGCGGGTCCGAGGAGAGCTCCACCTCGTATTTCTCGAGCGTCCCGGTCACGGCGACGATGACCGTGACGTTTCCCTTCTTCGTCTCCGCGCGGGCGTCCAGCCGTGGGTTGTTGCGCCGGGGATCCTGGAACTCCACCCCGACCCGCTTGAGATCGTACCGGTTTCCCCGATACTCGACGAACCCCTCGATCACGTCGAACGCTCCCAGGATGATGACCCGGGAGGAGTCGCCCACGATCTTGAACTCGCCTTTCGCATCCGCGTCGGCAAGGTTGTTCTTGATCTTGATCGTCCCGTCGGCGATCCCGTTGATGTCCAGCCGGACGCGGAAGTCGGACTTCTCCCGCCGCGCCGTCACGTCGGCCAGCCGCTTTCGGAAATCGACGAGCGCCTTTTCGGGCCGAAGCGTCTTGGTGTATCGGGCGGACTGGACCTCCGCCTCGCCGGTGACCAGGAAGTCGTCGTAAGGACCCAACAGCTCCACGTGGCCCTGCAGGACGGGGCGAAAATCGTCCGGGTAGGGGAACCGCATGTCGAAGAAGTCCACCGAGAAGAACAGCCGCTGGTGGGCGCCGAAGCGGAGCGGCAGCTCTCCTCTCCCGTCGAGGTATCCCCCGCCGCTTCGCCCCTCGAAATGCTCGAAGACGATCTTCTCGCGGCTGATCACCGCGTCAACCTGCATCTCCTCGAACACCTGGGCATAGCCGCGGAAGGAGAGGACTCCCCCCTCGAGGCGCCCGGACCCCACGATCGAGGGATCGTTCCATTTCCCGGAAAGGCGCAGATCGAGCCGCATCACGCCGTCCAGCCGGTCGAACACGTCGGTGGCGAGACGGATGGCGGCTGCCGGGATCTTTCCCTCGATCCGCGCGTCCAGGTCTCCTTTCCAGGAGATCTTTCCGGAGACGTTCAGCGGGTTGCCCGCCGCCAGCACGGAGCCTCCCGTCCAGCGAACCCCGTCGGCCGACAGCTGCGCCGAGATCCCCTTGCCGGAAAACTCCAGTCCGCCGTTCCGGTAATGGAACTCGCGGACCCTGAGGGACCCGGAAGCCCTCTCAAGGGCCCGCAGCGCCCCGGCGATCTCCGCATCTCCGGAAAGGGTGAACCTCGTCTTTCGGTCATCCTTTCCCGTTCCATTGGCCGACGTCGCGAAGGAAAAGGGGCCTTCCATCCGGAACCCGTGCGGCTCTCTCAGGTTCACGGAAAAGGACAACCGCGTGTCGGGACCGGCGGTTCGGACCTCTCCCGCCACGGAGTCCCCCTCCTTCGATCCGCTCGCGCGCAGTTCCCCGAACGCAATCCCCTCCACCGACGGGGATGCGGCCGATACCGAAAACCGCAGCGCGGCAACGACGTCCGGGAGGAGGACCCTCTCCGAAACCAGGCCGGCTGCCTTCACGGTCCCCTCCCCCTCGATGCTCCACTTTCCTCCCGAAGCCAGGCCCGGCCGCCCAGCGGCGGAAAGAAGGAATCCCGTGGGAACATCGGCGGCCGCGAAAGCGAAGGTCACCGGCCAATCTCCGCCCCTTTGCACGTTCGCGTCCACCCGCACCCCCGGTGATTTCGCGGACAGGACGAATCGGCCGGCGGCGGCTCCAAGGGATCCTTCCATCGACACTCCCTCCAGCACCGAGTTGTCGATCGACATCCTGGGAACCGACGCGGATATACGGTCCAGCACCCAACCCTCTCCCCTGCTGCGAGCAGTGACTCGTACGTCTGCGATCCCCCGGATCCGCGGTTCCTTCCCGTGAGCGGCCAGGGAAACCGCCTGGCCGAGATCGAGCCTGTCCAGCGTGCCGGAGAGTTCCGCCGAGCCGTTCTTTCCTTCCCCCTCCATCCGAAACGTTCCCTCTCCCATCTTTCCGTCGGCGCGGGCCTTCCATGCTTCCCCGGCCTCCGAACGGCTCCATCCCCCGTGCATCGACACTTCCCGGAACCCGGCTCCCTTGAGCCGGAGCTCCGCGGAACGCAGCGAGCCCGTGACCGACAAGGCCTGTTTCCCGGCGGAGACCTGGAGGTCGGCGTTCGCGGAACCGTAAAGCCCGGTCAAGTACCGCGCCGCTTTCGCCGGGTCCTTTCCCAGGGATGCAAGCACGGCCGCGATCCATCGATTCCCCTCCGAGAAATCGATGTCGCGCACCGCCACGGCGGCCTCCATCGCGAGTGGCGCGCCGGAAACGGGAGCGGCGATCGATCCGGTCGCCGTCGCCTTGGCCACGGACGCTGGGATGTCGGCCACGAAGTAGACGACGTCGGAAGGATCGCCGTCGAGCTTGACCACCACGGGCACGGGAGGAAGAGACCTGGCCTGCAGCTCGCGCGCTTCCAGGCGCACGGCGACGTGGGGACGTGCCGCAATTCCCGCCGCTTCCCATTCTCCGGCGATGCTCCCCCAGGATACCGGATATTCCCATCCGTATTCCGCGGCCCTTCCCCTCGGGAGGGAGATTTTTCCGTCAAGGCGGACCGTCCGCTCCGCGGGGTCGATTTCCCCGTTCCCCGACAGCACGGCCTCCCCCGCGTGAAGCGTAAACGCCGCAATCCGGAGTTCGCCGCCGAAACGATATTCCGCGGTCGCCGCCGCAGTGATCGGCAAGCGGATTCCGCCGGTCCTCTTCCCCTCCTCCATGCGCTCCAGCCCGCCGGGATTCCGGAAAGACAGGGTCCCCTGAACCTTCTCCCGGTCCGCCGCCAGGGCGATTTCCGCGTCCCCCGCACCCGCGGGACGCCATGCGAGGCCCCATTCCTTCCACCAGGCCGCACCGAAGGAAGCCCGGGCAAGCGACAGTTTCCCTTCGCCCTCGCCGGTATGCAGGTCGTAGATGCCGTTTCCCGCCAGGGTCCCTCCCCATACCTTCCCCTTCAAGGAGTCCACCCGTATCTTCCGCATCGACACAGTCGCGGCAAGCTCCATCTCCACCGCGGTGTCCCCGAGGATCCGTCCGTCGCGCAGCACCAGTTTCCCCGAGCCAGACGGATCTTCCGGGCTTCCCGACAGCGCAAGGGAAAAATCGAGGACACCCTTCTCCGCGAACCGTCCGAGCCAGGGGGAGCCGGGGGCGCCGGTCGAGATCCATCGGGCAAGATCGGCGGCGCCGGACAGCTTCACGTCGCCGGAACGCCGGGAGAGGTCCAGGCTGCCGGAGGCCTTCAGGGAGACCGACGGCCCCGAAGCGCGGAACTTCCGCAGGCGGACCATCCCTTCCTGGTGGAACAGCTCCGCCTCCAGCGAGGCGAGCGGCCAGCTCGCCGCCCCCGCCCCGGGAATCGCGATCTCTCCCTTTGCCTCCTCCACCTGCAGGAAAATCCGCGTCCCCAGGAACCTGACCTCGCGGAGGCGCAGCTCCTGGACCTTGGCCTCCCATCGAGCAATCGGGCCGATCGGCCCCAGGCGAACCTGCCCATCGAGAAACAGGATTTCAGGAATCGGCCCCCGCCGCTCTACCGAGCGAAGGCGGTCGAACAGCGGCCGGTTCTCCTCCCCGGCGCGAAGGGAAAAGTTCCTGATGCGGATGCGGGAAACCGGCGAATCGCCGGTCAGCAGGCGACCCGGAGAAAGGGAAACGTCGACGTTTCCGGCGCGAAGCAACAGCGTGCCGGCCCGTTCGTCCCGGACCTCCAGGTCCTCCAGCGAGACGTGCGGGTAGAGAAGATGGAATCGGAGATTCCGGAAGGAAACCCGAAGCCCGTACCCCGCGGCCTCCTCCCGGATCGCCTCCTCTGCCTTACGCAGACGGTCGGGGATCTCGCGGGAAAGCCGCCATGCCCCTAACGCCAGGAGAACGACGAGGAGGAGACCGCCGGCTGTCCACCACGCCCATCGTCTCGACATGATAACCAATTATAGAGGAAATCGCCCGAGGAGGGCATCCTCCGTAATCCCAAATGGGATTGTCGCTGCAATTCGGAGAAAGAAGAATGGAGCGGGCGACCGGATTCGAACCGGCGACGTCAAGCTTGGGAAGCTTGCATTCTACCCCTGAATTACGCCCGCTTGACCCCGTTATTTACCACAGGAGATGGGGAAAAAGCAACACCGAGCCTTCCGGGCTTATCGGCGGTGGCGCTCGACGCGCGACGCCACGTCCATGTACTGGGGCGCCTCCTTGTAGATCGACAGGAAGATCTCCATCGCCGCCTCTTCCTTCCCGTCGCGGGACAGCAACACGCCCTTGTGGTATCGCACGTTCCGTTCTTCCTCCTCCGCGAGGGGCCCCGAGGAGAACACCTCGTCGAGCACCGCCAGCGCCGCCGGGAAATCCCCCTTGGCCGCAAACGTGTCCGCCAGCAGGGAGGAAGCGGCGACGAACAGCTCCGGCTTGTGCCGCGCATGCGTGAATTCACCGATGGCTTCGTCCAGGAGCCCCATCTCCTTGAAAGCGATGCCGAGGTTGTATCGCGCGTCGGGATCCGACTCCCCGATCTCCTCCTCCACCTTCGCCTGGAGCCGCGACAGCGCATCCTTGACGATGCTTTCCTCCTCGCGATACGCGGACTCCTCTCCCGAAGGAGGAGCCGGTTCCGTCGTGTCGGGGGGGAGCGCTTCGGGCTGCGTTTCCGCGGGCGCGGCCAGTTCGTCCAACATTCGCGCCGCATCGGCGAAGGTAAGGAATTCCAGGGCCGCCGTGTCCCATCCCTCACGGATGGCGGAGAGAACCCGTTCCATCCCGTACGCTTCCTTGAGGTCCCCCCTGTCCCGGGTCTTCTCGACGACCTGAGAGAGGAACGATACGCCCTCGGCGGTCATTCCCACCTTCAGCCAGAGGAACCCGCACGGCTCCAGGATCTCCGCGTCGTCCCCCGCCGCCGTGACCACCGACGACAGGCGCTCGGAAAACTCGGAGACCATCCGGGAGGAAACGGCCAGGAGCGCGGCCTTCTTCATCTCGTTGATCGCTTCGTGGAGCTTGCGTTGGGAGCGCAGGATATCAGCGATGAAAAGAGACGGGAGCGGGGACTTCGGCAAGCTCTCGCCGGCCTGCCGCAGGAACTCCAGCTTCTGATCCTCCGACGGGAACAGGCCCTGCCGACCGATCACGGTCTCCAGCTCCCGCTGCGCGTCCGCCGTGAGCCCCTCCTGCGCCAGGAGACGGATCAGCCACCGGAGGAAGTCGAGGTTGGCGGGGTCGTGCTTGAGGATATGCCGCAGGACGGCGACCGCCTTGCCGGCGAACCCGTCCTTTTCGTACATGACGGCGGCGCGCGCCAGCTGGTCGAGGCCCTCGACCACCTCCCCCTGCCGGAGGAGATAGATCCCCAGCTTTTGCCGGGACTGCGGGTCCTGGGGGGAAGCCTGGACTCGCTTCGACAGGGAGGCCCGGTTCTCCCCTTCCTTCGAGGGAAACATCTTCTTGATGGAATCGAGGAAGCCCACGGGTCTATTCCTTCAGCGGATTCGCGGCCTTCCCGCGCAATACCCCATCGCGTTCACGTCCGGGCCTTCGCCATGAAGTTCGTCCAGAGACGGCCCTCGGTAAAGTCGGTGTTGCTCATCATTTTCCTGTGGAAGTCCGTCGTGGTCTTCACGCCCTCGATCTGGAGCTCGTCCAGCGCCCGTCGCATCCGCATGATCGCTTCGTTCCGGTCCTCCCCGTGGACGATCAGCTTCCCAAGCAGTGAATCGTAGGTGGGCGGAACGGTGTATCCGGGATAGATGGCGGTGTCGACGCGCACGCCGAACCCGCCGGGGAAGAGGCACGACCGGATCGTTCCGGGAGAGGGGACGAAGCTCTCCGGGTCCTCCGCGTTGATGCGGCACTCGATGGCGTGCCCGCGGAGATGGATGTCCTTCTGCTCGAACCGGAGCTTCTTCCCGTCCGCGATGCGGAACTGCTCCCGCACGATGTCCACCCCCGTGACCGCCTCGGTGACCGGGTGCTCCACCTGGATACGCGTGTTCATCTCGAGGAAGTAGAACTCGCCGTCCGGGACATACAGGAATTCGATGGTTCCCACGTTGTTGTAGTTCACCGCCGCCGCGGCGTCCACGGCCGCCTTCCAGAGGCGGTTGCGGGTCCGCGCGGGGATGAACGGCGCGGGCGCTTCCTCGATCAGCTTCTGGTGCCGCCGCTGGACGGAGCAGTCCCGGTCCCCCAGGTGAACGACGTTGCCGAAGCGGTCCCCCATGATCTGGACTTCGACATGGCGGGATTGCTCGAAATATTTCTCGATGTAGACGTCCGGGACCCCGAAGGCCGACAGCGCTTCCGACTGGGCCGTGAGAAAAGCGTTGATGAAGGAGGCGGGGCTGTGGACGATCTTCATCCCCCGCCCGCCCCCGCCGGCCGCCGCCTTGATGATCACGGGGAATCCGATTTCCTTGGAGATCTTGAGCCCCTCGTCCTCCTCCGTGACGGCCGCGTCGCTCCCCGGGACGACGGGGACCTTCACCTTCTGAACCGCCCGGCGCGCCTCGACCTTGTCCCCCATCCGGCGGATCGCCTCGGAGGAGGGACCGATGAACTTCACGCCGTAGTTCTCGCAGATCTCGGCGAACGCCGGGTTTTCCGCGAGAAAGCCGTAGCCGGGATGCACCGAGTCGGCGTCGGTGATCTCGATCGCGCTCAGTATGGAGGGGACGTTGAGATAGCTTTCCGCGCTCTCGGGGGGGCCCACGCAGACCGACTGGTCCGCCATGCGGACGTGCATCGCGTGCCGGTCGGCGGTGGAGTAGATCGCCACGGTCTTGATCCCCATCTCCCGGCAGCTCCGGATGATGCGGACCGCGATCTCCCCGCGGTTTGCGATGAGCACCTTATGGATCATGCCGCCCTCTAATCCGCCGCGATGTGGAACAGCGGTTGTCCGTACGCCACGGGCTGGGCGTTCTCCACGAGGATCGCCGTCAGCGTGCCGGTCGCGTCCGATTCGATCTGGTTCATGATCTTCATCGCCTCGACGATGCACAGCACCTGCCCCTTGGTCACCCTCGCGCCGACTTCCACGAACGGCGCCGCGTCGGGCGCGGGCGCCCGGTAGAACGTTCCCACGATGGGGGAAACGATCTCCTTGAAGTTGGCCTTGGGCGCAGTTTCCTTCGCCGGGGAAGGAGGAGGAGGCGGGGGCGGCGCGGCTGCCTGCCTGATTTCCGCCGGCGTACCGCGGCGCACCTTCAGCACGTTCTCCCCCCTGGCCACTTCCAGCTCCGTAACGTCGGACCCTTTCAGGAGCTCCAGGATTTCCTTGATCTCCTTGAGATTCATGACGCCCCCTCTATGCTCTCTCGATGTAAGACCCCGTGCGGGTATCCACCTTGATCCTGTCTCCCTCGTTGAGAAACAGGGGGACCTGGACGACGGCCCCGGACTCCAGTTTCGCCGGCTTGTTCCCCCCGCTCACGGTATCCCCCCTCACGCCCGGCTCCGTCTCGACGACCCGAAGCTCGATGAAGATGGGAAGCTCGATCCCGATCGGCTCTCCCCGGTAGAAGAGGATCTTGACGGGCAGGTTCTCCACCAGGTAGTTGCCGGCCTCGCCGACATGGTCCTCGTCGAGGTAGATCTGCTCGTAGGTCGAAGTGTCCATGAAGTGGCACGAGTTCTCCATCCGGTACATGAACTGCATTTCCCGGTCTTCCAGGTCGGGCTTGTCGACCTTGTCGCCGCTGCGGAAGGTGTGCTCGAGCACGGCGCCGGTCTTGAGGTTCTTCAGCTTCGTCCGGACGAAGGCGCCCCCCTTCCCCGGCTTCACGTGCTGGAAATAGACGATGATGTACGGACCGCCCTCGAACTCGATCTTCAGCCCGTTGCGAAATTCCGCCGTCGTATACATGAACCCTTCCTCCCCTGTCAGACCAGGCGCGAACCCGTTTTGGGAAGGTAGGTAATCCGTTCCCCCCGCGTCCCGGCGATCCGGACCATGTCTTCGAGCCTGACCCCTCCCTCCCCCGGAAGGTAAACCCCTGGCTCCACGGTGACCACCATTCCCTCGGAAAGCCGGTCCTTCGAACGCATCGAAAGCGAGGGGCGCTCGTGGATGTCCAGGCCCACGCCATGGCCGGTCGAATGAACAAAATACTTCAAATATCCCGAGCGGTCCAGAGATTCCCGCACGCGGGCGTCCACCTCCCGGCAGGGCACGCCGGGGCGGATCGCCCGGAGCCCCGCATCCTGGGCGCGCCGGACAGCGTCGTATGCGCGCCGGATGGCGGCGGAAGGGGCCTCCGGGAGCAGGGTCACCGTCTCGTCCGAACAGTACCCCTCCCTCCGCGCCCCGAAATCGACGATCACGGCCTCCCCTTTCCCGATCGGCCGGGACGTGGGGACGGCATGGGGCATCGCGGCGCGGGGGCCGGAGGCGACGATGGGCCGGAAGGAAGTTTCCTCCGCGCCCAGCGCCTTCATCTCCCGCTCGATGTCGGCCGCAACGAACGACTCGGCCCTGTCGCGGAATCCCCTGGAGAGCACGGAAAGGAGGGCGCTCGCGGCGGCGACCGCCGCCCTTTCCATCGCCAGGATCTCTTCCTTTTCCTTCCGCATCCGGAGCTCCTCGACGGGGTCCGGCAGCGGCACCCATCGCTTTTCGTCGCCGCGGGAGAGGAGCCGGAACTGCTCGACGGTCAGGTGGCGGGATTCGTAGCCGATCCGGGCGGGACGTGCGCGCCGGATCCGCCGCGACACTTCTTTCCACTTCCGGTCGGAAACGGCCACATCCGCGCCGCGGACCTCTCCGCGCGACTGCTCCTCGTACCTGCCGTCGGTGACGAGGGTCGCCCCTTCGGGGGATGCAAGGAGGACGCCGTCGCTCCCGCTGAAACCGGTGAGATAGCGGATGTTCGTCATCCGTACACAGAGGAACAGGTCGATCCTGCGCCGGGACAGAAGGGAAGCCAGCCTGCCGATGCGGGAACTACCTGCCGGCAAGACCGCCCGCTTCCCGCAAAAGATGGAGGACCGCCCTCAGGGCGAGGACGTATCCGAACCCTCCGAAGCCGGCGATGCGACCTGCCACCACGTCTTCCAGGGTGGACGTCCGCCGGAACGGCTCCCGCCGCGCCGGGTTGCTCAGATGGAGCTCCACGGCGGGGACCCCCGCATAAACCAGGGCGTCCCGGATGGCGACGCTGGTGTGCGTGTATCCTCCGGGGTTGATCACCACTCCGTCCGCCTTCCCGCGGGCCTCCTGGAGCCTGCCGACGATCTCCCCTTCGTGGTTCGACTGGAAAAACCGCACGTCGGCCCCTTCGAGGCGGGCCGCCTCCTTGACGGCGCGGCGGATGTCCGCGAGGGTCATCCGCCCGTAGACTTCCGGCTCGCGGATCCCCAGCACGTTCAGGTTCGGCCCGTCGACGAACAGGATCCGGGGACGCCGGGCGGGCCGCTTCACAGCAGTTCCTTCGCGCGCCTTGCGCATTCCCGGAGCTGAAAACGGCATTTCCCCGGGATGGCGGCGGGATCCGCAACCAGCAGGAGAAGGTAGTCTTCCGTCACGCGGCGCACCAGGACCGTCCCCCGATCGCCCGCGAGGGACACCTCCCCGGCGCTTCCCAGCCCGTGTTCGCCGGCGATCCGCTCCGACTCCTTGAAAAGCTGCGCCAATTCCGCGCAAAGCGCGGAAAGATCGAGGGACTGCGGCGGGGCCTGCCACTCCTCCACGGCCAGTCCGTCCGCCCCCGCCAGGGCTCCCCCCCGGATGCAGGCGTCCTTCCTGTGCATCCCTTCAATGAGGTCCCGAAAGCTCATATCCGTACTCCTTTGCGATCGTCCCCAGGAAGAAGGCCAGGGCCATCTCGGCCGTCCTTTCCTCCCGCGTTTTCTTCCATTCCAGCGCCCGGAGGTCCCCCGGGGCCCGCCGGAGGATCTCGTCGACGATCCGTCGGGCGATCTCCCTTTCGCCCTGCTCCCAGCAGACGTCGGCCATCGTGATCGTAAGGACTGCCGGCTCCTCCCCCTCCTTCTCCGCCGCCTGGGCGGCGGGAGCGGGACTCTCCTGAGCCGCCGCAGGAAGGTCGGCCGGGCGGATTTCGAACGCTCCCTCATCGAGGAGGATCACGTCTTCCAGGGGAGCGGGAGGCGCATCTCCCTCCGCCGGGTGGGACCCGTGGAGCTTCTCCTCGATCTCACGGGCCAGCCGCTGCGCCCGCGCCTCGGCCGGGTACTGCTGAAGGACTTCCTTGATCATCTCCCAGGCCGCTGCGTATTTCCCGGCGAGGAGGTAGGCCTCCGACAGGAACACCATGGCGCGCAAGTCGCGTGGATTGGACTCCACCCGGCGCTCCAGGGATGCGGTAGCGCCCTCCAGGTCGCCTTCCTCTATCTTCGCCCGGAGCGTGCGTTCCTCCGCCGAATCGACGGCCGTCCCGCGGTCCCTTCGCCGGATCTCCTCCCGGATGACGGGCAGCTCCTTACGGACGAGAGACAGTGGCACCCGCTTCAGCTCGCAGACGCCGGGCGCGGTCACCATCGGAAGGTCCACGTCCGAGGCAAGCCTCTTCTTGTCCGCGCCGACCGCGGAAGCGATCGCCGTCAACGCAATGCCGGGATCGTCCAGCGCAAACCCGATCTCCTTCAACAGGGAGCAGAGCCGGTCCTCCACTTCCGGCGGGGTGACGCCCAGGCGACGGGAAAGGACCGCCTCCCAGGCAAGCCCCATCGCCACCGCTTCACCGTGGAGAAGGTTTCCGTACCCGGCCGCCTGCTCCATGGCGTGCCCGACGGTGTGCCCCAGGTTCAGGATGCGGCGAATGGAGGATTCCCGTTCGTCCTCCACGACGATTGACGCCTTGAACGCGACGGACCGCCGGATGACGTCCTGCCACTCCCTCGCGGACATGGACCTCCACCGCCTCCCCAGGGAACAAAGCGTCTTCCAGAGAACCGCGTCGCCCGCCAGGGCGCATTTGACCACCTCCCCCATGCCGGCCCGCAGTTCCCGGTCGTCCAGGGTTCGGAGGAACGTGTTGTCGATGAATACCGCCCGCGGCTGATGGAACGCCCCCACGAGGTTTTTCCCTTCCGGGAGATTGAACCCCGTCTTCCCCCCTACGCTGCTATCCACCTGGGAAAGCAGCGTGGTCGGTATCTGGACGCAGGGGATGCCGCGCAGGAAGGTGGCCGCCGCGAAACCGGCGAGGTCCCCGACGACGCCGCCGCCGAATGCGACCACCAGCGCGTCGCGGCCGGCGTTCCCCCGCGCAAGGAAGGCGTAGATCCCGAGGACCGTCTGCCAGTTCTTCGTTTCCTCCCCCGGAGCGATCACATGGATGTGGTGGGGGATGCCGGTCAGCCAGATGCGAATGTCCTCCCCGTAGATGGAGGCGACGTTCCGGTCCGTGACCACGAACACCTGGCCGTCCGGGTAGAAGCGGTAGATCCACTCCTGGAAAAAAGGATAGATGTTTTCCCCGAAGAAGATGTCGTACGTGCGCTCGCCCAACGCGACGGTGAGAATGTCGGGGGTCACCCGTTCCCTCCTCCCCGCCGGGCGCGGGGACGCCGGGCCATCAGGTCGAGGATCCCTTCGGCAATCTCCGGCGGCGTGCGGCGGTCCGTCGCCACGGTGAAATCCGCCAACCGGTACGCCGGGCGGCGCTTCTCCATCAAGTCCCTCATTTTCTTCGCCTCGCCGGGAAGCAACGGACGGGACCGGTCCCCCGAGAGCCGCTCCCGTACGGATTCGCAGGAAACGTCGAGGAAGAAGACCGGTCCGTACGCCGCAAGCGCGCGCCGGTTTCCTTCGTCGAGAAACGCCCCGCCCCCGGCGGCCACCACCCGCCCGGAGACGGACACGGCATCCCGTATCGCCTCCTTCTCCATCCCGCGGAACGCACTTTCCCCGAGAGACGCGAAGATCTCACGGATGCTACTCCCGGCGGCCTTCTCGATCCGTTCGTCGACGTCGACGAACTCCGCGCCGAGGCGATCCGCAAGGATCTTTCCCACGGTGCTTTTTCCCGCCCCCATGAACCCCACGAGCACCGCTCCCCGGAAACCCATGTCCCGCCTCATCTCGCGCCGATCCCGCGCAGGTATCCGGCATAATTATAGGTAATTTCCTTCATCGAATCGCCCCCGAATTTCTCGAGGAAGGCGTCCGCGAGGACCAGCGCCACCATCGCCTCAACGACCACCGAGCAGGCGGGGACCGCGCAGACGTCGCTGCGCTCGCGGTGGGCCAGGTCCGGTTTCCACGTACCGACGGAAACCGTGCGAAGGGGGCGGGACTGGGTCGGGATCGGTTTCATCGCGGCGCGCACCAGGACCGGCTCCCCGTTGCTCATCCCCCCTTCCACTCCCCCTCCCCGGTTGGTCTTCCTGTGGAAAGGAAGCGTCACATTCCCCCGGAGGAGGTTCCCCATCTTCCCCCCGGGGAAGACCTCATCGTGCACACGGCTTCCCGGAAGGGAGGAGAGGGCGAAACCGCCGCCGATTTCCACCCCCTTGACCGCCGGGACGCTCATCACCGCGCCCGCCAGGCGGGCGTCCAGCCTGCGGTCCCAGGAGGCGAACGAACCCAGCCCCGGCGGGACCCCGCGCGCGATCGTCTCCACGGTACCCCCCGCGGACGTGCCCGCTTTCCCGGCCCTGTCGATCCACCGGATCGCACGCGCCTCCGCCCCGGGGTCCGCCATCCGCAGCACGCTTTTTCCCGCGCGGACCGCGCCGTCCCAGTTTCCCCGTAACTCCTCGGGGACGCGGACGTTCCCGATGGAGAGAACGTGGCCCGCGATCCGGACGTCCATCTCTCCGAGGAAAAGGCGCGCCAGCCCGGCGGCGGCGACGCGCGCCGCCGTCTCCCTCGCGCTCGCCCGCTCCAGGACGTTGCGGACGTCCTTGTGTCCGTATTTCAGGACGCCCGCAAGGTCGGCATGTCCAGGCCTGGCGGTCAGCAGCGGGGGAATCCCCTCGCCCTTCCCGTCCTGCGCCATCTTCTCCCGCCAGTTCGTCCAGTCGCGGTTCCGGATGAGCAGGGCGACGGGGCCGCCGAGCGTCCGTCCGAACCGCACCCCCGACAGGATCTCCACCTCGTCCCGCTCGATCTTCATCCGGTCTCCGCGGCCGTAGCCCGCCTGCCGCCGCGCCAGCTCCTCGTTGAGGTTCTCCGACCGGACGGATATCCCGGCCGGCAGGCCCTCCACGACGGCAAGAAGCGCCGGTCCGTGCGTTTCACCCGCGGTATGGAAGATCAATCTGCCGATGACGGCGCCCTCCCCTAACCCGTATTTCCCTTAAAAAAAATGGAGCACCCGGTCCCCGCGACCAGGTGCTCCGGTCTAAATCCGCCGATGCCCTATCAGGACGCCTTGGCTTGCGCCGGCTCCGGCTTCAGGATTTTCGGCGTGATGAAAATCAGCAGCTCCCGGTTGGTCGCCTGGTTGGTGTCCTTCTTGAACAGGTACCCCAGGATCGGAATCCTGGAGAGCCAGGGAAGGCCCGCCTCGGTCTCCTTCCGGGTGATCTGGAGGATCCCGCCGATCACGGCGGTCTCCCCGTCGCGGACCAGCACCTCGGTGGTGGCTTTCTTCTTGTTGATCGCCGGCTGGCCGGTCGCCCCAACTTCGCCCTGCGAGTCGTTCTTCGCCTCCAGTTTCATGATCACGCCCCCGTCGGGGGTGATGTGCGGCGTCACCTTGAGGCTCAAGGTCGCATCGACGAACTGGGTGTTCGTGCCGGAGGCCGAAACCGTGGAGTACGGGATCTGCGTCCCCTGCTCGATGGTCGCTTCCTTGTTGTCGATGGTGATCACTTTCGGAGAGGAAATCACCCTCCCCTTGTTGGACGCCTCCAGGGCCGAAAGCGAAAGGTCGAGCCGCAGGTTGTCCCTCAGGATGCCGAAACTGATGCCGCCCCCGGCGCCCAGGCCGATCGAGGCGGGCAGGTTCACCGAATAGCTTACGGGCGGGACGGACACCGAGAACGGCCTCGATCCCGTGTTGGTGACCGGCAGGCCCGCGTTGGCGCTGCCGGAGGAGTCCTGGATACCGGAGACGCCGATCTTCGATCTGCCGGAAGTGCCGGCATAGGAGCCGCCCCACTGCACTCCGAGCTCCCTCGAAAATGACGTATCGACCTCGACGATCCGGGCCTCGATCAGCACCTGGGGCGTCGCGGTGTCGAGCCGCGCGATCAGCGACCTGGCTTCCGCGATATTTTTCGCAAGGTCGCGGATCACCAGGGTGTTGGTCCTCTCATCGACCTGGATTTTACCCCCCTCGGACAGCAGGTCCTTGATTTTCGGCTGAAGTTCGGACGCCTTCGTATAACTGACCGGGATGGTCTCCGTAACGGCTTCCAGGGTGGCCTTGAGCTTCTCCACTTCCTTCTGGGTGTCCAGCCGGTTCCTCTCCTCCGTCCGCAGCGTGGCAAGGGGCGCGATGCGGATCACGTTCCCTTCCTGCTTCGCCCCGAGCGCCTTCGACTGCAGGACGAGATCCAGCGCCTGGTCCCAGGGGACGTTGATGAGACGGAGGGTGACTTTCCCGCGGACGTCGTCCGAGGTGATGATGTTGAAGTTGCTCACTTCCGCGATGATCCGGAATACGTTCTGCAGGTCCGCATCCTTGAAGTCCATGGAGATTCTCTGCCCCACGTATTTCCGCGCGGCTCCCCCTCCCCCGCCGGACAGGAACCCGTACTGGGCCGCGCCCTCGGCCGGCCCGTTCCCCTTTTCGAAGCCTCCCGCCGGCGCCGTCCCGGCCGGCATGGTCTCTTTGCCCTCGGACGCCCGCGCGACGATCGCGGACTTCGCTTCCCCGGAGGCCTTCTTCGGGAAGGAAACGACGACGGCATCGCCCCGCTTCTCCACCGTGTAGGAGGATCCCGGGGCGTACGAAATGGCGACGCCGACCCCCTTCTTCACGGCGGCGGGAAGAATCCGGGTCACCGGTACGTCCAGCTTCCGCGCGTCGATCAACCGCAGCAGCCCCTTCTCGGCGGAGGCCCCGGGAAAGAACAGCGTGAGGCTACCCGCCTTCTTCTGGACCTCGTGGCCGGCCTCCCCCGTGACGGTGACCACCACGTTGGAAACGTCGGGCAGGTCCTCCAGGTCGATCCCCACGACGGCCGGCCCCTTCGCCGGCGGTTTCCCTTCCTCCATGCGCTCCATGCTGGTCACTTTCTCTTCCTGGCCGCCTCCGACGGAAACGACGATCTTCCCCCCTTCCGAAGTCACCAGGAACGGAAGGGGGCGATCCTCGGGCGTCTCCACCAGGATCCGGAGCTTGTTCTCCTGCTGCGCCAATTTCACGGTCTTGACCTGGGGAGTGTCGACCGCGATCTCCGATGCCGCCGCGCCCCTGGATGCCCCCCAGACGTCGACGACGATCCGGAAGGGGTCGTTGAGCTTGAACGAGTTGTAGTTTTCGATCTTTCCTTCGAACCTCGCCTCGATGTTGGTGTAGTACGGCGTCCGGGATACCGTTACCTCCTTGACGCTCCCGCCGGAAACAACCGGCGGGGCCTCGGCGGCCAGGAGCCAGGACGGGGCTGCCGCGGCGATCGCCAGCAAAACCAGGGCGGCCGGCCAGGCCGGAAAACGCTTGTTTGCCCGTGTGCCCCGGAAAAAGTCCATCGTCATTTCCCTCCTGCGCTCTGTAACTTCATGGAACTGCGGCGTACGACCTTCGCCCCGGTATTGTCGCGGAACTCTTCCTTCACGACGATTTCTCCGTCGAGTATCCGAAGGACCACGCCTCCCCCCCGTCCGATCTTCGTGCCCACGGTCACCGTGTACCCTTTCCCCTCGGCGTCCTCGACGAGGGCATACGTCGCCTTGGGGCTCCAGATGACCCCGACGAACTTGAGCTCCCCCAGGTCGTACCGCTGCAGGGGGGGAACGTTCTCATTCCCCGCGCGGACCTCCTTCGGCTCCACCTTCAGGAACGGCACGAAGGGGTCCCGCTTCCCGGCGGAACTGTACAAGACCACCGCCGGTTTGGAGGCCTGCGCCTCCGCCGGCTTCCCGCCTTCCGCCGCCTTGGGCGGCTCCTTGGGAACGGCCTTTCGCACCACCGGCTGCGGGGCCTGATCTTCCTTCGAGCACCCCGCGATCCCTCCCGCGACCAGGCCGGCCGCCATCGACAGGATCAGCAGCGATCGCACCATCCTCCGCGTCATTTCGCTTTTCCTTTTCCGGCTCCGGGCGCCTCCTGCGGCTTCTGCTCCAGGAACCGGTACGTGGTGGCGGTGAAGGCGACGTTGACCATGGCCTGGCCTTCGCCGGAAGGCTTCGGGTTGCCGAAGACGACGTCCGAGAGGTTCACGATGCGGGGAAGGTGGCTGACCTTGTCGGCGAAGAGAAGAAAGCTGTGGAAGTCCCCGTTCACGGCGATGGTGACCGGAATCACCGCGTAAAAGTCCTTCTTCAGCTCCGCCCCCGGGGCGAACTTGAGGAATTCGAGGCCGGATTCCTTCCCCAGGTCCGACACGTTCTTCAGAAGGCTGGGGATCTCCGCCGAATTGGGGAGCTGCTCGAGCAGGAGGCCCAGCTGCTCCTCGAGCCGGCGGACCTCCGCCTTGAAGGAGGGCAGGTTCTTCGCGATGTCGCTCTGCATCTTGATGACGCCGTCCAGCTCGTTCACCTTCCGCTGCAGGTCGGTTTTCTGCGCCGCCATCTCCCGGTGGTACAGGTAGAAGTATCCCGCCCCCATCAGGAGACACACCAACACCGCCAGGAACGCCTTCTGCTTCGGCGGGACTTTCGAGAGATCCCCGAGTTTCAGCGCCATCCCGATACCTCGTCCGCGCGACCGCTCAATTGGGTGAAACTTCAAACATCAAGTTGAACTTCATCAGCTTGACGCCCATGGCCGTCGTCTGATCCGCCGTTCCCAGCGACACGTTCTGGAAGCGTCCGCTCTGACCCAGCGCCGTCATGAAGTTGGCGATCGTGTGGTTGTTCAGGGCGACGCCGGAAAGGGTAACCTGGTTGCCCTTCATTTCCATCCTGTCGATCCAGCACTTCTCGGGGATGGAGGCGGAAACCGCATCGAACACCTTCACCGGGCGGGTCCTTCCGGTCTGCAGGTTCGAGATGATGTCCACCTTCTGCTGCAGCTCCGCTTTCCGCAGCTTGAACTTCTCGACCTCCCCGATCTCCTTCTTCAGGCGCTCGATTTCCGCGTTCTTCCGGAC
>Ga0214473_10003901_pt1 | contig 18001 bp, 10 predicted proteins | sample RVTome_7_FD_203509 | JGI IMG/M metagenome (GOLD analysis project Ga0214473, IMG submission 203509) | Soil microbial communities from uranium-contaminated site in the Upper Colorado River Basin, Wyoming, United States - RVT98D197 | ecosystem: Environmental > Terrestrial > Soil > Contaminated >... | reverse complement strand
TGGCGCTTGGCGTCGTCGGACAGGGTCGAATCGCCGACGATGGCCTGGATGTCATCCAGCACGATGCGCTGACCGTCCGCGCCGACCAGACGATTCGGATAGTCGCGCAAGACGACCGTGCCGCATCCGGCGCAGGCCAGGGACACCAAGGTGACCACAACCGCCGATCGAACGTTCATAAGCGCCGCTCCCGTCTGGCTCGGGCTTCGATAGCCGGCGGGAATTGTAGGCAGCGGCGTACGACGCAGCAACGCATCGGCCGCCGCCCTGTGGGAGTTCGCACGCCACGGAGCGGTCTCGCTTCTTCGGGCGCTCAGCAATTCCATAACCGGTTGAGGCCGGCCTGTGTATTCCTCACGTCGGCGGGCCGGTCGGATGAGGGGTCCACCTCCGCCCGGTCGACCCGCTGCTCGAACAGGGCCCGCACCGTGCTGGGAATGAACCGGGTCAGTTGGGCATATCCATGGGCGTCGCCGTGGGCCCACCGGCGGTGGTAATAGCGCAGGGGGAAATACACGTAAAGCACGTCCTTGGCCCGGGTCATGGCCACGTACAGCAACCGCCGCTCCTCTTCGATGCCCGCGTCGTCGCCGGTAGCCATGTCCGAGGGGATCATCCCATCCGCCGCGTGGAGCACGTGGACCGAGTGCCATTCGCACCCCTTGGCCGAGTGAATCGTGCTGAGGGTGAGATAGTCCTCGTCCCGATGGGGTGCTCCGGCGAGATCGGACGTCGCCGTGGGGGGATCGAGGGTCAGGTCGGTGATGAACTGGCGGCGGGAGCGGTACCGCGCCGCAATCTGCTCCAGTTGCTCCAGGTCGCGCAGGCGCATCGCCGCGTTCTCGTAGCGCCGTTCGAAGATCGGCCGGTAGAACACCCCGATGCGCTCGATCTGCACCCGCACCGGAAGACCCTTCCCGGACGGTACGGCGGTCTCGTTGCCGCTCGCGGACGAGGATTCCGGCAGGGGAACTCCCTCGCAGTCGGCCAGCGCCGACCGGAGGGCACCGAAGTGCTCCTTCGCCCCTGCGGGCACGGCAGGCGGTTCGCGCAGCAGGCGGCACAACGGCGAGGCCAGGCGGGTCCGCCCACCCCCGTTGCACCGAGCGGCATCGTCGACGCGTCCGGGCCTGCCGAGCTGATCCAGGATGCGCCGCGCCGTCCGCGGGCCGATCCCCGGCAGCAGCAGCAGGACCCGGAACCAACTGAGCTCGTCGAAGGGATTCTCGAGGATGCGGAGAAACGCCAACAGGTCCTTGATGTGCGCCGCTTCGAGGAACTTCAGCCCGCCGAATTTGTGGAAGGGGATGTTCCGCCGGGCCAGCTCGACCTCGAGCATGGCGCTGTGATGGCCGGCCCGAAACAGGACCGCCTGCTCGGACAGCGGCACGCCCTGTTCGAGGTGCTCGAGAATGTGCCGGCACACCATGCCGGTCTGCTCTTCCTCGTCGCGGCAGGTCACCAGCACCGGCCGCTGCTCCGAGCGGCGCTGAGACCACAGCTCCTTGGTGTAGCGCTCCTTGGAGAAGGACATGACCGCGTTGGACGCCGCCAGGATGGGCCCGGTTGAGCGGTAGTTCTGCTCCAGGGTCACCACCCGGGCCCCCGGGAAACGCTCGGGAAACTCGAGCATGTTGCGGACGGTTGCGGCGCGGAAGGAGTAAATGGACTGGGCGTCGTCGCCGACTGCCATGAGGTCCTCATGCGACTGGCGCATCCCCCGTAGGATGTCCGCCTGGAGGGCATTGGTGTCCTGGTATTCATCGACAAGAATGTGGTCGAATCGGTCGGCTAGATTGCGCCCCACGACGGGCGCCGAACAGAGCGTCTTCCAGAAGAGCAGCAGATCGTCGTAGTCCAGCAGGCGTTGCTGTATCTTGCGCTCCCCGTAGCGGGCAAAGATGGCGCCGATGGCCTCGAGGTCGCCGGCACACCAAGGGAAATACCTCTCCACCACCTCACGCAGCGGCCTCTGGGCGTTGACCGTGTGCGAGTACATGCGGGCCAGCGTGGCCTTTTGGGGAAAGCGCCGGTCACCCTTAGCCACACCGAGATCGAGACGAATCAATTGCATCAGGTCCGCGGCGTCGTCCTGATCCATCACCGAGAAGCCGTCGGCCAGACCGATGGAACGGCCGTACAGGCGGAGCAAACGATGGGCCACCGCATGGAAGGTCCCGGCCCACAGCTTGCCGGCGGTGCCGCGTCCGCTCATGTGATCGGCGCGGCTGATCATCTCGGCGGCGGCCCGGCGGGTGAAGGTCAGAAGGAGGACGCGGCCGGGGTCGATCCCGCGTTCCAGCAGAAAGGCCACGCGGCAGGCGAGGGTCTTGGTCTTGCCCGTGCCTGCCCCGGCGACGACGAGCAGCGTCCCGTCGCCGAAGGTCACCGCCTGGCGCTGCGCCGGGTTCAGGTCCTTCAGCCACGCCAATGCCATACGCGTTCTTTCGACCCTCCTGCACCAGAGCCGATGGCCTGGAACCACCCGGTGGCGACAGCGTAGCGGTTCGGTGATGAAGTGGGTAGGGAGGGACGGGCACCGTGCCGTGGCGTGCTACCGGATCAGCGCGGCCTCGATCCAGTCGAAGCGGTCCTGCATATCACCGTTGTCGCCGAAATCGACCACCAATTCGATCCGTTTGGCTCGGGCGACGTCGACGCGCAGCGGGCCGTGTCGCTCCCCCCGGCGGACGTGCTCCTGGACGTGCCGGCGCTTGCCGTCCACGAGGATGATGGCCGTGGCATCGGCGTAGGGGCCGCTGTCGTCGTCGATCCCGAAGGACGCCACGAACTCGCGGTAGGCACCCTGCAAATCGTACGTGAGACTCGAGCGGCTGTGCACGCCCACGCCGCGCTCGAAGCGCTCCCCGTCGATGGTCAGCGGCCCCCCCAGGACGTTTCGGTCGATCCGGAAGGTCCAGCCGAGGGCGAGCATGGCGGTGTGCTCAAAGCTGATCGGCGGGTGGTCGCCGATCCACTCCCAGCGCCCCCCGATGACTTCCAGGTCGACCAGTCGCTCCGCTTCCAAGCCGACGTGCTGCCCGTAGGGCAAGCGGGCACTGGCCGCGTCCCCGGACCAGTCAAGGTCGGTCACCAACAGTCGCCCGCTTTCCTGAAGCGTGATCACAAAATAGGGTCGCGGCAGGGCCGGCAACATGGAGCCCGCCATGCGCACCGCGACGGCCAGACCGACGGGCACGTCGGTGCGGCCCGCGGCGGTGTCGAGGGTGATATGATCCGAGTCCAGGGAGGTGATAAACCCGCGCAGCACGTCGCCGTTGGTCAACAAGATGCGGTCTTCGTCGTGGCCCGCGGGTCGGTCGAGCCGGTCCAGGGCCTCCTGGAAGTCGGCGGAGGCCGCGGCGGACAGGTCGATGCCTTCGACCTGCTCCAGGGGTACGTGCAGCATGCCGAGATCAGCGGTCTCGAAGAAGACGACGTCCTCCCCGGCATCCGCGGCCGACACCATCCGCCCGTAGATTCTGTCGCCGCCCGCGAATCGAAGCGCCGCCGCATTGGCGGTTCGTTTCTCGATGGTGGTCAGGAACGTGACGCGGACGAGTTCCTCGGTGGGGATGCGGTGCTCCCCCTCCTCGGGGCGGCGCACCACGGCGCCGTCCCGCAACGACAGGGCCACGAGCTTGACGCTGGCGGCGTCGGTGTCGATCGTCCGGAGGATTACGTCGAGACCGGTGGGGCGCGGCTGAACCGCCGGCGCCGCACCCACCGCGGCGAGCAGGATCAACGAAGCGAACTGGCCGTCTCCGACGTGCATGGCTATTTCTGGAATATCGGCAACAGCCGGTTGGGCATTTGCAGGATGATCAGGGCCATCGCGGTGCCATACTCCTGCCCGGCTTGTCCCCGCCAGAATCCTTCAGGGGCCTGTGTCTCGAGCAGCTCCGCCCGAACCGCAGGCCACCACTCCGCCCAGTACGCATCGCCCGCCAGGAACATCGCTTGGGCGGCGTAGTAATGGCCGTAGAAGTAATGTCCGACGGTGCGCTCCTGGGGCGGGGAGAACCGTCTGATGTATTCTAGCCCGTGCTCCAGTTCGTCGCCGGAGTAAATCCCGGCATACTGCAGAGCGGCGACGCCCGCCGCGGAGCGGGCGAACGCCGACCCTCCCGAGCTGAGCATGTAGCGGAAGCCGCCGTCGGGGTTCTGGCTGTTCTTGACGTACTGAATGGCTGCGTCGATGACCTCCTTGTCCACGAAGATACCGGCGTTGCGTGCCGCCCGAAGGGCCATTACCTCGCAGATGGTCACGGAGAGATCGGCGTCGTTTCGTACTGGCTGATATCGCCAGCCGCCCTCCTCGTTCTGGGTGTTGGCGATCAGGCGGACGGCCTTGCGCAGGGCCTCGCGCAGCTCCGGACGGGGGCTCATGCCGTATACCTCGGCCAGAAAGAGCGTGGCGAACCCGTGGTCGTACATGGGACCGTGCGAAGCCTCGGCGGCGAGCAGGCCGCTTTCCGAACGGTGGGCCAGCACGAAGGACAGGCACCCCTCGACCGCGGCGGCGTAGCGCCCTCGCCCGGGGGTGCTGCCCTCGGACATGAAGGCCAGCCCGGCCAGGCCGGTGATGCCCACGTGCGGTCCGTAGTGCGACAGGCTCCCGTAGCAGCCGTCCGCGCCCTGATGCTCCGCGAGCCAGGCCAGCCCGCGCTGGACGGAAAGCTCCAACGCCGGCGTGATCTCAGAGGCCACCGCCGTCGCCCCGCGCGACGAATCCGCCGGCGCCGCCCGTACCGCGACGGCGAGCCCGGCCGCGAGGACGGACCAGGCAAGTGCTACGCGCATGACACCTATAGGCGGTTCGGGCGACACGGCTACTCCTCCGCCTCCTGCAGCGAGCGGTAGTACTGCTCGATCCACTCGCGGAACCGTTCCAGATACTCCTCACCGGCTCCTTGCAGGACCTCCTCACGTTCGCGCGGCGGCAGGTTGCCCCAACCGCGGCGGGTATCGAGCAGGGCCCGGTCGCCAGCCGGTTCCGCCGCCTGCCCGCCGCTCGACGAGGGCTCGCCGCCCGCGGCGGCCTCGCCGGTCGCCGCTCCGTCCGAGCGGGCTCCGGCGGCGGCGTCCGGGATTCTGGGGGGGCGCCGGCGAACGTCCCCGCTCGATGGCGGCCGGTCGCGGCTGGTCCGCCGCACCCGCGCTGCGGCTGTCTTGATGGCCTCATCCAGCCCGCTGACGATCTGGCGCTGCACGGCCTGGGTCTCGTCTGCCGTGTCGAACTCGATCTCCAGTCTTCGCGACGATTCCGTCATCAGGCGGATGATTTCGGCCATGACGTCCTCCTCGGCGTCCTCGACCGCCTTGCGGATCAGGCGCTCGCCGAGGTCGTCGTCCCGGTCCGGCGGCGGCGTGGAATCATGGACCGCCGCGCCGACGCCCGGCAGCAGGCACAGCACGACGACCCCGAGCCCGGGGCAGGCCCACGGCCACCTGCCCGAGGCCCTGCGAAACTGCCTATCATGGCCGATCATGTGCAGTCGGGCTCCTTTTCAACCATGCCGGATCGGGGCACGGCTCTATTTCGAATCCTCGCGCGGGCTGAAGCCCGCGGCTCAGGGGTGTCGCCCGATCCTGCGCGCTCATTCAGGGTCCGCGAGCCTTGGCCGTTACCATCTCGGTCAGCCTCCGGACCTCGATCTGATCCTCGGCCATGACGGTCAGCTCCCTGAGCTGGGATTCGTCCGCCTCGTCCACATTCCCCGCTTCGTGCAACGTCCGCGTCCGCTGGTTGATGTCCACCTGCATGGCCTTTAGCACCAGCAACTCGGTCACCGTGGGTACGGGTTTCGTGGTCGCGTTCTGGCCCTCACCACCTCCGCCGTCCGCCTCGGCGAACTCGGTCTCCGGCGGCAACCGCTCCGTGTCCACGATGGCCTGGAGGAGTTTCTCCAGTTCCCGCACCACGCGCTCCGTGGTCACCGCCAGCTCATCGTCGATCTTGCGGGCACTGAGCCAATCACGGCTAGAGCTCATCCAGCCTGCCACCCGGCGGAGCGCCCATTCGAACACTGGCACCTTTTCCACATCGGGCATGACCTGGTTGAGCAGCTCGAGGATGGAGGATTGATCCCGGGCCAGCTTGGACGCCTCCCGCGCCAGCGACCGGTTGATTTGGTTGCGTGCTTCGATCGCGGCGCGAAGCTGCTTGAGGCGGGCGTTGACGTCCATCTGGGCATCGCGCAACGCGGCGAGGTCCTCGCGGATCTGCCCCAGCGTGCGCCGAAGGACCTCTTGCTCCATCTCCCGGGAAAGCTCCTCCAGGCCGGCAAGGGCGTCTTCGAGGAGCACCAGGGCTTCGTCCTGGGCGACCGTCGCCGGCTCCGGTCGCTTTCCCTCCAATTCCTGCTCGGCGCGCTGCATGGGCTGGACGGCCGCCCGGACCGACCGGGCCGGAGCCGCGGCACGCGGGGTGTCGCCCAGCTCTTCCCCGACTTGCTGCGTGTTCCGGCGCAGGGTCCGCTGCCGATCTTCCAGCGAGGCCAGCGATCCGTCCTCCACGTCCAACAGCGCCGCCTCGTGCGTGGCGGCGCGCAGCTCCTTCTGTTGCTCGATCAGCGCCGCCACCTCCTCTTCCGCTCCGGTGAGGCGTTTCTGCAGCAGGGCCAGTTCGCGGCGCTCCCGCTCCCGCAGCGCGGCTTCGACGCTGCCCAACGCCTCCGCAACGGCCTTCTGCTCGATCGCCGCGGCGGCGGTCCGGTTCTCGCCAACGGCCTGCTCAGCGGCGCCAAGCCGTTTGGTCAGGTCTCGGGATCGGGCGGCGCGAAGTGCGCCGTCGATGGCCTCAGCGGCGGCGGGGTCTTTCCCGGTAGCCTCCGCCAGAAGCTGCCGCATGCGGGCCAGCAGTTGCTCGGCGTCCTTGGCCACCTGCTCCTGCCGGCGGTGCACGCGCTTTAACGATTCGCCCTCGTCGGGCGCCAACGACTCCACGGGCTTGCCCAGGAGGGTCTTACCCAGCTCCACGGTGGTCTTCCGCACGTCTTCCTGGCGATCGCGCAGATCCCGCGTCTTGGCGATGAGGCCCTGAAAGCTGCCCCACTGTGACATCGCCTGGATCATGGCATTCAGGCGATCCAGCGCTTCGGTCTCCGCCCGGCTCGCCTCTTGGAGCCGCGCTCGCTGGGTGGCCCCCGCGGTTTTCTCTCCCGCGGCAGCCAGCATCTCTGCGGCGCCGGACATGGGCCCGCCGCCCGTCTCGCGGAGGGCGACGCCCATCCGGGCGACTTCGCGGCGCGAATCCTCGCTGCCGGCCTGGTTCTGGACCATGCGGCCGGCGAGCCGCTCGAAGCGGCCGGCCAGTTCACCCAAGCGCCGGATGATCCGCGCCTGCTGCGCCGCCAGGCTCGCCGCCCGCTCGCGCTGGCCATCCGAGAGATCGGGAGCCGGCGTGTCCGGTTGGATCAAGGTCGTGGTCGCATCGAGCAGGTCCGCCTCCTCGAAGACCGTCTCGCGGATCCGCCGCTCCAGCATGGCGATCTCGTCGCGGACGCGGGCGTCGAACTCCAGGTCGCTGATGATGACCAGGCGCAACCAGGGCGACCGGCCGATCTGTCCAGGGGCGCCCTCGAGGTCCCGGTTGTCCGTGGCGACGGTCGCGTACCGCACCACGTCGCCCGGCGACCGTGACATCGAGCCGATATCCCAAATGTACTCCGTGGTCGCCTCCACGCCCTCGGCCGCCTCGATGAAGCGGAGACCCTCGGTCAGCGGCAGCTTCCAGGACTCGTCGCCGCCGAGCCGTTCGGCCTCAAGCTCCGCCGAGATGATGCCGAAATCATCCGTGGCGCGGACCAGGACTTGCACGGTGCCGTGGGGTGTCACCTCCACGGTCGACCGCGGCTCCACGACCGTGACCGTCGGGGCGGCATCGGCCACGGCGCGGATCACGTGCTGCACGGCTCCGCGGTTCTCGAAGCCCTCAGCGTCGCGCAGCTCGATGCGGAACAGCAGGTCGCCGGTGACTTCGAACCGACCGGACAGGGCCTCCGGCGTGTGCGGATCCATGGTGAGCGGGAGCAACTCTCCTGTATCCAGTCGCAGTCCGACCTGCTCGCCCCCCGGGTCGGGGGGGATGGGCTTGCTCGCCCGGACGTTCACCGTGACAAAGCCGCCCATCGGCGCGGCCGCGGGCCCGTCGGCCAGATCCTGGGTCCGCGCCGCCCGGTTCCGTGCGTAGGGCGGGGGCTCGATGGTGGCCAGAACTTCCATCACAGCGGGCCGGCGCACTGCCCGAATGACCAGCGGCTGTCGCTCGGTGCTGGCGTCGCCGGCTTCGAACCAATAGGTCAGGTCCTCCGTGACGGTGTCGATGGTTGCATAAAACGAGCCGTCCGCGTCGCGTTGCATGGCCCTCGTGCCCGTCGTGCCGCCGCCCTCGCGGATGCGGACGACGCCGCGGAGCGCTTCATGCCAGCCTCGCTCGATGGCCATGCGGACGGTCACCGATTCGCCCAGGGCCACCCGCTCCGACCCGGTGATGGGCACGATGGAGACGCGCCGCGGCCACTCCAGGTCTCCCAGCGGGTTGAGATACCGATAAAAGCCCGTCTTGGCCCACGCCGGGGAAACGACAAGAATCGCCAGCAAGACCGCCGTCGCCGCTCCCAACGAGGCGGCCCGCGCGGCCAAGGGACCGAGGGTCAACGCCGATTCCAGGGACAGCTCCTTGACCAATCGGTCCGTCTGACCGACCACTCGAGCCATCAGGGTCGGTGATCCGGCGTCGCCGTGCTCGACGAAGTTCACGGCGCTGGAGAGGCACTCCCGAAGCGGGATAAACCGGCGTTCCAACCGCCCGGCGATCTGCTCGATGCCCAGCCGGGCCCGCGCCGGCTTCACCACCCAGTGTAGGGCCGCCGCGGCGAACCCGACGAGGAACAGCCCCGCGCCCAGCAGCCGCAGCGCCGGCGGAAGCCACAGCAGCCAGTCGACCGTCACCACGGCAAGAAAGGACGCCACCCCCCCGGCGAGAACCGAGCACAGCCCGTACAGCATCAGGCGCACGCGCACCGTGCGCCGCATCGCATACAGTCGGTCAAGGAATGCTGCCCGTTCGATAGCCATTCGTTTTCAGTTTTCAGTTTTCAGTTTTCAGTTTTCAGTTGTCATTCCTCAGTCGTTGGTTCTCAGTGCCCGCAGGCTGGCACCGGGCCGTCTTTCTATCCACCCTGCGTCGCCGTCGCACGGTCGCGGCTCGGAATCGCCGGCGCCTTTACATCAACGGGCCCTGCACGGTGTGCGACCGTCAGATGAGGCCGAACGCCTTGCGGGCGACCCACTCCACTGTGATCATAAGAACGAAGAGCATCAGAACCAGCTTGGAATCCCATAACGGCTCGGTCACATCATCGGGAATCCGCACGCTGCGGTCCCGGATCGCGGCAAACCCCTGCTCCAAGGCGTCCAGCTCGAGGACCTGACCGCCCGTCGCGGCGGCAACCCGTTCGAGCACCTCGTGGTTTGCCTCCGGGCGCCGTGCTTCCAGGTCGGGTCGCTCGACCCGAATCGACGCCGTGGCGGGCCGTTCGCCCGGCAGCAGGGCCACGCCCTCCACGCGAATCTGGTAGCGCCCCGGCCGCGGAGGAATGAACGTGCCTTCGTATCGCCGCGATTCGCCGCCCAGCCGCTGGGCCTCGAGGTGGGCCGTCAGAAAGCCGTCGCCCGCGGCCTCGGCAGCCGCCGCCGTGCTGCGATCCCACACGGAAAGCTCGATGGCCTGGGGTTGCTCCGCCAGCAACTGGGTGTCAAACACGTCTACCTGGGCATGCACCGCAACGCCGTACTCGTAGGAGCGACGTTCCGTGCGGAGGACCAGCCGGCGGTTCTGCGACACCCGCTCGCTGCGCATCAGCTCGCGAGCCACCTGCACCCAGTAGGTGTCGTGGAGCAACTCGCCGGTGTGACGGCGCCAGCGCCAGGTGTCGTCCGTAGCCTGGAAAAACACCCTGCCCGCCCCGTACCGGCCCACCACCACCAAGGGCATGAGCCCGGAACCCACGGCGCGCCCGGAGACCACCTGCAGGGTGGGGTGCTCGGCCAGGACGGACGCCCCGGGCTTGGGGCCCAGGGTGCGGGCGATCCAGTACTGTTCCGGCAGAGACTCGAACAGTGCCACCACCGTGTCTCCGGCGTTGTCGGCATCCCCTGCCTCGCCGCCGGGCTCGGGGCCTGGCGGCGGGGCGGATACGGACCGGAACAGCCGGCTGCGCCGGCCGTCGGGGGTGAGCTGAAGGCGGAACCCTGAGGAAAGCGGCGCGGCGTAACGCCCGGTGAATTCCGGGTCGATCCGCACCGGAAGCAACGTGTCCAGCGGCGTGCCCACGAAGCGTTGGGGGGCGTAGCGCTCGCCTGCGATCAGACCGAACCCGCCTCCTTCGTTACCCACGAAATCGACCAACATGTTCATCTGGGCGATGGTCAGCCATCCGCTGCGGGGGTCGACATCGCCGAACAACACCACGTCGTAACGGTTGAGTTCCTCGGGAGTCTCGGGGAAACGCCGAATCGGATCGGTCCCTTCCTGCACGAAGTGCTCGTCCGCCTCGAGCAGCAGCACACTCAGGTCGATGCCTCTTTCCCGCATCAAAGCGTTCTTGGCGTAGCGGTACTCGAAGCGCGGGTAACCGTCCACGTAGAGCACGCGCAAGTGCGTGTCCACCACCAGGACCTCCGCCCGGTCCGCATTGTTGTCCGTGGACTGCTCGTCCGGCAGGGGCGACACCTCCACCCGGTAGCGGGCGATTCCCGGCGCGTCCGGCTTGGCATGCAGTTCGACGGTAAGCGCCGTCTGCTCGGGCTCGAACGCAACCGTTCGGCTGTCCAACCGCGCCCCGGATCGCTCGTCCACGAGATTCACGGTCGCCGTTCTGGTTTCCACCAGCCCTCGGGCGGTCAACTGCACCTCCAGGGCCACGAGGTCGTGCAGGAACACGGTCGATTCGCTGAGGATGGGCCCGACGTCGATGTCCCAGGGACGCGCCGTGTCCCCGATGCGGATGGGGAAGATGGGGATCTGCCGCCCGCGTGCCAGCGCCAGCACATCCCGCAGGCTGGTCGGCTCGGTGGTCTGCCCGTCGGTGGCGAGCACGACGGCGGCCAGGGGACGCCCCTGGGCGTGTTCGATCACCTGCCCCAGGGCTCCCGCTACGTCGGTTCGAGCCCCGTTCGGAACCAGATGGTTCAACGCCTCAAGGAGCGTCGCGACGGAGTCCGCCGACGACACGGCGCCCCGCTCGGTAACCTCGCCGGCAAAAGAAGCGATGTGGAGCACGTTGTGTTCCAGTAGTTTTCTAAGCGGCAACCCGGCGTCGCGGGTCAGGCCCGCCCGGAGGAGATCGAACCGCGAGCGCTGGGCCAGTTCCGCCGGGGTCGCCAGCCCGGCCCCTGCGGCCAACCGCCGAGCCAGGGCTTCGTCTTCGTAGTGATCCTGCGCCGCCATGCTCTGCGACGCATCGACCAGCAAGGTGACGTGGGAGGGCTCCACCCGGTTGCGCTGCAGCACCAAGACGGGCCGACAGAGCATCGCCACCACAAGGGCGATCACGGCGCAGCGTACCGCCGCCAGCAGCCAACGCCGCACCGCCGAAACCTGCTCCCGCCGGTAGATCAGCCCGACCCAGGCGACGGCCGCCAGGGCGAAACCAACCAGCATCCACGCCTCGGCGCGGCCCTGCCACTCCAGCATCAGCGGCGCGTCGCGCCCCAGGCGGATGCTCTCCAGGTCCAGCAGCCACTCGATCAATGACGTCACCGCAGACCCTCAGTTCGCCGCGGTCTCGGTCGAAGCCACCCCTCCGCCTCCCCCGCGCCGGGACCCGAACCGCGTGGCCAGCCAGGTCTCCGCGAAGAGCAGCACGACGACCGCGCCCAGCGCCAGGGAGGCCAGCTCGCTCGTCCGGACCACGACGGGCTGGTCCGCGGCGGCCGCAGCGTTCTCGACGAAACGGACCGGCCGCTGCAGGGCTTTAGCCAGGGCCGGCCCCTCGACCGGCGCCAAGTCCGACTCGCCGGAGGCTACGTTGACCGCGAAACGCCGCATCTCCGCCCCGATCATGAGGGTCACGATGCCGGCACGATCCACCGGACCGAAGGCCGCGGCGAGCCCCTCGCCCGCCGGAACCACTCGTCCCTCCGCCGCCGTCCCCTCGCCGGTCCGGACGTGCAGCGGCAAGGAACGCTGCCCGGGGGTCAACGGCTCGGTCACCGTCCCGCCGACCTCGAGGGTGCGGTGGTCGCCGTGCCGGGGAGAGAGGTAGGCCACCGTGTTGAACATCAGCGAGACGAAGTCGCCCTTGCCCGGCAGGTTGTTCCAGTCCATGTTGGCCGTGCTGGTGAAGATCACCACCCGGCCGTCCCCGAACGTGGAGGCGAGGATCGCCGGGTTTCCGTCGGTGTAGCGCAGCACCACGGGCTCCCGGCCGGGATCACCCTCCACGGCCAGATAGCGGTCAAACCGCGCCAGGAACAGCCCGCTCTCGGGATGGCCGGCGAACTCCCGTACGATGGGATGGGACAGCTCCTCGAACCGGAACGAGGCGAACCCGCCCCCCTCCGCCGTCGGCGCCACCGGGCGCCCCAGCCGCACCGGCAACAAACCCTGACCCTCCGCATAGCCGAAGCGATTGTAATTGTCGGCGCCGATCAGATCGCCGCCGAAGACCAGCAGGCCCCCGCCCTGCGCGACGAAGCGTCCGACCTGCTCCCAAAGGGCGGCCGACAGCCGGGGCACGTTGCACAGGGCGACGACGTCGTAGTCGAGCAGGGCCTCGCCGGCCAGCTCCGGCTCGGCGATGACCTTCGGGGCGACCAGGAGCGTCCGCGACAGGTCGGCCGCTCCGGAGACCGTCGCGGCGCTTCGCCCGCCGCTGGGGCGGGGGGCCAGCGCCGTCGCCAGAAAGCCCGCCTGACCTGCCAGCGGTGTGGCACCCGGTCGCCCATCCACCAGCAGGACGGGGATGGTCTCGCGCACCTCCACGGAAAGGCGGCGGGCGTCGTCATCCGCCAGGGCGTCCGCTCCCGGCGCCCCGGGAGCGACCAGGCGCGCCTCGATGATGCGGGTACCCGGCGCGGCGAACTCCGTGGACACGCTGGCCGCCGCCGTCCCCCCCGGCTCGATGTCCGGCAGCGGTTCCCGGCGGATGATCTCCCCGTCGCGGTGAATCTGCAGGGCCAGGTGGCGGGCGCTGGCGGCGCCGAAGTTGCGCACCTCGATCAGGAACCTCACCGGCAAACCGACGGCGATCAAGGGCGAGTCGGTGGCCACCCGCGTCACTGCGGCGTTATCCGCGCGCCCGGGCGCCGCACGGAGGAACTGGAGATCGACGGCGGGATCGTCCAGGGCATCGGCAAGCTGCCGGGCGGCGATCACGGCGCTGGTCGGTCCGGCGGCGCCGGTGGCGCCTCCGTCGGTCGACGTCCCCAACCACGACCGGCGGGGCAGATCGGAGAGCAGGTAGACGGTCCGCCCTCCCGGCGGCGCATCGGATTCTCCGAGGATCTCCAGGGCGCGCTGCATCGCGCCCTCCGGATCCGCGGCACGCTGCGTGGGGCCGACGCCCAGCAGACGCTCGCGCAAGAGTCTGCGGTCGTAGGCGGCGTCCGCGATGACCGCTTCGGCCGGACGCGCCAGCGTGACCAAGCTGACCGCATCGGTTTCGGGAAACGTGGCCAGCAGGTCCTGGGCGGCGCCGTGGGCCACCTCGAAGCGCGAGCGCCCCCCATCCGCACGGGCGCTCATCGACAGGGAGTTGTCCAGCAGCAGAACGCGATGAACCCGCGAGGGTCCCAGGGCCATGAAGGAGGTTGCGGGAAAGTACGGCCGGGCGATGCCCAGCCCCAGCACCACCACGACGGCGATCCGGATCAGCAGGAGCAGCCAATGTTCCAGCCAGACGCGCCTGGCGCTTCGCCGGCTCGCCGCGCGGAGGAATGACATGGCTGCCCAGGGTATCCGGCGATGGCGACGGCGATTCACCAGATGTACGATGAGGGGAATCAGCCCGGCCGCGACGGCGCCGGCGGCAAGGCCCGGGTGAATCAACGGGACGATCTGCAGCAGCGCCAGCCCAATCATTGCGCAAAACCTATCCCAACACCCTCGACGACCGTTGGCGGAGACGGGCGCTGCGCGTGGCCAGATACCCGGCGAGCCCCGTGCCCAGGGACATGGCCGTGTTGAACACGGCGTAATCAACCTGCATCCGACTGCATTCGGCGCGGAGACGGTTCTGGAAGCGCTCCACCTCCTGGAGATAGCCTTCGCGCAAGGACCGCGGCTCGGTCAGCAGCCTTCCCGACGCCTCCATCCCCTCGAAGAGCGTAGGGCCCTTGAACGGGAAGGTCAGCTCGGCCTCATCCCACAGGTTCCAGACGATGAGCTCGTGGCGCCGGTAGCGGAGGTGCTGGATGCCGCGGAGCACATTGGTCGCGTCGTCGAACAGATCGCTGATGAGGATAATCATGGTGCGGTGATGCAGGCGCTCGGCAAGCTCGCGGCACACCTGGGCGACCGAGGTTTTGGCCGGCCCGGTCCGCACGGCCAATTCATTCACCACCGTCCGCCATTGGAGCATGTTGTTGGACGGCCGGAGGAACCCGGTGATGCGCTCGTCGAACCGGGCCAGGCCGACGGCGTCCTGCTGGCGCAGGGCGAGATAACAGATCGAGGCGGCCAGGCAGGTCGCGTACTCGTGCTTGGTCAGTCCCTCGGCGGCGGAGCGGTAGTTCATCGACTCACTGCAGTCGACCGCCAGCAGCAGGGTGAGGTTGGTTTCCTGCTCGTATTCCTTGATGTAGTGCTTGTCCGTCCGCCCGAAGAGCTTCCAGTCGACGTGCCGCAGATCGTCCCCCTGAGTGTAAATGCGATGGTCGGCGAACTCGACGGAGATGCCCCGGTGCGGACTGTGGTGCATTCCGCTGAGGAACCCCTCGACGATCAGCCTGGCCCGCAGCTCCAGCCCGGTGATCTTGGCGAGGACCTGCGGATCGAGGTATCGGCCAGCGTCCGGCCTGCTGCCCTGCATGGAACGACTCCCGCCGCACGCTCCCGGGGCGCGGCGCTCTTGCCGCGGCGTGACCCCGGGCCTCCCGATCGCTTACGCGGGTTCGGCGCGGTTCGGCGCGAACACGCGCCCGGCTAAGGCGGGGTCCATCCCCGCCGAGGCATCGGACGGCACGACCGCGAGCAGGCGATCGATGATATCGTCGCTGCGCACGCCCTCGGCTTCGGCATGAAAGTTGGTCAGGACGCGGTGTCGAAGCACCGGGTGAGCCACGCCGCGAACGTCTTCGGCGGAGACGCAGTACCGGCCCTGCAGAATGGCCCGGGCCTTAGCCGCCAGAACCAGATGCTGCGAGGCCCTCGGTCCGGCGCCCCAGGCCACATAATCCGTCACGAACTTGGGAACATCGCCGTGGCGCACGCGCGTGGCCCGGGCAAGCTGCATGGCGTAGCGAATCACGTGGTCCGCGCAGGGCACGCGGCGGATGGTGGCCTGCAAATCCAGCACCTCGCGGGCGTTCAGCGTCCGCTCCAGGGTCACGTCCTGCTCTGCCGTGGTCATCCGAACGATCTCGAATTCCTCCTGCTCCGTGGGGTAGTCCACCAGGATGCGGAAGATGAACCGATCGAGCTGGGCTTCCGGCAGCGGATAGGTTCCCTCCTGCTCGATGGGATTCTGCGTCGCCAGCACGAAAAACGGCCTGGGCAGCTTGTGGGGAAATCCTGCGGCCGTGACCTGGTGTTCCTGCATGGCCTCCAGCAGGGCCGACTGGGTTTTGGGCGGCGTCCGGTTGATCTCGTCCGCCAGCACCACGTTGGCGAAGATGGGCCCCTTGACGAAGCGGAGCGAGCGCGCCCCCGTGCCCCGATCTTCCTCGATCACCTCCGTCCCGGTGATGTCCGAAGGCATCAGGTCCGGGGTAAACTGAATCCGCGAAAAGCTCAAGGACAGCACCCGGGCGAGCGTGCTGATCATGAGCGTCTTGGCCAGCCCGGGAACCCCCTCCAGGATGCAGTGGCCGCTGCACAACAGGGCGATGAGCAATTGATCGATGACCGCCTCCTGCCCGACGATCACCTGGGCGAGCTGCCCACGGATCTTGTGGTAGGCGGCCACGAGTTGTTCCACAACCTCCACGTCATCCACGGGCCCTCGGTCGTTCGGCGCCATCGCGTCAGCACCCATCCATCCAGCTCCTTTCAACTGCTTGATCGAGCGCCCCTGTCGCCGGCCGAAGGTCAAGGCTCCATGTTGATCCGATTGATCAAGCAGCGAAGGCGGCTGGCGCTTCGCCGGTTGAAGGCGAACACGAGCCTGACCTTGTCCGGATGTTCGCCATTCTCCTCCTCCAGCGGATCGAGCCGCTGTTCGAAGCGCCCGCTCAACAGCAGGTCGGAGTAGCGCTGGTTGATCTCCTCGAGCGCCGCGCTCGAGAGCGGCTCGTTGAGCCGGAACACCAGGTGGTCGTCCACGAACCGCGAGGAGTGGTACCGCCGATAGAACCCCAGGATCTCCTGGACAGCATCCTCCGCCCGGTCGGTCAGAAAGAACAGGTTGAGGTCCGTGGGATCGATCATCCCCTGGTTCACAAGTTCGCTCTTCACGAACCGCAACCAGCTCTGCCAGTAGGTGCCGCCGGGCTCGTCACACAAGATGATCGGCTTCGGCGTAGTCTTCAGCGTCTGCACCAGGGTCAGTGATTCGAAGCCCTCGTCCTGGGTCCCGAATCCCCCCGGGAACAGGGCGATCGCGATCGCCTCCTTGACGAAGACGAGCTTCCGCGTGAAGAAGTACTTGAAGTTCACCAGCTTGGGGTCGTTGGCGATGATGGTGTTCGTGGCCTGCTCGAACGGCAGACTGATAGCTACGCCGAAGCTCGCCCCCGGCGTGGCCCCGTGGTGCCCGGCCCGCATGATGCCGTCTCCGGCACCGGTGATGACCATCCAACCCGCCTGCTGCATGAGCCCCGCGAACTTCACCGCCTGCTGATACTGGGCGTGGATTTCCGGGGTGCGCGAGGAGCCGAAGATGCTCACCTTCGGCGTCCGCTTGTACGGGGCGAACAACTTGAACGCGTAGCGCAACTCGCGCAGCGCGGAGTTGAGGATCTTCACGTCGCCGCGGTCGGCCCCGTCCGCCGCCAGCCGGCAGATGGTCACCATCATCTGCGAGAGCAGGTCGGCGTTCTCGCAGGCGGCAAAACGGCCGACAAATTCGTCGATCGCCTCGGCACGGCCTCGGCGTCGTTCGGCGTCACTGCGCGACGGTTCCGTCGCGTCACGCATCTTTGGGCTCCTTCGTTTCGCTGTTCCCTCCCGGGGGTCTCCGCCAGAGTGCGGCACTATAGGTGATTGTGGTCGCTCGGACCACTGCCAGCGCCCGACGGCGAAGGACAGCCGTTGCGACCCTCGGAACGCGTCCGGCGCCGCGGTCGCCGAGCGGCGGAAAAACCGCTCGCCGTAGTGGATATCGTCCAACCACCGGCCGCGGCGCACCCGCTGGCGAGCCTCCCCCTCCGCCGCCCTGGATGGCGCCTTGACGAACAATGCCCGAGAACACCCCGACCCACAACATCTTAGTGGGCCTCGCTGGTGAATTCGCCGATGACCCCTTGGACGGATAAGGATCCCTTGCGATGCGCGCCGAAGCCGCCACCTCCGCCGACCGCGATACGCCGCCCAACGCCCTGACCATCGACGTCGAGGAATGGTTCCACGCCCACAACCTCGGCATTCCCAGGCAACGCTGGGCCGGGCTTCCTTCGCGCGTAGAGGGGTCCATCGACGAGCTGCTCCGACTGTTCGACGAGTTCGGTGTGCGCGGGACGTTCTTCGTCCTCGGTTGGGTAGCCGCCCGGCTGCCCGGGTTGGTCCGGGAGATTCACGCGGCGGGGCACGAGATCGCCAGCCACGGTTACGCCCATGTCCCGGTGACGAAGCTTTCCCCCGCGCAATTCCACGGCGACGTCCGGGCCTCGCAAATCG
>Ga0214473_10003900_pt1 | contig 18002 bp, 11 predicted proteins | sample RVTome_7_FD_203509 | JGI IMG/M metagenome (GOLD analysis project Ga0214473, IMG submission 203509) | Soil microbial communities from uranium-contaminated site in the Upper Colorado River Basin, Wyoming, United States - RVT98D197 | ecosystem: Environmental > Terrestrial > Soil > Contaminated >... | reverse complement strand
TTCACCGCAGACAATACCCGCAGCAAAATTAGCAAGATAAGATGCTTCATGAATATTTGAATTTGCAGCAAGCGCCATCGTTAGGGTAGAGATTACAGTGTCTCCGGCACCTGAAACATCAGCGACTTTAATTGCTTTAGTAGGCATTCTTTTTTCCGGCTGGTGTTCTTCAAAAATGGCTATTCCTTCTTCTCCGAGTGTCAATAAAACATTTTTTGCTTTAAGTCTATCAATAAATATTTTACCAGCGGATGAGACATCCGAAGCTGTTCTGATTTTCATTCCGAGTACATCTTCAGCTTCCTTACGGTTTGGTTTAAAAACCGTTACGTTTTTATAAGCAAAAAAGTTATTGAACTTGGGATCAACTGTTACGAGAATTTCATTTTTATTAGCAAGATGAATTATTTTATCAATTAGTTCGGGAGTTAAAACACCTTTGTTATAATCTTGTAAAATAATCCCATCTAATTTTTTTGAATGAGATTCGAGGTACGAATAAATTTTCTTCCGCATTTCTTCATTTATATAATCCTTGCTTTCCTTATCAATTCGTACAACGTGTTGATTATGCGCAATTACTCTAGTTTTCGCTGTTGTTGGTCGTGATTCATCAACAAATATTCCATCGGAATGTATCTGGTTATCATTTATCAGTGAAGTGAAAATTGTACCGTCATTATCATAACCGATCACACCAATTGGAATGGGAATACCTCCAAGTTTAATTACGTTCAATGCAACATTAGCAGCGCCGCCAAATCTGTAAAATTCATCACCAACTTCAACAACGGGCACAGGTGCTTCGGGAGAAATTCTTTTCACTTCGCCCCAGAAGTAACAATCGAGCATCATATCGCCAATTACAGCGATTTTTTTACCGGCGAAATTCTTTTTAAGCTCATCCAAACGCTGAGTTGAGAGATTAACCATTATTTTCCTTAATCATTAAAAATTACGGTTAAAAATAATGATAATAATCAAGCGGTGAAAGGAGGAAGGTGGGGTGGAAACGAGTATGTAGATAAAGATGATGATAAGGATTAAGATAAAGGCAAATTCGCCTCCATCTCAATAGTTTGTCAAATTTATTATAATTTTGTCTTATCAATAATCAAAACAATTTGACAGTGATCTTAGAAAAAATTGCAGCTAGTTTAATCGGGCGTTTAGGTGCTGGAGGTATAAAAAATCTACTCTCGCCAAACAACTCTTCCGTACGAGATAGAATGCGTATTGCGTTTTATGAAACACAGAAAAAATTTCACGAGAAGTACAAAGACAAGTATGGTAAGGAATCGAGCACCTTTTTAGCCAACCAAGTTAATTTTGATAAGTTTCTATCGAGTTTAGACTTTTCGAAACCACCTATCACAGCAGATGTATTCTCCCCAAAAGGATTTGATAGAGTCAGTGATGTTCCTTCCGAAGTTATTGAAGACTTTATTAAAATGATTGATACTGAAATTGAAAATGACCTTTATCTAAAAAACTATTTTGGTTTACAAAAGATTATTGATGAACAGAAAAAAGATCGGGGCCTTCTTTTGGAAATCATTAAAATATTATCTGGATCTAAACCCCTAAAACAACAAAAAGAGATCACATCGATTCCTCCAATTTCTATCTCTGATGTTGTTGGACGAGAGAAAGAATTAGATGGAATTAAGAAAGAACTCGAACAATCCGATAAGCTTCTGCTAGTCAATGGACTTGGCGGTATTGGTAAAACTACAGTAGCAAAAGCGTATATTGAAAAATTTTATGATGACTATAATCATCTGGTTTGGATTGATGTACCGCCTGCATTGTCTGACTCAATTATCAGTAATATTTCACTGATCGAAAATTTAAGTTTACGCAAAGATGTTGAATTGATGTCGCATGAAAAGAAAAGCAAGGAAGCTTATGAGCTAATCCTAAATAAAATGAAACACGTAGAAGGAAGGAATTTAATTATTCTGGATAACGTACATACAAAAGATGAAGATGGCTTAGATCTATTAATTGCGCATTTGGGCGGATCTTGGAAAATTTTATTGACTTCAAGACAGCATATTCATGGATGCAAGGAATATCCTCTTGATGTTTTAAAACCGGAACAAGCAAAGGAATTGTTCATAAAACATTACGACAGAGGAGATGAAGAGAATGTACTTGATGATTTACTCAAGTATATTGGATATCACACACTCACTATTGAGTTGCTCTCAAAAACTGCGAATAAAAATTTTACACTTTCCCTTAAGGATGTCCTGAATCATTTGCAAGCGCACGAGTTAAACCACAAACGACTTGCTCAGAAAGTAAAGGTTGATCATACTAGGGAAGAAGTTGGGATTTACACTCATCTACTTTCAATCTTTGAATTGGATACATTAACCGAATACGAGCAATATCTCTTAAAACAATTTACAATTTTGCCGCCTATTGAAATTGAGGATAAAAAACTTTACGAATATCTTTCTATTACAGAGAAAACCCAGAACAGTTTTATCTCCGCATTAAATTCTCTTTGGCAAAAAGGTTACTTGAACAAAAACAAAAATTTTTATAAAGTCCACCAGATAATTCAGGAAGTTATTTTCTATAAATTCGGATTAAGTTTTGAAGACTGTGAATCTTTATTGGAATACTTTTCTGAAAAACTAAAAATTGACCAAACTAAGGGTAACCCTATTGATAAATTTCCTTACGCAGAGTACGGTTTTTATCTAAATAAAAACCTTGAATTTATTCAAAAAACAAGGGAATTAGGTAAAGCACAAGATAAAAGAAATTCTATTTTTACAAGCCGCTTAGCATTGGTATATCAAGATTTGGGTAAATATGATCAAGCGGCAAAATTGTTAGAGAAAGCATTAAAGAGTGCAATTAAGAATTTCAGTGAAGATCATCCTAATATTGCAAGAAGTCAATCAAACTTAGCATTGGTGTATCAAGATTTAGGTAAATATGATCAGGCAGCAGAATTGTTGGAGAAAGCATTGAAAAGTGATATTAAGAATTTCAGTGAAGATCATCCTAATGTTGCGATGCACCAATCAAACTTAGCTTTGGTGTATAAAGATTTAGGTAAATATGGTCAGGCAGCAGAATTGTTAGAGAAAGTAACGAAGAGTGACATTAAGAATTTCGGTGAAGATCATCCTAATGTTTCAATACGCCAATCAAACTTAGCATCGACGTATCGAAATTTAGGTAGATATATTCAGGCAGCAAAATTGTTAGAGAAAGCATTGAAGAGTGACATTAAGAATTTCGGTGAAGATCATCCTAATGTTTCAATACGCCAATCAAACTTAGCAACAGTGTTTCAAGATTTAGGTAAAAATGATCAGGCAGCAGAATTGTTAGAGAAAGCATTGAAGAGTGCAATTAAAAATTTCGGTGAAGATCATCCTACTGTTGCAATACGTCAATCTAACTTAGCATTGGTGTACAAGGATTTAGGTGAAAATGATCAGGCAGCAGAATTATTAGAGAAAGCATTGAAGAATGACGTTAAGAATTTCAGTGAAGATCATCCTACGGTTGCAATATGCCAATCAAACTTAGCTTCAGTGTATCTGCAATTAAATAAAAAGAATGGAGCTTTAGAACTTTTTCTAAAGGCAAAGGCAATATTTCTTAAGACCTTTGGGGAAAACCATCCGCATACTAAAACAGTTCAAGGTTGGATCGATAGTATAATGTAAAGTGGTATCTGAATATTTGTCTCCATCATAATCTCCAACGCTCCCTGCCTCACACCCCTTTCCTTGTTTCTCTTTCCCATTTACCTTATTTTTTCACACGCTTTCACACAATGTGGGGGCATGATACATCATGCCCTTACTTTTTACCAAATGGAATATTCCAAAAGAAATCGTTGTTTACTATAAAAGAAGAATTTGTAAAGAAAGAAAGTTTATGAACGACAGCAATAAAGATTTAGAAATACGCGAACAAGAAACCAAGGAATGGCTTTACTCGCTTGATTATGTGCTTGAGCATGGTGGACCCGAAAGAGTGACTGAAATTCTCCATCAGCTTCAGATAAGAGCACATAAAGCCGGGGTTAAAATTCCCTTTACTGCAAATACACCATACATAAATACAATTCCGCGAGAAAAGCAGCCGCCATTTCCAGGTAACCGTGAAATTGAAAGAAGAATTAAAAGCATCATCCGCTGGAATGCTATGGCTATGGTGGTTAAAGCCAATAAATTAGAAAGCGGGATCGGCGGACACATTTCAACATATGCTTCTGCGGCAACTTTGTACGAAGTTGGCTTCAATCATTTTTTCAGGGGCAAGGGTGAAGATTACGACGGCGATCAAATTTATTTTCAAGGTCATGCCTCTCCCGGCATCTATGCACGAGCATTTGTTGAAGGAAGATTGACAATCGAACAGCTTGAAAATTTTAGGCGAGAACTAAATCCAAAGGGCGGACTTTCTTCTTATCCTCATCCCTGGTTGATGCCAAATTTCTGGGAGTTCCCAACTGTCTCAATGGGTTTGGGACCAATCATGGCAATTTATCAAGCGAGATTTAACCGCTACCTTGAAGACCGCGGATTAAAAAAATCAGGTGGAAGAGTCTGGGCATTTCTCGGTGACGGCGAAACTGATGAACCCGAAGCTCTCGGCGCCATCACTCTTGCCGCAAGAGAGAAACTTGATAATTTAATTTTTGTTATCAACTGCAATTTGCAGCGGCTCGATGGTCCCGTTCGTGGAAATGGTAAAATAATTCAAGAGTTGGAAGCTGCATTCAGAGGGGCTGGGTGGAATGTTATCAAAGTTATTTGGGGAACTGACTGGGATCCGCTTCTTAATAAAGACACTGATGGAAAGCTTGTTAAAAGAATGAGTGAAGTTGTTGACGGCGATTATCAAAAATATTCTGTTGAATCTGGTGAGTACATTAGAGATCATTTCTTCGGAAAAGATCTCGATGTCTTAAAAATGGTTGAGAAGATGACTGATGAGCAGCTGCAAAAAATGAAGCGTGGCGGTCATGATCCTGAAAAAGTATTTGCTGCTTTTAAAACTGCAACCGAACATGTTGGTCAGCCGACAGTCATTCTTGCCAAAACAATCAAAGGTTACGGCTTAGGGGAAAGCGGTGAAGGTAAAAACATAACCCATCAGCAGAAAAAATTAAATGAAGATGAGATGAAAGAATTTCGCAGCAGGTTTGGCATTCCGATTTCTGACGATGACATTGCAAATGCACCGTTCTTCAAACCATCTGAAGACAGCCCCGAAATGCAATATTTAATAGCAAGAAGACAAGAACTTGGAGGATTCGTTCCTTCAAGAAAAAGTGATGTTCGTCCAATCAAAACTCCGCCTGAAGAAATATTTGAAGAATTTTACAAAGGAACTGAAGGCAGAGAAGTTTCAACAACTATGGTGTTTGTAAGAATTCTTGCCAAACTTTTAAAGGATAAAGAAATTGGGAAAATTGTCGTTCCGATTGTTCCTGATGAAGCAAGAACTTTTGGAATGGAATCGTTATTCAGACAAGTCGGAATTTACTCTCATGTTGGACAGCTTTATGAGCCGGTTGACAGAGACAGTCTGCTCTATTACAAAGAAGCAAAGAACGGACAAATTTTTGAAGAAGGAATTACAGAAGCAGGATCTGTATCATCATTTATTGCAGCAGGAACTGCTTATGCAACACACGGTATAAATATGATTCCATTTTTCATTTATTATTCAATGTTCGGAATGCAGAGAATCGGTGATTTCGTTTGGGCAGCCGGAGATATGAGAACTAAAGGCTTCTTACTTGGCGGAACTGCAGGTCGAACTACTCTTAATGGCGAAGGACTCCAGCATCAAGACGGCCATAGTCATTTGCTTGCTTATACGCTGCCAAATCTTGTAACATACGATCCTGCATTTGCATATGAGCTTGCTATTATTATTCGTGATGGAATAAAAAGGATGTACGAGGATAAAGAGGATATTTTTTATTACATCACCGTGATGAATGAAAATTACGCAATGCCCGAAATGCCTCGCAATGTTAAAGAAGGAATTGTAAAAGGTATGTATAAGTTCAAAGCATCCGATAATAAGAATGCTAAGATGAAAGCTCAGCTTTTTGGCAGCGGGACAATCATGAATGAAGTTCTTAAAGCTGCGGTGATTCTTGAAAAAGATTACAAAGTCGCCTCAGATGTTTGGAGCATCACCAGTTACAAAGAATTAAGAAGAGATGCCTTGGAAGTTGAACGATGGAATTTGCTTAATCCAAACGAAACTCAAAAAGTTTCATACATCTCTAAAATGTTAACAAATGAAGATGGTGTATTCGTAGCGTCTTCAGATTATGTTAAAGCATTACCGGATTCTATTTCTAAATGGTTTCCTCGCACTCTATACTCATTAGGAACTGATGGTTTTGGAAGAAGCGATAGCAGAACAGCACTTAGAGATTTCTTTGAGGTAGATGCCAAGCACATTGTATTAGCAGCATTAAACGGTTTAGCAAAAGAAGGAAAGATAAAATCTGCGGAATTAGATAAAGCAATGAAGAAGCTGGGAATAAATCCTGATAAGAAGAACCCTATGCGTTCATAGGTTATTATTTAGGAAATTTGCTGGAACTGGTTCAAAGCAACATAATTTTAATATCGAATAATGTTGTTTATATGTCATCCCTAAAGGGATTTTGTTCTTTTTTGTTCACATTTTCTATAAATATTTCATACCTATGGGATTTAATTTTCTGATCCCGTCAGGGATTACATATTTTTAGAATAAGATAATATTCCCTAGTTAAAGTCCCTTCAGGGACGGTATATATGAGTTTTTATGTTAAGCGAATGTGAATTAAAATTTAATTAAAGTGATTATTGATAAAGTAATTTTTCAAGGTATAACATGGCAATAGAACTAAAGCTTCCTGAACTCGGCGAGAACATCGAATCGGCAGATGTTGTATCCATCTTGGTGAAGGAGGGTGATGCAATTCAAAAAGATCAAGGCCTTTTCGAAATTGAAACCGACAAGGCCACCATTGAGGTCCCTTCTACACAAGAAGGCGTTGTTCAGAAAATTTTAATAAAAATCGGTGATAAAATAAAAGTCGGTCAAACAGTTTTGTTGATTGAAGACTCTGTTTCAGGAAAAAGTAAAACTCCAATCAAGACAGAAGAGAGCAGTCCCGCAAAAAAAATTCCATCTAAAGAAAAAATAACTGAGGAAGTAAAAACTCAGAAAACTTCAACTGAATCAGAAAGTGAAGTTGTTGATGTTACCCTCCCCGATCTGGGTGAAAATATAGATTCGGCCGAGGTCGTTGGCGTACTGGTTAAGAAGGGCGATAAAATTAGTAAAGATCAAAGCATAATTGAAATTGAAACCGATAAGGCTACTGTGGAAGTTCCATCTCCCTATTCGGGTGAAGTTATTGAAGTCTTTATTAAGCAAGGTGTGAAAGCGAAAATTGGTGAAGCCTTAATCAAAGTAAAAGTTTTTGAAAGCACTCAAGTACCACAACAAAAAGCTGAAGATACATCTGGTAAACCCAAGACGGAAACTCCAGCTGAAGTCTCACAGAAAATTCAGACTGAATCTGTTCAGAAAGAAGAAATCACAACCGGGGTTTCCGGACAGGGATATCATCAGCCGCCAATTTCCAAAGGTTCAGCACCAGCAGCACCTTCAGTGCGAAGAATTGCCCGCGAAATTGGGATCAATATTAATGAAGTTCCCGGTACTGGAGTCTCAGGTAGAATTTCAATGGACGATGTTAAGGCTTATGCGAAAAAACTGAATGAACAACGGGGTAAAGGCGGAGGTTTAGGATTCGGTATTAAAGCTGAAAAGCTGCTGGACTTTTCAAGGTTTGGTCCAGTTGAAATTAAGCCAATGAGCAATATAAGAACCAAAACGGCAGAGCATCTTAGTTATGCTTGGGCAACAATTCCACATGTGACTCAGTTCGATCAAGCTGATATCACTATTCTTGAAATGACAAGAAAAGCATTTAATCCTAAGGTTGAAAAAGCCGGCGGTAAGCTCACAATTACCTCTTTTCTTTTAAAGATAACTGCAGCGGCGCTAAAAACTTTTCCTCAGTTTAACAGCAGTATTGATTTGGAAAAGAAAGAAATTTATTACAAAAATTATTTTAACATCGGAGTCGCGGTAGATACTGAGTTCGGTCTAATTGTTCCTGTAATCAAAAATGTAGACCAAAAAAACTTAACGGCACTATCAGCAGAACTAACAACAATATCCGAAAAAGCACGAAATAAAAAAATTTCTCTTGAAGAACTTCAAGGTGGATGTTTTACCATAACTAATCTTGGCGGGATCGGCGGAACATCATTTTCACCGATTGTAAATTCGCCTGAGGTTGCAATTCTCGGCGTTTCACGCGGCAGTTATAAGCCGGTTTACAAAGACGGCAAGTTCGAAGTAAGAATGGTTGTACCGCTATCTTTATCTTATGATCATAGAATTATTGATGGCGCTGATGCTGCCAGATTTTTACGATGGGTCTGCGAGGCACTTGAGCAGCCGATGAAGCTGCTCGTTTGATCTGATTCATGGTTGTAGTATCGGCAGTGATGAATAGAATTTGCCATGCTGAATTTATTTCAGCATCTTAATATTATTGGAAATAGAATTCGAAATAAATTCGGAATGACTGAAACACGTTAACTAAAATAATAGATCAGATCAGTTCACTCTCAAAACACAGTTACGGCGGTTTATTAAAATAGGAAAAATTGTATGTCTGAACATAGTAACTTAGCAATAATCGGCGCTGGACCCGGCGGTTATGCCGCTGCCTTCCTTGCAGCCGATCTTGGAATGAAGGTGACTTTAATTGATAAAGAAAAAAATCCAGGCGGAGTTTGTCTTTACCGCGGTTGTATTCCATCAAAAGCTCTTCTTCATGTTGCTAAACTGATAAACGAAACACATGAAGCTAAAGATTGGGGCATTGAATTTTCCGAACCTAAAATTGATCTTGATAAGCTTAGGGATTGGAAGAACAATGTTGTCGCGAAGATGACGGGAGGATTAGGTATTCTCAGCAAACAAAGAAAAATAAATTACATACAGGGCAAGGCAAGTTTTATAAATTCCTTTACTCTGAAAATTGAGAAAGAAAGCGGAGAAGTTGAAAATTTTTCTTTTGATAAAGCGATAATTGCAACTGGTTCAATCATTGCAACTATTCCTTCGCTGCAGGTTAATAGTAAGAGAGTTCTAAATTCAACAACCGCATTAGATTTACCAGTTATCCCTAAATCCTTGCTAGTAATTGGAGGCGGTTATATTGGACTCGAACTCGGATCCGTTTATTCTGCTTTGGAAACAAAAGTTTCTGTTGTTGAAATGATGCCGGGTTTGCTTCCCGGCGCTGACAGAGATCTAGTAATTCATCTTTCAAAACGGCTGGAAAAAAGTTTTGATAAAATTATGCTGGATTCAAAAGTTGTTGAAATGAAGGAAGGAACTAATGAGTTACTGGTAAAAGTCCAAAATAATAATGGTGAAATAATAGAACATAAATATGATTATGCACTTTTATCCATTGGAAGAAAACCGGATACTACTGGATTAGGTTTGGTAAATACTAAGGTCAAAACGAATCAACGCGGCTGGATAATGGTAAATGAACAGCTGAGAACTGATGATCCTGACATTTATGCAATTGGCGATATTGTTGGAGAGCCAATGTTAGCTCACAAAGCATCTCACGAGGGAAGAACGGCTGTAGAAGCAATTGCAGGTCATAAAGTTGCCTTCGAACCGAAAGCAATTCCGGCTGTTGTTTTCACTGATCCTGAAATTGCATGGGCAGGATTAACCGAAACACAAGCACGAGAAAAGGAAATTAAATATGAAGCGGTAAAATTTCCATGGGCAGCTTCGGGCAGAGCAACAACAATTGGAAGAAGTGATGGCGTAACTAAAATTCTTGTCGATCCTGATTCACAACGAATATTGGGAATTGGAATTTGCGGTCCCGGCGCCGGTGAATTAATCGCAGAAGGAGTTTTGGCAATTGAAATGGGGGCTAACGTAACCGATCTAAAACTAACAATTCATCCTCATCCTACTTTAACAGAAACTCTAATGGAAGCGGCGGAAGTTTTTTTTGGACAGAGCACGCATATTTATCGACCAAAAAGATGAAAAAAATTTTCGCGGGGTTATTATTTTAGATAAAGCAGGATCAAAGATTAAATCTTTAGTTCAATCTCTTCGATTAATTTTTGAAGCATTTCGGGATTTAATGTTCTCAAACCTTCATCAGTCACACCTTGAGGCGGATCGCCGAGTAAACCAAATATAGTATAAATAACCATATCTCGCTGCTTTCGAGTAACTCTTTTCATCAAATTCCATAAAGTGACTGAATTGCTGACATCTGCTTTTGTTAAAATTGAAATGAGATCCTCCTCATTACCCGGTCGAGTAAAGCAATAATCATTGATTGCATTAATCAGTTCATTTGAGGATCCGTTATGATATGGTAAACCAACTCCTGAATCTGCCATGATTTTACAAAAATGATTAGGCAGAACCAATGTTTCTAAATTATCCTTTTCAACTAATACCCAGCCATCAATTACTTCCAATATGGATACTTTTGGTTCAGCTAAATCTAATCTAAATTGACCACCGAGAAAGTAATCTTTTATTTCTGCACCAGGCACGTCAATACTTAAAAATTCTTTTGCTCCATTCTTCATACTTAAAATTGCACCTTGAAGCAAGCGAATTTTATTTGATTTCAGTCTTTCAATTTTTGATTCGGGTTCTATAAAGATGCTGCCAAGATTTGGAATTTGAATTTGAAGCCGTGTTATCGAATTAGTCTCAAGCATTTCATTTTCAGCGAGATTCGCATAAACCTCTGAGTAGCTGTCGCTGCCCACTTTAAGCTTTCTGACCTCCCAGGATTTTCCTGCAGCTAAGTAACTGTTGTAGATAAAAAAAAGTACGACAACGGAAACAAATCCAATCAAAGAATATATAAACCAAGGTTTTTTTAAATTCTGTACGAGAACAGCTTTTTTTCTTTCCCATTTGAGAAGTTTTTCAGCTTTTAGTCTATTCTTGCGTTGTTCTTTTTCTTCTTTACTTTCTTCTGTAATTTTTTCGGCTTCTTTTAACTCATTTTCTTCTTTTTGTTTAATACTCTCTTCTTTTATATCACTTAAAGAATTAAATATGGCATGCCAAAAATCAGCGGGTGGTTTGATATTACGAGGAAGCTTATCAGATTTTTTCATTAAGTCTTGCAATGAAAAGAGATATTGACTGCATTCATCGCACTCGCTCAAGTGAATTTGTATTTCGGTGTTCACCTCAACTGAAAGTATTTCATCGAAGTAATCGTTAAGTAATATTTTTGCTTCTTCGTGGGTCATTCTTCTAAAAGACTAATTAGTTCTTCACGTGAACTTACAAGTAGAATTTTTATCTCTCTATCAGAAATACCCAATAGTTTGGAGATCTCTGCAATTGAAAAATGTTCGATATCATGTAATACGTAAGTAAACCTATTTTTAAGCTCTAAATCACGAATATTGGCCTCAAAGGGATCGTTATATAACGAATCATCTTCCGCAGTTTTTTCAGCTTTTGGGAATTCATTTTTTTCGTGCAGTATAGTTTCAGCAGCAATCTTTTTTAGCCAGGTTGCAAACGAAGCGAACTCATCTTTTTGAGAAATTTTTTGCCATGCATTCACATATGTTTTTCTCGTCATTGTTTCGGCGAAGGATGTATCACCTGCCAATCGAAGAGTTAATGCATATATCTGTTCTATAGTCATTTGGTACAACTGCTCGAATGCAGAATTATTTCCAAGTTGAGCATTGAGAACGAGGGCTTTTATGAGTTTGTTATCTTGCATTTTGATTGATTGTCATAAGCTTGTATTATTTTCGGGTGTAATTTACGTTTTAACAATTTAAAAAAACAAGTTTTTTTTATTATTTACCTGGAAAAATTCTAAGTCGATAGTATATCACGCAAACCCGATTCAGAAGTAACCGGCAGCTTACAGTTAAAATTTTCACAGACATAAGCAGACGTTTCTCCATCTACTACCTTGTACGACTGGGTAAATCCGGCAACTTTCGAGATTGAAATGGCATTTTCTTTATTCTTGTTTAAGATCACTTTATTAGGAATAAAATTCCCATGGATGATTTTTAGATAATCTCTTACATCTTTATTGCCACTACTAATTATAAGAATTTCCTTTGATGGACCAAAATAGAAATCCATTCCCGAGAGAAATTGCGAGTATGCTATAGGAGATGACTTTATTACTTGTGAAAAAGTTTTAATTATTATTGATGCTTTTTCTTCGAACTCACCTGTTCCGGTAAACCTGTGAAGCCGTAATAAATTTAACAGGGCTATTGAATTACCGGAAGGAATGGCTCCGTCATAAATCTCTTTCCGGCGAACTAATAGTTTTTCACCATCTGATGCAGTAAAGAAAAATGCTCCTTCGTTTTTATCCCAAAAATATCTTACCATATTAGTTTGCAATTCCAGAGCTTTACTTAAATATTCAACTTTGAATGTTGTTTCGTACAAATCAAGCAAAGCAGCAATAAAGAATGCATAATCATCCAGATTGCCATTTATGTCTACTTTACCATTTCTATATCGATGTAATAGTCTACCATTTGGAAGCATCATTTTATTTAAGATGAACTCAGCCACAGCTTCGGCAATTTCAGCATATTTTAATTCATCAAACACTTGAGCAGCTTTTGCGAATGCAGATATCATCAAAGCGTTCCAGTCGGCTAAAATTTTATCATCTTTGTGCGGATGAATTCTCCTTCCGCGAATTTCAAGTAATTGCTTTTGAGCAAGTCCTATTTTAATTTCAAGCGCGCCAATATTTAAGCTATTCTTGGAACTAAATTCATCTAGCGTTGTTTGAAGATGCAAAATATTAGTCCCCACTTTTCCCCCATGCATCGGATCAATCCAATTCCCCTCTGTTTCGCAATTAAAAATTTCGAGAAACAAATCCGCATCATATTTGAGTATATCTTTCAGTTCCTCAACCGCCCACAAATAAAATTTCCCCTCTTCGCCTTCACTATCAGCATCTTCAGCAGAATAAAATCCGCCGTTTTTCGATTGCATTTCGCGGCTCACATACTCAAGAATTTCTCTAGCTGTATTTTTGTATAAATCATTATGCGTCACTTGATATGCTTCAGTATAAGTTACTGACAGAAGTGCTTGATCGTAAAGCATCTTTTCAAAATGCGGAACCAGCCACGCTACATCTGTTGAATACCTATGAAAGCCAAAACCAATCTGATCGTATATTCCTCCAAGCCGCATTTCTTGCAGCGTTTTTTCAACCATGAAAAGAGCGTGCTCGTTTTTGTTTTTCTTCCAATACCTTAAGAGAAAAGTCAAATTGTGCGGTGTTGGAAATTTGGGTGATTTTCCGAATCCGCCTTTTTCCGAATCAAACCTTTCTGATAATTCATTAAAAGCTTGATCAAGAATTTCGGGCGGTAGCATCTCATTGCCGGAAAAGTTAGATGAGTTTATCAACGCATTCGAAATTTGCTCAGCGGATTTAAGTACATCATCGTGTTTAGTTTTCCAAATTCCACTTAAGTTCGGAATCAGATCCATCATTCCGGGTCTTCCATAACGGCTAACTTTAGGGAAATAAGTTCCGGCAAAGAAAGGTTTTTTATCGGGCATCATAACAATTGTTAAGGGCCAGCCGCCACTTCCTGTAAGCATTTGACAGACATTCATGTATATTCCATCAATATCAGGGCGTTCTTCTCTGTCTACTTTTATTGATACAAAAGCTTCATTCATAAGCTTTGCCACTTCTTCATCTTCAAAGGATTCTTTCTCCATTACATGGCACCAGTGACATGTTGAATATCCTATAGAAAGAAAAATCGGTTTATTTTCGGCAATGGCTTTTACGAATGCTTCTTCACTCCATGGATACCAATTGACAGGATTGTACGCATGTTGAAGCAGATAAGGACTCTGCTCATTGATTAATGTATTGGGTTTGGACATAAAACCAGCCAGGAGAATTATTCTTAAAATGATGCCGCAATTTAATTTTAAGATACTCAACAAATGCTATTTTGCAAAGTTCAAATCTACAAAACACGAGCATTTTGGCTTTGGAATCAAGGGGCATTTTGATAATTTAGCACCGCTTCTAAACTAAAAATAAAAAAGACAATAATTAGCTTTATGGAAAATAAAAATAACAACTTAGTACCCTTTCTAATTTTGGGTATCTGTTTGATTATCTGTTCAATTATTTTTGTAAGAGCGTGGAGAGCTAATTATAGTTCAAACCAAACTATAACTGTAACGGGTTCAGCCAAAAAGGATATTACATCAGACCTTGGAATTTTAAGAGGATCATTAACGGTTGAAGCGCCATCGGCCGAGTCTGCTTACCAAGAATTAAAAAAACAAAAACCAATTTTGATTTCTTACTTAGCTTCGAACGGTTTTACCGTGAAGGAAATCGAGTTTTTTACAATGAATAGCTACCCGGTTTATGAAATTAGTGCGAGCGGCTATCAAACAGGCAAGGTACGAGCTTATACTTACAGCCAGCGAATTGCAATTAAATCGAATGACGTTAACAAAATAAAGAGCATCTCTCTCGAAATTCCTTCCCTTATAGAAAAAGGCGTGAGCTTTAATGTCGAAATGCCGGAATATCATTACTCAAAAATCGCTGACATAAAAATCGAGATTCAGGCAGAAGCAGCAAAAGATGCTATGAACAGAGCTTCAAGAATTGCATTGTCAACAGGAAGAGAGTTGGGTCCGATGCGAAGCGCAAGAATGGGTGTAATACAAATTACACCAAGGCTTTCAAACCAAATTTCTGATTATGGAGTAAACGATCTTAGCTCAATTGAAAAGGAAATTACTGCCGTAGTTAACGCTTCATTTGAAATCGAATAGTTTTTTTAAACTTATACTATAAATAATAATGACAAAACCTCAAATTTGGGTCGCTGCTTTTTTAGCTTTGTTCATACTTTTATTTTTACTTGGGCGCGTAACTAAAGAGGAAGACTCAAAAGATTCAATCGCTAACACAAATACTGTTCCTCAATCCAATATATCATCGGAAAATATATCAGGTAAAGATTTGATTGGAAGAATTGGTTGTTACAATTGTCATGGGAATGATTTAGCAGGAACAACAAGCGGCCCAAGTTTAGTTGGGATAAATAAATTTTGGAGCCGCGACCAACTAATAAATTATCTTCGTAATCCAAATTCTTTTATGAGTTCGGAAAGATTTCAGGATTACAAAGCGAAATATCCGAATGTAATTATGCCTTCTTATACTAATATTGATGTTAAAGATTTGGGAAAAATTGCTGAGTATTTGTTAACGCTTAAGTGAAAATTAGAAAAAAAGATGACATCTTATTTATAGATGTCATCTTTAATAAAGTTTAAGCTACTGTAATTTCCTTTTCTTTATAAACATCTTGAATGATATTCAAAAGCTGAACGCCTTCTTTCATAGGGCGCTGAAAAGCTTTTCTTCCTGAGATTAATCCCATGCCGCCGGCACGTTTGTTAATCACAGCAGTTTTTGCTGCGTCACCAAAATCATTTGCACCTGAAGCGCCGCCGCTATTTATCAAACCGATTCGTCCCATGTAACAGTTAATTACCTGGTAACGAGTTAGGTCAATCGGATGATCCGAACTTAATTCGGAGTAAACTTTTTTATGAGTTTTACCGAATTTTAATGCTTCATAACCGCCGTTGTTCTCCGGTAATTTCTGTTTGATGATATCGGCTTCAATTGTAACACCAAGATGATTTGCTTGTCCTGTTAAATCAGCAGAAACATGATAATCTTTTTCTTTTGTTTTGAACTCAGGATTTCTAAGATAGCACCAGAGAATTGTTGCCATACCTAATTCATGAGCGTATTGAAAAGCTTCGCTAACTTCAATTATTTGACGGGCGCTTTCATCCGATCCGAAATAAATCGTAGCACCAACTGCCGCAGCACCCAGATCGTACGATTGTCTTACGCCTGCAAACATTATTTGATCAAACTTGTTTGGAAAGGTCAATAATTCGTTGTGGTTTAGTTTTACAACAAAAGGAATTTTGTGAGCATACTTTCTGGAAACTACTCCCAGCACTCCAACAGTTGAGGCAACTGCATTACATCCACCTTCAATTGCAAGCTTAACAATGTTATCGGGATCGAAGTAAATTGGGTTTGGAGCAAACGATGCTCCGCCCGAGTGTTCAATTCCCTGATCAACAGGAAGAATTGAAACATAACCTGTTCCTGCCAAACGTCCGGTTTGGTAAATCCACTCCAGATTTTTAAGCACATTAATATTGCGGTTAGTATTTGCAAAAATTCTATCCACAAAATCCGGACCCGGAAGATTTAATTGTTCTTTTGGAAATTTAGCTTTATAAGTGAGAAGCGAATCAGCTTCGGTTCCTAAAAGTTCTTTGATTTTAGATAACATATATATTCTCCATTAGTTTAAGATTCATTGAATTTTGTGAATCAAAAATAATGCTTATGGCGATGGTATTCAATGAAGGAATGCTAAAAAATTTTAAGGGATTTATTTATTCATCATTCATGATTCCTTATTCAATATTCGATATTTCATTGATTTATTAATATCAAACAAGGTATATGGAATTTAGAAATTCCGATCGGATAAACAATTGTTTTTATGCGGCATTTATCTGAATACGTTTTTATCTCTTTTTTATTGCTTCAAATATTCTTACAGCATGATCACGTGAATTTTCAATAAACCATTTTGAAGTATCCATGCCGCAGCAAACCACTCCAGCCAAAAAAAGATTTCTTACGTTACTTTCATAAGTATCAGGATTGAAATGCGGGACTGATAAATCATCTTTATATAAATTCACTCCAAGCATGTTCAGGAAATTAAAATCGGAGTGATAACCTATCATCGCGAAAACAAAATCGTTTGCTATCGCAATAATCCCCTCGGGTGTTTTTATCTTAACTTTGCCCTCCTCAATTCCAACAACCTCTGATTTGAAGTATGCCTTTATTGTACCTTCTTTAATTCTATTTTCGATATCGGGCCGAACCCAGTACTTAATTCCATCCTTTAAATTTTTCTCTTTAACTACCAATGTAACTTCCGAACCTTTTCTAAAAGTCTCGAGTGCAACATCAACTGCTGAATTGCCCCCTCCAATTACCAATACTTTTTGATAAGCATAAGGATGCGCTTCATCAAAATAATGCTTTACCTTCGGAAGATTTTCACCGGGAATATTTAGCAGATTGGGATTATCATAATAACCAGTCGAAACAACAACAAATTTCACCAAATAACGGTCTTTGGTTGTAATTACTGCAAATAAATTCTGATCCTTTTCAATTTTAGTTACTGTTTCGAAAGTATTAACATTTAAATTCCATGAATTCTTCACTCGACGGTAATATTCAAGCGCTTCTCGCCGGGTTGGTTTGTCGCCGTGAGAAACAAACGGTATATCTCCAATTTCCAAACGTTCGGATGTTGAGAAGAAAGTCATGTTGGTGGGATAATGAAATATTGAATTGACAAGGCATCCTTTCTCAATAATGCAATGGGAAAGCTTATTTTTCACAGCTTCAATTCCACAGGATAGTCCTATAGCCCCTGCACCAATAATAATTACATCATATGATTTTGGCATCACTAAACCCAGATTTTGTACTGTACTAATTTAGGAAAAAGACGGGCTATTTATGTAAAAAAAATTGTGAGGAAATTAATAAAACAGCTGTCTCAAAAGTTTAAATAAATAGCCATTGCGAGAATTCCGACTCTGTCGGAAGACATAGTAATCCACCATCTGCGGATATGCTTTTATAAAAAAATGGATCAAGTCGTCCCGATTTCATTGAGACTCGTGATGACAGACAATCCTTAGAGACAGCCGCTTTATTGAGGAAAAAA
>Ga0214473_10003899_pt1 | contig 18003 bp, 16 predicted proteins | sample RVTome_7_FD_203509 | JGI IMG/M metagenome (GOLD analysis project Ga0214473, IMG submission 203509) | Soil microbial communities from uranium-contaminated site in the Upper Colorado River Basin, Wyoming, United States - RVT98D197 | ecosystem: Environmental > Terrestrial > Soil > Contaminated >... | reverse complement strand
GCAGCTGAGCCCCGGAGTTGCGATGGGCTAGAGCCTCCAGCTGCGCCCGCACCTCGAGCTCGGATATCCCAGGGGCGATGTCTAGGGCGGCGCGAGCCCGCAGCTCCTGCGGCACGTCGGCGAAGAGGTCACCGATCTGGGCAGCCCCCACCGTGTCGAGCATGGCGCGGATGTCCGCGTCGGTATGGGGTAGGAAGCGCACGGGAATAGCTTTCAGCGGTCAGCTGTCAGCTGTCAGCTGTCAGAGAATATGCCCCTTCGGAGTAGTCTCCGGCTGAATGCTGCGGGCTGACTGCTGATGGCTTATTCTTTTTCCTCCGCGACGTATTCCTCGTACTCCGCTGCGCTCATCAAATCTTGCAGCTCTTCCGGATCGCTCATTTCTATCTTGATCATCCAGCCGTCGCCGTAAGCGTCTTCGTTGACCATCTCCGGATTTTCCGGCAGGTCGTCATTCACTTCCAAGACTTTGCCGCTCACCGGAGCGTAGATGTCGGACACCGCCTTGACCGATTCGACCACGCCGAAGGCGTCCTCTTTACTCACCTTGTCGCCCACAGCCGGGAGTTCCACAAAGACGATGTCGCCGAGCTGGTCCTGAGCGAAATCCGTGATCCCTACGGTGGCAACCTTGTCCTCAACCAGCACCCATTCGTGCTCTTTGGTGTATTTTAGGTCTTCGGGGAACTCCATGTCGCATGCCTCCTTACACGGCGCGCTTATAAAACGGCAGAGAAACTACCGCGGCTCCCACCAACCGGCCGCGGATCTCGATGCTGAGATTGGTGCCAATCTCCCTCCAAGTGCTCGCCACATAGCCCAATGCAATCGCCTTGCCAAGGGTAGGCGATTTCGTACCGCTGGTAACCACCCCGGCCTGCTGGCAACCGTGCATTATGCGGTATCCTTGCCGCGGAATACCCGATTCCGTCATGACGAGGCCAACGAGATTCCGAGTCACGCCTGCTTGCTTCTGGCGTTGCAGGGCGGCGCGACCGAGAAAATCTTCCTTGCTGAAGCGGACGACCCAGCCCAGCCCCGCCTCCAGCGGCGTGGTCTCTTCGCTAAGCTCATGCCCATACAGGGGCAGGGCGCGCTCCAGGCGCAAGGTGTCGCGTGCCCCCAGACCGGCCGGAGCTATACCGAACGCTTCTCCCGCCTCCAGTATGGCATTCCACACTTTGGCGGCGTTCTCGCTGGCGCAGTAGATTTCCCAGCCATCCTCACCGGTGTATCCGGTGTGTGCCCCCAGGGCGTTGCACCCGGCGACTGTCCCTTCACGGAAAGCGAACGGCGGGATGTCTTGCAGCGGCAACGCCGTCAGCCTAGCCAGAGTCTCCGTCGCCCGCGGTCCTTGCAAGGCCAGCTGTGCGAATTCGGTGCTGCGATCGATGACCTCCGCTCGACCCCGGTGCTCGATGATCCAGTCGAGGTCCTTGGGCGTATTGGCGGCGTTGACGCACAGCAACACGCGTTCGGCGCTCAGGCGATGCACGATGATATCGTCCACCACTCCGCCGCTGGGCAGGCACAAGAGCGAGTACTGCGCCTGGCCGTCGTGCAGCCGCGCAACGTCGTTGGTAGTCAAGTGCTGGCAGGTAGCGAGCGCGGCCGGGCCACGCAGCTCGATCTCCCCCATGTGGCTGACGTCAAACAGGCCGGCACGCTGGCGCACGGCGTGGTGCTCGTCGATGATGCCGGTGTACTGGACCGGCATCTCCCAACCGCCGAAGTCGACGAACCGCGCTCCGAGGGCGGCATGGGCGGAATAGAGCGGCGTGCGGTTCATGGTAGTCGATAGTCAATAGTCAATAGTCGATAGGTCGGATCTGTGCTTTACCGCATTTCATTGCCATGATGCCAGGCATATCCGTTGGTCAACTGTCGACTATCGACTATTGACCATCGACTATCAACTACCGACTCTTGCCAGTCTGCCGCCGCGCCGCGGTCAGGGTATTCTGCATCAACATGGCCACCGTCATGGGACCGACGCCGCCCGGAACCGGGGTGATGAAGGCGGCGCGCTCACGGGCGGCGGCGAATTCCACGTCGCCTACCAGGCGCTTGTCGGCCAACCGGTTGATGCCAACATCGATCACCACGCTGCCCGGCCGGATCCAGTCGCCACGAACCATCTCGGCACGGCCGATGGCGGCGACCAGCACATCGGCACGGCCGACCTCTTCGGCCAGGTCGCGCGTGCGGGAGTGGCAGATGGTCAGCGTCGCATGCCGTTCCAGTAACATGAAGGCAACCGGCTTGCCCACCAGGTTGCTGCGCCCGGTGACCACCGCGCGTGCGCCCTTGAGATCGACCCCGGTGCTGTCGATGAGATGCATGATTCCCAGCGGTGTACAGGGGCGCAAACCGTCACGCCCGGCGAAGAGCCGGGCCTGGTTGATCGGGTGCAGGCCGTCGACATCCTTATCTGGATCGACGGCGTCGATGACAGCCTCGGTGTCGAGGTGTGCCGGAAGCGGCAGTTGCACCAGGATGCCGCTGATGTGCGGCTGCCGGTTGAGCTGGTCCACGACTTTCAGGAGCTCGGCTTGCGTCGTGGTTGCCGGCAGCTCGTGTCCTTCAGACGTGATGCCGACCTCGGCACAGGCTTTGTGCTTGCTGCGCACGTACGTAGCGGAGGCGGCATTGTCACCCACCAGTATGGTTGCCAGCGCCGGCACAAAACCAAATTCGCTCTGGAAGACTCCCACTTCACGCTGCACCGCAGCACGGACGGCGCGCGCAGCGGCCGTGCCATCAATGATCTGGCCCATGGCCTTCGGCCATAGACAATGGTTGCAGGATTGTAAACCCCTCGCATCCGACCTCCTTAGTCTTGCACAGACGCAGATTTTGCGTTTACCTGCGGCCATGATCATCGGCGTACCGAAAGAGATCAAAGCTGAGGAAAACCGGGTAGCGATTACACCGGCTGGTGCGAGTGCTCTGGTGTCCCACGGCCACCGCGTGCTGATCGAGCGCGGGGCGGGCCTCGGCAGCGGGCTGAGCGATGCGGAGTACCGCGCTGCCGGCGCGCGCATGGGATCGGTACGGCAGGTCTGGCGAGAGGCTGAGATGATCCTGAAGGTCAAGGAGCCGTTGCCGTCGGAATACGGCTATCTGCACCAAGGCCTGATCGTGTTTACTTACCTGCACCTTGCCGCCAGCGCGAAGCTAACCCAAGCCCTGCGCGCCAAGCGGGTGAACGCCATCGCCTACGAGACCATCCAGCTCGACGACGGTTCGCTGCCGTTGTTGGGGCCCATGAGCGAAGTGGCGGGCCGCCTCTCGATCCAAGTTGGTGCCTGGTGTTTACAGAAGCAGAATGGAGGCGCCGGCGTGCTCCTGAGTGGGGCGTCGGGAGTGCGGCCGGCCAACGTGGTGATTCTGGGGGCCGGCATCGCCGGCGCGAACGCCTGCCAGATCGCGGCTGGCGTCGGTGCACATGTGAGCGTCGTCGACCGCAATCCCGCCAAGCTGCGCTACCTGCACGACATCCTCGGCGGACACGTGACTACCGTGATGTCCAACCGCGCCAACATCGAGGAAGAGATCACCGCAGCCGATCTGGTGGTCGGCGCGGTGCTCATCGCCGGCGCCAAGGCGCCACACCTGGTGAGCCGCAAGATGGTGCGGGCCATGAAGCCGGGTGCGGCCATCGTCGACATCTCGATCGATCAAGGCGGCTGCGTCGAAACCTCACGCCCGACCACCCACGATGCCCCCATCTATCTCGCCGAACGGGTCGTGCATTACTGCGTGACCAATATGCCCGCGATCGTGCCGCGTACCTCCACCTTCGCCCTCACCAATGCCACCTTGTCATACGCCATGGAGCTGGCGGAAAAAGGGCTGCGCCGCGCCTTGCGCGAAGATCCGGCGCTGCAGCGCGGCGCCAACGTCTTGGACGGATATGTCACCCACGCGGGCGTGGCGGAAGCAGTCGGCGAAGAGCATACACCGGTAGAGCAGCTGATCTAGAGCAGCCCGTTACACCTGATGTCTGGCGCCGTTGGCATCATGCCGGTAATATGGCAATCTCACGCGACCCTACGGTTTCTGGTGTCTGGTTTCTGGTCTCTGGTTTGGTGAACCAGCCAGACACCAGACACCAGACACCAGACGGAAACCAGAGACCAGAGACCATACAATGAGTTCTTGATTTGATGACAACCGCCACTGCAGACGAAACGCCTGTCGTTTTCGACGACGTATACATGAGCTTTGGGGAGCGGGATGTACTGCGAGGCTTGTCGTGCCGCTTCCCTCGCGGCAAGATCTCGGTCATTCTGGGTGGCAGTGGCTCCGGGAAGACTACCATCTTGCGCCTGATCGGAGGGCTGATCCACCCGCGACGCGGCCGTATCGTCGTAACGGGGCAGGATATCAGCCAGCTGTCGGAGACGGAGATGTATGGCGTGCGGGAGAAGCTGGGCATGATGTTCCAGGGTGGAGCCCTGTTGGATTCACTGGCGATTTTTGACAACCTCGCCTTCCCTTTGCGGGAACACGCCGACATGACCGAGGCCGATATAGCGGCAGAAGTGCATCGGCAGCTCACAGCGGTCGGCTTGTCGGAGGTGGATGATCTGCTGCCCCGGCAGCTCTCAGGCGGTATGATCAAGCGTGCGGCGCTGGCCCGCGCCATCATCACCAAGCCCGAGATCTTGCTGTGTGACGAACCTTTCTCCGGCCTCGATCCGATTTCGGTGAAACGCATCGAGACCTTGCTGAGCCGCATAAATCGTCAACTGCGCATCACCATGCTGGTATCGTCGCATCACATCCCCTCTACCATGCGCATGGCCGACGAGGTCGTGCTGCTGCGGCCGGACGGTGCGGTGACCGGCCCACCGGCCCAGCTGCACGACAGCCCCGATCCCCGCATAGCGGCCTTCTTCAACGAAGAATTCGACGAATCATTCGAAGGTGCGGAGATGCCGGGAGAGCGCGGGCACGCCACCTCACGCTGGGTGGGCGCATGATCAGGCCGGTGCAAGACCTGGGCTGGTCGGCCCTGCGCTTCGTGGACCACCTCGGCAAAATCACCATCTTCGCGACCCGAGTCGGACGTGCCGTGCTGACGCCACCGGTCCGCTTCCGTGCCTTCATCAACGAGATCTTCAACCTCGGGGTGCTGTCGCTAGTCATCGTCTGCGTTTCCGGCCTCGCGGTGGGAATGGTTCTGGGCCTGCAGGGCTACAACACCCTGGTGCGGTTCGGTGCCGCCAATTCGCTCGGAGCCGTAGTCGGCCTCAGCCTCATTCGTGAGCTGGGCCCGGTGTTGACGGCGCTGCTGGTTACGGGCCGCGCCGGCTCCGCCACCACCGCCGAGATTGGAACCATGTCGGCCACCGAACAACTCGACGGGCTGCGCATGATGTCTATCAATCCCATTCACCTGGTGGTCACACCAAAAACTCTGGCGATGGTTTTCGTCATGCCGCTGCTCTCGGCCCTTTTCATCGTCTTTGGGCTGGGTGGCGGCTATTTCGTCGGGGTGAAGCTCATGGGACTGGACGGCGGCACCTATGTCTCGAGTCTGCAAGCCGCCGTCGATTACTACGATGACGTCGCCGGCAGCCTGCTCAAGGCGCTAGTTTTTGGCGTGCTGGTGGGCCTCATTGCCACCTACCGTGGATACACCGCCACGCCGACTTCGGCCGGGGTCGCCGCGGCCACGACTTCGACGGTGGTGATCGGCTCGGTGTGTGTTTTGATCTTCGACTATTTCATCACCGCGCTATGGGGGGTGTGATCGGATGAATCGTTCACCGGTGCGAGACTTCGTGGTTGGGCTGTTTGTTCTGGCCGGCCTCGGCGCCATCGCCTACCTGTCAATGAATGTGGGTAACCTCTCGTTGCGCAAGAACAGCGGCTTGATCCTGTTCGCCAACTTTGACGAAACCGGCGGGCTTAAGGACCGTGCTCCGGTGGTGATTTCCGGGGTCAAGGTCGGACAGGTCGAAACCATAACGCTCAACGAGGATTACCGTGCCCGTGTCAAGCTCACGGTAGCCGATTCGCTGAAGCTCCCGACCGACTCGTCGCTTTCTATCGTCACCTCCGGCCTGCTCGGCGATCGCTACTTGTCATTGCAGCTGGGAGGCGACGACAAGTACCTGAATTCGGGAGACCAGATCCAGTTCACCGAGTCGGCGGTGCTGCTGGAGCGCCTCCTGGGCAAGTTCATGTACAGCAGCGACAGCGGCAACCAAGCCAAGAAAGAATGAGACGAAGCGTATGCGCAGGTTGACTTTTCTGGCCACTCTCATGACCACTGTGTGGCTCGGGCTTGGCGCCTCGTCGGCCCAGACCGCGGCGGCACCACCACCGCCCCGGTACGACGAACATGATCCGCTCGAGGACATGAATCGCAAGATCTTCTGGTTCAACGATCAGGTTGACAACTATGTCCTGGTGCCGCTGGCAAAGGGCTGGGATACAATTGCGCCGGATCGTGTGCAGCGGTGTTTGTCCAACTTCTTTCAAAACTTGCGTTTCCCCATTGTGGCGGCAAACAATTTGCTGCAGGCCAAGCCCGGCGCGGCGGCATCTGACGTCGGCCGGTTCCTGGTGAATACGACCGTAGGCCTGGCGGGATTTTTCGACCCCGCCACCAAGTGGGGCTTGGAGCAGCACAACGAGGACTTCGGGCAAACCCTTGGCTATTGGGGCGTGCCACCCGGTCCGTACATAGTCCTTCCATTTTTCGGGCCCTCCGGCCCGCGAGATACGGCGGGGTTTGTGGTGGACGCGTTTAGCATCGTCTACGCGTACTTCATAGATTATGAGTACACGTTCGGAGCGGCCGCGGTGGATATCGTCAATATGCGCGCTCTCACGCTCAAGGAAGTCGAGCAGATCAAGGAGGCCTCCCTCGACTACTATACGGCCGTCCGAGACGGCTATCGCCAACGACGGGAGGTTCTAGTGAACGACAGCGCCGTAGCGTCGCAAGAGCAGCAGGAGGACCTCTACCAAATCGAAGAGGATAGCGGAGAATAGAAACTATGAAATGGCTTTTTGACTCCGATCACTCCGGGCCAGCGCTCATCGCCCGCCGGATCTGGCGAACCGGCGTGGTGACGGCGCTGCTGCTCGGCCTATCGTGGACGGCGGGCTCCGCTGGCGCTGCCGACGGCGCGGCTGCGGTGGTGCAACAAGTTGCCGATGCTGTGGTGGCCGTGTTGGCCGACAAGAGTCTCAGTGCCGACCAGAAGCGCGGCAAGATTGAAGACATCGTGTACGCGCACTTCAATTTCAGTACGCTCTCACGTCTGGTGCTGGCGCGCAATTGGAAGCAGTTCTCGCCCGAACAGCAGAAGACTTTCACCGAGGAGTTCAAGCGGCACCTGTCGATGATCTACGGCAAGAATGTCGAAAGCTACAACAATGAAAAGGCAGTGGTCATCGGAGAGCGGCAAGAGGCCGGCGGTGACTGGACCGTGAAAACCAAGATCGTGCGTTCAAGCGCACCGGAGATTCTGGTGGACTACCGCCTGCGCCAGGAAGACGGCGTCTGGAAGGTCATCGACGTGATTGTCGAGGGCGTCAGCCTGGTGGCTAACTTCCGCTCACAATTCCAGGAAATCGTGACCAGCAAGGGTCCCCAGAAGCTGATCGATCTGTTGCGGGAGAAGAACGCGCACGGCGAGCCGATGAAGGCCCCGAAGGCTTAAATCGACTCCGGAACTGCTTTCCGGCGACAAGCGATAGGCGATAAGCGAATCACCGCTTGCGCGCCGGCTTCTTCTTGCCGCGTACGGTAAGCACGGGACACGGGGCGGTGCGCACTACCTTCTCGGCCACGCTGCCCATGAGCATGTGCGCCAGGCCGGTGCGGCCGTGGGTCGCCAGGATGATCAAGTCGGCCCGCTCGGCCCGGGCGCATTCGGCGATTACCTCTGAAGCCGTCCCGGTCTTGATCATGGGGCGAAGACGCGGACCCCCGCTGGCCTGCTTCTCCACCATGCGGGCAAACTGTTCCTCTGCGGCACGGCGCTGCTCCTCCAACAAGGTGGCGACGTTGGCGTTCACCGCGTACATGTCGGCGGGCGTGGCGTAATAGATCGGCTCGACCACGTACAGCAGCACGATCTCCGCGTCAAAAGCGGTGGCGAACTCCCTGGCGTACGCAAGTGCGTCCAGAGAGTCACTCGAAAAGTCGACGGGGACCAGAATGCGCTTCGGCAGCATAGAGCCCTCCTCCAGGCAATCGACATGTAACCCATTCAGGTCCCAGCGGGCAAGCCGAGCTAAGCTGCCGTCCGGTCGCGGCGGCCGTCAGCTTGATCTTGCGTACCACCCTGCGCTGTTGAGGCTCGCTCTTGTGGGCTGACTCTTCCGGATGTACTTGGGTAGCGCTGATGCCCCGAATCTTCGACAACATCGACCAGTCTCTACTTCCGGCGCTACGCGAGACCTTGAACCTCGCCGACCGGGCTGACTTTTGCGTCGGCTACTTCAACCTCCGCGGCTGGAAGCAGATCGACGAGTATATCGAAGGCTGGGCCGGCGGCCCCGGGCAGTGTTGCCGACTGCTGGTCGGCATGCAGCGGCTGGCGCAGGATCAGCTGCGCGACGCGTTGAGCATTCTCTACAACGGGGAAGGCATCGACAACGCAACGGCACTCCACCTCAAGAAGAAGCTGGCGGAAGAGTTCCGCCTGCAGCTCATGCTGGGCACGCCGACGAACCAAGATGAAGCCGGGTTGCGCCAGCTGGCGGCGCAGATCAAGGCGAAGAAGGTCGTCGTCAAACTGTATCTCCGCCACCCCCTTCACGCGAAGCTCTACCTGCTGTTCCGGCCCGATCCGATCAGTCCGACCGTCGGCTACCTCGGCAGCAGCAACCTGACTTTCGCTGGGCTCTCTCAGCAGGGTGAGCTGAACGTCGATGTTGTCGATCAGGATGCTTGTCAGAAGCTTGCCCGGTGGTTCGAGGACCGCTGGGAGGATCGCTGGTGCGTCGATATCTCAAACGAGCTGGTCGAGATCATCGAGCAGAGCTGGGCGCGCGAGGAACCTCTACCGCCTTACTACATCTACCTGAAGATGGCGTACCACCTCTCGGAGGAGGCACGCCACGGGCTCAACGAATTCCGCATTCCAAGCGATTTCGGGAACATGCTGTTCGAGTTCCAGGTCGCAGCGGTGAAGATCGCTGCGCACCATCTCAACAAGCGAGGTGGCGTCTTGATCGGCGACGTCGTCGGCCTCGGCAAAACCCTCATCGCGACGGCGCTGGCGCGTATCTTCGAGGATGACCACGACATCGAAACGCTCATCATTTGCCCCAAGAACCTGGTGCCAATGTGGGAGGACTACCGAATCCGTTACCGCCTTCGCAGCAAGGTGCTTTCGATGAGCCAGGTCATCAAGGAGCTTCCAGAGCTCCGCCGCCACCGCCTGGTCTTGATCGACGAGAGCCACAACCTTCGCAACCGTGAAGGCAAGCGGTACCGGGTCATCCGCAAGTACATCGAGAAGAACGAGAGCAAGGTCATTCTGCTGTCGGCCACCCCGTACAACAAGACATACGGCGACCTCGGCAACCAGTTGCGCCTCTTCATCGCAGAGGACGGGGATATCGGTATCCGCCCGGAGAAGCTGCTCGGCAACCTCGGCGAGACGGAGTTCATCCGCCGTCACCAGTGCCCTGTGCGTTCACTCGCCGCGTTCGAAAAGAGCAACCATGCGGACGACTGGCGCGAGCTGATGCGCCTGTACATGGTCCGCCGAACGCGCACTTTCATCCAGGATAACTACGCCGAGACGGACCCGAGCAACGGCCGCAAGTTCCTCACCTTCGCCGACGGCACCCGATCGTACTTCCCAACGCGGGAACCCAAGACGGTGAAGTTCAAGATCGACGACAAGGATCCCAGCGACCAGTACGCCAAGCTCTACGCCGACCCGGTGGTGAACGCGATCAATCATCTGGCTCTCCCGCGGTACGGTCTTGGCAACTACATCATCGAACCGCGTCCCCACGACCCGCCCACCACAGCTGAAGCGATTGTGATCGCCGACCTGGGTCGCGCCGGGAAACGGTTGATGGGGTTCTGCAGGACGAACCTGTTCAAACGCCTGGAAAGCAGCGGTCAGGCATTCATCCAATCGGTGGAACGGCACATCCTCCGCAACTTTGTCTACCTGCACGCTATCGAGAATGGCGAGCCCATCCCGATCGGCACCCAGGACGCGAGCCTGCTCGACACCGGCGTGAGCGATGCCGACGAGGAACTCTTTGCCGAGGATGACGAGGAGGGCGGAACACAGCCCAACGGCTCAGGACTGCGGGGCGAGGCGGACTTCCGCACCCGGGCTGGAGAGATCTACGCGCACTACAGCGGTCCCCTGAAGCGGCGGTTCAAGTGGCTGCCCGCCAATCGGTTCCGAAACCAGCTCGCGAAGGACCTGCGGGCGGATGCGGCGTCGCTGCTTGCGGTGCTGAAGGAATGTGGCGAGTGGCGGCCCGAGCGCGACGCCAAGCTCGGCAGGCTCTTCGAGCTGATCACTCGTAAGCATCCCGGGCACAAGATCCTCGTGTTCACGCAGTTCGCGGACACCGTCGAGTATCTCGCCGGCCAGCTTCAAGCACGCGGTGTCGCCCGCCTTGCGGGCGTGACGGGCGATGCCGACGACCCCACACGCTTCGCCTGGCGATTCAGCCCCGAGAGCAATCACCGGCGCGGTTGGATCAAACCCGAGGATGACCTCGACGTTCTCATTGCCACGGACGTTCTGAGTGAAGGGCAGAACCTTCAGGACGGCGCTATCGTTGTCAACTACGATCTGCCGTGGGCGATTATTCGCCTCATCCAGCGTGCCGGACGTGTCGATCGCATCGGACAGAAGGCCGATGCCATTCCTTGCTATTCCTTCCTTCCGGCCGACGGCGTGGAACGAATCATCCGACTCCGGGCGAGGGTCCGCCAGCGCTTGCGCGAGAACGCCGAGGTGGTTGGTACCGACGAGGCGTTCTTCGAAGACGACCGCCACGACCAGACGGTTCGCGACCTCTTCACCGAGAAGGCCGGTATCCTCGACGGCGACGACGAGACCGATGTAGACCTCGGCTCGTACGCCTTTCAGATCTGGAAGAACGCGATCGACCGTGACCCGACCTTGCAGAAAATCATCGCCGACCTTCCCAACGTGGTGTTCTCGACGAAGCCCCACAAGGTGGCGAAGGACGAGCCCGAAGGCGTGCTGCTCTACGTCCGCACCGCAGACGACAACGATGCGCTGGCGTGGGTCGACATGGAGGGCAGGAGCATCACCGAGTCGCAGTTCGCAATTCTGAAAGCCGCGGAATGCACGCCCAAGACCCCAGCGCTTCCCCGCCATGACCGGCACCACGATCTTGTACGGCAGGCCGCCGAGCAACTCGCCAAGGAGGAAAAGACGGTTGGCGGGCAGCTCGGCCGTCCGTCGGGTGCACGGTTTCGTACCTACGAGCGCCTCAAGTGCTACGCGGAGCAGGTCAAGGGCACGCTGTTCGACACGCAAGATCTGCGGCGCGCGATCGAGGACGTGTACAACTATCCGCTGCGGCCGGTGGCGATCGATACCCTCAACCGTCTACTCCGCAGCGGGATCAGTGACCAGGTGCTAGCCGAACGTGTGATTGAGCTGCGCGAGGAGGGCCGTTTGTGCATCGTACAAGAGGAAGCGGAATCCCGCGAGCCGCGCATAATCTGCTCCTTGGGACTAGCGCAGCAGTCCTCTCTCCCGCACTCCCGCGGGAGAGGGCTATGAGAGCAAATGCCACCTCGACAGCCCAAGCGCACGCCCGCATCCTCCGCCGCCGCACGACCGATGCCGAACAGCAGCTCTGGCAGCGTCTGCGGAGCCGCCAGATCGCCGGTGCGAAGTTCCGGCGCCAGCATCCGATCGGTGCCTTTGTCGCCGACTTCTGTTGCGTCGAGGCACACCTCGTCGTGGAAATCGACGGCGGGCAACACGCCGAGCGGGCACGCGAAGATGAACAGCGGACCACATACATGGCAGCCCACGGATATCGGGTCATCCGATTCTGGAACAACGAGGTGCTGCAAAGCTTGGACAGCGTACTGCGACGGATCGAAGCGGAGTTGAAAAGATGAACCCTCACCCTCGCCCTCTCCCGCGAGTAGTGCGGGAGAGGGAAACCTGGCCTGCTTTTCGTCTTGCACTGACGGCGGTAAGGTGCGTCCCTCTCCCGCACTACCTGTAGGAGAGGGTCCGGGTGAGGGCTCATTTCTCGGTAACTGCCGCCACCTCCGACGTACCGCCTGGGAATTAGCCCATGCCCTTCGACTCCGGCCGCGCCCGCCAGCTCATCCAGGACTTCGACTGGAGAACGCTCTTCGTCGAAGTCCTTGGCTGGTCGCAACCGACCTCCACGCGCGCCGTTGCGATGAACCATGGGGGCGCCACCTTCCAACGCCGGCAAGTCGCCCAGCTCTCGGGCGTCGTGGTGTTCGAAATCGCCGCGACCGACGGCCCGCTGCCCAACGCCAAGACCTGCGCCGCGCTGCATAAAGAGGTCGCCGCCCTCCACCACGAAAACCTGCTCATCTTTACCGACAAGCAGCGTACCCAAAGCCTGTGGTACTGGGTGAAGCGGCAGGACGGTAAGACCTACCCGCGTGACCATCTCTACGTGCGCGGTCAACCCGGCGATCTGTTCCTGAGCAAGCTCGCCGCCATGGTCGTCGACATAAGCGAGCTGGACGAAACCGGGAACCTGCCTCTGATCGAGGTGGCTCACCGCCTCAAGCAAGCGCTCGACATCGAACGTGTCACCAAGCGCTTCTACAAGGAGTACGCGGACCAACACGTCGCGTTTCTGCAACTCATCGAGGGCATCGACGACGAACGCGACCGTCGCTGGTACGCCTCGGTGCTGCTGAACCGGCTGATGTTCGTCTATTTCCTGCAGAAGAAGCACTTCATCGATAATGGCAATGGGAACTACCTGCAGGACAAACTGGCCGAGAGCCGTGCTGCCGGAAAGAATCGTTACTACTGCCGCTTCCTGCGGACGCTCTTCTTCGAAGGGTTTGCCAAGCCAAAAGACCAGCGTTCACCGGAAGCCCGCGCCTTGCTCGGCGAGATCAAGTACCTCAACGGCGGTCTGTTCCTGACGCATCCGATTGAGGAACGCTATACCGACATCGACGTGCCCGATGAGGCGTTCGAGAATCTGCTGGCGTTGTTCGGCCGCTATTCGTGGCACCTCGACGATCGGCCGGGCAAGGACGACAACGAAATCAACCCCGACGTTCTCGGCTACATCTTCGAGAAATACATCAACCAGAAAGAGTTCGGCGCCTACTACACCCGCCCCGAGATTACCGAGTACCTGTGCGAGCGTACGATCCATCGACTGGTCCTCGATGGTGTCAATTCACCGGAGGTGCCGGGCGTAGTGCCGGCGCGCCAGTTCGAATCTGTGGCCGAGTTGCTGATCAACCTGGACGCCCCGTTGTGCCGGGAGTTGCTCAACGACGTCCTGCCGAATCTGACCTTGCTCGATCCCGCCTGCGGATCGGGTGCGTTCCTGGTCGCGGCGATGAAGACGCTCATCAACGTCTACGCCGCCGTCGTCGGTAAGATCGAGTTCCTCAATAACCGCAACCTTTCAGAATGGCTCCGCACCACCAAACGCGAGCACCCGAGCATCGGCTACTTCATCAAGAAGCGGATCATCACCGACAACCTGTTCGGCGTCGATATCATGGAGGAGGCGACGGAAATCGCCAAGCTGCGCCTCTTCCTGGCGCTGGTCGCCGCCGTCGATCACGTCGACCAGCTCGAACCGCTGCCGAACATCGACTTCAACATCCTCGCCGGCAACTCGCTCATCGGCCTGATGCACGTCGACGACGGGGAGTTCAACCAGCGCAACGCGCAAGGCAATCTCTTCCGCCGCAGCTACCAGGAAATTCTGAAGGAGAAGAACCGCCTGATCGGGCAGTACCGCCACGCGACCAGCTATGGGGAGGACCTGACCACCCTGCGCGACAACATCCAGCGCAAGAAGGCGGAGGCGTTGGCAACGCTCGACCAGATCCTGCTCGACGAGTTCGGCAAGCATCTGGGCATCAAGTTCGAGCAAGCCACGTGGGATGCGGCGAAGCACACCGAAGGCAAGCCCACCAAACGCGCGCTGACCCTCGCCGACATCCGTGCCTTGCACCCGTTCCACTGGGGCTATGAGTTCGACGAGATCATCAACAAACGCGGCGGCTTCGACGCCATCATTACCAACCCGCCGTGGGAAGTCTTCAAGCCGTACGCGAAGGAGTTCTTCGACGATCACTCGGACCTAGTGTCGAAGAACAAGATGCGGATCGAGGACTTCGAAAAAGAGAAAGCCAGGTTGCTAGGAGACTCAGAGATCCGCCTGGCGTGGCTGGAGTACCTGAGCCGGTTTCCGTATGTAAGCGCATTCTTCCGCGGCACGGTGCAGTACAAGAATCAAATCCCAATCATGGAGGGCAAGAAAGCGCGCAGCGATATCAACCTCTACAAACTATTTCTTGAGCAGTGCTTCAACCTCCTCAGGTCGGGCGGGCACTGCGGCATGATCGTCCCTGGTGGAGTCTGCTCGGACCTGGGAGCAAAGCAGCTAAGAGAGATGCTATTCTCCGAGGCCACCGTCGACACGCTCTTCGATCTGTCGAACGAACGATTCATCTTCGAAAACGTAGACCATCGGCAGGAGTTGTGCCTCCTCACTTTTGCCAAAGGGACAGAGACCAAGGCGTTTGTGGCGGCATTCCGGATCAACCCACGCGAGGCTGTTGGACCGGAGCACTTGGAGTATTTCCTTCATGCCCGGCCGGAACACCTTCTCATCCCGGTCAGTCTTGTTCACCGCCTTGCCCCCGACTCCCTTTCGATACCCAAGTTCAAGACGGACTCCGACGTGCGTATTGCCGAGAAGGCTGTCTGCTGGCCGCTCCTGGGTGAACAGATTGATGGCAGATGGAAGTTTGTGCTGACGCGAGAATTAGACATCTCAGCCCACAGTAGCTTCTTCAAAACGAGCCCTGGCAAAGGGCGCCTGCCACTGTTCACAGGGAAAATGTTCAACCAGTTTTGCCTTACCGAGGAACACTCGGGTTACTGGATTGACGAGAAAGACGGGCGCAGTGTGCTGCTTGGCAGGGAGCGGGACGTCGGCCAAGTCATGGATTACCAAGGTTATCGCTGGGTTCATCGACGCATATCGACGAACACGAATACTCGGACGCTGATCTCGACGATCACGCCCAAGAACGTCTTCACCGAGGTGAACAGCACAACCATCAAGGTGCTTAAGACCGGCATTTCCAACGCTCAGATGCTCTTCCTCTGCGCAGTCGCCAACAGTTTTGCGCTCGATTGGTACCTCCGAATGAAAGTGTCCACCACTCTTAACATGTTCTACATCTACCAGCTGCCGGTTCCCCGTCTCACTGCGAGCGATCCGCAATTCGAGCCGATCGTTTCGCGGGCAGCACGGCTCATCTGCGCCACACCAGAGTACGACGACCTCGGCAAAGAGGTCGGCCTGCGCGGCCATGAAGACGGTGCCACCGATTTCGCCGAGCGTGCGCGGCTACGCGCGGAGGTCGACGGCCTCATCGCGCACCTCTACGGCCTGACCGAGGAGGAGTTCGCCTACATCTTCACGACCTTCCCAGTGGTACCTGATCCTGTTAAGGTTGCGGCTCAGAACGCGTACCGCGATGTCGCGCGAGGCCTGATTGGATGAAGGCGCCCTTCCTGCGCAGCGTGCACGTGCGCAACTTCAAAGCCATCCGCGACAGTGGCGCGGTCCGCCTGACGCCGCTCACGGTATTCATCGGCAACAACGGTTCGGGGAAGAGCGGCCTGATTGAGGCCCTTGAAACGCTGCAGACGCTTGTCATGTACGGTGTCGACGCCGCCATGCAAATGTGGCGGGGTATCGAGCACGTGCGCAACAAGACCGCCGTAGTGCGAGCGGTGAGGTCAACGGCTGGCATCGAGCGCTCCTCGAAGCCGATCTCCTTCAAAATCAGGGGCCGCGATTTCCGCGAATCGTTTGCAGCGGAAGTGGTCCTGAACGAACGCCACAACACCAACGAGCTATTTCTCGAACGACAGTCCGTTCGGCTCGGCCGGCATCGCTCGGAGCGTCGGGATCAAGGAGCTGTCATCACTCAGGCCGACTCCCGCAGCAGCCCCCGTTTTCCAGCAGGCGGTTCCTGGATGGACGGGCCCGTTGGGCATTACGTGTGCAGCTGGCAATTCGCAAACCTATGGCCAGCCCGAATGGGAGATCCCCTGCCGCAGACGCGCATGCGTGGAGGAATTCGACTCGCGAAGGACGGCGCCAACATTGCCGAATTCTTACTAGATCTGCGGACCCGGGATTTGGCAGCGTTTGAAGGGCTCGTGGAGGCGCTAAGACACGTGCTGCCCTACGCGAAGGATGTGCAACCTGCTGCCACCACCGAGTTGGAACGCACCGTGTACCTGCAACTCTCGGAGGCCGAGTTCAAGGTCCCCGGGTGGCTGTTATCGACAGGTACCCTTAGGCTATTGGCGCTCCTCGCACTGCTCCGTCATCCTGAGCCGCCGCCCGTCATTTTCATCGAGGAGATCGAGAACAGCCTCGATCCTCGCACGATTCATCTTCTCGTCGACGAAATCCACAGAGTCGTGGAGTCGGGCGTCAGTCAGGTGATCGTCGCGACGCATTCACCCTACCTGCTCGACCTGCTTCCGCTTGAGACTATCGTGCTCGTCGAGCGTATCGACGATGAGCCGGTGTTTAGCCGTCCGGCCGACGACGCGGCTCTGCGCAAGTGGGCCAAGGAGTTCTCGCCCGGCCAGCTCTACACGATGAACCGGATGGGACGGAGGTGACGACCGTGAAGGTCGGGATGATCTTCGAATGCGGTCCTTCCGGTGCGGATGTGCAGGTGTGCGGGCACCTCGCCCGGCCATCGCCCCCAGGGTGCGGGTATCGATAGCCACTCTCGACAACAAGAGGAACCTGATTGCAGGGTGCGGTCCGGTTGCAGCTCAGTTATTGGCTGATAGCTGCCGCGGCGTCCTGGTAATCTGGGACCTTTTTCCACCATGGCGCCCGAAGGGCGCGAAGCCATGCCGTCGTGAAGACCGGCGGCAGATCCAGGATTCCCTGCGACAGTCTGGAGTCAAAGCAAACCAGGTGGCGCTGATCTGCATCCAAGAGGAGCTGGAGGCCTGGTTGCTTGCAGATGGCCGAGCGCTCTCCGCGGTTCTCTCGTCACCAGCGCACCCGGCCCGGGTAAGCGATGTCCGAAGACCCGACCAGGTTCGAAACCCAAAGAAGCACCTCGGCCGCTTGTTCAAGCGCCACACTGGGACGCTTTATACAGATCGCTACCACGCGATTCAGATTGTGAGGAACCTTCCCGATCTGAATCGCCTGCGACGAGTCCCCGCGTTTGCCCGCTTCGAGAGTAAGGTCACCCAATGGTCGTACCGGCAACACCACCGGGCGTCCGGTTCGGTGTGAAACCCGTCGCCGGCTTGCTCAACGGCGACGGTGTGCACCGTGCTCACCCACTCCTGATGAGTACGGTATGTTCTTCGCCTACTCGGCCTCGTTGCGCTCGACACAGCTTGGCCGGCAGGTCGGGGCGGCGATCCTTTCTCCGAATCAGGAGGTGCTCGCAAGCAAGTAGCTCAACGATGCTCTGAATGCCGCAAGGGCGACTCGTGTTGACTCTGAACCGGAGCGAGCCATAACAAAAACGTCCGAAGCGGAGGAGGCGGCGATGGCTGACGAAATCAAGCCAAAAGAAGGCAAGGAGTTCTGGGAGTTCGTCCGGAAGACCGCGGAAGAAGTTTCGAATTGGGCTGAGAGCGTGAGCAGCAATAGGCTGCTGCTGTGAAGGGCCGACACGGGTAGCACGACTGCATGGTTTCGACGTGGCGCCCTGGGTCCAGCGCGCAGTGGGCCGCGCCCGGCTGCTCACGACATGGA
>Ga0214473_10003898_pt1 | contig 18011 bp, 13 predicted proteins | sample RVTome_7_FD_203509 | JGI IMG/M metagenome (GOLD analysis project Ga0214473, IMG submission 203509) | Soil microbial communities from uranium-contaminated site in the Upper Colorado River Basin, Wyoming, United States - RVT98D197 | ecosystem: Environmental > Terrestrial > Soil > Contaminated >... | reverse complement strand
GGCGCTGACGTTCTCCCCGGGCATCCTGCTGGGGGCGACCCCCCACCATGCCTGGGGCGTCACCAACGTCAGCGGCGACGTGCAGGACCTGTACGAGGAGCGCCTGGACCCCGACGGCACGGCGGCCGGATATGAGGGCGCGTGGGAGCCGCTGACCCTGCGTCCCGAGCCGATCACGGTCCGAGGCGAGCCCGAGCCGATCGTGATCACGGTCCGCGAGACCAGGCACGGGCCGCTGCTGGATCACGATCAGCAGGGGGTCCTGCACCCCACCTATCCGGAGATGGCGCCCGCCGAGACCTACGCGCTGCGCTGGGTCGGCAGGGACCACGGCATCCGTCCGTCGCTCACGGTGGAGGCCGCGGCCGCGACGGACTTCACGTCGTTCCGGCGAGCGGCGCTACAGCTGACGTGCCCGGGCCAGAACTTCGTCTACGCCGACGTCGACGGGACGATCGGCTACCAGTGCACGGGTCTGTACCCGGTCCGGCGAGCGGGCGACGGCACGCGACCGGTTCCCGGATGGACCTCGGAGCACGAGTGGGACGGCTTCGTGCCGGTCGAGGTGTTGCCGCACGAGCAGGACCCCGCGCGCGGTTGGGTCGCCACCGCCAACCACCGCGTCCACGGCGATGACTATCCGCACTTGATCTCTCAGGACTTCCACGAGCCGTGGCGGTTCCTGCGGATCGCCGAGCTGTTGTCGGAGCGCGACGACCACGACGTGACGTCGATGACCGCGATCCAGACCGACACGGTGTCGCTGGTCGCGACCCGGGTCGTTCCGCTGTTGATCAAGGCCGTCGATCCCCACACCGACGACCATCGCGCTGCGCTCGAGACCCTGGGATCATGGGACGGCGACATGCGGGCCGACTCGGCGGCGGCGGCGATCTACCACGCGTGGTGCGCACACATCGCGCGGCGGGCGCTCGAGAACAAGCTGGGGGGGGACCTGTTCCACCAGTACGTCGCGTGGGGCGAGTCGTGGCGGTGCTCGGCGCTGCCGCGGCTGCTGGCCGAGACCGACGGCTGGGTGGACGCCGACCTGTTGCGAGCGGCCTTGACCGACGCACTCACGGAGCTCCGCGAAACCCTCGGCGAGCAAGCAGCCGGTTGGCGATGGGGAGCCCTGCATCGACTTGCCCTCGCGCACCCGCTCGCGTCGATCCCCGGTCTGGAACCGTTGTTCGTGGCGGCCCGCATCGAGCTCGGCGGGGACGAGCAGACCGTTGCGCAAGCCGGCTACGACGGGCTGCTCGGTTACGAGCCGGCGGTGATCCCCTCGTGGCGAGCGGTTTGGGACCTTGCCCACCTGGACCGAAGCGTCGGCGTGGTGCCCACAGGGGTCAGCGGCAACCCGGCCAGCGCCCATTGGAACGACCAGGCCAAGCTCTACGCCGACGGCGAGACCAAGCCGACGCCGTTGATCGGGGTGGAGGAGGTGGCCACGCTGCGCCTCACCCCGACGACCTGACCGACCTCGTCAAAGTGCGGGCGCCTGGGTACCATCGGCTGGTCATGCCTCAGTCCAAGGGTCGCCAGAAACGCCGTTCGGGGCGTTACCAGCTGGAACCCCAGCGCAAGCAGCCACGGAAGGCCAGCCCACGCTGGTACGGGCCGCTGATCCTGGGGATCATGGCCCTCGGGGTGATCGTCATCGTGTGGAACTACCTCCGTGGTGCCGAGAACGCCAGCAACATGGTCCTGATCTCGGGCATCGGGCTGATCGGCCTCGGTTTCCTGGGCACGATGTTCTGGCGCTGACCCGCGCTCTTCGACCCGCCAGAGCAGCCGCTTCGACCCGGCCCCGGGCTGGCCCCCGGGCCTTACTGCGGGCTCAACGGACAGACCAGGTAGTCGTTCACCGTGACGACCGAGACGTTCTTGCGGCCGTCGACCGAGGCCACGGTCTTGGTCCGGTAGTAGTTGGGAAAGCGGCTGCAGCCGCCCGTGACGGACTTCGAAACGCCGTACTCGCCGCGGACGCTGTTGGAAGCCTTGACCGACGTGGTCCACTTGCCGGCCTTGTAGATCTGCAGGTGCACCGTGATCACGATGACGTGCCGGGTGTCGCACTGCACGCGTCCCGACGCGGTAGCCGTGTTCGCCGCGTAGTCGGCAGTTGGGTCGTAGGCATAGAGCGTGCAGTCGAGCTCGCGCTTGGAGTTGTCCTGCGCGACCGCTGTCCCCGCACCCAGCGCCATGCTGCTCAGGACCGCGAGCGCCGCGATCAGCCCGAACCAGCTCTTGGTCCTCCCCCGACGTGTCTCCGTCATCATCCGCTCCTCCATCGTTCGGTCGAGCCGGAGCATGCCACGGAAGCGTTCCCGACCGTGAAGTCGAGGAACCCCGCGCCCCCGAATCACACGGGTGTCATTCCCCACAGGGTTATCCACATCGGTGGACAACCCTGGCACCGATCCACGTGTGGAAAACCATGTGGAAACGAACGGTCCCCCGCGTGGAAAACCCACTCGGAGCTATGCCGGTCCGCCGACCGAACGGCGCACGACCTGCATCTTCTCGCCGCAGTGCCGAGGGATCTGCAGCTCGCCCAGCCGGGAGACCTTGAACTCGGTGCCGCACTCACCGCACACCAGGTAGACATCCAGGCCCTCGACGTCCTCAGGCTCGTCGGGAGGGCCTTCCGGGGCCTCGTCCTCGCCGCGAGCCGGCGAGCCGAACGACTTGACGACGCCGAAGCCCACGCGCCAGATCACGACGCCGAGAAGCCCGGCGGTCAGGACGAGGAGCCAGGTGGGCACGAGCCCACGCTAGCAGCGCCTCCCGGTGACGAGGTCATGGCCCGCGGGCCACCTCGTCCCGCAGGGCTCCGAGGATCTCGATCTCGGCGCGGTCCTTCGCTCGGCCGGCGGCCCGTTTCATCCGGATCAGATCCTCGAGCGATGCGACGCGGAGCGGGAGGCCTTCCAGGTCGATGGTGATCGCGTGGGCGCTGAGCTCTGCGAACCCGTCGGTGCCGGCCGGTGTGCCGAGACAGTGCAGATCCCCTGCGTCAGTCACGAAGGTGAAATGGTCGCCAGCCGCCAACGTCCGCGCGTCCAACCCGAACGGTACGTCGTCGGCGACGCCCCGCAGTCGGGTACCGAGTTCCTTCAAGGCGCTCGACAACCGCTCGAGGTTGTCAGGAGAGCGGTCGTAACAGATGTCGAGGTCTCCAGTGAGCGACGGCGAACCATGAGCGGCAGCCGCGACCCCCCCGACCACGACGAGGTCCACGCCGTGGGACCGCAACACTTCCAGGGCGCGGATCGGGCTGAATCCGCTCATCGCGCCCCTCGCCGCGCCGCTTCACGGATACGTTGCACCTCGTTCGTACCGACACGCGGATCGACCAGGCCCGCTTCGATGCGCCCGACCGTGCTCTGTGGAACCGCCGCCCGCTCGGCGAGCTCGCGCTGGGTCAACCCGGCGCGGTGGCGGGCTCGACTGAGCACATCGATGTTCCACATACTGATATACGCGCTATCAGCCGAACGCCCGACACGGGTGGGCGCTACACCACGCCCTGATCGAGCATCGCGTCGGCCACCTTCAGGAAGCCGGCGATGTTGGCGCCGTGCATGTAGTTGCCGGGCACGCCGTACTCCTCGGCCGTGACACGGCAGGTGTCGTGGATCGAGACCATGATCGCGTGCAGACGCTCGTTGACGGTCTCGCGAGACCATCCGCGGCGCTCGGCGTTCTGCGACATCTCCAGCCCGCTCACCGCCACTCCGCCGGCGTTGGCCGCCTTGCCGGGCCCGTACAACACGCCGGCCGCCAGGAATCGCTCGACCCCGGCCGGCACGGTGGGCATGTTGGCGCCCTCGCTGACGACCCGAACGCCGCCGCCCACCAGCTCGTCGGCGTCCTTCTCGTTGATCTCGTTCTGGGTGGCGCTCGGGAACGCGGCGTCGGCCGGGATCGACCACAGCGGGTTGTGATGCAGGCGGGGATCGACGGGCGTGAACTGCGCGTGGGGGAACTTCTCCGCGTACTCCATGACCCGGCCACGACGGACCTCCTTCAGGTCCATCACCCAGGCGAGCTTCTCGGCGTCGATGCCCTCCTTGTCGTAGACGAACCCGCCCGAGTCCGACAGCGTCACGGGCTTGGCGCCCATCTCCAACAGCTTCTCGGCCGTGTACTGGGCCACGTTGCCGGCGCCCGAGATCAGCGCCGTCTTGCCCTGGAGCGACTCACCCTTGGTCTTGAGCATCTCCTCGGCGAAGTACACGGCGCCGTAGCCGGTGGCTTCGGGCCGGACCAGCGAACCGCCCCAGTTCAGACCCTTGCCGGTCAGTACGCCGGTGAATTCGTTGCGGATACGCCGGTACTGGCCGAACAGGTACCCGATCTCGCGTCCGCCCACGCCGATGTCACCGGCCGGGACGTCGGTGAACTGACCGATGTGGCGCGCCAGCTCGGTCATGAACGACTGGCAGAAACGCATCACCTCGCCATTGGAACGGCCCTTGGGATCGAAATCCGCGCCGCCCTTGCCCGCGCCCAGCGGAAGGGTGGTCAGCGCGTTCTTGAAGACCTGCTCGAAGGCCAGGAACTTCAGCATCCCCAGGTACACGGTGGGGTGGAACCGCAGCCCGCCCTTGTAGGGGCCGATCGCGCTGTTCATCTCTACGCGGTACCCGCGATTGACCTGCACCTCCCCCGCGTCGTCCACCCACGGGACCCGAAACATCACTACCCGTTCGGGTTCGACGATGCGCTCCAGGATCTTGGCCTCGCGGTACTTCGGGTGGCGGTCCAGCACCAGCTGCAGGGATCCGGCGACCTCGTGGACCGCCTGATGGAACTCCAGCTCCCCCGGGTTCTTGGCCGTCACGTCGCTCATCAGCTTGGTGACGAAGTCGTTCATGGCTGCCCCGTTCGGTTCGGACTGGGGTGCAGGTTACTCCCGCGACCGCCCCCAGGCTATGGGCCGGAAGTCCGGCGTTCTAGATGTCGTTCAGGCCCGGGACGTGGGCCTTGAGGAAATCGATGATCACCCGCTGCTGGCGGATCTCCTCGTCCGTCTCGTGGGACCCGTGGCCGGTCGAGAACACATAGGTCTGGTGCTCCTTGCCCAGGTCCTTCATACGATCGACGTAGGCCAGTGCCTGACCGACCGGGCACCGGGAGTCGTTCTCGCCGATCACGAACAGCACGGGACAGCGGACGTCCTCGGCGTAGGTCAGCGGGTTCGCGCGTTCGTAGCGGTCGGGGACCTCCTCGGGCATGCCGCCCATCAGCGCGCGGTCCATCGCTTGAAGCGCGGGGGCCTCCTCGATGTAGGCGCGGAGGTAGTCGCCGATCGGGACGGCGGCCACGGCGGCGATCCAACGGTCGGGCTCGCGACCGGCCTCCATCAGCGTGATGTAGCCACCCCAGGACCAGCCGGCGATCACGGCGCGGTCGGGATCGGCCAGGCCGCGGTCGATCAGGTCGACCAGACCGTCGGTGACGTCGTCGACGTCGGCGAACCCCAGGTGCTCGTTCAGGGCGTCGCGCCACGCTCGGCCGTACCCGGTGGAACCGCGGTAGTTCACCATCGCGACCAGGAACCCCAGATCGGCGTACGCCTGAGCCTCGGGCATGTAGCGATCGTCGTACAGCCACGTCGGGCCGCCATGCGTGAACATGATCACCGGCCACGGGCCGGGACCCTCGGGCTCGATCGTGAACCCGTGGACCTGCTGGCCGGCCCGGTTGGTGAAGTGCCACGAGCGGTGGGGGCGACCGGGAGGAGCCTCCATCCCGTCGACGGAGATCGGCTCGTTGCCGTCGGTAGCCAGGACGCGTTGGCGCCGGGTGCCGTCCGAGTGCAGGAACCACACGGTGCCGTCGGGCCGCAGGCGTGCGTCCGCGATCACGCCGGGCGGCGTGTCGATCTTCCGAGCGGTGCCGTTCTCCAGCTCGTAGCTATGCAGCTCGTGGCGACCTTCGAACTCGTGGTGCAGCAGAACGGCCGAGGCGTCGGGCCACCAGTCGAGCACGCGGACGTCGCCGGGCAGCTCGATCGCCAGGTCGGTCCACTCGTCGGCGACCGGGTTCCACAGGGCGGGGCGCTTGCGATCCTCCCGCTCGTGGAGGACCGCCAGGCGCTGGTCACCGGCGACCGGCGACCATGCCGAAGCGTTCAGCGCCAACCCGTCGTCGACGCGCTGACCGACGAGCGAACCGGTGCGCGGGTCGACCACCTTGAGGGCCGGGTGCAGCAGATCGTCCTGCTCGGCGTACTCGATCGCCAGCAGGGACCCGTCGGTCGACAAGCCCGCCAGGTCGCTCTGGCCTTCGTAGATGCCCGCGATCGCCATCCACTCGGTGGAGCGCATCAACTCCTTGGCGGGCTCGCCGTCGATCGAGGTCGCGATCGCGAACCCATCGCGATCGCTGATGCCGAGCGCCACGACGCCCGGCGCCTGCGCGATGCCCTCGTTCCAGCCGGTCGGGACGCCCTCGACCAGAGGCTCGGCGCCGCCGCCCTCCCAGGGGCGAGCCAGCCACCGGCCGGTCTCGTCGCCCGTGTCCTCCTGCCAGAAGATCACCACGGAACCGTCCGGGGTGGCGTAGCCCTCCAGCACGCCGACGGGATGATCGGAAACCTGCAGGCGCTCGCCGGTACCGACGTCCCACCGGTGGACCTGCCAGACGCCGCTGGCGTTGGTCTCGTAGACGGCGCGATCGGGAACCTCGCGAGAGCGGTGCGGCAGGGTCATCTTGGGCGCCCGGAAGCGACGCTCCCACGTCGGCATGTCGTCCATGGGGGGTAACGCTACTTCGGACGGGCGTCCCGCGACAGGGGTGGTGAGGGTCAGCTGCCGGCGTCGCCGGCCGCTCCGCCCGAGTGCCCCGGTGCGTCGCCGGAGGAGCCGTGCTCGGCGTCGGGACCGTGATCGGCGCTCCGACCGTGGTGGGCCATCGACGCTTCCGGTTGTCGATCAGATGCTCCAACGCCACCAGCAAGCCCGGGGCCGTCAGGTTCTCCTCGCAGTCTGCCTCGACCCGGGCGATCGCCATGTCCAGGCCCGTCGCCTCGGCGCCCTGCGAGAGGTCCAGGCCTTCGACCAACCCTTGGCAATCGGCGACGGTGTGGTCCTGGTCGGCCGCGGCCTGGCGGTCGGGGACCTCATGATCGTCGCCCTCGGAGCCGTCGTCGGCGGGGGGATGTTCAGTCTGCGCGGCCTCGGCCTGAGGAGACGCCCGATCCGAGCCGTCGCCCGGGGTGGCCGCCGCTACGCCCGAGAGCGCGGCGGCCAGCAGCACCATGAACAGCATGCCGCCCGCGGGCCCACGGACGATCCGAAGCATCCTCTCGCGCAACGTTCGCATGCCGAGCAGTGTGCCGCCTGGGGCCGGTTCGCGGAAGCTGAGGAGGTCGGTATTCCTGGGGATGGTCAAGTTAGGGCTTTCGGCCTATCCAGTCCCGGCGTTGGCCCGGCGGATCGCGCGCCAGACGCGTTCGGGAGAGCACGGAAGGTCGATGTGGCGCACCCCAAGGTGGGCCAGCGCGTCGACGACGGCGTTCTGCACGGCGGGGGTCGAGCCGACGGTCGCCGACTCCCCGATCCCTTTGGCGCCGAGCGGGTTCACCGGCGTCGGCGTTTCCGTGTTGGCCGTGAGGAACGGCGGGAGCTCGGCGGCGCTCGGCATCAGATAGGTCGACAGGTTCGAGGTGATCGGGTTGCCGGCGTCGTCGTAGACAATCTCCTCGAACAGCGCCTGGGCGATGCCCTGGCCGAGCCCGCCGTGCTGCTGACCGCGAACCAGCATGGGGTTCAGGATCCGGCCGCAATCGTCGACGGCGACGTGGCGGATCAGCCGCGCCTCGCCCGTCTGCGTGTCCACCTCGACCACGGCGACGTGCGCGCCGAACGGGAACGTCGAGCGCGGCTCGAAGTAGCGACCCTTCGCGGACAGGTCCGGGGGCGAACCGTCGAGAACCCGCTCCGGATCGCGCGCGGCGACCGCGAGTTGGGACCACGTCAGCGCGCGATCGGGAGCTCCGGCCACGCGGAACGCGCCCTCGACCGGCCCCTCCACGTCGGCCTCGTCGACCTCGAGCACCTGCGCGGCCAGCGACCGAGCGCGCTCGGCCACCTCGGTGCTCCGCAGGTAGACGGCGGAGCCCCCGGCCTGCAGCGAGCGCGAGCCCCACGTGCCCTCCCCCCGCTCCACCAACCCCGTGTCGGAATGGATCACGGTGACCGAGTCCATCGGAACCGCCAGGACTGCCGACGCCAGCTGCGCGAAGGCCGTTTCGTGGCCCTGCCCGTGCGAGGACGTCCCCACGTAGACCGTGGCGTTCCCGTCGTCCTCGACGTCCACCCGCGCGAACTCCTTGGCGGCGAACGAGGTGATCTCGACGTAGCACGCGATGCCGATCCCCAGAGCGAGGTGGTCCCCGCGGGCCCGGCGGTCGGCCTGCTCGGCCCGCAGGTCGTCGTAGTCGGCCAGCCGCAGCGCCTCGTCCAGCGCCTTCGCGTACTCGCCCGTGTCGTACTCGGCGCCGGCCGGGGTCACGTGAGGGAAGTCCTCGGGGGGGATCAGGTTGCGGCGCCGCAGCTCGGCCGGATCCATCCCTAACTCGATCGCCAGCATGTCCACCGCCCGCTCGACCAGCGCGGCGGCCTCGGGGCGACCGGCGCCGCGGTAGGCGCCGATCGGTGTGCCGTTGGTCACCACCGAGCGCCCGTGAAAGGCGACCCCCGGCATCCGGTAGACGCCCGAGAGCATCCGACCCGTGGTGGTCGGCAGGTACGCGCCCGCGGGATACGCGCCCATGTCGGCCAGGATCTCCGCGCGCAGTCCCAGGATCGTGCCGTCGCGCAGCGCCCCGATCTCGACGTGCTGCACCTGGCCGCGACCGTGCGTGAGCGAGAGCATCGACTCGCTACGCGTCTCGTGCCAGCGCACCGGGCGCCCCAACAGCCGCGCGGCCTTGGCGACGACCAGGAACTCGGGGTAGTTCGTCAGCTTGGCGCCGAAGCCGCCGCCCACATCGGGCGCGATCACGCGGATCGTCGACCGCTCCACGCCGAGCCCTTCGGCGACGTCGGCCCGCACGTCGAACGGCACCTGGGACGAGACCCACACGGTGAGCGTGCCGTCGTCGTGGGGCACAACCGCGATCCCGTTGGGCTCCATCGGAACCGGCGCCAGGCGCTGGTTGACGAACCGTTCCCGCACGACGACCTCGGCGCCGGCGAGCACGTCGTCGTCCCAGTGACGCGAGAACGTGTGCGCGACGTTGCTTCCGATGTCGGGCCACAGCAGCGGCGCGTCCTCGGCCACGGCCGCCTCGACGTCGTTCACGCTCGGCAGAGGATCCGCGTCGGCGAACACGACCTCGGCGGCGTCGGTCGCCCGCTCGCGCGTCTCCGCGACGACCACCGCCAGAGGCTCGCCGACGAAGCGGACCCGGTCCCGGGCCAGGACGTCTCGGCGGAAGGGCAGCGTCAGCTCGTCGCCAGGAGCCTCGACGTTGCCGGCCGGCGGCAGCGGCGCGAGGTCGAGATCCTGGGCGACGTACACGGCCAACACCCCGGGCATCCCGCGGGCCCGGTCGAGCCCTTCCAGGCCGTTCAGCGTCGCGTGGGAGAAGATGGAACGGACGAAGACGGCGTGCGCCGCGCCCGGGATCGGCACGTTCTCCAGGTAGCGGGCCTCGCCACGCAGGAACCTCGGGTCTTCGGTCCGCAGGGCCGGGATGCCGAAGGAAGACGGGGGCGCCAGGCTCACGCGCCGATGGTAGACGCCACGACCACGGAAGGGACCATGCCGATGCGAACCCGATCCACCCTGACGCACATGCTGGCCGTCGTGCTCGCGCTCGGCCTGACGACGGGCGCCGCCCGCGCGACCGACGGAACCCACCGGCAGGCGCTCAAGGCTGGGGCCGTCAAGGTCGTGCCGGTCAAGACCGGTCTGAACGTCCCGTCGGGCTTCACGTTCTCGCCCGACAGCAGGATCTGGTACCTGGAGCGGCTGACGGGCCAGGTCCGAGTCCTGAACCTCAAGACCGGGACCGACCGGCTGTTCTTCGACATCACGAAGGTCAACGGCAGCGGCGAGCGAGGCGCCCTTGGGATCGCCCTGCACCCCAAGTGGCCGGCCAAGCCGTGGGTCTACGTCTACGCGACGCGCCAGGGACACAGCGGCCTGGAGAACCAGCTCCTTCGGATCCACGCCGTCGACGGAAAGGGCGCCGGGTACCGGGTGCTCTTCCGATCGCCCGTCAGCAGCGCGACCAACCACAACGGCGGACGGATCCTGTTCGGGCCCGACGGCAAGCTCTACGCGATCGACGGCGAGAACGCGAACCCGGCCAACTCGCAGGATCTGACCGGCAACCTGATGGGCAAGATCCTGCGCATCAACGCGGACGGCTCGATCCCCAAGACGAACCCGTTCGGGACCAGGGTCTGGGCCTACGGCATCCGCAACTCGTTCGGGTTCACGTTCGATCCTCGCACGGACAAGCTCTGGGAGACCGAGAACGGGCCCGAGTGCAACGACGAGATCAACGTGATCCGCAAGGGGGGCAACTTCGCCTGGGGTCCCAGCGAGTCGTGCGGCTCGCGCTCGGCGCCCCACGACACGAACCGCGACGGCCCCTCGCCGCGTCTCCTTCCGAAGACCTGGTTCGTGGACACGATCGGGATCACCGGCGCCGCGTTCTGCCACCGGTGCGGCCTGGGCGCCTCGTTCGCCGGCGACCTGCTGTTCGGCGACGTCAACGATGGGATCCTTCGCGCAGCCCAGCTCAACGACGCGCGCACCGACGTCGCGAGCACCCGTCAGGTGGTCGCCCAGGGGACCGGGCTGCACTCGATGGAGGTCGCGCCCAGCGGGCGGATCTACTTCAGCGGATCGTCGGGGATCTACCGGCTGGTGCCGGCATAGCGCTCGACGCGGCGCCGGGGTACGCTCGCACCGTCACGCCACCCCGGAGGTGCCAGCGGTGAACATCGGCCGGCCCAAGCGCATCATCGAGGTCCAGCCCGACGTCCTGCCCATGCCCGGGCCGATGCCCGAGCCCCAGCCCGGAGGTGTGCCCGAGCCTTCGCCGGCGGTTCTCCCTGACCCGGCGGACCCATCGCGGCGGGGTCCGGCGTGAGCCTTCGCACCCATCCCTCGCTCGCCAACGACCTGGAGCTGGCCTTCTCGACCGAGGCGATCGTCGCCTGGCGGTCGTGGTCGTTGTCCGGACGCAAGGACGGCCGGGAGCTGCTCCTGCGTCCGGTGGCCGGGCGGGCACGCCCGTGGCGACCACGCGAACCCACCCGGGCCGTCTGCAAGCACGCTCGGGCGCACGCCGCCCCGAACGTCGACTGCACGTGCGGGCTCCACGGCGTCCCCGACCCGGACGAGCTCCGGCGCGCGCGCCACCCCTCAATCCTGGGACGGGCGGCGTTCTGGGGACGGGTGATCGAGCACGACCGGGGGTTCCGTGCCGAGTTCGCCTACCCGCAGCGGTTGGCGCTGGTCTGCCGGTTCTGCTTCTGGCAGTGGGGCTCCCACGCCGCCGCGCCCGACGTCGTCGGCTGGTTCCCCCGCGACGAGCTGATCCCCTTGTGCTGGATGCACCTGGATGCCGCGGCCCGCGTCGGGTTGCTGCCGCGACGTCTGCTCTCCGCCGAAGAGATCGACGAGCGGCTGCGGCGAACCTACCTGGTGGACCCCTTGCCCCGCTGACGGCACAGGGTCGGGCTCAGGCCTGCTCGTCGGCCGCGTCCTCCCTGCGGTGACGTTCCTGCTCCTCTACCTCGTCGGCGCCCAGCTTCTTGCGGGCCGCGGTGCGCGCGAGCCGGGCGCGCAGGTCCATCGCCTGCGGTGAGAGGTCCGCCGCGGCTAGACGCTCTTCGGTCTCACGGGCGCGGGCCTCGGCGGCTGCGACGCGCTCCTCGAGCCTTGCCAGCAGATCTTCGGCCTGCGGGGCGATCGGCGCCGGCCCTCCGGTCGAGGCGGGCTCGGTCGTCTCGGCGGGCTCGGTCGTCTCGGCCGGCTCGGTCGTCTCGGCCGTCTCGGTCGTCTCGGCCGGCTCGGTCGTCTCGGCCGGCTCGGTCGTCTCGATTGCCGCCGCAGCCGTGGTCGTCGCGCCGGCCAGCTGCTCCCGCAGCTCGGTCAGCTCCATCTCGTACCTCGCGCTGCGCTCGTCCGCCGCGCGGGCCCGTTCCTCCGATTCACGCCGGAGCTCTTCGAGGGCCGCCAGCTTGGCGACCGCGGCGTCGCTGGTGGTCGCGCCGCTCTTGAGCTGTTCGCGCTCGGATTCGGAGAAGCGCAGCGCTTCCTCGAGCTCGGCGATCCGCGCCTCGCCCGCCGAACCGCCCTCCTCGTGCGCGGCCGCCTGCTCCTGGGCCTGCTTCAGGCGCGTCTCGAGGTAGCGATAGGCCTCCTCCGCCTGGGTCAGCTGCTCGTGCGCGGCCTGCAGCTCGCCGCGCAGCTGATCTGCCTCGGCCCGAACCGATGCGACGCGCTCGGCCTCGCGCTTGGTCACGCGGGCCACGAGCGGGGAGGCCGACCCGGCGGCCGCGACCTCCTCGTCCAGCTCCGCGTCCCGGGCCTCCTCGGACTCGGTACGGGGGGCGGCCGTTCGCTCGCCCACCGCTCGCTCCAGGGCCGCGACCCCAGCCCCGACCCTCTGCGTGGACGCCCGCAACGACAGCAACGTCATCAGCGCGCACAGCACGGCCAGGACCAGGAACACGGTTTGGATCGCGTTCCACGGCTGGGCGACCACGGCGATCAGATCGGCGTAGTGGTAATCGACCTGCACCGCGCCGACCACCGGCAGGCGGTTGGGCGCGTGCAGCGGAACGTAGGTCTGCAGCAACGTCTGGGGGGAGCCGAGACCGCCGACGGTCGAGGTGGTGAACGCGGCGTCGACCAGGCGGCTGTACGTGTCGCCGTTGGCTGCGGCCTCGACGCCGGGGTCGGTGACCTTCAGGTCGCCCTGCTGGCCCCGCTCGGTGCTGAATCGGAGGATCCCCTCGGTATCGAACACGCGCACGCGGGCGACGCCGGGATCGGTCAGAACGTCGGCGGCGAGCTGGGTGTAGAAGGGGCGGTAGTAGAACAGGATCGGCTCGCCGATCCGCGAGGCGAGCACGTTCTGGTAGACCGTCGTGTCGGCGACGTGCCTGGTCTGCTCGACGGCTCCTCTGATCTGATCGTCCAGCGCCCGCGATTGGCCGATACGGGCCCCCGCGGCGACGGTCAGGCACGCGACGGTCAGCCCGCCCCAGACGAAGCGGCTCACGCGGTCCCTGGTGAAACGGTCGATGATGTTCATGGGCTCAAGTGGAAGCGCAGGCTTTCCGAACGCGATCGCGCCCAGGCAGGCAACGCCTCCTCAGCCTACTTCGGCAGGAACGGGGCCAGCTTGAACCTCACGCGGAGGCGAAGGCGCGGCTGACCTCGTGCAGGGGCGGGTTGCCCTTCTTGGACTCCCGTACGGAGAGGAACCCGGTCCACACCCCGTCCGGCGAGTAGCCGAAGGTGATCGCCTCGGCGCCGTCCACCGTCACGTGACAGGGGGCGACCGGCGTGGCGTTCAGCGCCTGCGCGACGGTCTGGCCCTTGGCGCGCGGCCACAGGAACCCCTCCTGGTAGTTCTTCATCACGATCCACCGCCCGTCGGAGATGATGTCGCCGGCCACCGGCCCCGTGCCGACGCCGTCGCCCGCCCCGACCGGGTCCGCGACGTGCACGGCGTGGTTCAGCCGGCCGCCGGCCAGGTCCTGGTCCTTCAGCTCGAAGGCACGCGCGACCTTGTTCGTGCCGTCGACCCGCTTCAGGTCCTTCTGCACGATGAACACGTTGTGCGTGCGAGGGTCGACGAACAGCGATTCGGCATCGCTCGGGTTCAGCTTCCAGCGGTCCTGCTCGTCGAAGTAGCGGAACGCGAACTTCTCGACACCGGTCACGGTCGCGTCGAGCGGCGGCGACTGCGTCGGCTCGACGGAGGGCTCGGGGAACCGGTACAGGGCGGGAACAGGGCGTTCGACACCGTCTCGCGTCGCTCGGTTGTCGCCGACGTCGCCGATGTACAGCAGATCGGCTCCGTCGCGATGGTCCAGGCCGATCGCCTCCCAGTCGACGTTGCGCAGGTCGGGGCCCGTCAGCTGGTAGGTGGCCAGACGACGCCCGTCCGTCGAGTAGGCGTGCATCCAGGGACCGTTGCCCGAATCCTCGATCACCCACATCACACCCGGGTGGTCCTGGGACGCCTGGATGCCCGAGGTCTCGTCCAGATCGGCGTTCCACAGCGTGTCCACGAACACGACGTCCCCATCGAGCTTTGGGCAATCCGAGCCGGCCGTCCTGGCGGGGACGCCGTTGAGCGTCACCACGGCAAGGGCCAGCGCGAGCGCTCGGCCTGCTCTGATCGAAGACCTCTTGGGCGGCATGGGTTCCGGGGGGTGCCGGTGTGTCGGGCAAGCCTAGCCAGTCGGTTCCTCGCGCGCATCGGCCTTGTGGCGGTTCCCGGGCCGGCTTCAGAACGGCTAACGGGTTGCCGATACCCCGGGTTCACGGACCGATCCGGGGGGATGCACACCGTGCCCGCACACCGCATGACCGGCGGTCGGCTGCTTGCCGTCGCGCTGATCCTGACCGCCTTCGTCGCCGTTGCTGCTCAACCCGCGGTCGCCGAGACCCAGGTCGAACAGCGTCGGCGGGAACGACGCGCGGCCACCGATCAGATCCGAACGCTGTTGCGGCGCAGCGCCGCCGAAGAGCGCGACCTGAAGTCCAGGCTCGCGAGCCTGGAGGGGGCGCGTCGGGCCGCTGCGGCGTCGGGAGCCGCGGGGGTGCTGGACCGTTCGGCCGCCAGCACGCGAGCGGCCCGCGGACACACGGCCGCAGCCCTCCGGCGGCTGCAACGCACGGTGCCCGAGCGTCTGGCGGAGCTGCGAACCGCCCGCGACCAGGCCGAGTGGTGGCTCGACACCTATGCCGTACTGCGAGTGTGTCCGGTCCCCGACTACACCGACATCAACAACGACTTCGGCGAGATGGTTCGCCTGCCCAAGGTGCCCGTCCACCGCCATCAGGGGAGCGACGTCTCGGCTCCGATCGGCGCGCCGATCCTGGCGCCGTTCGACGGCTACGCGTGGGGGTCGTGGAGCCGGCTCGGCGGCCAGGAGGTGCACGTCCGCGGCGACCGCGGCTACGTCTACAACGCGCACCTGTCGCGGTTCGGCTCGCTCGGCTACGTCGATACCGGCGACGTCGTCGGCTACGTCGGCATCACCGGCGACGCGACCGGGCCCCACGACCACTTCGAGTGGCACCCGTGGAACGGCGGGGCGGCCGACCCGTACTGGTACCTGGTGCTCGCCTGCGTCGACGTGTAGCCGGACGGTGGGATCACACCTCAGCGGCCGTTGGCCGAGAAATGCTGGTAGTCCTGTGACGAGTTCCAGGTGCCACCCCACTCCCAGCCGACGGCGTGGAACGCCCACCACACGCGGTCGTGGCGGAAGATCATCCCCTTGCGCTTCTTGGAGCGATCCGCGTACGCGGCCCCGTTGGGCGGGGCTACGCCCCACGAGCCGACCCACGGGTTCTCCACGGGGTTGACATCGATCGCCTTGCCGTAGGCGTGCTGGGACCACGTGCAACACACCCCGCCACGCCACCGGCAGTTGAACGCCGACGTGTTGTCGTGACGCATCGAGACCTTGTCCTCGGCGCCGTAGAAGTCGACCAGGCGCATACGTCGGATCGGGAAGTCCCTGCGCCACAGGCGATGGAAGACGCCGGCGATCTCACGCGCGAACCAGCGGTGTACGACGAGCTTGCCGCGGTGTCGTTCCCCGTCGAACCCGTGGAACGTCACCTTGACCAACCGGAGGTCCCGCATGGGCACCGGGCACCCCGGACGCCATGACGAACCGCGCATCATCTCGCGCGTCCTCGCGTCCAGTCGCGTGACCGACCATCGATAGCCGCCGGAGGCGCGGAGCCGCTCCGCGGACGGGCTCGGTGCCTCCGGGGTCGGAGCTGCATCCGCCCAGGTCAGGGGAGTCAGGCTCAGGACGAGCAGCGCGGCCAGGATGCGACGGAGCGGTGGCACCCCCCCATGATGCCCCTTCGAGGTCGCGCCGTCAGGAGCGATCGTCGCCGCGTTCGCCCATCCGGCCCTTCTTGCGAGCCGCCGAGCGGGCCAGGCGCGAGCGCAGGCTTCCGCCGTCCTCGCCGTCGCCGTTGAGCAACGGCTCCAGGTCGTCGGTGGAGACGCCGCGGTGCGCCGCCAGCAGATCCGCCTGGAGCAGGCGGGCGCGCTCCTCGGCCTTGTTCGCCCGCTCGATCGCGCCCGCGAGCTCGGTGCGCAGACGGGAGACCTCCGGGTCCGAGTACTGCTCGTCCGAGACCTCGCCGCGGCGCTTGGCGAACTCGAGCTGCGCTTTGGCCTCCTCGGCCTCGGCGTAGGCGCTGCGCGCCCGAACCTGCGTGGCCTCCAGCTCTCGCTCCAAGCCTTCGACCTTGGTGCGCAGCTCGTCCGCCTGGGGCGCGGAGCCTCGAGCCTCCTCGGCGTCGAGCATCTCGGTCAGCCGGAGCTCGACCCTCTTGGCGCGCTCTTCCGCCTCGTCGGCGCGGCGCTCGGAAAGCTGCAGCGAGGAGACGGCCTCGTGCGCCCGCCTGGCGGCGTCTTGGGCCTCGGCCTGAGCCTCGGCGGCGACCCGCTCCAGTTCGGCGGAACGTTCCGAAGCGCCGGACCCCTCCTGGGTCGATTGGGCCAGCGCAGATTCCAGCTCGGCGATGCGCCCTTCCATGGCCGCCTTGGTCTCCTGCAGGCGGAGCTCGGCGGCGCCGACGCTGTCGCGGGCGGAAACGCCGGCCGCGACCAGCCCCTCCATCTCGCGGATCCGTGCGACGGCCTGTTCGAGCTGCTCACGTGACGCCGCGAGGTCCCGGGCAGCGGCTTGGGACACCTTCGCGTGCTCGGATGCAGAGCGTTCGGCGTCGGCCGCGCGGCTCTCGGCGGCTGCGATGTGCTCGGCGATGGAGCTCGACTCCGCCCCCAGCTCCGCAGCCCTGGTCTCGGCCGCGGCGGCCCGACCCTGGGCTTCGCGGACCGTCATCTCGGCGTTCGCGGCGGCCGACTCCAGCGCCCTCGCCGCGTTCTCTGCCTGCTCGGCGCGGTCGCGGAGCTTGCCGATCGTGGCCTCGTTCTCCAGCCCCGTCGCGCGGGTCGTCGCCAGCTCCTCCTCCAGGGCACGGAGACGCTCGGACCAACCGGCTTCGGCTTGGGCGGCGGCCGTCTTCGCGCGCTCGAGCTCGTCGCGGGCGCGCTGCTCGGCGGCGGCGGCCTCGGCGGCGGAGGCATCCACGGCGGTCGCGCGCTCGTCGCGCTCCCGGGCGCTCACGCGCAGGGTCTCCAGCTCGGCGAGGGCTGCCTCGAGACGAGACGCGTCCTGGGCGTGCGCGGCTTCCAATGCGGCCGCACGCTCTTGTGCCTCGGCGGCACGGTCCTGGGCCTCGCCCAGACGTTGCTGCAGCTGGCTGGCTCCGCTCCTCGCCTCCTCACCCTTGACGGCCTCGTCCTCCAACGACTGCGCCAGGAGCGAGGCGTGCGCCTCCAGCTGGGCGGCACGTTGCTCGGCCTCGGCGGCGCGTTGCTCGCTGCGCCTGCTCCGCTCCCGCTCGCCCTCGAGCTCGGCCTCCAGGCGCGCCGTTCCGGAAGCGTGCTCGCTGGCCGCCGCTGACAGGCGGGTCTCGGCCGCCTCGGCGCGGGCGTCCGCCGCGCGGATCTGCTCTTCGGCCTCCGCGATCCGCGCCAGCAGCGCCTGAGACTCCGCGCGCAGCTCGTCGGCTCCCGCCTGAGCCTCGGCCCGGTGCGCATCGAGCGCCCTCTCAGCTTCCGCCCGGTGCGCCTCGAGCGCAGCCCTGGCCTCGGTCGTCGCGGCCTCCGCCGCGTCCGCTCGCTCGACGGCGGCCCGCAACTCGCCAGAGGCCGAGCCGTGCGCCCGTTCCAGCTCGGCGACCTTGGCCTCGGTTGC
>Ga0214473_10003897_pt1 | contig 18013 bp, 18 predicted proteins | sample RVTome_7_FD_203509 | JGI IMG/M metagenome (GOLD analysis project Ga0214473, IMG submission 203509) | Soil microbial communities from uranium-contaminated site in the Upper Colorado River Basin, Wyoming, United States - RVT98D197 | ecosystem: Environmental > Terrestrial > Soil > Contaminated >... | reverse complement strand
ACGGGTCGCCATCAAAGAGCCGATGCCCTGGGCCCGGCCGTCGAGCGCGCCGCGCTCGATATCGAGCAGGATTTGCGGCGTGCCGGGATAACCGGGGATCACTTGAAAATCCAAACCGAAGATCTGTTCGACGATCTTCACCACCACGTTGCTGGTGTGATCGAGCGCCTGGGCGCCCATCTTGGGCTGCTTGCCCGCGCGGTTCGCCTTCTTCACCGCCTCGAAGCTGGTATAGGGCGTCGAAGTCTTGAGATAAACCACCTGGGCGTCGTCGAAAGCCTGGCCGACCCAGAGAAACTTTTGCAGCTCGAACTTGATCGCTTCATTGCCCGTGGCCGTGGCGAACAGAGCGCCGGTGTTGAGCGTGCTGATGCTCAAGCCGTCGGGTTTTTTCAAGTTATAAAGCTCGTTGGCGGCGATCATGCCGCCAGCGCCGGGCTTGTTGTGGATATCGAAGCGCGGCTTGCCGGGCATGTGGCGCTCCAGATGGCGCGCGATCAACCGCGCCGTCAGATCCGTCCCGCCGCCCGCCGAGGAGCCGACCAGAAACGTAATCGCCTTGCCCTCAAAAAAATTCTTGGCAGGTTGCGCTCCGAGCGGCGCCGCAACCGTTACGACGAGAACAATGTTCAACAAAAAAACTGACAGTCGATAGTTTGAATTCACTTAAAAGTACTCCTCTAGAGTTTAGCTCTTGATTGGACCGGTCCCCGGGTTAAACGTTTTGAACAGCTTGAACGATTTGAACGTCTTGAACCATTGGAGCGGCGTCCGCGCTAATACCCCCAACGCTCAGATGCCTTGCTGACTCGCTGATACTCGGCGTCCAATTCTTTGCGCGCCCGCAGCTCCTTGAATGCCTCCGCGACCAAGTCCTGGGCGCAAACCTCTTCGATGGGCGGAACATTGTAATTCAACTCACCGAGCCGTTCCTCTTCTTTGAGCATGTCTTCAAAGCCCGTCGCTCTGCCATCGAGGGGAAACGGCATCGCTTCGAGATCGCGCTCCGTGCGCGGCTCATGGGTAACGATGCGCTCTTCCGGGTCCGGGCTTAAAAGCCGCAGGCGCTTTTCGAGATTGGTGATGTACTCGTAGTTTTTCGGCATATCGCGCACGAACCAGTACGAACGGATCATACCCTTGAGAAAACTTTTGACCAGGTCGGGGCGCTCTTCGAGGATGCGTCCGGTGGCGGCGATGATCCGCTCCGGACGGCCATCGGGGTATTGATCGGCCGGCGAGACCAGCGAGTTGCAGCCTTCCTTCAAAAGATCTTCCGCGTACCAGGGCGGCACCGGAGCGCACTCGACCCGGCCGCTGCGGATCGCGTCCATGTGCAGCTTCGAATTGACCCCAATCCTCACCCACTCGACATCGCGTTCCAGATCCAACCCGGCTTTTTTCAGTTGGATCTGGATCGCCCAGTGGCGAATGCTGTTGAAGTCGCTGATGCCGACGCGCTTGCCCTTCAAATCCTTCAGCGACTTGATGTGCGGCGGCCCGACCCAGAGGTTGGTGTGCTGGTTGCGCCAGCCCGAGATGATGTAAAGATCGGCGCCGCGCGCCCGCTGATAAAAAATCGTCCGCGACTGCACGTCCAGCGCGATGTCCACCGATTTTTCCTTCATCGCTTGCGAAATGCCGAGCTTCTCCAAGCCGAAGGGCACCATCGAATCGTGCAGGATCTCATACCCCGGTGAACCGTCGGCGCTCTTAAGCCCCTCATCGTAAAAGAAATTCATCTCATGCGCCGTCATCACCGGCACCTGATGCAGCACGTGGTAACAGGTCGGCGCAATTCTTAGTTTTCCGTCAAGCATTCTTTTTTCTCGCTTTCCAAAGTAGGGTCGTCACTCGTTGCCATACCTCCAGTTTTTCCTCTGCGGCTCTATCCGCAAGAGTCGCTTGCCGTCCTCTCGATGATGTAATGTTCAAGGTTATATCGGCTTGAACCGCTTGAACGTTTTGAACGCGTCACCCCTTCGACTCGCACTTATTTCTTATACAGCGCCCGAATAAATCCGCTTTGATCGATGCGCCGGACGAACGACGGATCGATGATTGGATTGGGATCGGTTTGTTTCGCCTGCGGGTACTGGTACGAAAGAATATCCAACGCGGCCTTGATGATCTCCAACGACGGGATCGGCACGTCTTCGAGTCCGGCCTTGGTGTATTCATAGGTGTCGTCGAGAACGTCGTCAGCGGCGCCGCGCATGTATTTTTTGAGCACCGCCACGCTATGCTGCTTGTTGGTCTTGAAGAGATAGATTCCCTCGATCATGGCCTTCAAAAACCGCTCCGTCACATCGGGATTCTTGGCGGGCGTCTGTCTTAGCGCGGTCACGGTGTTGTAAGGATACACCACCCCGGCCCTGTCGTAGTCTACCAATTCCCGGTAGCCCATTTTTTTCGCGATCAAGTTGTAAGGCATGGTGAGCGAGGCCGCTTTGACGATCCCTTTTTCCAAAGCGGGAAAGGTCAGCGCCGCTTCGCCCATCGGTAACAGCTTCACATCGCGGTCCGGCACCAGATTCAGCTTGGCGCGCAGCACGTAGCGCACCATGGTATCGGCAAACGCGCCGGGGCGTCCCGTTGCAATGGTCTTGCCGCGCAACTCTTCCGGGCTCTTGATGTCGGTCCGCGACAAAATGCCCGAGCCGACTTTATTGATGAAAGTCAAAACGATGACCTGGTCTTTGATCCCGAGAATATGTGAAGTCAAAGCCCCCGTTCCGGTGGCGACCACGTAAGGAACCTCGCCGCTCGCCAAGAGCTGCTGCGGGCGAATCCTGCCTGCATAGATCGCCTTGAGGTCGAGATTATATTTTTTCCCCAGCTGATTTTCGACCGCGACCCACAACGGCCCATAGGCGCCGGAGAAGGCCGAATATCCAACAGTTAGGCTGTCCAGCCTGGTGGCGGCAAAGCTCGCCGAAGAAAAAATCAGCGACGCGATGACTGCGCAGAAGCTAACCAAACGATTTCGGGTTACCATTTTCGACCTCCCTTATGTGCGGCCTTCGATCTGCCGGTTAACACCGTTGAAGGTGACAAGTCAAGTCGTGCCGGTACGCGTGCCGGTGCGCGGTCGGCTTGACAGCACCGCGCTGTCCAAGTAAGAATCTCGCGAGATCAGGCTTCAATCGTACGCGAGGAAATTTCATGGCGCAGGTAAACGCAAACGGCCCGCTCGCAGGCTATCGCGTGCTCGATATCGGCGGGCCGCTGGCGCTCCACTGCACGAAACTCTTGGCGGACATGGGCGCCGACGTGATCAAGGTCGAGCCGCCCGCGGGCGATGAGTCGCGGCGCGAGCCGCCGTTCAAAGACGACTCGCCGCACCCGGAAAAGAGTCTTTACTTCCTTCACTTCAACACCAATAAGCGGGGCATCACTCTCGATGTTGAAAAGCCGGATGGGCGGGCAATTTTTCTGGAGCTTGCGCGCAAAGCCGACGTCGTCATCGAAACTTATCGCCCGGCGCGAAGAGAAGAACTGGGTCTCGGTTACCAGGAGCTAAGCGCGGGCAATCCCGGACTCATCCATGCGTCAATCACTCCTTTCGGCGAGACCGGGCCGTGGCGCGATTACAAGGCCAACGACATGGCGGGAATCGCGCTCGGCAATCTTCTTTATCTCGCCGGCGAACCCGGCGAACCGCCGCTCCAGCCGCCGGGCGAGATCGCCTACGGCATGGCGTCCACCTACGGCGCGTTCGGGATCGCGGTGGCGCTCTACCACCGCCTCGAAGGCGGTCGCGGCCAGCACATCGTCGTCTCCATGCATGAATGCGCGGGGCACATCGCCGGCTACTTTATTCCCAACTACGGCTACACTGGCGCCAAGCCCGCGCGCGCGTCGCGCAAAGGTGAAGAGACCGATCTTTACGATCCTTACCCAACCAAGAACGGGTACGCGCGGATCTTTATCATCCCGGTTGAGCAGTGGCGCCGCCTGGTGGATTGGATGGGGCGCCCGCCGTCTATTTCCGGCCCTGAATTCGAGAAGATGGCGTACCGGCGCAAGCATCCGGAGATCGTCGTCGGGGCGATCACGGAATTCTGTAGCCGCCAAACGAAAGAAGAACTTTACGAAGAAGGCCAAAAAAGGCGCATCGCGGTCACGCCCATCAACACGGTGGGCGAGTTCATGAACAGCGCGCAGGTTAAAGCCCGCGAGACATTCATCGACATGGAACATCCGGTGATCGGCAAATATTCCCATTTCGGTCCGGTCCCGAGACTCAGCGAATCGCCGGGACGAATCACGCGCACCGCGCCATTGCTTGGCGAGCACAACAAGGAAATCTATGGCGGCGAGCTGGGCATGAGCAACGACGACCTGGTCGCCCTGAGATCAGCGGGAGTGATCTAATGCGGCGAATATCATGTTGGAGTGTTGGAGTACTGAGTTATTGGTTCAAACAGTTCAAGCAGTTCAAAACCCCTCCTTCATCCTCCCCCGAGACGCGGGGGAGGACGAAAGAGGGGGCTGGAACCGAGCGTAGCGGTTGAACTGAGCGAAGCGATTGAACGGATTGAACGGTTTTTAGTCGATCCTCATTATGAGCAAACTTCCTTTAGACGGAATCCGTGTTGTTGAGCTCACCACCGGCGCCGCCGGTCCGACCGTGGCGCGGGTACTCTGCGAGTTCGGCGCGGAGGTGATCCGCTGCGAGACGCGCCTGCGCGGCGATGGCCACCGCGGCGAAGATCCCGCCAAGTGGAATAAGAATCCCGATTTCATGAAGCTCCAGCGCGGCAAGAAATCTTTCACCGTGAACATGCAGACGCCGAAAGGCCGCGAGCTGGTCAAAGAGCTGGCGAAAAAATCCGACGTTCTCGTCGAAAACTACGGCTTGGGCATTCTGGAGAAGTGGGGACTTGATTGGCCGCAGCTCAAAGAGATCAATCCGGCTTGCATTCTGATCCGCGTCAAAGGCATGGGCTGCACCGGCCCCCACGCCCCCGATCTGACTTACGGCCCCAACGTCGGCAACACCATGGGCACGACCTATTTATGGAACTACCCCGGCGCCACTACCGCGACGGCGGAGCCGCGCACTCAGCATCCGGATTTCATGGGCGGCGTAACCGGCGCCTTCGGTGTCGTGCTGGCGCTCATCCAGCGCAAGAAGACCGGGCGCGGCCAATGGATCGACAGCGCCCAGGTGGAAATCGGCGCATCTCTGCTTGGACCGAGATACTTGGAATATTCGGTCAATCATCGCGAGCCAAAGCCGGAGGGTAATCGCAGCCTGGTCGCCGCGCCTTACGGCCCCTACCAGTGCAAGGGTAATGACCGCTGGTGCGTCATCGCCGTTTATACTCAGGACGAATGGGAGCGTTTTTCGGCTCTATTGCAGAAATCCGGGTTGAAACCAAATGACAAACTCACTACTCATCTCGGACGAGTTCGGCACAAAGAGGAGCTGGACAAGTGGGTCACGAGCTGGACCCTGCAACATGATCCCTATGATGTGATGAACATGGTGCAAGGAGTCGATGTTTGCGCGGCGGTCGTCCAAGACGTCGAGGACCAATTCAAACGCGACGTGCAATACGCCGCCACCGGCTTTCTGGTGAACATGACGGAGCCGGACGCCGGCGACGTGGTGACGGAAAACGTGCCGATGCGCTTGTCCGAGACTCCGGGCAAGGTGCGCGGACTGGCGCCACTCATGGGCGAGCATACCCACGAGATTGCAAGAAACTTACTTCGCTTGTCGGACGCAGAGATCGCCCGGCTGGAAGATGAGAAAGTGTTCTATTAACCAAAGTTCAGAAGTCAGAGATCAGACGTCATCTGCCCCTCCATTCCGTTTTTGCAATACTGACTTCTGACCTCAGATTTCTAAATCAAAGGAGGACCTATGGCCGAACCAGGACCGCTATGTATTTTCGAAAAGCGCGATCCGCATATCGCGATCGTTCGCCTCAACCGCCCGGAGAAAAAGAACGCCATCAGCCGCGATCTTTACTGGGCGCTGGATGAATGTTGGCAGAAGGCAAAAGCCGATGACGACGTCTGGTCGATCATTCTCACCGGCACGGCGGATGCTTTTTGCGTCGGCGGCGACTTAAAGGAAAACCTCGCCTTTGCGAAGGGCGAGATGAAAGGACCGAGGTCCGGGCCGCGCCAGTATTCGAATCTGCGCGCTTTGCAGATGCACAAACCGATCATCGCCGCCATCAACGGCTACGCCGTGGGCGGCGGATTCAGTCTGGCGCTGGCGTGTCATATTCGATATTGCGTGCCGGCGTCGAAGTTCGGCTGCTCAGAAGTGCGCTGGTCGCATATGGCGGCTTGGCCGAGTTACGTCTGCCAACTCCCGACGGGCTGGGCCTACTGGTTCGCGCTCACCGGCCAGATGATCGACGCGGACACCGCCTTTCGTCTCGGCCTCGTACAGAAAATCTGCGAGCCGGACAAGCTCATCGATGACTGCGTCGAGCTCTGCACGACCATCAACCGCAACGGCCGGCTCATCGCCGCGCATACCGTAGAATATATCGAAGACAAATTGCTCTACGAGATTCAGGGGATGGAAAAAGGCTTCGAAGTGCACAGAGAATTTTACGCCCATCTCCGCCAGAGCAAGGACTACGATGAAGGTTCCGCCGCTTTCTCCGAACGGCGCAAACCGGAGTTTTCGCAAGAATACTACGACGGCAAGACCAAGCCGCCGGGAGTGCCGTAGACCGCCAAATCGCTTGCCTATCGAAGCGGACTTGAGCGATTTGGCCGTTCCAAACGTTCAAATCGTTCAAGCCGTTATTGCTTCCGCCCCGCCAATTGATACCGTCTAAATCGTTGAAACGTTTGGAACTTCTTGAAAGATTGGCGCTCGAGGGATTGCGCTCAGTCGATTCCGAACGACTTCATCAGATTCAGCAGGTGTGTCTTGTGTAAGCCCAGGAGTCTCGCCGCGGCCGCGCGATTTCCATTGGTGTGCGCGAGGGCCCTGGTAACGACCTCTCGTTTGGTCGCTTCCAGAGCATGACGATACGACAAACTGGGAGATGGGCATTCAGCGTGGACCGAGACGATTTGGGCCGGTAAATCACGCAGCGTGATATCTGCGCCTTGCCCAAGCACAGGTCAGGTGGTAAAAGAACTTCATTCCCGAGATCGCCACGTTGCGCGAACTCGGCGAGAGGCCCCGCTCCTTGAGATGCAACAGATAAGAACGAATCTGCTCTTGAGTGAGCTGATCCGGTGACTGTCGGTAATACTTTGCCAGCCCCACCATCGCTGCAACGTAGGACTGCTCAGTTCTGGGCGAGAAGTTCCTAAGCCTCATCTCCTCGATCATCTTGGTTCGTAGTGCTCCCATAAAAAACCCTCCTTGGATTAAATTTGGGAGCGAGACTGTCACGCAAAACAGAAAACTGACGAGGGACTTGGAGCTAAGGGAAAAGAGGCGAAAAACAGAAGCGGACAATAAGCAGCAAACCCCGCACCACATCCGCCACCGCGCAGCGGTTTAGTTCAACTTCGACGTGGCTATTGATGTCCGGCGCGCGGCGGAAGACGTCGACCATGTCGATGCCTTCAGGGATATCCGCCAGCTTCCGGTAAACCTTTTTCCCGAGAATTGCCGTCACGTCCGGGTAGTAGACCGGAACCGGAATGATTTCCAATCCGGCTTTTTGCAAATACGTCGGCACGTAGACTGAGGGCTGGTCCGCCTGCGCTTCGGTTTTGATGCCCAGCACCGCGATGCGTTTGGTCTGCAAGACCAACTCGCGAATCGCTTGTGGCTCTACAATAAAATTTTCCCGCCAGTCCATCACCATCATGATCGTCGTGGTTTTGCCGAGATTACCACTTTTACCCGCAAAATTCAGGGAGATCGGTGGAACGGATTTCAGACAGGTATTTGGAAGGTTTAAGCGCCGGTCCCAGGCATGTTCGAGTCCAACGACCGCAGAATCTTCTCCTGCACGCCGTCAAAACCGCCGTTGGACATCACCAGAACGATATCGCCGGAGGCGGCGTTGCTTGCTACGTATTCCGCGATGTCCTCGGCTTTTTCAATGACGCGCGCGCGGCCGTCTCGCGTTGACCCGTTAATATCTTCGATGACCTTCGCAACCGACAACCGATCCTGCTCGGGAATCTTTTCCGGCTGATAAAGACCCGCCACCACGACTCGGTCCGCTATCGCCAGAGCTTGGGCGAATTCACGTTCATAAATATTGCGCCGGCTCGTGTTGCTGCGCGGCTCGAAGATCGCCCATAGGCGCCGGCCGGGATAGGCATCCTTCACTGCATTGATGGTCTCGCGAACCGCCGTCGGATGGTGCGCGAAGTCGTCGATCACCAACACGCCGCGCCTCTCCCCTCTCACTTCTTGTCGCCGTTTGACCCCGGAAAATGTCGCAAACCCATCCAACAGCTTGGATCGTTCAAACCCCATCGCGCGTCCCATGGCGTAAACTGCCAGGGCATTTTTCACGTTATGTCTGCCGATCACGCCCGCTTCGACGCGGCCTTCGGCCCGGCCTTTGTAGCAAGGATCGAAAAAGCTTCGACCTTCGCGCATTTCAACACCGGCAACCGTCCAATCGGATCGTTCGTCGTCGCCGTAGGTAAGCAGCGGACAGCGCGCAAGAGCCGCAACCTCCATCGCCGCGGCATAATCGCTACAAACCAGTAGACGGCCCTCAGCCGGAATAATTTCCATCAAACGCCGAAACGCGCTTTTCAGATGATCGATATCCCGGTAGATGTCCGCATGGTCGAACTCGACGCTGGTGAGAATCACGTTGCGCGGGCGGTAGTGGAGAAATTTTGGGCCCTTGTCGAAGAAAGCGCTATCATATTCGTCGCCTTCGATAACGACATGCTCCCCGCTACCGGGGCTCCAGCCGCTGCCGAAATTGAGCGGCACGCCGCCGACGAAAAAACCGGGCTCGATGCCGGCGCGCGTCAGCACCCATGCCGCCAGTGCGGTGGTCGTTGTCTTGCCGTGAGTTCCGGCAACGACCAAAGAAGAACCCGAGCCGATGAGAAATTCACCCAAAGCCTGTGGAAAAGAGATATAGGAAATCCCCTGGCTCAGAACGGCTTCGGCTTCGGGATTGCCTCGCGATATCGCGTTGCCGATAACCACGAGATCGGGACGCGGCGTGACATGCGCCGCGTGATAGCCGGACAAAACCTCGACGCCGATTTCCGCCAGATAGCCGCTCATGGGCGGGTAAATATTCTGATCCGAACCTGTCACATGATAGCCGCGCGATTTGAGCAGGCCGGCGAGCGACGCCATGCCGACGCCGCAAATCGCGATCAAATGAATATGACTCCCCGGCGCTGGATGGTTCATCACGGAAACATCACCTTCATGATCAGGTCGTGAACATGAGGGCGAAAATCTTTGATTTTTTCGTTCTTGCGGGTGGGGTGGACGCGGTTCGAAAGCAAAATGATATGGCAATTTTTTTCGATATCCCACCAGATGGAGGTTCCCGTGAAGCCGAGATGGCCGACGGACCGAGGCGAAAAATTGGCGCCGCTGGCAGATTTGTCAGGGCTCGGCGTGTCCCAACCGAGCGCACAGGTTGAATTCGGCACCTTTTCATCCTTGGCAAGAAACTCTTCGAGCAGAGCTTTTGGCAAGAAATCGTCTTTCCCGTGCAGACAGCGGTTGAGACAGGCCAACAGAGCATGGATGTCCCGGACGGATGAAAAAAGACCGGCATGGCCCGCCACCCCGCCCATCGCGTAGGCATTGTCGTCATGGACTTCGCCGCAGAGAATCCTTTTCCGCCACGGGCAGTTCTCCGTGGGCGCAATCATATCTTCGACCGGCTGAAGCCGCCGGGTTCTGAGTTGGGTCAGATCGACGAAGGCGGTGGAGCGTAAACCAAGGGGCTTGAAGATTCGGTCCTGGCAGAAACGCTCGAGCGTCGCGCCGCTCAGCACCTCCACGCTCTCGCCTAAGATCATAAATCCGAGGTCGCTGTAGAGACCTTGTGCGCCGGGGGCGCTCAACGGTTTTTCGCGGTGGATTTGTTCATACACGAAGCTCTTGGCCGCCCGGCTCGCCACGAAATTGATCCTGCCGGCCTTTTCCATCTTCACGATCTCTTCGTGAAACGGCTTCCAGGCGGGCAATCCGGAGGAATGGTTGAGCATTTGGCGAAACGTCGCGGTGCTTTTACCGAAGACGCCGAACATGGGAATAAAGCGCGTGATCTGGTCGTCGAGACGAATCTTTTTCTCGCGCACCAGGATCATGATCGCAACGGTCGTCGCCAGCGGCTTGGTCAACGATGCCAGATCGAAGATGGTATTCGGTTTCAAGGGCGTTTTTTCAGGAATGAGCGAGCGGCTTCCGAATGCCTGCTCGAAGACGATTTCTCCGTCCTTACTCACGAGCACCACCGCGCCGGGAAAAACTCCCTGCGCGACGGCCTCCTGAAACGCGCTTTCAACGGGTTGAAAATCCATCGTCCACCGTCATGTTTGAATCACTGCGTGAGTCAGCCACGGCCCTCAGTGGATGGCTGCGCGATTTTTCAATGTCGTCTTTGGATGCGCCCGGGAACCGCGTGAGACAAGTATCGATCACGCCACCGGGGATTCGATCAGAGCCAGCGTTCCGTTATGCCCGTCCAACGCCCATTTAACGCCGAATGGCAACGTGAGGTTTTCCTCGCCGTGCCCCGCGGACAATCCCATCGCTACAGGATAGGGCGCCGCCGCGAAAATCTCACCGACCACTTGCCTGACATCCCGAGGCCCATCCCCTTCGCAGCCGGTAAAGTCACCGAAGAGGACACCCGCAAGCCCGTCCAGTTTTCCCGCCATCTTAAGATGCGTCAGCATCCGCTCAATGCGGTAGGGCTTTTCACCGACGTCTTCCAGGAACAACAGCATTCCCTTCGTATCGATTTCGTAGGGCGTCGCCAGCGTCGTCACCAGCATCGACAAACAACCGCCCATCATTTGGGCTTCCGACCTGCCGGGCCGGATGATTTCGCCGAGCTTCACTTCCCATGTCTTTCTTTTTCCGGTCAGAGTTTCCCAAAGTTGCGCTTCGCTCCGCGTCGTGAGTCCGCTCGCCAGGTCCATCGCTACCATCGGCGCGTGAAAAGTCACCATTCCGCACTTCTGCAAAAGCCAATTGAGCAGCACGGTGATATCGCTGTAGCCGGCGAATATCTTCGGATAGTTCCGAATCTCGTCGCTCAGATAAGGAAGGACTTGAATCGAGCCGAAACCGCCGCGGGCGCAAAAGATCGCGTCGATGTCGCCGCGGCGAAAAAAGGAAACCAGGTCCCGCGCCCTCGCTGCCGCGTCCCCCGCCAGGTACCCTTTGCGTTCCCGCGCGGAAGGCGAGAACTCGACCTCGAACCCCTTTCTTCGAATCGCCGCCGCGCCGGCTTCTAACGCCTCATCATCAACGCAACCGGCGGGCGCCACCACACCGATTTTACTGCCCGGCCTCAGCACTGGCGGTTTATGCACAGCCACCCAACTTATCCCCAGGCGCCGTTACGGGTTCGGTCCGGCACGCTTCCACAGCCTGTGGATAACTCCTTTGCGGATCCCGCGTGTCGTTCGTACCATGCATGTTCAAGTCGTCATATTGTCAAAAAAGCCTTGGATTTACAAGAAACTTTCCCCTGTGTCCCGATCGCCGTGAACATGAGAGGAGATTTTCTCCGAGTTGACATCGGTGGATAACCCGTATAGATACCTCTACTAGCCAACAACCTCTACCCAATTTTCACTGACTTTGCGCAACTTATTCACAAGTTTCTTCACACCGGATGAAGATCAAACCGGAACAACTCGAGAGCCTGGCGGCACTGCTTCTCGCCCATTATCGGTCGAAAGAACTCATCACCGCCAAAGCCGGCGAAGCCGAGATAAAAGCCAAGATCGTGAAAATCGTCGGTCAAAATTTCGCTGAGGAGGAAGCCATCGAAGAGGAGGCGCGCAAGATGCTGGTCTCCCACGCGGGCGCGGCGAAGGAGATGGATCCCCATAAAATGTATCTGCTGGCCAAGCAAAAGCTCGCCGCCAAGAAAGGGTTTATCCTTTGAACCGTCTCTCGGAGAGCCGGATCTCGCACCTGGCCCATTTGATTCTCGACGGGCTCAAGAAAGACAACCTGGTAAGCTTCGCGAACGAGGGCCGCGCGCTCGCCGAGACCAAGCAGGCCGTCCATGAATTCTTCCAGCGCGACGATCACATCGACAATGCGGTTCGTCAAAAAATTCTTTCGCTTTCCCGTCACGTCCCGCCCGGGAGCCGGGAATGGGACATTTTGTACCGGAAGTACTTGGAGGAGGAACTTAGAAAACAGCGGCGGTAGCGCACCGGACTCCGGCGGTTGACCGGGGTTATTTCGCGGATTCGATCATCGCTAACGATTTCCAGCGCCAAAGCCTTGACATGAAGGATACGATGCTTAGATTAGCTCTGCCTTTGGTCATAGTCAGACTCTTGCATTAGAGTCGGACCTTGGGTAAACCCCTTAAAATTGTTTAGTAAAACAGCAAACGGAAAGGAGCCAACCAGTGAAAATTAGGCCTTTACAGGACCGCGTTATCATCAAACGCATTGAAGAAGAGGAAAAGAGCAAAGGTGGAATTATCATTCCCGACACCGCCAAAGAGAAGCCCCAGGAGGGCAAGGTTATTGCTGTGGGCAAAGGGAAAGTGAACGATGACGGCAAGCTCATCCCGCTCGACGTCAAAGTGAACGACCGCATTCTTTTCGGCAAATATTCCGGCGCTGAGATCAACATCGACGGCGAAGAACACCTGATTATGCGCGAGGAGGACATCCTCGGCATCCTTGAAAAGTAACTTTTGAAAACAATGGAGGAGGAAACACGATGGCAGCTAAAATGGTAAAATTTAGTCGCGACGCCCGCGACGCGATTCTTAAAGGTGTAAATATTCTGGCGGACGCCGTAACCGTCACGCTTGGGCCCAAAGGGCGAAACGTAGTCCTGGACAAATCTTACGGCGCTCCCAATGTCACCAAGGACGGCGTCACCGTCGCCAAAGAGGTCGAGCTCGAAGACAAGTTCGAAAACATGGGCGCCCAAATGGTCAAAGAAGTTGCGAGCAAGACTTCCGACGTTGCCGGCGACGGCACCACCACCGCGACGGTGCTGGCGCGCCAGATTTTCGCCGAGGGCGTCAAGCTCGTGGCCGCCGGCCACGACCCGATGACGCTGAAGCGGGGCATCGACAAGGCTGTCGAGGCCATCATCGGCGAGCTCAAGCATCTCTCCAAGCCAACCAAAGACCCCAAAGAGATCGCTCAGGTCGGCACCATCGCCGCCAACAACGATTCTACCATCGGCGACGTGATCGCCGAGGCGATGAACAAGGTCGGCAAGGAAGGCGTCATCACCGTCGAAGAGGCGAAGGGACTGGAAACCACCCTGGACGTCGTCGAGGGCATGCAGTTTGACCGGGGTTATCTCTCTCCCTATTTTGTCACCGATCCGGAGAGAATGGAGAGCGTTCTTGAGGACGTCTACCTGCTGATCCACGAAAAGAAAATCAGCAGTATGAAGGACATTTTGCCGATCCTCGAGCAGATCGCCAAGTCCGGCAAGCCCTTCATCATCATCGCCGAAGACCTCGAAGGCGAAGCGCTGGCGACGCTCGTCGTCAACAAGATTCGCGGCACGCTCCATTGCGTGGCCGTCAAAGCTCCCGGCTTCGGCGACCGGCGCAAAGCGATGCTCGAAGACATCGCGATCTTGACCGGCGGCAAGCTCATCGCCGAGGAGCTGGGCATCAAGCTCGACAACATCGGCCTGCAGGATTTGGGCCGCGCCAAGAGAATAGTGGTTGACAAAGACAACACGACGATCATCGACGGCGCGGGCAAGAAATCCGATCTCGAAGGGCGCATCAAACAGATCCGCGCCCAGATCGATGAGACCACTTCCGATTACGACCGAGAAAAACTACAGGAGCGGCTGGCCAAACTGATCGGCGGCGTCGCGGTTATCAACGTCGGCGCGGCCACCGAGATCGAGATGAAAGAAAAAAAGGCGCGCGTCGAAGACGCCCTTCATGCGACCAGAGCCGCCATCGAGGAAGGAATTGTCCCTGGCGGAGGCGTTGCCTTGCTCCGCTGTTCAGCAGCGCTGGATAAACTGAAAGTATCCGACGACGAGAAGTGGGGCGTTAATATTATCAAACGCGTCGCCGAAGAGCCGCTTCGCCGCATTGCCATCAATGCCGGCGTGGAAGGCTCCATCGCTCTTCAGAAAGTCAAAGAAGGCAAAGGTGCTTTTGGATTTAACGCCGACTCTGAAGAATACGAAGATCTAATGAAGGCAGGCATTATCGATGCAACGAAGGTTGTTCGCACTGCGCTGCAAAACGCGGCGTCGGTTGCCAGCATGCTTCTGACCACCGAAGCGATGGTCGCGGAGAAACCGGAAGATAAATCGGCGATGCCGGCCATGCCTCCAGGTGGCGGCATGGGTGGTATGGGCGGTATGGGTGGCATGGGCGGAATGATGTAGTAGCATCAAATCTTACCGCACAGGCCCGTTGTGTGCGTCCGAGGACGTGCATAACGGGCCTTTTTATTTGCCATTCCTTGACACTGGAGTGTTTTCATACTAGTGTTTTGTCTTACTTTTCCTTTAAATTATAGGGCTTTAGCTTTATTATTTCATGTTCGAATCGCTAACCGAAAAACTTGAACTGACCTTCAAGAGACTGCGGGGTCAGGGAAAGATAACCGAGAAGAACATCGACGACGCGATTCGCGACGTTCGCTTGGCTCTCCTTGAGGCCGATGTTCACATCAAGGTCGTCAAAAACTTTCTCGACTCGGTCAAAGCCAAGGCGATGGGCCAAGAGGTATTGCAGAGCCTCACCCCTGACCAACAATTCCTAAAGATCGTGCGCGACGAGCTGGTTGAACTGCTGGGTGGCGAGCACCAGGATCTCGATCTCAAAACCGCGCCTCCCGTGGTCATCATGCTCGTCGGCTTACAGGGTTCCGGTAAAACCACCACGCTCGCGAAGTTGGCGCGTCACCTCAACAAGGACAAAAAGCGCAGCCCCTATTTGGTTCCGGCGGACGTCTATCGCCCGGCGGCCATCGAGCAGCTTAAAGTTCTCGGCCGTGAGCTCAATTTGCCGGTGCACGACTCCGATCCCGAAGTTTCGCCTGTCGCGCTCTGCCGCCAAGCGCTGGGCGCGGCGCAGAACCGGCTCTGCGATGTGTTGCTGATCGACACGGCGGGCCGATTGCACATCGACGATGAGTTGATGCAGGAACTCGCGGCGATCAAAGACGCCGTCCGTCCGCATCACATCCTGTTCGTCGCCGACGCCATGACCGGCCAGGACGCCGTCAACCAGGCCTCGGGGTTCGATGGCAAGCTTGGGCTGACCGGCATTATTCTGACTAAGTTAGATGGCGACGCGCGCGGCGGCGCGGCCCTTTCGATCCGCGAGATGGTCGGCAAGCCGATTCTTTTTTCCGGCGTGGGCGAAAAATTGGACGCCCTGGAACCCTTCTACCCGGACCGCCTGGCGTCGCGCATCTTGGGCATGGGCGACGTGCTCTCGCTGATCGACAAGGTGCAGCAAAACGTCGAAGAGAAAGAGGCCGCCAAACTGCAAAAGGCCTTTCTCAAGCAGCAATTCACGCTCGAGGAGTTTCAGCTCCAGCTTAAGCAAATCAAACGGATGGGCTCGCTTGGCAGTCTTCTCGAAATGGTTCCCGGCGCCAAGAAGCTGGCCGCTCAGGTCGACACGGAGAAAGCGGAAACCGAACTCAAACGGGTGGACGCGATCATCAATTCGATGACGCTTGGCGAGCGGCGCAACCCGGCGATTCTCAACGGCAGCCGGCGCCGCCGCATCGCCCAGGGGAGCGGCACCACGGTGACCGACGTTAACCGCCTGATGAAGCAATTCATGGAAATGAAAAAAATGATGCAAAGGGTGAGCAAGCTGGGAGTGAAATCGCTTTTCAACCGGATGCCGCACCCTTATTCTTAAAGGAGAGGGGCAGACAAACATGAGTGTAACTATTCGCATGAGCAGGCATGGAACCAAAAAACGTCCGTTTTACCGCATCGTCGTGAGCGATCGGCGCTTCCCACGCGATGGCCGCTATATCGAGCAGGTCGGAACCTACGATCCCAGCGCCGCCACCGGCGGGCTCAAACTCAACCGGGATAAAGTCGAGACCTGGATCAAGAAGGGCGCAAAGCCGAGCCAGACGGTGTCGGAGTTGATCAAGAAACGGATAACGGCCAGCTAAGTTCGCGCGCGAGGGCAACGTTCCTCATGAAGGAATTGGTTCAATACCTGGCGAAATCTTTGGTCAACAATCCCGATGCCGTAGACGTTAAGGAGACCGAAGGAGAAAACGCCTCGGTGTTCGAGCTGAAAGTGGCCAAGGAAGACCTGGGACGGATCATTGGCAAGCAAGGACGCACGGCGAAATCCATCCGCACGCTTCTCAACGCCGCTGCATCGCGGACCAACCGCAAGGTCGTTCTGGAAATTGTCGAGGAGCAATAGGCCGTTCCGGCTAACCCTGTGACCGAGCAGCTCGTTCCCGTGGGGGGAATCGTCGCGACCCATGGTCTCTTGGGCTGGTTAAAAGTTAACCCCTTCAATCCGGAAACCACCGTTCTCACTGCTGGCCGTCAGTTGATTGTCGAGAAAGAGGGCCAGAGAACGCCTCACGAGATCGAGTCGAGCAAACAAAATAAGCGCCAGATTCTCATCAAGCTGCGGGGCGTCGACGGGATTGACGATGCGCAGAAATGGGTCGGAGCCACAGTCTGCGTCGACGCAGACGTTCTCGGACCGTTGGCGCCGGGGCAATATTATCACTATCAGGTCGTAGGTCTCGAAGTTTACGCTCTTTCGGGCGAGCGCATCGGCGTGATCACCCGGGTCTGGTCAACGCCGGGCGGCGAGCTTTATGTTGTCCAGGGGGCGACGAAAGAATTTTTGATTCCCGCCGTTAAGGAGATCATTGAAAAAGTCGACTTCGCCGCGGGACGGGTGATCATCAACCCGCCAGAGGGGCTATTGGATCTGTAGCCCCTATCTCAACACTGACAATAGCTTCCATGATTACGTTTACAGTCATCACAATTTTCCCGGAGATGTTCGCTTCGCTGCTCGGCCACAGCATTTTGAAGAAGGGCCAAGAGAAGGCATTGATCGCCGTTCGGCTGGTCGATCCGCGCAATTATACCACCGACCGCCACCATGTCACCGATGATTATCCCTACGGCGGCGGTCAGGGCATGGTGATGAAGCCGGAGCCGTTGGTGGCGGCCATCGAGGACATCCGTGCCAAGTCGCCCCATGCCCGGGTGATTCTGCTTTCGCCGCAAGGAGCTGTTTTCAATCAGGGCCACACCGCCCGCCTCGCGCAAGAGAAAGAACTGGTGCTCATCTGCGGCCGCTACGAAGGGGTCGATGAAAGAGTCAAGTCCTTCGTCGACGAAGAATTGTCGATCGGGGATTACACGCTGAGCGGCGGCGAGCCGGCCGCCAACGTCGTAATCGACGCGGTGGCGCGGCTGATTCCCGGAGTTCTCGGCAATGAAAGGTCCGCGGCGGACGAATCGTTCGTCAACGGATTGTTGGAATATTCGCAATACACCCGCCCCGAAGATTTCCGCGGGATGAAAGTCCCGGAGGTCTTGCTCTCCGGCGATCATGAGCGCGTCAGGCGGTGGCGGCGCGAAATGAGCCTTAAGCTCACCCGGGAGCGACGCCCGGACCTCTTGGCAAAAGCGCCCCTGAGCCAAGAAGAAAGAACCGGGGCCTTGGCCGTTCAAGCCCCGGTGTACGTCGCCCTGCTGCACCATCCCGTTTACGACAAGAACGGCCAGGTCGTCACCACCGCAGTTACCAACATGGACATCCACGACATCGCCCGCTCGGGCAAGACCTACGGGATCAAAGGTTTTTATGTCGTGACGCCGGTTAAGGCATTACAGAAGCTTGCGCGCAAAATCATCGACCACTGG
>Ga0214473_10003896_pt1 | contig 18018 bp, 14 predicted proteins | sample RVTome_7_FD_203509 | JGI IMG/M metagenome (GOLD analysis project Ga0214473, IMG submission 203509) | Soil microbial communities from uranium-contaminated site in the Upper Colorado River Basin, Wyoming, United States - RVT98D197 | ecosystem: Environmental > Terrestrial > Soil > Contaminated >... | reverse complement strand
GTTAACAATAACTAGATAAGGAGGGTGAAATGAAAACAAAGCGATTTAGATTCATGGGAGTTTCACTGGTATTGACATTAGCTATAATTTTGCCAGCCTGGACTAAACTACAAGCAGCAGCACCTTTGGTTAAAGAATTATCATTTGCTTGCATGCAATCCCCCAAAGGCCTTGTAAGTGAAATGTACATCATGGGTTGGGCACGTGATGTGGAGAAGGCGACTGGTGGCAGGGTAAAGGTAACCATCTATTGGTCCCAGACCTTAGGCAAGGCAGCTGAACAGTACAATACAGTTGTCAAGGGGGTGGCTGATGTCGCTTACGGATACCAGGCTTGGGCTCCGGGTCGCTTTCCCTTGACCTCTGGTCTGGAGCTTCCGTTTCTGTTCCCTTCCGGTGTGGCTGCCTCCCGTGCCGCCTGGGATATATATTCGACAACCAAATATCTTAAGGCAGAATATGAAGATGTAAAAGTACTCGGTTTAAGTGCCATGGATCCTAAGAGTATCTTCCTGGGCAAAAAGCCAGTTCGCAGCTTGAAGGATCTGAAGGGCATGAAGATAAGGTGCCAAGGGCTTGTGGAAACAAAAACAATAGAATCCCTCGGAGCTGTTCCAGTGGCCTTTCCGATTACTGAGCTTTATACCGCTTTGGAAAGGGGGACCGTGGATGGTACGCTTATCGCTGCGGCACCCATCTATTCATTTAGGTTTGATCAAGTGCTTAAGTATGCTACCGAGATAGGCCTTGGCTGCGGAACATTTTTTATGGTAATGAACCGCAAAACCTGGGACAGCCTACCGTCAGACATCCAAAAGAGCATAGACGAGCTCAGTGGATTGCGTATTTCCGAAATAGGCGGCAAAGTCTTTGACATGGAATCGGCAGAGGCCTTCAAGCTCTTAACAGAACGTGGCATTGAGCGTTACAGACTTCCACCTGAGGAGCTTAAGGGGTGGAAAGACGCAGTTGCTCCTATTAAGGATTGGTGGGTAGCCGAAACGCAGGCTAAGGGATTACCCGCGAAGGAAGTTCTTGGCGAGATATTGCGTCTTTCCGAGAAATATTCCAAATAGCGCCAAGCATTGAGGTAAGGGGGTTGTGATGGCTAAAGAAGCTGGTCATTTCTTAGGACGGTCAATATTTTCCTTAAGTCGGGGACTTAACATTGTAGGGGTTAGCATCCTAATCGTAATGATGGTCCTTACGGTGGCCGATGTATCCTTACGCTACTTGATTAATCAGCCTATTCCCGGTGCTTTTGAGCTTACTGAGTTTTTGCTGGTTATTTTAGCCTCCTTTGGGCTCGCCTATACTGCTTTTCAGAACGGCCACGTTACTGTGGATCTGGTGCTAGAACGATTTTCGCCAAAAACTCAGGCGGTTGTCGATACCATTACCTGCCTTATTAGCATCGGTGTTTTCGCAACCGTAGCATGGGCCAGTATCCTATTCGCCAGGTCTGAATGGAAGGCCAAGGCCGTTTCTACTGTACTCCTTCTGCCCCGTTTTCCTTTTATACTGGTGGTAGTTCTTGGCAGTGCTGTGCTTTGTCTCGCGCTTTTGGTGAATTTGCTTAACTCCTTGAACAAGGTGGTAAAAAAATGAGTCCGGCTATCGTAGGCATCATTGGCATAGGTGTCATGGTTTTACTTCTCTTTTCAAGGATGCCCATTGGTTTTGTTATGCTTCTTGTAGGATTTCTCGGCTTTAGCTACTTGCGTTCGGTAGAGAAAGCAATTGGTCTGTTGGGAATGGCTGTCTATGGCAGTCTTTCTGTTTATGATTTAGCTGTTATTCCCCTCTTTCTGCTCATGGGTCAGTTTGCCTTTTATGGGGGACTGAGCCGGGGTTTTTACTTAACAATGTATAAGTGGCTGGGGAGATTACCCGGAGGTCTAGCCATAGCTACTATTGGGGGGTGCGCTGGTTTTGCTGCTGTGTGCGGCTCAAGCGTAGCTACAGCGGTAACCATGGGGAGCGTTGCCTTACCGGAGATGCAAAAGTACAAATACGATCCCAAATTGGCGGTCGGCAGCATTGCTGCAGGCGGCACCCTGGGTATCCTCATCCCACCCAGCATCGCTTTTGCTGTTTACGGCATAATCACGTCAACACCCATAGGCCCTCTTCTCCTTAGCGGCTTTCTCCCCGGTTTGCTCCTCACCGGCTTGTTTATGCTCCTCATCTATATCATGGCCCGAAGGAATCCGACCATGGGCCCCCCTGGCCCTTCGGTAAGCTTAAGGGAGAAGGTAACTTCTCTTAAGGGTGGTTGGGGTATCTTGTCATTGTTTATATTGGTCATCGGGGGCATATACTTGGGAGTTTTTACACCTACTGAAGGCGCGGCATTTGGGGCATTTGCAGCTCTGCTTATTAGCTTGGGGAAAAGGTCTCTTAGTTGGCAAAACTTTATTGATACTCTTCTTTCTACAGGGAAGACTTCGGCAATGATCTTTGCTATCCTCATTGGTGCATCGGTTTTCAGTTACTTCATAGCGGTAACCAGAATCCCTAGTCTACTAGCAGACATAATCGCTGGACTCAGCGTGCATCGCCTAGTTATTCTATCACTTATCCTATTTATGTATGTAATCCTTGGTTGTCTTATGGAAGCCTTTTCAATGATTATTCTAACTATGCCCATTATCTTCCCCATTATCCAAAAGCTAGGCTTTGACCCTATTTGGTTTGGAGTGTTAATGGTGATAATGATGGAGATGGGAATGATTACCCCGCCAGTGGGTTTGAACGTCTTTGTCATACAAGGAGTGGCTAGAGATGTTCCCCTCTATACCATCTTCCGGGGTACAGCACCCTTTGTTGTAGCTATGGTGGTTTGCATAATTATCCTGATAATTTTCCCCTCAATTGCACTCTTCCTACCCGGTATTATGACGAGGTAACGAAACGATATGCCTGGTTGTAGGAAGCTTCTTTAAGATGGGATAAAGGTCATTCTCTAAACCAATCCGAAATTTCGGGACTGAAACTTAGTCGTCAAGTGAGTCCAATTTAAAGGGACATTTTTTAGATCACTGCTCTCCATCTGGTAAGGGGAGATATATAACATAAAAAATCACGTTGGGAGGAAAAAATGAATAAGAAGAGGAAACCTTCCAGTTCAAAGCCTTCACAACCAATATATATAAAAATGATACAAGATAGGGATGTCATGGTTCCCATGCGAGATGGAGTTCATGTATGTGTCGACATTTACCGTCCTGAGGCTTCGGGGAAGTTCCCAGCCATTTTGGCTTATGCTCCTCACAATAAAGATCTGCAAACTCCTGAAGTGGCGAATGCGATTCCCCCTCAGCCAGCATGGTCCCATTTGTGGCAGGGTGGCATGGAAGCGGGAGATACAGAATACCTCGTGTCCAGAGGCTATGTGCATGTTATCGGTAACCCCAGAGGAGTCGGTAAATCGGAGGATGGTGGCTCTCCTGAATGGGATTCCTATGACCTCATCGAGTGGATTGCAAAGCAATCTTGGTGTGATGGTCATATCGGGATGATAGGAATATCCGCTTATGCCGGTGCACAATGGCGAGCCGCCTTGTTGCAGCCACCCCATCTGAAGGCTATATTCCCATACGACGCATTTGCCGCTTTCGAATTTCGCGATCCTTTCCCCGGTGGTGTTCTCCATGTCATGCGGTATCTTTTAGACAATTTATCCGTCATGCATAGCGTGAGGGGTAGACCCGGGCCTCTCCCACTTGAAGTGGAACGCCTTTGGAAAGAAGCGATGAACAACCCGGACTACAAGATATACTCCAACTTGTATAACGTGCTCACGATGAAGGGGCAAATGAATCCAGGAGGCCTGTTCGATACTCTTTTAGATCCTTTTGATAAAGAAGAGATCACCAAGAAGGCCGAAGAGAACTTCAAAAAGATAAAAATTCCGGTTTACACAGGTGCGGGTTGGTACGCCTATACATATAAGATACACTTGCAGGGAGCTCAGCATTGGTACAGTGGAATAAAGGTGCCAAAGAAACTGATGTTTCCAGGACCTGCCCACCTAGAACGTCCGTTCCATTCATTCCATGACGAGATCGTGAGATGGTATGACTACTGGCTCAAAGGCATAGACACTGGCATCATGGATGAGCCTTCGGTAAAGTACTGGGTGATGGGTGAAAATAAGTGGTGTTATGGAGATGATTGGCCTCTGCCTGAAACCAAATGGACAAAGTACTATCTGCATAGCTGGGAGCGCATGAGGACTGAGCCCTTCACCCCATCCGGTCGCGATGCCTATCCGGAGTCTGATGCTTTTGTTCAGATGCCACCCACCCAGACTAATACGATACAGAAGCTAAGGTATATGACTGATCCCTTGCCTGAAGATACACTTGTTGCTGGACCAAGCGCTTTATATCTGCATGCCTCGATAGATCAAGAGGATACGAATTGGATCGTCATACTCAAGGATGTCGGTCCAGATGTCTCAGTGCGTACCGCCAGGGAGGGTGAAACGGAGGTTCCAGCTAACCTTCCAGAGAGGGAATTGACCAGGGGCTGGCTTAAGGCCTCACATAGAGCTCTTGATCCTAACAGATCGAAACCCTGGAAGCCCTGGCACCCGCTGACAAGGGAGGCGTGGAAACCAGTTGTACCGGGAGAAATAAACGAATATGCGATTGAAATATTGTCGACTGCAAATCTATTTGAGAAAGGGCACCGTATTTGTCTGGATATTACGAGTCTGGACTTACCCACAGGGACAGCATGTGCGACTAACGTTGAATATATACCGTACCATGTCTGTAGCAGTAAAACGGTACTCCATAAAATCTACCATAACGAGAAATATCCATCGCACCTGCTGCTACCGGTCATCCCCCAAAAGCAACTTGATAAGAATGCTGTTAGCCAAAAGCCCTGTTAGGGAAAAGGGTGTACAAAGAGCTAATGGCCACAGATGGACGAATCACAGCGCCTTAAGAAAGCAAAGAATTCATGAGTCGAAATCGGCTGAGTCTCCTTGAAATTGATTATTAGTATGTATGGTTGTTATACATGTCGAGAGAACTATCCACTCATGGCAATACTGTGTTTTGTAATAAGTTCTAAAATTATAGTCAAGACATAATGTATACGAAATATACATGGGAATTACCAGAGATTAAATCACCTTGCTACCATATTTTGAATTTTTTTAAGGCTTTATCGAAAACCTCTTAGGCTTAAATAGCTTAACCAACTCCTTCTCGCGTTAGCGTTAAAGCAAACTGTGCAGAAAAATATGGTATGGTTATTGCTCATCCTTAAGCTAAGCTGGAGAGGCAAAAGATTTTCAGCCAAAACGCGCGAGAGCTTTTGTGCCTCCTATTGGACGACCTATACGGAAATTGGAAGGGAGGAAATAACATGCCGTTTAAGGACTTGAGAGATTTTCTTGATAAGTTAAAAGAAATGGGGCAACTGGTTGAATTAAAGAGGGAGATTGAGAACGGTTATGAAGTCTCCGCTTTGGGATGGGAACTTTCTGACCGCGGTGGCGGACCAGCTATTATGTTCAAGATTAAAGGCTACGACACGCCTGTTGTTGCCAATGTTCAAGGTACCCTTGAGCGGAACGCGATAGCTTTGGGACTTTCGCCGGCCGAAACCATGGAGAAGAACTTCGTTATACTTCGCAATCGTATGGCAGAAGCTCTGGCTTCCAGGAATACCTGGATTGAGCCTAAGATTGTGAAGAGCGGTCCATGTCAGGAAGTGGTCTTAACAAGCAATGAGGTTAATCTGAAGAAACTGCCCGTCCTTAAATGGAATCCCTTGGATGGTGGCCCTTACATAACGTTGCCTAACGTTATTACCAGGGACCCGCTGAATCCGAAGTTTGGCCGAAATAACGGTATGTATCGAGTAATGATTCACGACGAGAAGACAACGGGAATCATGTGCTGTGCTACGCAGGACATCGGTATCCACGTTGCCCGGGCACATTCCGCGGGGATGAAAACGATACCCGTAGCGGTCGTAGCAGGATTGGATCCGGTAATTAACATGGTTTCCTGCACCAAAATGGAATCTTTTATGGATGACGAGTTTGCCCTGGCAGGGGCGCTTCGGGGTGAGGCGGTGGAAATGGTCAAATGTAAGACTATCGATCTGGATGTTCCCGCCAGTGCAGAGTTAGTTTTGGAGGGAGAACTTGACATAGATCCTGCTCATGCAAAGCTTGAGGGAAGTTTCGGAGAGTGGATGGGTTATTTTGAGGAACCTATGATGTTGCCCGTCTTCCGGGTCAGTGCCATCACACACCGCAGGAATTGGATCTATCAGATGTGTACCCTTGGCCATGAACGTAGCGATGGGGACCTATGGAAGATCCCTTTTCTCCAGGCCAATAATTATAATTACCTCAAGCGCGCAGTGGTCGGTTTCCGGGATTATTATGCTCCTATAAGTTCGAGAGGGTTTAAAGCTGTAGTGCAAATCGAAAAACGTTACCCGGGCTGGGGTAAACAGGCATTACTCGCTTATTTGGGTTCGGGTCAAGGCATGGCTGCAGCTAACTACGTAGTTGTTGTAGATACAGATATTGACATTTATAACCAAGAAATGGTGGACTGGGCAATTGCCACACGGATGGATCCAGCGAAGGATGTGATCATCATTCCCGAAGTCGGAGTCTATCCACTGAACCCAGCTGCCTCGCGGCGGAGTGAGTCTGACGTAACAGGATACACGGAGTTTGGATTTATCGGCAAAATGGGAATCGATGCCACAAAGAAGATGGCCTTGGAGAACCGTCGTCCCACCGGTACACCTGTGAGGCCGGATCCCAAAGCATTGGAAAATATTAGAAAAAATTGGATTTCTTATGGACTGGATTAAAACCTGTTGTCTCCGATGAAAAGTTGGCTCTTTCACGGGGATGGTATTTTGTAGGACAAGGTGAAAACCCTTTTTAGAGAGATGACTGCTCCAATCCATTCTATCAACAGCATCACGTCCAAAACCGCTAGAATCTTGGGTGGGAATGAGATTGCAGATTCAGCATTCAATGCTGAAACTACGATTTTGTGAAATTTTTCTTATCAACACGTACGAAAAAACAGTACCGCAAAGGTGAAAGAAAGGAGGATAACTATCAATGGAGGCAAAGAATTTTCAAACAAATGTCGTATCAACAGATGCCCTGATCATAGGGGGTGGTATAGCCGGTCTTACCGCTGCAGTCAAGATTAAGGAGCAGCGGGAATCTCTAGACGTCCTGGTAATAGATAAGGGGGGGATAGGTTGGGCAGGACAGACCGCGTCCTCCGGCGGTCGTTTATGGATTCTCCCTAAAGAGGCCGATTTGGACAAATTCACCAAATGGCTGGTTGAGAAAGGTGAATACCTGAATAATCAGGACTGGATATATAACCTTATCGGGGACCTGCATAGCGGTCTTAACGAAGTCGCCGGTTGGGGGGTGCCCTTTTTACTCGATAAAGATGGAAAGGTAGATATTGAAAGGCCGCCCTCCTGGGGCGACATACCGTGGGGTATGGCTGCCTTTATACCTCACAAAGTAAACCTGCAGCTGAAGAAGGTGGCTTCAGCCAAGGGCGTCAAGATGCTGAACAAGATAGAATTCGTGGACTTCCTTAAGAATGATGGCCGCATCGTCGGCGCCGTTGGTTTCAGTATTCTTACCGGTGAGTTCTATGTCTTCAAGGCCAAAGCCACGGTGATCGCTACAGGTCCTGGAATGTACAAGAACCGGAAACTATTCACCATGAACGCCGGTGAGGGTATCGCGGCCGCATATCGGGCTGGTACTCAGCACCCGCACGCTGAATTTGCGGCCACAATAGGCTACGTGGCAAAAGATTTTGAGGTGTGGAAGCGTGGTGCGGTAATGCGAGTCCTGGTAAACAATCAGGGGGAAAACTTCTTTGAGAAGTATTTCCCTGGAAGAGAAGAAAGCTACCGCAACATTATCTGGGCGATGGCCAAAGAAGTGATGGCCGGTCGGGGACCGATATATTTTGATGTTTCTAAAGACCCTGCGCAACTTGATAACGTTGTACTCTCGGAGCAGCATAAATGGACGCTGGCCAATAGAGCCTTCCTCAGCCCGGAGAGGGTGCTTAAGGAGAAAGGCGGCATTGACTTGCGTACGCAAAAGGCTGAGTGGGTTCCTTCGCTTTCCGGACGTTTGGGCAACATCAGGGTAGACCTCGACTGCAAGAGCACATTGGAAGGCCTGTGGGCAATCGGTGACACGATCATCAACGGTATCGCCGTTGAAGGCGCTTTAGCAGCCAACAACTACCCAGGCAACGGTTTTCCTCTGGCTTTAGTCTCAGGTCTCAAAGCCGCCAAGAGCGTGGCGAAGTCTGCTCCGGACGCCCCGGCACCAGAGGTCAGCCAGGATGAACAGGCCAGGTTGAAGGAAAGAATGTTTGCCCCGATGGCATTGACGAAAGGATTTGAGCCCTATGAGGCTATTAGCCGAATCCAGCAGGTAATGGTACCTCTTAAGTATATCTTCTTCAGAGAGGCAGGTAGACTGAAGGAAGCCCTGGATAAGATTGGGCAAGTGAAGGCGGAGGTGTTGCCAAATATCAGGGCGACCGACCCCCATGAGCTGGCTAAGTATCATGAGGCGGAAAGCATGACCCTTTGTGCTGAGATGGTCTTCCGGGCAGCGTCGTTCCGCAACGAAAGCCGTGGAATTCATATCAGGGAAGACTACCCGGAAAGGGATGACAAGAACTGGCTGAAATGGACGGTAATTAGGAGAGACGGTGACAAGATGGCCCTATCCACTGAGCCAATTCCTATGGAAAGGTATAAGTTCAAGCCGGCGGGTTACCGCGGCTGAGAAGTTGACATCGTGGTTACCGGGGCAGTCTAACCAGTAGGGCTACTCGCTGAAGATGCATGAGGGAGAATGTCATTTTAGACATAAATAAATTCAATAGGAGGTAAAGTCTATGCCGATTAAGAGCCTGGACCAGGCGAGTTGTAACGGATGCGGTATATGCGTTGATGTTTGCCCGGAGGATGTTTTGCGCTTCAAGGAAAACCACAGAAAAGCCCACATTGCTTACCCCAACGATTGCGTCGCTTGCCTGTTGTGTGAGTACTTTTGCCCGGTAAGCTGTATTGAGGTATCCATCGAAAAAGCAAGACCAGTACCATCGCCCTATTAGAATTCCAGAACTTGGTGAAGGGGTGGAATTTGGAGTAAAGGGATACCAAAGGAATGAAAGGATCCTAAGCCATGAATGAGAAAGCTCACGGTGAAACGAAGAAAGTGAAGTGGCCGAGTCTCACCGAAAGGGAACGAGATAGGCGTTGGGAACGAGTCAGGCAGATGATGAAGGCCGAAGGCATCGATGTTCTGGTCGTTTTCGGCCTCAAAGGTCGAGAGCAGTATGACCTTTATCTAACGAATGACAGGACAGGCGGTATCGTCATTTTCCCTCAGGACGGAGAGCTGGTTCACCTGACCTGGACAGGCTTTGACGTGGTCTCACACCTGGAGAGTAGCTTAAGGGGTGAGGCATCTTGGGTAAGAGATATGAGGCCGGGTGCCACCGGACGGGGGGTTGTTGAGATCCTGCAAGAAAAAAGATACGATCGGGCTGCCATTGGAGTTGTGGGCCTTGATACCTATGCGCCTGGGGAGCGGGAAGGCTACGTGCCGTATAATACTTGGGCTTATATATTAAAAAATCTTCCTCATGCAGACTTTCGCGAAGTATCTCTGGTTTTTGCAGACCTCGTCTCTGTGAAGAGCGACGAGGAGTTGCAACTCGTACGGAGGGCTGCCGAGATCGGCGAACTTGCCGCCAGGACGATGATAAAAAAAACCAGGCCGGGGGTAAGTGAAAGCGAGATCTATAGTGCAACGATCAGTCAGTTGTTTAAGAACGGGGCCAACGGCACCACTTCTCCGTACATCACCCCTATGATCCTGCATTCCGGGCCTGATAATCCAAGCTGGGGCGCCCCTATGTGGCTCCTTCGGGGACAACGTCCACGGGTGATCAAGAGTGGCGACCTCGTCCAAGCAGAAATCTTCTCTCGCTATGGAAGCCTGGAAGCACAACTTCAGGTGTCCATCGCCGTTGGACCGGTGGATGCTGCGATCAGAGAATGCGCGGCCATCGCTCGGCGTTCATATGAAATCGGCCTCGAGGCTCTGGTTCCAGGAAAGAGGTTTGGCGACATAGTGGAGGCCATGGGGGAACCCTTGAGGCAGGCGGGGGCATGGCACTTGACCCCCCTGATCCATAGTCTGTCCCCCCTGACCTGCATAGGGTCCACCGCGGTACGGATTGAGGGTTTGCCCGGCATCGATGCATATAAGAAGCTGCGCCCTACACCGATCATCGGGGCGGATGTGGTAGTTCGGGAGGGTACGGTCTGGGCGTTAGAACCTAACGCGTGTCTGGGTAAGCGCAGGGTCAATATCGGAGGGACCGTCGTTGTCACCAAAAAGGGCACTGCCAGTCTCAACTTGTTGCCCACCGAGATGCGTGTCGTCGGTTAAAGTGCCGGGGCTGTGCTCCACGAACCCGCCTGCCCCCTGATCCAGGCGGACCGAGGGTAAGATCGACGAAGAGGATGACAGTCGAAAGAAGACAAGAGACGTAACTTTAACGAATCTTTAGGAGGGATACCATGGAAAAAGGAAAAAGATTAGCTTCACTCATCATCTGCTTGGTCTTAACAGGCCTCATGTTTTCCAGTTCGATGGCCTTCGCGAAAGATCCGTTGCCCCCCGCCAAGCCGTACAATATCCAGATATTGACATTCAGGGTCGGCTCCAGCACATACGTTATGGGCGTCGCTCTTGCAGACCTGATCAATAAGAACAGTACTTGGCTCAGGGCTACTGCCATTGAAACGCCGGGCGTGGAAATTAATGCCAAAATATTAGCCCTTGAGCCTGAAAAGAGAAAAAATACACTTGTTTGGACATCCCAGACAACAATATGGATGCTTGAAGACCTTGCCATTCAAGGAGTAACGTTTCCATATCGCACACTCAAACCGGTGTCGCTGTGGGGCCTTTCCGGAAATTCTTTCGTTACCCTCGATCCAAAACTGAGAACCGTAAGGGACTTGAACGGCAAAAAAGTTGCCCTCGCCCCAAAAGGCATCTGGGGCATGAGCACACTCCATGCAATTATGTTTGATAAGCTGGGGATCAAGGCAAATTTCACGTATATGGGCCTGGATGCGGCAGTCTCTGCTCTGCAAGATGGACTGGTTGACGCGGCTGTAGCAGGAGTGATTATGGAAAAGCCGGGTAAGTTCGCACCGACCCCAGCTCTGCAAGGACTTATTGCAACAAAAAGTCCTTACTTCGTTTCGTATGATGAAGGGGAAGCAACGGCGGTTTTTAAGAAGTGGGGGGCCCCTATGGTGACAAGCCTGATCCCGGCAAAACAGATGGGACCCACCCAGGTCGAACCTTGGGTCGTTGCGGGCCTCGGACTTCTCTGGGGGGCGGACGTTGAGATGCCATCTGAGGTTGTCTATGAAATATGCAGGGTGATATACGAAAATGCAGGCAAATTTGCAGATTATCACATCACGGGCGCAGCGATAACAAAGGAGACCATGGCTCTTGTTGAAACAACGGACAGGAGCAAGGTACATCCAGGGGCGCTGAAATTTTATGACGAGAAGCGTCTCAAGATCGGATTTCTGAAATAAATAAAGAGGTTAGAGCCGTAGGTTGTCCAGAGAGGGACAAGTATGCAGAAAAATGAAGATTTGCAGAAGGTGGGGAGCGAAAAGGTGCGGCAGAGAACGGGTAAAATGGATATTGCCGTCATAATTATAGGCGTTGCCATGGCAGGATATCACATGGCCTTTAGTCAGTACCTCATCCACGGTCCTGTGGAACACACGAACGTTCATCTCGGGTTTTCCCTAATACTGGCATTCTTAGGGATATTTCAGACCAGCACGCAGAGATATAAGCGTTACTTATTGCTGTTCGCAGCCTTATTATCCTTGTTCGCAACCGGCTATGTGGCGGTTTTCCATGAGGAGTTAGAGGGTCGCGTCTGGTTTAACACTCCTCTCGACCTTGTCGTGGGCGCAATATTGATATTTCTGGTGGTGGAGGCGACCCGACAAAGCTTTGGTCTCGCTGTCCCCCTTGTCGCTGTGCTTGCAGTCGTTTATCCCTTTTTCGGCCGTTATCTCCCGGAACCCTTTACCGTAGCCTCGCTGCCACTTGCAAAAACGATCTCTAATCTATCCATTGGTCTTACCGGGATCTATGGGCCGGTTTTGTCCGCTTCCGCCGACTATATATTCCTGTTCATCCTATTCGGCGCAATATTGTATGCATCGGAAGTAACGGGCTTTCTATTGGAGATAAGCAAAGTGGTCGGCAGCAAATTGAGGGGCGGTCCCGCGCTGATGGCGGTTGTGAGCAGCTCGCTTGTAGGAATGGTAATCGGAAGTCCGGTGGCCAACGTTGCGATTGTGGGCTCATTCACCATCCCTCTCATGAAAAAGCTGGGTTACACGGCCGACCAAGCAGGGGCCATCGAGGCGGCATCATCGAATGGGGGACAGATTATGCCCCCTGTCATGGGCATTGCAGCCTTTGCCATGGCCGGCCTGACAGGGATACCTTATGTCGAAATCATTAAGATGGCAATCCTTCCGGCCCTGCTGTACTACCTCTGCTGCTGGTCATATGTGCAATTGCGGGCAGAGAAATCAAAGATACCCCTCATGGGTATGAAGGTGGACGTAAGGGAGATATTGCTGTCGTGCCATTTATTCGTCGTTCCCTTTACCGTGATTACAATCCTTTTCATTAAGGGTTACAGTGTAATGTTTACTGCCTTTTGGGGAATTATCGTAGCAATCTGCGTAAGCCTGATTAGAAAGAAAACCCGGCCTTCGTTAGCCACACTCCTTCGTGGCGTTGCCCAGGGGGCCAAGACAGGAGCGCAAATTGGGGTAATGTGTGCTTCCATGGGGCTCGTTGTGACCACTTTTCAGACGAGCGGGTTAGGGATTAAGCTCTCCGCCGGGATAGAGGCGTGGAGTGGAGGGTACCTCTTTCCCGCTTTGTTGATCACATGGCTTATTTGTATTATGCTGGGCTGTGTTGGGGTTACCGCAGCCGCCTACATCGTCGCATCGATATTTGCTGTACCCGTGTTGATGAAAATGGGGATAGGTTTGGCCCAGGCGCACTTCTTTATTATGTTCGTGACCGTATTTGGGTTTCTTACGCCCCCGATTGGGGTAACTGCCCTTGTCGCCTCACGGCTTGCACAGGGCGATTATATAAAGACAAGCTTTCAAAGCTGTATCGTGGCAGCAGCCGGGTTCTTATTACCATTCATATTTATTTACAATCCTGCTCTATTATTGCTGCCCCAGGAGTCACATACCATAACGGCCATAATCGCAAGTGCGGGGTTTATGGTGTTTTTTCAGGCGGCGGTCGTTGGTTATTTCTTAACAGACTTGACGACGATAGAAAGGGCCTTGTTACTTGTGGCTAATTTATCGCTGCTAATATACCTCGTAGTCCATAATTACGCATTTTTTGCGGCAGGGATGGGCCTCTTTGCTTTACTGTTCCTCCGGCAATTGAGAAAGAGAAGATCTGCCAACACATCGTTTCTGCAAAGTGCCGGTTAACGATTGAAATCGTACTGCTTTGGAAAGACTTAAATCGAGAGCGAGGAACAGATCAAGAAGTCATTTGGAAGGAGGTGAAGAAAATGGCGGTGCGAAAGGTGGATCAGGATCTCTGCATCGGCTGCGGCGTCTGCTATTTATGCTGTCCTGAGGATGTCTACGGGTTTGATGTGGAGAAGAGGTTTCCCGTCGTTAAATATCCGAAAGATTGCGTGGGCTGTCTCTTTTGCGGCCTGCTCTGTCCAACGAACGCGATTTCCGTCAACACGGCAAAGGGCCGGAAAGTTCCCCAGGCCATTTAAGAAAAGGGAAAGGAAGGAAGGGAGCGATTTATGGCTGCATCAGACAACCTGGTCAATGTCGATGTTCTCGTGATAGGAGGAGGAATAGGCGGAGTATGTGCTGCCATCAAGGCAGCCGAGCAAGGAGCCCGCGTGTTGATTGTGGAGAAGGCAGACCCGCGGTGGGGGGGGCAGGCTCCCTTCGCGGGAGGGGTTTTTTTCTGCCTGTTCCCGGATGATGATATGGATGGATGGTTGAAGCTCAACATCGAGGATGGGCAGCTCTTAAATGACCGGAAGTGGCTTCGTCAATACGGAGAGCAGACGTATCCCCGCCTGAGCGAATTGATCAAGTGGGGCGTGCCTTTTAAGATGGACGTGAAGGGGGGGCTGCGACGCGTGCCTCTGGCGACGACAAAGCATTTCCATGGCAGTTATACGCTCGTATCTCTGACCCCCCTCATTCAAGTGGCTCTCACCGGAATGGCTGTAAAAAAAGGGGCTAAGTTCCTAAACAAGACCTATATCCATGAACTCATCGTACAAGACGGGAAGGTGGCAGGTGCCGCAGGTTTTCATCTGGCCACAGGCGAATTCCACACCTTCCTCTCCAAATCGGTCATCCTCGCCTGCGGTGGGTGTAACTTTGGAGTGAGAAGGTTATTCACTATGAATTATGGTGAAGCCATTTCCATGGCCTATCAGGTGGGGGCAGAATTCAGAAATGCTGAATTCGGAAACCAGTATACGCCCGTAGAGAAAGAGACTGAGACATGGTGTTGGGGTAATCATCTCCTTGAGAACGCGAACGGAGAAAAAATACTGGCAAAACACTTCCCGGATTCAACGAGAGAGATCGGTTTTGAAACGGTCATGGCCATGTATAAAGAGATTACCGAGGGGAGAGGACCCATCTATTATAGCTTCGTCGGGAATCCTGAAGTTATTGAGCGGATGCAGGAGATCATTGGCCCAGCCCATAACTTGGTCGTCCATGCCCTGAAGAAAGGGATAGATTTGAGTCGGGAAAGGGTTGAGATGAAGCCATGTCTCTCAGCCCATTTAGGGCCGATTAAGACCGATCTCAATTGTGAGACAACGGTTCCCGGACTGTATGCCATTGGCGATGCCAATTTTGGAGGATGCGCTTTTCAAGGAACACTGCCGGCAGGTAGCCACCCGGGATACCCATTGCCTTTTGCCGTGGTAAGTGGTTGTATCGCGGGTGAAAGGGCGGGGAAAAAGGCACTTAAGGCACCCCAGCCGGAAGCCAATGAAAAGGAGGTCAAGAGGCTGAAAGAAGAAATTATGGCGCCGCTTAAAGTCAAAGGGGGCAACAGTCCGTATGACGGCATTCACCAGATCCAGGAGGTGATTTCGCCCCTCAAATATAACTTCTTTAAAAACGAAAGCAGGCTAAAAGAGGCCTTGGGCAAAATTGGGGGAGTGAGGGCTGGCCTCTCGAAGCTGGAGGCAAAGGATATACACGAGGTGATGAGATGTCACCAGGTCAAAAGTATGGCCCTCAGCGCGGAAATGCAATATAAGGCCGCATTGATGAGGACAGAGACCCGGGGCGGCCATATTCGGGAGGACTATTCGCAGAGGGACGACAAAAACTGGCTGAAGTGGATCATCGTCAGAAAAGAGGGCGAGGAGATGAAGCTCTGGACCGAACCCGTTCCTCAAGTCTAATCTTCATCCACCCGTGTGCTGTAACGCACTTCGTCATCCAAGCGTCGAGAACGGCAGAATTAATTCCACAACTTCGGGCGGACACGTCCAAATGGGTGCAGATACGATCATTACCGTTCGGTCATACATCGAGGCAAGGAAGATACGACCGACTGTTACCAAACACCATGAAACACAAAGCATTAATTAACGCTCGTCGATACTGCAACAATGTTCGACAGAATATTTAGAATATACAGGGTCAATCATTTTGCAGGACAATTGCATGCTCTTTTGTTGTTTGACGGCAAGCAAAACCATGCTAACAGATCTCTCACCATTTAAGGTAAAGAGCCCTATCAAATGATAGCATGAGATCTCAAGAGGAGCATAGGAGGCTGAGAGGTTGGGATTTGTAGAATGATGTCTGACAATAAAGAACCTCTTCATTGGAATGCCATGGAAATTATGAGCCATGAGGAACTTCAGAATCTACAGTTCCGAAGGCTAAGTGGTCTATTGAAGTACCTGCAGCAAAACAGCGTGTTTTACAGAAGTAAATTGTCCTCTTGCGGCGTATTCTGTCAGGATATAAAGACGCTTGAGGATTTGACAAAGCTTCCTTTCACCTCAAAACAGGATATCGTCCAGGCAGCGGGAAGCTCCGGGAATGTATGCGGGGAATTGTTTTGTGGTGACCCAAAGGAAATATTGAGATGGCACAGGACCTCGGGAACGACAGGGAAACCAGTTAAAATAGCAGATACGATGGAAGACTGGAACAACTTTGCAGACTTATCTGCAGAAGCCCTTTATGCGATGGGTGTTAGAAGAGAGGACGTTGTTGTCGTTGCTTTTGGCTACGGCCCTTTTATAGCTTTCTGGGCTTATATCGCTGGTCTCGAGAAGATTGGAGCTACATTTATTCCTTCAGGGGGCTTAGATACTCAAGGAAGAATTGAATTGATGAAGGATTTTGGCGCAACAGTATTCATGAGTGTTCCTTCCTATGCTATCCACATAGGAGAAACATCCCGGGCTCTGGGGGTTGAATTATCGGATTCTACTAAGATGAGACTGGTGGTCCATACCGGCGAGCCAGCTACCCCTTTAATGAAAAAGAAGATCGAAGAACTATGGGGTGTAAAACAGAGAGATAGGTTAGGTACCACTGAAACAGGAGGATTTGCCTTTGAATGTCCGCACTCCCCAGGTATTTACCATATCCAAGAGGGTTTTTTTGTGCCAGAGTTGATTGATCCCGCGAACGGCCAGAGGGTCGAACCTGGAGGTGAGGGGGAGCTTGTATTGACACCTCTATACAGGAGGGGAATGCCACTTCTAAGATTCAAGACAGAAAATTTAGTAAAGTCCTCAAAAAAAATGAGGTGTAAATGTGGGAGAAATTATTTATCCCTAGAAGAAACGGAGAATGGTGTGGTTGTTAGAAGATTGGATAAGTTGTTGAAAATTAGGGGTGTGCTTATAGACCCCATTCTTATTGAAAATATTGTAAGACAGTTTGAATGGTTCGGCGGAGAATATCGCATTATTTTTGAGAAGAAAGGCGATATGGATGAGATTAAGGTACTGATCGAATTGAAGAATGAGATCGACGCAACGATTGCACACGATGCAAGGATAGAGCTTACAGAAGAACTGAAAAGAAAAATCATGGTAAGGATTGATGTGGAATGCGTGCCTTTCGGTAAATTAGAGAGATTTGAGGAAAAGGCAAAGAGGATCGTCGATCTGAGGTAAGTTATGGAGCAGGAAGAGAGAAAGGAAATTGCAGGAAAAATAATAGAAGTAAAAAGACTATTAGAAGAAGTTGGCCAAACCCAGTTCGAGGGTGTAAACGCCAATCTAAAGAAAGCCATAATCTCAATCCGGCAGGCCTTGTATGACCTTGGAGAAGAAGAGGAGAACGAAGGTTAGACGGTGTCGTTAAGAAAGATTCAGTTTAAGGCTGCTGCCCTTTGTGTTTTAGTAGGAATTTCTTTTGACCCCACCGATTCTTAATGACATCTTTTATGACTATCTAAGATCTTTCCATCCTGGGTCGCCGTGAGATCACAAATTGGGAAATCTTTTACGTTCCTAGAAGGATTTTTATAAATGTAACCCTTGGGCCGCAACGAACGCAAATAGTTTGCGATCAGGTCTGGGTGGCGAAACCCCAAAAGGAAGGCGGAGATGGATCCGATCAAAGAGTGGTGGGTCGAAGAAATGGCGAAGAAGACCATTGAGAAACTGGAGGCCCACGAATTTAAAGCCTTGTATGTAAAAACGAAAGAGGAGGCTGCGAAGGAAATCTGGAAGTACCTCACTCCTAATACAAGGGTAGGCGCCGGAGGTTCCGTAACCATTCGCGAATTGGGAATCTTGGATCAGTTGAAAGCCAGGGGAAACA
>Ga0214473_10003895_pt1 | contig 18021 bp, 17 predicted proteins | sample RVTome_7_FD_203509 | JGI IMG/M metagenome (GOLD analysis project Ga0214473, IMG submission 203509) | Soil microbial communities from uranium-contaminated site in the Upper Colorado River Basin, Wyoming, United States - RVT98D197 | ecosystem: Environmental > Terrestrial > Soil > Contaminated >... | reverse complement strand
AAACTATTTCATCATCAATTCTTTTAAGTACTCTTGAATTTTCGAGCAATGCATAGGATTCTCTTGGTTCAATTGCACACCAGGCAATCGGATTGTTATTAACATAGGCCAAAATGCCAGGAACGATTCCTGAATTCACAATTTTCTTGATTGATTTTTTGTTACCTGCACCTTTTTGATTTTCATATTGAGATCGTTTAAGTCGCCACCACATGCACCAGCATCCTCCGCATGCACCATTATCTCCAAAGAGTTTTTCAAAGTCATTCCATCTTTCAGAAGTTAGCGGGAAAAATTTTAGTTTCAATTGTGATAATGCCATCGAGGTTTCTCTATAAATAAAATATTTGTTACTTAAGCCGGAAGCTTTCCGAATATCTTCCAAATCCAGCGATGAAACTTGTGAATTGAATCCACAGGTTCAGCAAACATAAATATACATTCTCCGCTTACAACTGACATGCCTTTTTCTTCACAGAATTTTATTGCTTCATCAGAACTCGATCCCTGCTGAAACCAAACGGATTCTATTCCCAAATCAGCAGCTTCTCTTACAACCGCTTCTGATTGTTTTGGGGGAACAACCAACAAAACACCATCAGGTTTTTTCTTTATCGAAGTAAGATTAGCATAACATTTTTCTGAATCAATTACATCTACATTTGGATTCACAGGAAAGACATCATATTCTTTATCTTTCAAACCCTTGTAAGCTGCATAGCCAAATTTCTTTTTATCACGTGATACACCAACTACTGCAATTGATTTATTTTTTAGAAAATTATTGACTGCTTGTTTGGTTGTCATAAATTCGCCTTTGTCTTTTTCAAAATCTACTAATTTTTAAGGAATTCTTTAAGATGATTTTTAAAATACTTATCAGCATCTTAACAGAGGGATTTTTCTAATGTATTCATTTTTTTATTGGGACAATCCATTTTAATACTCATAAAGATTATTTTATATCAATGAGCAAAATTAATTTTACACCATTCCCGCTTTTATCCACTGAGCGTTTGACATTGCGCCAGCTTACTCTTGAAGATGACAATGAAATATTCCGCCTTCGTTCTGATGAAAAGATTAATAAATTTTTAGACCGAATAATCGCCAGGACAATGGATGACGCTCGAGAATTCATCAACAAAATAAATAAGAGCATCAGCAAAAATGAACTAATCTATTGGGCAGTTACTTTTAAGAATCATTTCAAATTAATCGGGACAATCTGTCTTTGGAATATTTCTGATGATTGTACTAGTGCTGAGATTGGTTTTGAGTTGCTCCCTGATCATCAAGGAAAAGGCGTTATGCAGGCAGTTCTGCCAATAGTGATTAAATATGGTTTTGAAATCATGAAACTTAATTTTATTGAAGGTGAAGTAGACCCGAACAATTTAAAATCCATAAAACTTATGGAAAAGAATGGTTTTATCCTTCAAAGGCGATTGAAGAATACTCTAATTTATTCCTTGCAAAATCCTAACAGCATATTCTAGAAACGCTGCAGACTTCAAATCAAAATAAATTTTTATTTACATCGCACATCGCTAATTTTGAATTGGGGATTTTGTTAAACAGTTAATTGAATTAAAATTTATAATCCTAATGTCTTTAGATAAAATATTAAAATACTTAGATCTTACACAAGCCGATTTCCTCGAGCATTCCCGTGTATTTGTTCCATATATTTATATTGATGGTCACAGAAGCAGCGGAATAAGTGATGATGATGCTGAGAGCTACAAAAGCGGAGTAGATTTTTTTCTTCGATTTTCAGGTATAATGAAAGAGCTTGGGTTCAAAGAAATGGTTACGATGGTTCACACTAAAAGAAACAAGGCAGTAGAAGGTAGAATCCATGCAATTCAAAAGGCAATTCAAGAGGGACTTGAACTTTCCAACAAAATTGTTGCCGATTCAAAATTCAAAATTTATGGCGACCTCGATGAATATATAAACAACGGCAGCCGTAATTTTTATGATTACCTGAATTTGGTCGTTGATAAAACTTCCCGTAATAAAAATTTTATTCACCATATTCTTATCAACTATTCTGAAGACTGGGCAATTTCAAATCTTGCAACAGTTCACAATCTGCCTAAAATCAGTTCCGTCATTCGCTTTACAAAAGGATTTGTAAGCGGCGGCTGGATTCCAATGAAGATGCAGGAGACAACTTTTGTCTATAGCCAGATTCCTTCTGTGTCGGAATTCTGGTCTGATGATGCGATACTTGCTTTAATTTTAATCTCATTTAAAAACTGGTTTAAAATAAAAGACTACATCGGAACAAAAATTTATAGCACAATGGAAAAAGACTCAACACATAGAAAAAGAGATTTAGACTTAGCATACAATACTATTAATATCAATATAAACTCACCTCTTAGAAATAGAATAATCACATTTGAAGTTAACGGACCGGTCATATATAAACTTTGACAGCATGTCATCAATGAGTTTTGATGACGCTGTTAAAGCCGCAGATAAAATCATGACTAAAAAGAATCCAAAGTTGAGAAGAATCTCGAAACTTATGGTTTCTCGAAAGACTAGACCTTATGTCTATTTTTGTTATTACTACTTTAGATGGGTGGACGATTATATTGACAGCAAATTTAATTCACTCGATGAAAAAAAAGCATTTTTTAAGAATCAGACTACGCTGGCTCAGTCGATAATAAATGGTGAAAATGTTAAACTAAATTTTACCGAGGAATATTTTCTGCTCTATTTCATGAACTTTGCCCTATCGCAGGATACTCGATTATTAGTTGATTCATTTACTCTGTTGCTGGGAACGATTGGCGATGACATTAAGCGGTTTCAGAATGGCGGCTTATTCTCTGAAAATGAGAAGCAAAGGTATATGAATGATAACATTAAATCATTTTTTATCATTACCAATTTTTTTCTGCAGCCTAAATCCGCATTCAAATATCAAAATAAATTTAATTGTCTAAGAACGCTCGTACATACATTTCTTATCAATGATCTCGCCGAAGATTATAGATTAGGTTATATCAATATCAGTAATGAAGAGATTAGGAAATATCAATTAAATGCTGCTGATCTGCTTAACGATAGTAGCCTGGTAATATGGTACAAAGATAGTTTCGCTAAAATCAACAAATGGTTGAATGAAGATACTCTAATCCTAAGAAAATTTCCGCTTAAGCTAAAATTCTTTTGGTTTTGGCTGTTTCCATATTGTGTCCATAAAATGAATCGAATAATAATTTATAATTATGATCCCAGTAAAGATGTTACTAGATCCGAAGTGAAGGAAATTAAACTCTATTCGTTAACAGTCCTAAGCACTTTTAAATTTTTTTATAAAATTTTTCTGTCATTTGAATTTACAACTCCTTTTTTATAACGGATGAATACAGGTAATTATAAAACAGTGGAACTTCCACTTGCGTTCAGATTAGCCGAAAACCTCGTAAGAAAAAGATCTCCAAAAGCATGGTTAACTTTAAGTTTTCTTATCCCAAGACCACGATTAAAATATTTATTCCTTTGTTATGCTTATTTAAGATGGGTTGATAATTTAATTGATAATAAAATTATAAGTATTGATGAGAAAAAGAAATTTATTAACAAACAAATTGAGCTTGCAGCAACTTTTTCTTATGAAAAAGATGCAATTCCTAAAACAAATCAAGAAGCATTCCTTTTTTATTTTCTCTTATATGCAATTAAGCATAAGAAACCTCAATTAATAAATGAATTGAAGAATATGCTTGAAGCGATGAGAATGGATGTTTGTCGCCTTGAGCAAAAAGGAATTTTCGATGCGGTCAATCTTGCTCGTTATTTCACTTTTCTAAATAAAGCTATGTTTGATATTGTTCATTCTTTTATGTATCCTGAGAAAAATTGCGATGGCAAATATGAAAATCTTGGAGAAATTTTCTGGGGTGCTGGAACTCTGCGCGATTTCAAAAAAGATTTAGAATGCGGATATATAAATATCAGTAAAGAAGACCTGAATAATTACAAAATAGACATTGAGCACTACCATAAAGATGAAAACCTAAAAAAATGGTTGAAGAACAGAATCGTTCATCTATTTGAATTGTTAGAAGGTGAAGTGAAAATATTAATTGAAATGCCATTAAAAATAAGATTATTTTGGGCCATTGCATATCCTTTTTACCTGCACAAAATAATAAGAATAAATATGTATGGTTATACCTTAGACTATGAATCGAAATTTCATTTTCTAAAAGAAATCAAAAGTGTTATAGCAGCTTTGACTCTGGGAATTAAAACAATTATAAAAATTATATTTAAAATTCTTTGAATCATATATCCTCAAAAAAATTCAAATCTGTTCCGTAAGTTTCTTTCAGTTTGTAAAGTGCAATAAGCGCAATCCCAACACAAACAATCCCGACAATCAATGCAGAGTATATCATTCCTAATGAATGTCGCAATGCTTCAAACGCCAATGTGATTGGAACAACTGAACCACGAATAAAATTCGGGACTGTTGTTGTTACTGTTGATCTTAGATTTGTGCCAAATTGTTCTGATGCGGTTGTAACAAACACAGCCCAATAGCCAATTGAAAATCCCAACAGCACGCACAGTGTGTAGAAAAGAGTAAGCGACAATCCGTTAACGAATAAGTAAACCAAAATGAAAACGCTGGTGAACGAAATAAATATTCCAATCACTTTCTTTCTGCTTTTCATAATCTGACTTAAGAATCCGCTTGAAAAATCTCCGAAGATCAATCCAAGATACGTGAACATGATAGATTTGCCTGCAACAATTGGTTCATTCACTCCAATAACTTTTCCAAACTCCGGTGAGAAAGTAACAAGCACTCCAACTACATACCAAATAGGTAATCCAATTAAGATGCAGTAAGCATATCTAAGAAATCTATCTTTTGATGTGAATAGCTTAAGAAATTTTCCTCGCCCTACATTTGCGATTTGCAGAGATTTAAACATCCCCGATTCATACATTTTAATTCTCATTATCAATAGAATTAATCCGAGAACTCCGCCGATGATGTAAGCTGTGTGCCAGCTAAAAAGATCACCGACTATTGCTGCGGCAATTGCTCCGCTGACACCAATTGTGGCAACTATTGCAGTTCCATACCCGCGAGTTTCTTTTGTCATCACTTCGCTTACAAGTGTAATGGCAGCACCAAGTTCACCGGCAAGTCCAACACCCGCGACAAATCTCAAAATTGCATACATATCAACCGAAGTAACAAAAGCATTTGCAAAGTTTGCTGCGGAGTATAAAAATATTGATCCAAACAAAACTGAAAGTCTTCCCCGTTTATCTCCCCAAATTCCCCAGATTATTCCGCCGATTAACATTCCGGCCATTTGCATATTAAGAAGATACACACCGAATTTTATCAGTTCATCTCCTTTAATGCCGAGATCCGTCAAGCTTGGAACTCTAACGATACCGAAAAGAATTAAGTCATAAATATCAACAAAGTAACCGAGTGCTGAGACAAGCACGGTTGTGTTAAATAAATGTCTGAAAAGACTTTCGTTTTTATTTTGCATGTTTTCTCAATGATTTTTTTATTCAAGAGATAGATTAAAATTATTGAGGGTGAAAGTAAAAGATATTGGAGTAAATAACAAAGTGAAGTTTAGAGTTGATCTGCCCACGAAAAGAGATCCAGTCATTAAATTAGGATCATAGTAGAAACACATATGAGCAAAATGAAATACACAGCAGAACAGATCATCAGTAGACTTCGGGAAGCTGAGGTCTCGCAATCAAACAGATAGAGCATAGTAGCAGTATGTTGTCAGCTAGGGATAAAGGAGCAGAGATACTACAAGTGGCTTAAGGAATAGGGGGATGGGAGTAGATCAAGCAAAGAGACTGTAAATTTAAATCCAATTAAGAAAGTAGATATTTTTCTAACTTTTGAAGTGCTAGTTTATGTTTTTCTGAGTTCATTCTATTGAGATTAATTAATTTCCATTGGGGCGCCGGAAAATGTTCTATTCCCGCAATACCTAAAAGATCCCACTGTGGTGTCTTGTTCTTGAAAGAAAGCAGGAAATTAATTTCATTATCGGTTAATGAAGTCTTTATCAATTTTATTAGAGTATTTCTGACATCAATGAGATCACTTAATTTTACCTCATCTGTAGTCATCCCGGAAAATTCATTTTCAAAAATCTGTCTAATATCTAATAATCTAGGATTGAGAACTTCCACTATTGGTCTATCGTGACTAATAAGATAAACTAAAAATGCCTTACGTATGCCTTCAGTTAATCCTTCATTGTCAAAAAGTAATTTAATATCAAATAGATCACGCGGATGCTGCCTATCTAATGCCGCACAAATCTTCCCGCCATATAAATCTTCGAATGATAAAGTATTAACTGATAAGGTTAATTCAAATGTTGCTTCAGCTTGGGGCACAATTTTTTATTTACAACCGGAAACACTGCTCCTCTAATAACCGGATTTACTTCAACTTTTACTATCGCATCATTATCCTTAATAATGATTCCATTAATTGTTCTATCCACTTTATTTAATTGTTGAGTTATTTTTATACCGGGAAATATTCTACCGATCCTCATTTCAATACTTGCAAGACGATCATTAATATCAAGCAAGGATAAAGCTCGTTCCTGGATCTTAAGATAAGTCAAACCAATATCGACGGATAAACGAGGATAATCTCGCCAAAAAAAATTAATTGCTGTTCCACCTTTAAGAGCAAAAACTTCCTCACGTGCTATAAACGGTAGTATGCGAAGTACTAGCCCCGCTTGTTTTAAATAAGAATCATTTGGCATATTCTCTCGGCACTGTCAAATTATACTTCTTGTTAAGTACTCCATCAGTTGCTATAGATCTCTTTCCGCTACCCAGATTTATATTTTCTAAATTCAATTCTTTCATCCAGGAATGATCATAATTTTCCGCCATAAACAGAAAAAGTCTTTTTACCTTTATAGAATTACAATTCTGCAGCAAGTCTTGAATGATTGCAGGTCTGAGAGTTGCCAGCCCTTCCGTTATTTTAGCTGCTTCGTCAAATGATTGTTCCTGCGGTACCAGATACAGCATCTCCATAGCCGCCAACTCTGGTGAAGAGGTTTTTATTTGAAAATTTCCTGTGTTAAACATTATAAAATATTTTTCTTTCTTATAATCAAAAACTTCATTTCTTTTCAAAACAACATTCTTAAATTTGCTCAGCCATACATTAAAATTTTCTTTTCTATCACTGAATAAATATGCTCTGCCCTCAGTTGAACTTAAATAATGACCATATCCTTTTAAGACCAATGCTGTTTTACCACCGGCATGTATGGTTGTATTATTTTTTTTCTGTAAACCATACAAGACACCCTGCCAATTTATGTCATCATGGTAAAGTTTATACATACCACCAACAACTGACTCTATCCATTTCGAATTTGAATATACTTTAAGCAGTTGAGGGGTATAACCAAGTTCCCTCAATTCCTTAACCGTCTTTACTGTTCCTTTTGACCAATTTCCAACAAGTTGGTTTATTTTTGTCATATTATATACATAATTTATTTATAAACAATTACCAAATTAAACTGAACATTTGGTTTATATACGTGGATAAAAATATATAATTTATATATGAAATTCAACAATAAAGAACTGAATATTCCCTTATGACCCAAATTTTATCAGCTCATCTCCTTTAATGCCGAGATCGGTCAAGCTCGGAACTCTAACGATACCAAAGAGAATTAAATCGTAAATATCAACAAAGTAACCGAGTGCTGAGACAAGCACGGTTGTGTTAAATAAATGTTTGAAAAGACTTTCGTTTTTGTTTTGCATGATTTCTTGCTGATTTTTTTATTAAAGAGATAGATTAAAATTATTGAGGGTGAAAGTAAAAGATATCGGAGTAAATAACAAAAGCGAGGTTTAGAGTTGGCAAGAGAATGTTAAATATTTTGTGCACCCTGGAGATTGGAACCCCCCACCAATAAATTAAGATTCTACTGCTCTACTAACTGAGATAATGGTTCGCAAAAGCTGAATAATTTTTTGATTAGTGAAAATCTTTTCAAATAGTTAGTCGAAGTAAAGCGGGTTATAAAATCTGACAATAAATTGTATTAGTTATATACAAAATACTCTTGAAGTTTTTTCTTAGCCACATCGATATGATATTGTTTAAACAGCTTTCGTTTCCTATCCGTCCAGTTCTTAAGTTCAGCTAAAACTTCTTCTGATTCAATTACTTCATTTTTCTGGCTGAATATATAATCAACTGTTCCGAGTAGCTCGAGCCCGAACGGCGTTTCAAAATCTTTGATCAGTGCTATTGTTTTTTCTACTCTCTCTTTTTGATCGGGAGATAGATTTTTTTCGAAATATTCAGACACTTCATTTACTTTATTTTGATTTTGACGCAGTACTGTAGATGGTTTAGCATCATCTAACGACTTGTAAGTAATATAATCTTGTCTCATTGCTTTTAGGACAGGAATTAAGTTATACGCAAAAGGACCATAAAAACCTTTTTCAAAGTGTAATTTTAATGGTTCACCTAATCTTTGCAAAAAGTAGGCAATCTTTTGAACAACTAGTAAATTGATTTCATATCCCATAACCTGATATCTGTTCATAATGTACAAAAGCATAGCCCTTGCTGGTGTAAGTTTCGATTCTGCTTTTGCTAAAATTGGTTTGTTGTCAAATTGTAGAGAGGGTTCCAAAATCGTAATATTAATCTGATCTTCAAATTCTTTAAGAGCATTAACTATGATAGGTTTTACTCGATTCCAATCCAGCTTGCCATTTCCGCTTCCAAGCGGAGGTATTGCTATTGATTTTACTTTATGCTTCCTTATCCAATCTATCAATGATTCAAGTCCTGCCTCGATCCATTCGTATTTTGAAGGGTATCTCCAATGATTTTTTGTTGGAAAATTTATGATATACTTGGGAAAAAACTGATCCGTCTCCGTGACGAATATTTTTCCAATATCAATTTTCTTTTCTTCACAAGCTTTTTTATAAAGCTTGTAATTCTCGGGAAATGCTTCTCGAATCGCTAGCGCTACGCCTTTTCCCATCACTCCTGTTAGATTGACAGAGTTAACAAGTGCTTCGGCTTTTACATTCAGAATATTATTTTTTTCGAAGGTAAACATTTTAGTAATACCAATCTTGCCTGATATTTACAGGTAGGTTCATTTTCTTATCATTTAACACAGATAAAATATAATCATTAGCTTCTTGATTGTAAACAGCAATTTCAATTATTGCGTTTATAGAAACCTCTTTATAAATCAAACATTCTGCTTCTTTTCTTCTCTTTCTGTCAGGATCTTCAGCAGTATTACTCCATTGTCTTGAATGAACTGTTCTCCAATCAATCTGATTAAGATACTTTGGATTATTAAAAAATTGTGTGTAACCAGCAAATGAGTGTCCATCAGTAAAAATATAGCTGGTTTTCAGTTCCTCTAACTTTTCAATACTGCTTATTAAATAAATAATGTCTTTTTGCGGTCTTTGTTCTACATCAAATCCATTCCATATACAATATAACATGGGGGAACGAACACCAAAGTAGAAAGAAATGTAATCTCTCATTGTGCCGTAAGGTGCAATTAATATTGGTTTATCTCCTCTTTGTCTAATCAAATTTGTCTCACCAATTGAAATATAATTGGGATTTGTTGCATAATTGGGGGCGAATAGCTTTCCTTCTTCTGATAAAATCTCAAGATTTTTTCGATGAACTATTCTGTAAATACAAGTTGGTTTTGGTACTGGCATATTAATTTCTAATATAATAATACTCTTTACATATATGTTATATTCAATACCGGAATTATCTTGATAGATTTATTTCTATTTTACCGCTTCGTAACCACTATAAAATTCATTCCTCTTTGTCCGCACCAAGTTTTAGCACGTTCGTGTTTTCTTATTGTATCAGGATTATCTAAAAATTGACCGCCTTTAACTTCATGTAATTCTTTTGTCCCATCAATTTTTTCAACGAGGAAGTCAGGTCTGTAACCTCTTTTGTTGCCAATCGAAGTTATGTATTCAATGTTAATTCCATGGTTCTTAGTCCATTTGGCGACGCTCTTGTCTTTTTCCAACTTCATCATGTACTCTTTTTCCCAGTGAGAATCGTAACGCTCAACTGAATAAGCTGACTTTTTAGGATTTTCAAAATCCCCGTGCTCACTTGTTGCCATTTGACGAATCCTTTTTATACTTTACAATACTTTCAATTAGTCCCGGATACTTTCTGAAGTTTGATGATATATCATGTCTATGCTTAAGTGCGATCTTTAATTCTTCCATCGATGAATTGCCAGCGCTTTTACCATTAAGCAGTTTTATCTGAACATGATCCATAAGAGTATTATAAATATATCCCAGTTCGTGAGAACCAACTCCTTCTTCTGCAAGTAAGTTTTCTGCAATATCGCGTATGGTGTGCTTTAGAATATCGATCAACTCTTCTTTAGATTCGTATTGCTCATAAGGTTCTTTGATTATATTCCTTATGCCTTTGGGACCATCTATTATTTCCGTAAATGAACCTTGAATGATATTTTTCCCTTCAATTTTTTCAATTTCTACTTTTGAAATTTCTACATCAGAACCATACTCAAATGAATTTAACATTTCCATCCAATTGGAATAATCACCAACTACAATTTCAAGATCATCAAGGTCACTAAAATCAGCTTCTTCTTTTTCTGTTGGTTCAGGTAAATCAATTAACAAATCAGGATTTACTACAAATTGTGCTTTACGTTTTGGAGGTAAGTCATCTTCTATTCCGAATAGACTTTCCTGATCAACATCCTTTTTAATTTTTGCACCAACTATATCCCAAAGCCATTGATGATCAAGTTTCTCGTGATCAACTATTGCACAAAATTCCTGTGCATCTTCACCACGCATATTTAATCTTAAACCTCTTCCTACAACCTGCTGTCCATAAACACGTGAAGAGAATTTTCTTAAGAGCAGAATAACAGAAACTGCAGGAACATCCCAACCTTCTCGAAGCATCAAAACACTTACTACAGCTTCAATTTCTTTACCTCTTTCTATTAGTTGTTTTGCTTTAGATGAGTCAAATTTCTTTTCGAGAGAAAGTTGAGCTTCTTCAAGTGCTTTCCCTCTTTTTCCTATAATTCCGGCAAGGATTCTATCCTCATCAGGTGATTCTTCTGTAACCAATAAAGTTTGAATACCAAAACCTTGTTTATCTTTGGAGGTTGAAAGCATTTCATAAGCAGCTTTAGCATCTTTAATACAGATTGCAACAACAAATAAAATTGGTTTATAAGAATCATTGGCCAAAGAAGATGCTCTTCTTTTTTGTTCGTCAAGTCTGGCTAATGCAATGGCTATTTGTTTATACATAGGTTCAGGATCAGTAACCCATTGAGTAGCAGAAAGTCCTTTTTCAATCTTATCAAATTCAGCATCCATTTCATCAACAGTTTTTCTTTCGCCAGTTTCTGGGTTAGTGTAAGTCAACTGCACCGAAGAAATTTTGGGCTGATATACAACAACCGATTTAATAATTGGTGGAACTTCCGCTTGCGCATCTGCAATGTTATATTCTAATATCATTTGGCTATCGGGTGTTTTACCATCTGCTCTATCTGGTGTTGCAGTAGTATCCAATCTGAATTTACTTTTAGTTGATAGGGCAAATAGCAAATTATCGTATTCTGTGGCAGGTGTATTATGGGCTTCATCATTAAAAACTGCAATCTCTTCAACATATCTCATTATATAAGCAAGGTTGCGTTGTCCGCTGATGTTTGCTTGATAAAGCTGGTGAATGTTTCCAAGAATAATTCCATTTTCTAAAATGCCTTGCGGTGATGAGCCGGCTTCTAAAAGATGCATTCCCAGTTCATTTGAATAATGCTCGGTACCTTTGGGAAAGAAAGAAAAATTTCGAAAAACTTTAGCTTCGGTGAAATCATCTTCAAGTCTGTCTCGCACAATTGTGTTTGGACATAGTAAAAGAAATTTGTTTATTCCGTGGCAATATTTTAACCAAGCGATAACAGCACCAATAATCGCAGTCTTTCCACCGCCTGTTACAATATTTAATAATAATTTCTTCTGTTGTAATAATTCGAATGCATAAATTACTCTTTGAACAGCTTCGAGTTGATGACGCCATAGTTTTCTTGGGAGTTCAGGATTAGAAAGATGCTCTAAGAAATCCCGTGTAAGTGGATTTACATCAGGATAACTACCATTAACCCAATCTTTAAAATCTTGTTCGTGTTTTAAAAAAGCATTAAACATTTATTCCCCTACTCCACATCAATATCTAATACAACTGTTCTTTCGCCACCTTGATTATCCTGCACTGAACAAGCAATCTTTTTCATTCCGTCTCTCGGAAATGTATATTCTACAACTAACAAAGGTCGGCCTGTTTTTTTGTCTCTTAAAAATGAATAGCCCTGCGTTGAACTAAACCTGTTATTCTTATACTCAAAATCCCACTGCACATTAGCAATAACACCATCCTTATTAAGGCTGATGGATTCTGATACATCAAATCTATAAGTGTTTTTAGCTATTCGATCATAAGATATTCTAACCTCAGGTGGTTGAATGAAGGTTAAGAGTTCATCATAATCTTTATGCTTTGTTGTAACATGATCTCTGAATTCGTCGTCTTCTAACCTTATCAAGCTAAGTCTCACAAAATCAATTCTTTTGTTTTCTCTAGCAGCTAAAATTTCAGCAGCTTTGCGCGCATCGGGGGCAAAGTTCCACCCAAGCATGGCACCAAAGTTTGAACCTCTTTCACTGAAAACTGCTTTTGCAAATTGTGCAACATCATCTTTTGTTATTTTAGATTTTCTGGATGGCTCCCCAACATATAAAGGAACTCCATGTCTTATTCCGTGAATATGTTTACTTACACTCTCAGGTTTACCGCCAAAACATTTAATAACAAATTCTCTAAAATCCTTTTCATCTAATTTCTCAAGACTTGGTGCTTCATAAATACCCCAGTGCTCAACAGTAAAATCTGGAACTGGAAACATTTTGCCAATTTTTTCTTCCACTAATCTTGAAATCCTATCTGCTGTAATTGAAACTGCAATTCTACTTTGGTCACATGCGACCCATCTTCTATTTAATCTTTGTGCAACTGCAGCAGTAGTGCCACCACCAATAAAAGGATCAAAAACAACATTTCCCTTATTCGAGCTAACGTTTATTATTCTTTCAAGTAGATCTTCGGGTTTTTGTGTGGGATAACCAATTCTTTCCTTTGCCTCCCAGTTAATAAATTGAATATCGGTCCAATAATCAAATGGTAATCTTCCCTCATCAAAATACCACCTATAAGTTTTTTTTGTTTTCGCATCGGTTTTTTCCTCATATTCTCTACCATTCTCATCAGTACCAATTTTCATATGTTTATTAAGCTTTCTAGGCATCGGAGAACGAGTCACATCAAGAAAATAACGCTCTGTCTTTGAATATAATAAAATTGTATCGTGTTTTCTGGAAAAAGTGCGCTTACTCTTTCCAGCAGTCTCGTAACACCAAATTACTTCATTCAAAAAGTTATCAACTCCAAATATTTTATCCATTTCAACTTTCACATAATGGCTTGCATGCCAATCTAAATGCACATAAATAGAACCAGTATCTTTGAGTAATCTTTTCATTTCATATAAACGTGCATTAAGCCAAATTAAGTAACCTGGCATGCCGCCTTCCCAAATATCTGAGAAAGAACGGACTTCATTTCTATCGCCAAAAATTACATTATAATTTCTGCCGGAAAAGAAAGGCGGATCGAGATAAAACAGATCGACAGATTTACTTGGTAGCTGGCGCATTATGTGGAGATTATCACCAAAGAATAAACGATTAGCACCTGTTGGAAAAAGTTCGGTCTTTTCGAACTTATCTCCATAGCCGAATTCAACTCTATGCACTTCTTGAAAGGGGAGATAGATCCTTGGATAAGCGTGTTCAAACTTTGTTACTTTAGTTTCATGCCTTCTTGTTTCTACTTCCCAGCCTAAAGGCGCTTCATCAAGCGGAACACTGCCAAATCGTGCAGGCAGCTTATAAAAATCATCTTGTTTTGGTATTTCAATCTGTTGTTCAGAATCAATAATTGAAATCTGTGGATGGTCGTATTTCTTAGCCAAAGTATTACTCCAAAGTTATTGCAATAAGTATGCGCATAAAGCTATGGGTAAAAATAGTGATTAGAATTATCGAAGTCTAACAGAACGATAGTAAGTGGCAAAAAAGATTGCGGTATTTGTGCACCCTGCGGGACTCGAACCCGCGACCTGATGATTAAGAGTCATATGCTCTACCAACTGAGCTAAGGGTGCGTGCAAAATTAAATATTTCCGCATGGCTTTCAAAACTTTTTTCCCTTTTACATTGTTAAATCACACAGATTATCAATCGAATGACTTATATTTGAGCATTATATTTCAATTACTCAATAAACATCAAATAATTAAACTGAAAGGAATACTACTATGCCAGTAAGAAAAGCGAATGCAGAATGGAAAGGGAATTTAGCACAGGGAAAAGGAACAATTTCTTCTGAAAGCGGTGTGCTTAAAAATATCGCCTATAATTTTGTGTCAAGATTTGAGCAAGGAACTGAAACTAATCCTGAAGAGCTAATTGGAGCGGCTCATTCAGCATGTTATTCAATGGCCTTCGCAGGAAATCTTTCAAAAGCCGGTTTCACTGTAAATTCTATTAAAACAGATGCCAAAGTTCACATTGAAAAATTAGAAGCCGGATTTACAATAACCCAAATTGAGCTTGAAACCTCAGGAGATGTCCCCGGAATTGATGAGAAAACATTTATCGAATATGCAGAGAAGACCAAAACAACATGTCCGGTTTCCAGGGCAATTACCGGACCAAAATTAATTCTACATGCAAAATTGAAGAAGTAGCAGTTTATCCATTTTTACTTAAGCGGATGCAAAACTTTCATCCGCTTTTTTTAATATAAGATAAATTACTCGGCAACAAGATTTTTATATTCCTTATGCCGTTGAATATATGCAGCTACATACGAGCACGAAGGAATAATTTTCAATTCGTTTTCCTCAGCATAAGTTAAAGCTGCTTTCACTACCTCACCTGCAATCCCCTTTCCCCTAAGAGCATCCGGAACATACGTGTGAATAAGATTCAGAACGTTTTCCATCTTAACATATTCAAGATGCGATTCTAAGCCATCAACAACTACATAAAATTTTTGTTTCTGAATATCGTGCAGTATTTCCATTTATCTCACATTTATAGATTATGAATTAAATGCCTCAAAATTAATTGCCGGGAATTGATCACGATATCGGTCACAACCTACGCAAAGTTTAGTTTTTAATTGGCAGAAAAGAATAATTTTCATCATAGTATAGCATCTGCTCCACAAAGTCTTCGGGATATTCAATTTTCACATCTATAATTTTGTCGCCATTATAAATGGGTTTTAAAACAGGATTAATAAATCCTTTGTATGGAGCAATGTTAAGTCTTGCATATCTTTCTTTCACTTCTTTATGAAGCTCTTTATCAACTTTAACTCCATAAGTTTCAACCAAATTTTTAGCCGCTTCAAAATCACCTTCGGATGTAATTCTCTGAATATCTCTTAAAAGCATGCCAAAAAGTTGTCGGAGTTTTTGATAATCATTTATAACAAAATATGTTTTCCCATCTTTCAACTTCTGCTCAATCACATTTCCATTTTTTCCTTTTTCGTACACCCATTTAGAAACTAACTGTCGGTTTCTCATGTGAGCTTGCTCTATATTTTCTCCAAACTCAATCCGGTTAAGTTGAAGCATTAAACCATTGCGGATATATCTATCATATTCGGCTTTACCTACTTCAATATTCGGCATTACGCCTATATCAACAAGCTTTTGATCAATAGCATAATACAATGCTACGAGATCAGCGCGGGCTTCTTCAATTGCTGAAGCATAATTTTTCAGAGTTTGCTTTGGTGTTCCAACTCCTGGTTTAATTTGACCTGAAGCGTGCCCGATAACCTCATGGAGATCAGTGTGAAGATCATCTGCAAGTGCACCGAATTCTTTAGCTCTCTTAATTTCCTCTTCAGTAAAATAAAATTCATTAAATAATTCCTCGGATCCTGCTTTATTGTATGAATGTACAATGTTACCAAGATTGACTGATTTTGAACCACGAATTTTTCTTATCCAATTTGAGTTGGGAAGATTTATTCCAATCGGTGTTGATGGTGATGCGTCTCCCGATTCAACAACAACAGTTATAACTTTAGCAGAAACACCCACAACATTTTTTTTTTGTATTCATCGGGAAGGGTTGAGTTATCTTCAAACCATTGAGCTTGCCTGCTTATGGCGTTAATTCTATTTGTGGCTTTTAAATCTTTAATTGAAACAATTGCCTCATAAGAACCTTTGTAACCCAACGGGTCATTATAGACTTCAACAAACCCATTTAAAACATCCACACGTGAAGTTGTATCCTGCACCCAAAGGATATTGTAATCATCCCACGTTTTAAGATCACCGGTTTTATAATATTCAATTAATTTTTTCAGAGTAGTTTTTTGCAAATCGTTTTCTGCAGCTACAACAGCTTTTTCCAGCCAATAAACAATTTTTTCTATTGCAGGTGAATACATACCTCCAATTTTCCAAACCTTTTCAGTCAGTTTACCATTTTCTTTAACTACTTTGGAATTTAATCCATGCCAGATTGGAGTTGTATCATTTTTTGATACCATATTGTTGTAAAAATTCTCAACTTCTTTCTGCGTTGTGCCTTCATAAAAATTTACAGCAGAGGATTTAATAAGATCCGCCCCGGGAGTGAGATTAACTTTTTGTGCATCAATATTAGGATTAAAAATTATTGGGACTAACTTAGAGAGCAAGTTATCTATTGTTTCGCTGTTTGCAATTGGAAGTAATTTATCATCTGAGTTCCTAAGCAATTCAGTAAAGTACTCTGGTGAAAATTCCGGTGTGAATTTTTTGTTCGCGTAATGATGATGAATCCCATTTGAAAACCAAATTCGTTTTGCATAAACCATGAAGTTCTTAAACTCTTCAGTTTGTCTATCGCCTTTATAAGATCTCACAACTGCATTAAGCGTTTTTCTTACAAATAAGTTGTTCTTGTAATTCTGATCGTAGTAAATATCTCTACCTGATAATGCTGCTTCATATAAATAATAAACAAGCTCTTTTTGCTTTAAGGATAATTCTTCAAATCCCGGAATCTGGTAACGAAGAATTGCTAAATCTGCAAATTGTTCGGTCTGATATTTAAAGCTATCGAGATCAATCGAACCTGGGATGTTATCCATGTTATCCTCGTTTTTTCCGCATCCGAATACTATTAAAAATAGCAGCGAAATTGATATTATGTTTTTCATAATGTTTTACTTTTAATTTTTGGTTTGTTAATTAGTTGTCTAAAAATTATTAGTTCTTTTTCATCTTCTTATATGCAAGTTTAATTGAATCTTGTCTTGCAATCAATTCAATTCTTTTCTTCTTTCTTTCCAATATTATATCAAGGTAATCATCTAGCTCATCTTCAATTTCACCGAGCGATACTTTTGTTTTTTCAGGATCATTTACTAAATCTTTCCATGGTTTAGGAGAATCAAAATCATATTCATCAAAAATTATTACGGGTGTGCCGTAAGCCAAAATTGATTCCTCATCCGCAGTAACAATCCATTGATCCGCCCAATTGTAAATCCGTTCTGCATCCTTTTCGTAAAGCCGAACACAAGAATGACTCGCAGGATAACCTGGCATTTCGTACTGATGCATTGAAACTCCTTCAAAGTTATCAAGGTTAAAACTCCACTTTAAAATCCATTCATCATCAAATGTGCTTACAGTTTCTTCTGCTTTCCAATTAGTATGAAACAATCCGTTGGGTGTCGGTGTTTCTTCCTTACCCGTACTTGTTGGTCCCCAC
>Ga0214473_10003894_pt1 | contig 18022 bp, 18 predicted proteins | sample RVTome_7_FD_203509 | JGI IMG/M metagenome (GOLD analysis project Ga0214473, IMG submission 203509) | Soil microbial communities from uranium-contaminated site in the Upper Colorado River Basin, Wyoming, United States - RVT98D197 | ecosystem: Environmental > Terrestrial > Soil > Contaminated >... | reverse complement strand
GCCAAGGCCGCCCTCGAGGCCCTGGTGCGCCAGCTCGCCCTGGAGCTCGCGCCCCTCGAGGTGACCGCCAACGCCATCTGCGCCGGGGTCACCGAGACCCCCGCCCTGGCCCGCATCGCCGGCAGCGAGCGGATGCTGGAGACGGCCCGGGCCCGCAATCCGCGCGGGCGGCTGACCACGCCCGAGGACGTGGCCGGCGCGCTGGTGGCCCTGGCCGATGCGCGCTGCGGCTGGATCTCGGGCAACGTGATCAACGTCGACGGAGGCGAGGAGATCGTGGCGTGAGCGAGCGCCACGCGGCCCGCCTGGCCACCGTCGCCTTCGCGCGCAGCGGCGGCGACGTCCTGCTGCTGCGCCACCCGGCGCACAGCGACCGCTTCGCCGGGCTGTGGAACGGCGTCGGGGGACACGTGGACGCGGGCGAAGACCTCCGGGCGGCCGCCCGGCGCGAGCTGCGCGAGGAGGCGGGCCTCGACGTGCCGGGCCTGCGCCTGCGGGGCGTGATCCACGAGAGCGGGCTCCTCGGCAGGAGCTACGTGATCTTCCTCTTCGTGGGCGAGAGCGGCGTGCGCGAGCTGCGACCGGCGGACGGCCTCGAGCTCGCCTGGCACCCGCTGCGCCGCGTCGCCGAGCTGCCCCTGGTGGCCGACCTGGTGGAGCTGCTGCCGCGCCTCCTGGGGGCGGGGGACCCCGTCCTCGCGACCGCGATCTACGACGGGGGCGACGGCCTGGTGAGCCTCTCCATCTCCGAGGAGTCCCGTGTCTGAGCCGCCCGTGGTGATCGATCTCAACCCGCGCGAGCGGCGCCTCTACGACCGCCTGCGGGCGCGCGTGGTGGCGCCGGACGCGCGCCTCCGCTCGGGGATGGGCGACCTGGTCCTGCTCCTGCCGGACCTCACGGTCCTGCTCCTGCGCCTGCTCCGGGACGAGCGGGTGCCCTTGGGCTCGAAGCTCGTGGCGCTCCTCGCCCTGGGCTACGTGCTCTCGCCCATCGACCTGCTGCCGGAGCTCATCCTGGGCCCCCTGGGCCTGGTGGACGACATCCTGGTGGTGAGCGCCGCGCTCTCGCGCCTGCTCCACGACGTGCACCCGGACGTGGTGCGCTCCCACTGGTCCGGGAAGGGCGACGTCCTCGAGGCGGTGCATCGGGTGGGGAGCTGGTCCCAGGGCATCTTCCGCGTGCGCCTGACCGCCCGCCTGCGCCGCTTCCTGGGCGGCCTGCGTTAGGGGACGTTCCCCTGTGCAGTCTAGAAGCTGTCCTTGAGGCTGCGGCGCCGGCCCAGCTCGGCGGCGCTCCCGGCGCGCATGAAGGGGTTGGTGGCGTGCTCCTCGCCGATGGTGGAGGGGATGGTCATCTCGGCCGGGGTGGCGTCGTGCCAGTCGGCGGCCGCGTTCGCGCGGACCTTGCGCACCCGCGCGAGCTTCTCGGCCGCGGCCCGGTTGTCCGGCTCCACGTGGGAGGCGAACACGAGGTTGCTCTCGGTGTACTCGTGGCCGCAGTAGACGCGGGTCGCGTCGGGCAGGGCGCCGAGCTTGCGCATGGCGTCGAACATCATCGGCGGGTCGCCCTCGAAGAGGCGCCCGCAGCCGCCGGCGAAGAGGGTGTCGCCGCAGAAGACCGCGCCGGCCCCGTCGAAGACGTAGGCGATGTGGCCCCGGGTGTGGGCGGGGATGAAGAGGACCCGCGCCTCCTCGCGCCCCACCGCGAGGGTGTCGCCCTCCTCGAGCCCGTTGCTGAAGCCGGGAATCCGGCCGGCGTCGGAGACGTGCCCGAAGACCGGGGCGCCCCAGCGCCTGGCGAGATCCGGGTTGGCTCCCGAGTGGTCCCAGTGGTGGTGCGTGGAGAGGATCCGGGTGACCCGTGCTCCCGTCTCCGCCACGCGCCGAACCACCGGGTCCGCCTCCGGCGCGTCCACCACGGCGGCCTCGCCGCTGGCCTCGCAGATCAGGAGATAGGTGTAGTTGTCGCCCAGGGTCGGGATGCGCTCGACGCGGAGGCCCATGGCCCCAGGCTAGCAAGCGCGGCCGAAGGCCGCGCGCGCAGTGAGCCGCAGGCGAACGGAGTGCGGGCCCCCGCAAGGAGCGCGGCCGAAGGCCGCGCGCGCAGCCGCGGCGAGGCGAAGCCTCGCCGCCAAACAGTTGGAGTGCCGGGCATAGCCCGGCGCAGGGCGAGCGGAGGCCGAGCCGCCGGGCGCAGCCCGGCGCAGGCCAAGGAGAAGCTAGGCGCGCGCTTCCACCTCCAGGTCGCCGCACACGTAGCGGCGCAGCTTCTCGGCCACCAGGCGGCAGACCTCATCGCCGGGCCGGCCCCCCAGCCGCACGCGCACCCGCAGGCCGTCGATCTCGACTCCGTCCAGGCTGACGCCGAGCTCCGTCAGGCGCGGCACGATCAGGCTCTCCAGGGACCCCTCGATCCGGGCCCGGGTCTCCACCTCGCAGACCAGGCGGTTCTCGTGGCGCACCCACGGGTCCACCGGCGCGCCCCGCAGGTCGGCGAGGATCTCCTCGATCTCCTCGTGGCAGGTGGTGCAGCCGCCGCCGGCGCCGGTGGCCTTGGTCACCTCGGCCACGCTCGCGAGCCCCTGTGCGCGCGCGGCGTCCAAGATGCGGAAGCTCGCCACTCCCAGGCAGCGGCACACCAGGCGGCGCCGGCCCTCGCTCGTCTCGCCCATGCCACCTCTATCGGCAGCGGGGCGGGCGGGCTGAGCGCCGCTCCAGGTCCCGATCTCAGAGGAGCTGCATCTGCGGACCGGGGGCGTCCGCAGGGACCCCGGGTGCGGGCGCCTCGCGCCGCGCGCCGCCGGCCGGGCAGCGCTCGCGGTACTCGCACCAGGCGCACAGCGGGCCGGGCCGCGGCTCGAAGCGCTCCTCGCCCTCGATGCGCTCGATCAGGCCGCTGGTCGCGCGCCGCAGCTCGGCGAGCTGCTCCTCGCTGCGGGTGGAGACCCGGGTGGCCCCGAAGAGCAGGTAGTGCCAGACCAGGCGGATGGGCGTCTGCGGGTGGACCTCGGCCACCGCGAGCTGGTAGAGGGCGAGCTGGCGGTCGGCGTCGAGCTGCCGCTGGGAGGGGACGCGCCGCGAGGTCTTGTAGTCGTGGATCTCGATGGCGCCGTCGCGCGCCCGCACCAGGCGGTCGATGATCCCGCGCACCCGGTAGCCGCGCGCGGCGTCCAGCTCGCAGCTCACCCGCTGCTCCAGGCCCAGGGTCTCGTCGGCGTCGAAGGGGTAGTTGCGCAGGTAGAACTGGCGCAGGCAGCGCTCTCCCAGGTCCACGTAGAAGGCCTCGTCCGTCTCCTCGCGCACGATCCGGACGCGCTCGCGGTCGTAGGCCTCCTGCCAGATCCGGCGGAAGCGGTCCAGCACCCGCTCGAGCGAGGGCACCAGGCCGCGGCCCACGAAGAGGTGCAGGCGCTCGAGCACCTCGTGCACCCGCTTACCCACGAAGGCCTCGACCGACTCGCTCTCGGCGGGGACCTTGAGCACGTAGCGGTAGTGGAACTGCTTGGGGCAGTTCTCGAAGCACGCCAGGCGGGAGGGGCTGTAGATCGGCGGCAATGCGGCTCCTCGTATGAGTGCGCATCACCCGCGGGGTGGGGCCGGGCGACTTCTGGAGGAGGCGCGCGGGGGAGCGCGCCGGGCGCCAGTATACCGGAACGCCTCGGATCCGCGCTAAACTGCGCTCTCTCCCCTGCGCGCCCCGGGAGGATCCTCCATGCCCAGCCATCCCAAGGCCGTGGACGCCGTGCTCGAGCCCACCATCGCGGCCCTGGCCGCCAGCGGGGACGACGCCCTGTCCAAGGCCGCGGCCGAGGGCTTCCCCGACCGGGACGAGGCCGTGGCCTGGACCGAGCGCACGGTGCAGCTCGTGCTGCGCGAGCGCCAGCCCGCGGCCCTGCGGGCCGAGCTGACCGGCCTGTCCGGGCGCCTGCTGGGCATTTTGCGCGCCTCGCCCCAGGCCATGGAGGTGGAGCCCGAGGAGGCGGTGGCCCGCTTCGTGGAGTGCCTGCCCGAGGTGAGGGCGCGCCTGGCCGAGGACGTGGAGGCCGCCTTCGAGGGGGACCCGGCCTCCAAGAGCTTCGCGGAGATCGTGGTGGCCTACCCGTCGATCCAGGCCGTCGCCGTGCACCGCCTGGCCCACCGGCTCTTCGGCCTGGGCGCGCGGGTGCTGGCGCGCATCATGGCCGAGCACGCCCACTCCCGCACGGGCATCGACATCCACCCCGGCGCGACCATCGGGCGCCGCTTCTTCATCGACCACGGCACCGGCGTGGTGATCGGCGAGACCACGCTGCTCGGCGACCGGGTGCAGCTCTACCAGGGCGTCACCCTCGGCGCGCTCTCGCCGCGGCGGGGCGCGAAGATGCGCGGCCGCAAGCGCCATCCCACCATCGAGGACGACGTCACGATCTACGCCGGCGCCACCATCCTGGGGGGCGACACGGTGATCGGCCGGGGCAGCGTGGTGGGCGGAAACGTGTGGCTCACGCACTCCATCCCGCCCGAGTCGGTGGTGCTGATCGAGGCGCCCCGCCAGACGCTGCGGGACCGCTCCAAGGGCGCCGCCGGGGGTCCCGACTGGGACATCTGAGTGGAGCCCCGCTGCGCGGAGACGCACGCCCGATGAGGCGGCTGGCTCTGGCCCTGGCCGCGGCGCTGCTGCTGGGACCGGCGGCGTCGGCCGAGGACTCGTGGAGCACCGATCTTTCCCACGACCTGATGAGCCCCTACTGCCCCGGGCGCACCCTGCACGACTGCCCGAGCCCGCAGGCCGAGGAGCTGCGCCTGTGGATCACCGGCCAGGAGGACGCGGGGCGCGCGCGCGAGGACGTGGAGCAGGAAATCTACCGCATCTACGGCGACGTGATCCTCTCGGCGCCGCGCGCCCGGGGCTGGGGCGTGACCGCCTACGCGCTTCCCGTGGCCGCGATGCTGGCCGGGGGGGCGCTGCTGGCCGTGTTCCTGCGGCGCCAGGGAACCCCGGCGGCTGGCGCCCCGGCGCCTCGCCCCGCGGTCCCCGCCACCTCCGGCGACGGCGAGCTGGAGCGGCTCGTCGACGAGGAGCTGGGCGGGGCGCCCCGGTGAGCATCTACACCCGGCGTGGGGACCAGGGCGAGACCGACCTCTTCGGAGGGCCCCGGGTTGCCAAGGACGACCTGCGCGTGGAGGCCTACGGGGCGGTCGACGAGCTCAACGCCGTCCTCGGCGCGGCCCTGGCCGCCTCGGTCCACGCGGACGTGCGGCTCACGGGCCAGGGGATCCAGGAGGAGCTGCTGGCCCTGGGCGCGTACCTCGCGGCGCCCGATCCCGCGCGGCGCGAGAAGAACCGCATCCCGGAGCTGGGCGACGAGGCGGTGGCGCGCCTGGAGGCCGGGATCGACGCCTTCGAGAAGGAGCTGGCGCCCCTCAGCCGCTTCGTCCTGCCCGGCGGCTGCGCCGCGGCGGCGGCCTTCCACGTGGCCCGCACCGTGTGCCGCCGGGCCGAGCGGCGCGTGGTGACGCTCGACCGGACCGCCGGGCTCGATCTCGTGGCCCTGCGCTACCTGAACCGCCTGAGCGACCTGCTCTTCACCCTGGCCCGCCTGGAGAACGCCCGCGCCGGCACGGGCGACGTGGAGTGGGAGGGACGCAGGCGCTGATCCCAGGTAGCGCGTCGGCCGCTCCATGCGCAGCCGCAGGGCGGTGCCCAGGGCGAGCCCCAGGAGCAGCGCCACCAGGAGCGGGATCCAGAGCGCGCGCAGGGCCTTCACGCCCCGACTCTACCCGACGGGTGCGCCGGGGTCGCGCGCGAGCTCGCGCCGCCCGCGCGCCCGCAGGCCCTCGAAGCGCCGGAGCAGGGGGTCGGCGGCCGCCCCGCGCGGCGCCGCGGCGCCCTCGCGCACCAGCCCCTCCAGGAGGCGCGCCAGCCCCACCAGGTCCGAGAGGCGGATCCACTCCGCGGCGATGCGGCCGCGGGCGTCCATGTTGTGGTAGTTGCCCAGCGGCAGGCACACGGCGGCGCTGCGGTAGCCGTAGGCCTGGTAGGCCGTCGATTCGCAGACGCCGCCGTCCATGAGGCGCCGCTGCCACGCGAAGCGCGCGCCGCGGGGGCCCGCCAGGCGGCTGGCCACGCCCGCGATCCAGCGGGTGAGGGCGTCGTCGAAGACGCTGGTGGCGTCACCCACCCGCACGATCGGCCCTCCGCCCAGGGGCGCCTGGGGAAGGGCCTTGCTGGCCTCGACCGAGACCAGCCGCGCGCCCCGGGGCAGGCGCCTGCCCCGGGCCACGGCGAGCGCGCCGGCGAAGCCCGCCTCCTCGCCGCGGGTGAAGAGCCCGCGCACGTCGACCCGCCGGCGCGGCTCGCTGCGCTCCACCGCGTCGAACACGGCCAGGATCGCGGCCACGCCCGCCAGGTCGTCGGCGGCGCGGGTGTCGATGCGGTCGGGGTCGCGGCGGCCGCGCCGGAAGCCCGGGAAGTCCCAGGTGCCGAAGGCGCCCCGGGGCACCGGCCCGGCGGCGCACAGCTCGACGCTCGGGTAGGGGCCGCGCCGCCGCCCGCGCACCCGCTCCACGCGCGCCGCGATGCTGCGCTCGCCGGCGAAGAAGCGCACCCGCGCGCCGGGGAAGGCGGCGAGGGCCACGCGGCCCAGGAACCAGGCCTCCACCCGGTGGGACGCCCCGCTCGCCACGCTGCGGCGGGCGCGGAAGCCCGGGTGGTCCATGTGGGCCGCCAGCACCAGGGGCGAGCGGCCGCGCCGCACCCCGCGGCGCCCCAGCTCGAGGTTCCCGTCGGGGTCCTCGCGCAGGACCAGGTGGGGCCGCTCCGCCGCGAAGGCGCGCAGCCAGGCGATGACGGCCCCCTCGTGGTAGGGCGCCGTGGGGCAGGAGAGGGTGCGCCGGGCCAGACGCAGGAGCGTGTCGCGGCGGATGGCGGACGGCATCAGGCTCCGCGCAGGGCGTCCTCGATCTCCGCGCCCAGCTCGCGCAGCGCGGCGAAGGGGGAGGAGGACGCGCCCTCGCGCAGGCGGCGCGCCACGGCGGCGCGCCCTCCCAGGGCGTCCAGCCCGTAGGTCCCGTAGCGGCGCGCCAGGGACTCCAGGGCCCAGGCCTCGGCCCCGCGCCGCCGGCGCTCGCGCAGCTCGCCGCTCGCCTCCAGGTGGTGGCGGTGGGCGTCGAGGGCCTCCACCAGCTCCGCGAGGCCGCGGCCCTCGCGCGCGGAGACGCACAGGACCGGCGGGGCCCAGCCGCCCCCGGCCGGCTCGCCCAGGCCCAGGCCGGCCTGGAGCTCCGCGGCCGTCTGCTCGGCGGCCCGGCCCAGGTCGGACTTGTTCACGGCGAAGACGTCGGGCAGCTCGAGCACGCCCGCCTTCATGAACTGGAGCATGTCCCCGGCCCCGGGCTGCGCCACGTAGACCAGGGTGTCCGCCACGGCGCTGACGTCGCTCTCCGACTGGCCGACGCCCACGGTCTCGATGAAGACCCGGTCGAAGACGGCGGCCAGCACCAGCGCGCTGGCGCGGGTGGCGTCGGCCAGGCCCCCCAGGCGATCGCGGGCGGCCATGGAGCGGAAGAAGACCCCGGCGTCGGCGGCCCGGGAGCGCATGCGGATGCGGTCGCCCAGCAGCGCCCCGCCGGTGCGGCGGCTCGAGGGGTCCACGGCCACCACGCCCACGGTCTCGCCGCGCTCCCGCAGCGCGCGCACCAAGGCGTCGAGCAGCGTGGACTTGCCCGCGCCGGGAGCGCCCGTCAGCCCCACCCGCGCAGCGCCGGGGAAGGGCGCCTCGCGCTCCAGCGCGTCCAGCAGCTCCCAGGCCTGGGCCCGGCGCGCGGGGCGGGCGTCGTCGACCAGGTTCAGGGCGTCGGCGACGGCGTCGCGCTCGCGGGCGAGCAGGCGCTTGGCGAGCTCACGCGGCAGCGGCGGACTCCGCCACCACGTCGGCGATCTCGCCCATGATGCGGGCCAGGTCGAAGTCCTTGGGGGTGTACACGCGCTTCACGCCGGCGGCGCGCAGGCGCGCGGCGTCCTCCTCGGGGATGATCCCGCCCACCACCACCGGGACGTCCTCGAGGCCGCGCTTGCGCAGCTCCTCGAGCACGTCCAGGACCAGCACGCCGTGGGAGCCGGAGAGGATGGAGAGCCCGATCACGTGCACGCCCTCTTCCGCGGCCGACTGCGCGATCTCGGCGGGGGTGAGGCGGATCCCCTCGTAGACCACCTCCATCCCCACGTCGCGCGCCTTCACCGCGATCTGCTCGGCGCCGTTGCTGTGCCCATCGAGGCCGGGCTTGCCCACCAGGATCTTCAGGGGGCGTCCGAGCCCGGCCGCCAGCGCGTGCACCCGCTCCCGGGCCGCCGCCGTCGCGGGGAGGGCCGGCGCCGCGGCCCGCTCCGCCACCCCCGTGGGCGCCCGATACTCGCCGAAGAGGTCGCGCAGCACGCCGGCCCACTCGCCGGTGGTCACGCCGGCGTGGGCGGCCCGGATCGAGGCCGGCATCACGTTGGCGCCGCCGGCCGCCGCCTCGCGCAGGGCGCGCAGCGCCGCGGCCACCTCGCCCGCGTTGCGCCGGGCCCGGAAGGCGTGCAGGCGCTCGATCTGCTCGCGCTCGGCGGATTCGTCCACCCGCAGGATCGAGCGGCTGCCCTCCAGGAGCGGCGAGGGCTCGGACTCCGTGTAGCAGTTGACGCCCACCACCCGGAGCTCGCCCGACTCGATGGCGCGCAGTCGCGCGCTGTGCGACTCCACCAGACGCTGCTTCATGTAGGCGTTCTCGACGGCCGCCACGGCCCCGCCCATGTCGAGGACCTTGCGGAGCTCCGCCGCCGCCTCGTCCAGCAGCTCCCGGGTGCGGGCCTCCACCACCCGGGAGCCCTCGAAGATGTCCTCGTACTCCAGCAGGTCGGTCTCGTACGCGAGGATCTGCTGGATGCGCAGCGACCACTGCTGGTCCCAGGGGCGCGGCAGCCCGAGCGCCTCGTTCCAGGCCGGGAGCTGGAGGGCCCGGCAGCGGGCGTTCTTGGAGAGGGTCACGCCCAGGGCCTCCAGGGCGATGCGGATCACGTTGTTCTCGGGCTGGGCCTCGGTGAGCCCGAGGCTGTTCACCTGCACCCCGTAGCGGAAGCGGCGCGCCACGGCGTCCTCCACCCCGTAGCGCTCGCGCAGCAGCCGGTCCCACAGCTCCGCCATCGCGCGCGCCTTGCACACCTCCTCGATGAAGCGGATCCCGGCGTTGAGGAAGAACGAGATCCGGCCGGCCACCCGCGGGATCGCCCCGGCGGGCAGGTCGTCGCGGGCGCGCACGGCGTCGAGGACCGCCAGCGCCGTGGCCATGGCGTAGGCCGTCTCCTGGGCGGGCGTCGCGCCGGCCTCCTGGAGGTGGTAGGAGCACACGTTGATGGGGTTCCAGCGGGGCATCGCCTCCACCGTGTAGGCCACCACGTCGCTCGTCAGGCGCATCGACGGCTCCGGCGGGAAGACGTAGGTGCCCCGGGAGAGGTACTCCTTGATGATGTCGTTCTGGGTGGTGCCCTGGAGCTCCTGCGGGTTGGCTCCCTGGCGCTCGGCCACCGCCACGTAGAGGGCCAGCAGCCAGGCGGCGGTGGCGTTGATGGTCATGGAGGTGTTCATCTTCGCCAGGGGGATCTCCGCGAAGAGCGCCGCCATGTCGTCCACGTGGCCGATGGGCACGCCCACCTTGCCCACCTCGCCCCGGGCGAGCGGATGGTCGGCGTCGTAGCCCGTCTGGGTGGGGAGATCGAAGGCCACCGAGAGGCCCGTCTGGCCCTTGGCGAGGTTGCTGCGGTAGAGGGCGTTGCTGGCCCGGGCGGAGGTGTGGCCCGAGTAGGTCCGGAACACCCAGGGCCGCTCGCGCGCGCTCTGGCCCACGCTCGCCTCCAATTCCCGCAACTCCGCGAGAAGCCTAACGAAAGGCCTTTCCAGGGGCAATCGGCCCGCCTATCCTCGCGCGCCGTGAGCGAGTTCTTCTTCCGCCTCACCCCCGACCAGGTGCTGCGCGCCGTCGAGAACGGCGGCTTCCTGCCCACGGGCCACTGCTCCGCGCTGAACAGCCTGGAGAACCGCGTCTACGACGTGCGCCTCGAGGACGGCTCCCACGTGGTGGCCAAGTTCTACCGCCCCGGCCGCTGGAGCCGGGAGGCCATCCTCGACGAGCACCGCATGCTGGCCGACCTGCGCGAGGCGGAGATCCCCGTGTGCGCGCCGCTGGCCTTCCCCGACGGGGAGACCCTGCACCGGGTCGAGGAGATCTGGTACGCGGTGTGGCCGCGCACCGGCGGGCGCGCTCCCGACGAGCTGACCGACGAGGCGATCCCGCTGCTGGGGCGGCTCCTGGCCCGCATCCACAACGTGGGCGCCGTGCGCGACGCGCCCCAGCGCCGGCGCCTGACGGCCCGGCACTTCGTGCACGAGCCGCTGGAGGTGCTGGCCCGCCACCTGCCCCTCATTTGCGCCGCGCGCTACCGCGCCGCCGCCCTGCGGGTGGCCGCCGTCTACGAGGAGCGCAGCCGCGGCATCCCCGTCCACCGCATCCACGGCGACTGCCACCTGGGCAACCTGCTCCACGGGCGCGAGGGCTGGTTCTTCCTCGACTTCGACGACTTCCTGGTGGGGCCGGCCGTGCAGGACGTGTGGATGCTGGCGCCGGGCCGCGACGCGGAGGGGGAGCGCCAGCGCGCCCTGCTGGTGGAGGCCTACCGCCAGTTCCGCGACTTCGACGCGCGCTGGCTCGCGCTGGCCGAGCCGCTGCGCGCCATGCGCTTCGTCCACTACGCCGCCTGGATCGCCCGCCGCTGGGAGGACCCGGCCTTTCCCGCCACCTTCCCCCACTTCGGGACCGGCGAGTACTGGGAGCGGGAGACCCGCGACCTGGAGGAGCAGCTCCAGCGCATCGCGGGCGGCGGCGCGCAGGCCGGCGCGGCGGCGGGGGAGGAGCCGGAGCGCGAGCTCACGAACGAGGACTTCTTCTGGGACCTGTAAGGCGGGTCAGGGCAGGACCTCGACCACCAGGCCCGCGTTGAGCGTGGCCTGGCCGTCGGGGTTCACGAGCTGGAGCAGGTAGAGGCCGGGGTCGACGTCGTCCTTGATGACGGAGCCCCTCACCTGCTGGCTCGAGACGAACTGCTCGGCGAAGAGGTCGAAGGTCCCGTTCGTACCTACCAGGTGCATGGCCGGCGTGGCGGCGAAGTTGCTGCCGGTCACCGTCACGACGGTGTAGTCGTTCACGATGTTGAGCGGGGAGATCCCGGAGATCGCCGGCGGGAGCAGGAGCGCCGTCACGCCGGGATCCTGCACCACCCGGTCCCGCAGGTAGGCGTGGTTCAAGGGGCGCAGGTAGGGCAGGGGCTGGCCGTTGATCCCTGCGAGCTTCGAGAAGGTGAAGGTGTTGCCCGGGTTCATCAGGTACGGCGCCGACGGGACGGTCGTGCCGTCGGCCTCGACGTTGTGGGCGAGCTTGGTCCCGCTGGTGCCCCCGAAGAGGCCGCCTCCCGGCAGCCCCGGCTCCACCAGACCGAGGGCGTGGCCGGTCTCGTGCGCCACGACGGTGCCCAGGGCGCCCGCGAAGGCCTCGATGGCCCCGAAGATGGCGGCGTGCCGCGCCAGCGCCTCGGGGCTGGCCTGACCGGGGTCGAAGCCGGGGTCGAGCACCGCGGCGTCCAGGGGATCCGCGCCCACCGGCGTCCCGCCCAGGGCCGGCATGAGCGGGGCGAAGACCGCGATGAAGTCCGCCTGCCCCTGGAACCACTTGAGGCCGCGAGGGAAGATCCCGGTGGGCGGGATGGTGCCGCACTCGACGCTGGCCTTGTTCTGGTTGTTGCGGTCGATGAGGATGGCGCCCACCAGGCTCGGCTGCCCGGGGGCCGCCCCGGCCACGCAGATGCGCGTGGTGGTCGGGCCGGCGGGACCGCTGTCGGTGAAGTCGACGAGCACGGGATCCCAGCCGAGGCCCAGGGGATCCGCCTCGAAGTAGGCCTCGCCCACCCGCGCCAGCAGGGCGTCGATCACGAGGTCCTCCACCTGCGCCGCCAGGACGGGGTACGCGGCGGAGCCCAGACCGAAGACGGCCAGGTCGGCCGGAAAGTCGGGCTGGCCGTTGCCGTCGCGGTCGACCGCGAAGTCGTACCAGATGGTCTGGGTCGATCCGATCGGCGGGGCCTGGCTCACGAAGTCGCGGACCGCGAAGCCGAGGGTGCCCGAGCCGGCGGCGCCGCTCGTGTCGCGCACCAGCGCCGTCAGGGTGTAGTTGCCCGGGGGCAGGGCCATGGAGGAGGGCACCACGCCGGCGGCGCCGTAGGCCGTGGGGACCATCAGGGGGGTCAGGTCCACGGCGCCGCTGCTGGTCCAGGACGTGAGCGCCACCGCGAGGCTGGCGAGGTCGATGGGGGCCCCCGTCGCCGTCAGCTCCACCGTGACGGCGAAGCCCGAGGGCGGCACGACCAGGAGGGCGTTGTAGGGGGAGCCGACGGCGTTCAGCGTGGGGACGACCCGGGGCTTGGGCCCGCTGCTGGGAACGCAGGTGACGGCGATGCCGAGGGAGAGCAGGAGGAGCGCGAGGGAGCTTCGGTGCTGCATGGGTCTGCCGCGTCTGGTTCTACATCAGCACTCGCCCCGCCACACCGGGGATTCCACCGACCCCTGCGTATCGGCCCGCCTCCCCGGGAGATTCAGGCGCGCGCCCGGCGCCGCGCGAGGGCCGCCGCGAGGGCTGCGCTGGCCAGCAGCCCCAGGGCGGCCGGCTCCGGGGTCTCGACCGGGCGCAGGGTCATGGTGGGGTTGCCCGACCAGTTCTTGTAGGCGGCCGGGAACGGGCAGCTCAACGCCAGGGTGCCGCAGACGCTGGCGCTGCTGCCGAAGTTGATCGACGCGTTGATGTCCCCTTGCGAGCCGAAGGCCGCCATGGCATCGGCGTCGCCTCCTACGATCGCGTAGAGGCCGGTGAGCTCGCCCTGGAGGAGGAAGTTCTTGCTGGCGCTGAAGTCGAGGGTCGTCAGGAAGTTGGCCTTGAGCACCGCGGTCCCGCCGCCCGCCACGTCCCAGATGCTCCAGTCGATCACGCCGTTGTCGAAGCTCGCGTAGGTCTCGGTGGGGAAGGGGGAGAAGGGAGGCACGAAGGAGGGCGATCCCTGGATGTAGACCGTTCCCACCAAGATGACGTCGCCCGTCGGGATCCCGGTGATGGCAGGCTTGTTCGCGAAGTCGAACTGGGCGACAGAGGCTTCGAGCACCAGGCTCCCGCCGACCGCGGTGAAGTCGATGGTGGTGCCGCTCCCCGAGTCCGCGGCCAGGCGGATCGCGGTGATCTCGTCGGTGGCCTCGATCTCGCCGAAGGAGAAGAACGTGGCGCCCGCCCCGGCGGGCCACAGCAGGATCGCCGACAACAGCCAGAATCGCAGCCGCATCCCGATCACGGTTCGCTACCCCCCCGCCAGAAGTGCTCTATGCGCTCCGTTCTCGATCAAGACCGTTCAGCTCCGGCGCCGCCGGGTGGCCAGCAGAAGCGCTGGAGCGAGGAGCCACGCGGCGCCGGGCTCCGGCAGCTCGAACTCGCCCGCCTCGAGGCGGAAGACCTGTCCCTCCGCCTCGAAGGCGAAGTCCGGCAGGGTGGAGTACGTGACGATGTAGGCCGCCAGCGCGTCGAGCGCGCCCGGCACGCCCTCGAAGATCTCGCCGATCTGCACGCCGAAGTCCGACCCGGCCATGCCGTCGTCGAAGAGCTGCGCGTAGACGCCACCCGTGATCTCGGCGAAGCCGACGATCACGGGATCCCCGGTCAGGCCCGCCGGGCCGAAGAACGTACCGTCGTTGTAGGTGGCGAAGGCCGCCAGCCCCGTCGTCGGGTCGCCGTTGAAGACGCCCGCGGCCCACTCGGCCGTCAGCACGGTGGTGGAGGGCCCGGAGATGTCGGTCACGGTGATGTCGGTGCCGCCCGTGGTCGTGAAGGCCAGCTCGATGTCCCAGAAGCCGAAGCCGAGGGACGTCACCGTCACGCTGTCGAGCAGCGCATCGAGCGAGATGTCCAGGTTGGTCGTGAACGCGTGGACGCAGTTCGAGCCCACGTCCGTCGGGCAGCCCCCGATGTTGGGATCGTAGTAGTTGAGGCGGAAGAGCTCCGCGTCCATGTGGAGGGTGGTGGTGCCCGCCGTGTAGGTGATCTGGTCGCCCCCGTTGGGGCCGGTGTCCCACTCGGCGCCGGGCTGCCCGCTGTTCGGGGTGTGAATGCGGGTGTCGACGCTCGGCAGCGGAAACTCGATGGCCGAGGCGCCCAGGGGCCACAAGAGCAGCGCGCCCGCGAGAACCCAGAGTGAACGGCGAAGCAACATCAGATCCCCTCCCGGCGAGGCAGCGTCGGCCTACGGCCATGTTGAAGCCGGCCGCTCTACCGCGGCGAGCCGGCTCCGGGCATCCCTTCCCGTCCGGGAAACCCTGCAACCCCCATGCCGCCGGCTGCGGCCGCACGAAGATTTGGCAACTCACTGTTTTAAATCAGGAAAATGAGGGAGAAGGGAAGCCAGGCCGGGGCGCTCGGGACCTTGGAGGGAAAACCCCTTCCACTGGCGCGGAAGTCGCGTTCCTACCGGGGGTTACGGCCCATGGCCTGTGCCATCCTGGCCCCGTGCGCGACCAGGCCTCCGAGACCGCCTCGCTCGCCGCCCTGGACCACGTGGTGGTGGCGGTGGAGGACCTGGAGGCGGCCAGCGCCGCGGCGGTCCGCCTGCTCGGCCGGGAGCCGTCGTGGAGAGGTGAGCACCCCGGGGCCGGCACCGCCAACGCGCTCTTCCGCGTGGAGAACACCTACCTCGAGCTGCTGGCCCGCGCGGGGCCGGGCCCGCTGGGCGACGCCCTGGCCGCATGGCTCGGGTCCCGGGGCGGGGGCCTCTTCGCCCTGGCGTTCCGCACGGCGGACGCCGATGCCTTCGCCGCTGCGCTGCGCGGACGCGGCTTCGACCCGGCGCCCCCCGCCGACGGGGAGGGCGTCGAGCGCGGCGGCGGCCGGCGGCGGCGCTGGCGGACGCTCCTGGTGCCGCCCGGCGCGAGCCGCGGGGCGCCTCTAGGCCAGCTCCTCCGGCGCGAACCCGTAAGCCCGGGCCAGCTCGGGCTCCTTGCGCGCCAAAAGTTTGGCCGCCTCCACCATCACCTTGCACTGCTTGTAGGTGGCGTCGTCCTGCATCTTGCCGTCGATCATCACGCAGCCCGAGCCGTCGCCCATCTCGGCGATCACCCGCCGCGCCCAGTGCACCTCGTCCACGGGCGGCGTGAAGACCTTGCGGGCGATCTCGATCTGCGCCGGGTGCAGCGACCACGCCCCCACGCAGCCCAGCAGGAAGGCGGCGCGGAACTGGTCCTCGCAGGCCAGGGTGTCCTGGATGTCGCCGAAGGGGCCGTAGTACGGGTAGATCCCGTGGGCCGTGCAGGCGTCCACCATGCGCGCCAGGGTGTAGTGCCAGGGATCCTGCTGGGAGGTCACCCGCGGCGCATCGGGGTGCTCGGGATCGGGGTCGGTGCGCACCAGGTACCCCGGGTGCCCGCCGCCCACGCGGGTGGTCTTCATGCGCCGGCTGGCGGCCAGGTCCGCCGGGCCGAAGGAGAGGCCCTGCATGCGCGGGCTGGCGCCGCAGATCTCCTCCACGTTGACCACGCCCTGGTGCGTCTCGAGGATGGCGTGCAGCAGCAGGGGCTCCGCCAGCCCCGCCCGGGCCTCGAGCTGGGCCACGAGCTGGTCCACGTAGTGGATGTCCCAGGGGCCCTCCACCTTGGGGATCATGATCACGTCGAGCTTGTCGCCGATCTCGCTGACGAGCTGCACCAGGTCGTCCAGCACCCAGGGGCTGTCGAGGCTGTTCACCCGGGTCCAAAGCTGGCAGCCGCCGAGGTCGGTCTGCCGGGCGATCTTGATCAGGCCCTCGCGCGCGGCGACCTTGTTGTCGGCCTGGATGGCGTCCTCCAGGTTGCCGAGCAGCACGTCGCACTTCCGCGCCAGGTCGGGCACCTTCGCCGCCATCTTCGGGTTGCTGGGATCGAAGAAGTGGATCATCCGCGAGGGCCGCAAGGGGATCTCGCGCAGCGGCTGCGGCGCGCCCAGGGCCTTGGGCTTGAAGAAATCCTTCGCGCTTCGCATCGCACCCTCCCCGGATTCAACCGCCCCCGATTCTACCGGTTCCGGCTTCGTAGAGCTTGACGATCCGCACGGCGCCCTCCGGCGCCGCCTGGATGCACAGGTCGCACAGCACGCACTCGTCGAGGTTCTCGTCGACGACCTCGACGCCGCCGGCGGCGGCGCGGAAGATGCCCACCGGGCACACCTCCTGGAGCTTCTTCGCCAGCGCCGCGTCCTGCGCGGCGTCCGCGGCCACCTGCACGTCGATGAACAGGCCGGCCACGCTCAGCTCCCCTTCGCCGCGAGGGCCGCGAGGCGCTGCTTCAGCAGCGCCGGGATCTGCTCGATGCGCTCCGCCACCGAGATCCCCGCCGCCTCCATGCGGGCGATCTTCTCGGCGGTGGTGTCCTCCCTGCCCTCGACGATGGTGCCGGCGTGGCCGAAGCGCATGCCCTTCATCTCGTCCATGAAGCGGCCCGCCATGAAGGCCACGACGGGCAGGCGCGACCGGTGCTCCACCACCCACTCCGCCAGCTCCGCCTCCATGCGGCCGCCCGGCTCCGAGTAGATGGCGATGGCGTGGGTCTCGGGGTCGGCCTCGAAGAGGGGCATCAGCTCGGCGTAGGTGGTGCCCACGATGGCGTCGCCGCCGATGGAGACGCAGGTGGACTGGCCGAGCCCCGCGGCGGTCAGGGTGGAGGCGATCTCGGTGGTCATGCCGCCCGAGCGCGACATGACGCCGACGGGGCCGCGGGTGTAGGCCTGGCGGGTGTTGGCCGCCGGTCCGCCCACACCGCCCATCTTGGCCTCGTCGGGGGAGATGATGCCCAGGCAGTTGGGGCCGATGATGCGCGCCCCGCGCAGCCCGGCCAGCTCCACCATCTGGGCCACCTCCTTGCGGGGCACGTTCTCCGTCACCACGACCACGAGGCGGATCCCGTTCTCCAGGGCCTCGAAGACCGCGTCGCGGGTGAAGGCCGGCGGCACGCACACCACGGAGCCCTCGATGGGGCCCTCCTTGCGGATCACGTCGCGCACGCAGTCGTAGACGGGCACGCCGTACACGTCGCGGCCCGCGCGGCCGGGCGTGACCCCGCCCACGATCCGGGCGCCGTAGTCCAGGTTCTCGCGGGTCAGGTTCACCGCCTCGCGGCCGGTGATCCCCTGCACGACGAAGCGCGTGTCCCTGGAAATGAGGATGGACATCTACGCAGACCCCGAATGAGACTTCGTTCGCCTTCGGCTCACCGCGCGCGGCCTCCGGCCGCTTGCATCTTGGCCACCGCCTTGCCCGCGGCGTCGTACATGGAGACGCTGCGGTCGCAGTACTCCACGCCGTACTTCTCCAGGATCTTGAAGCCCTCCTGCTCCCAGGCGCCGGGGATGCGGAAGATCGTGATGACCTGCGCCGGGTCCTTGCCCGACTCGAGGCAGCCCTTGACGACGCCCCGGGCCACGATGTCCACGCGCGTGTTGGACACCACGTTCATCATCACGGCGATCTTCCGGACGCCGGGCTTCGAGAGGATCAGCTTCGTCAGCTCGCAGGCCTTGCGCACGCTGGGGTTGCCGCCGATCTCGCAGTAGTTGGCCGGCCGGCCCCCCTGCTTGCGCACGGCGTCGAAGAGCGTGAGGGAGCCGCCTCCCGCCCCGATCACGAGCCCGAGGTCCCCGTCGAACTCCACCACGTTGCCGGCCACCCCCCGGTGGTCCACCTCGTTGACCTTGCGGCCGGCGATCTCGAAGGCCGTGGGCTCGCGGGCCTGGCGGGTCTCGTCCTCGCCGACGCCCAGCTCCTCCAGCAGCGCCCGGTGCCTGCCGCGCGCCTCCGCCTCCATGTCCACGTGCCCGTCGAGCACCACGAAGCGCCCGTCCTCCAGGCGCGCCAGCGGGTTGATCTCCGCCAGGGTCAGGTCGTAGTCGAGGAAGACCTGCA
>Ga0214473_10003893_pt1 | contig 18022 bp, 16 predicted proteins | sample RVTome_7_FD_203509 | JGI IMG/M metagenome (GOLD analysis project Ga0214473, IMG submission 203509) | Soil microbial communities from uranium-contaminated site in the Upper Colorado River Basin, Wyoming, United States - RVT98D197 | ecosystem: Environmental > Terrestrial > Soil > Contaminated >... | reverse complement strand
CGGGGCATCCCGCGGACGAAATCCTGAATACCGCCAAAAGGGAAAAGGTGGACATGATAGTCGTCGGCGCCAAGGGCAAGCGCGTAAGCAAGCTGTTCATGGGGAGCGTAAGCAGGGAAGTTGCCGAAAGGTCGCCCGTTCCGGTCTTGATTGTGAAGTAAACGGCGGAACCGGTCCGGGGAGTGCTTGCAGTTAAAGGGTTGTAATTGGAAAGGCCGCTCTATCTTTTTCCGAATGGGGCGGCCTTATTCATGGTTATCTGCAAAGAAATGCAAAGTAGGGGCGGGGCTTGCTTCGCCCAGTTTCATCTGGATGCCCGCTTAAGACATGCGGGCATGACAACACTGATAGTTATTAAATTTGAGATAGGTTCTATATAATTTGACAACCCATCAATGAAATGAAATGCGCACTTGTCATACCGGCCTGGAGGCCCGAGGAGATCTTCTCGACGAAGACCGCCGGCTCCCAGATAAACTACTGGCAGCCGATAGGGACCCTTTACGTGGCCTCCTCGCTCATGAAGGCGGGCCACGAGGTGAGGTTCTTAAACGGCGCCTTTATCTCCCATGAGGAGATCCTCGGCGAGCTTGCGGCCTTCAAGCCCCATTTCCTGGGGCTTTATTCCACCACCTTCGGCTGGAAAAACGCAAAGAAAACAGCGGCGGACTCGAGAAAAACCCTCGGCGATGTCTTCATCGCGGTGGGCGGCCCCTATCCCGTCGCGGTGCAGGAAAAATGCCTTGAGGACTGCCCGGATATCGACGCCGTCGTGATGGGGGAGGGGGAACTCACCTGTGTTGAGATGTTGGAAAGGCTCGGCAGCGGCAGGGGACTTGAAGGCGTTCTCGGCGTTATCTTCCGCAAGGAGGGGGCAATAATCAAAAACCCTCCCCGGCCCCTTATGACGGACTTGGACTCCCTTCCCTTCCCCGCGCGAGAGCTTTTGGGGGACAGAATGAAATATATACCGCCTCCGGCCACCTTCAAGCGCCGTCCCGTGGCGGTGATGATAACCTCCCGGGGCTGCAACAGGAGGTGCATCTTCTGCTTCCAGATAGATAAAAAAAGAGAGCTGGGCATCCGCGCGAGGAGCATCGAAAACGTGCTCGACGAGATAGAGCTTTGCATGAAACAGGGCTACAGGGAGATAAAATTTCTGGACGACACCCTGGCCGCCGATTACGGGCGCGCGATGGCCCTTGTGCGCGGCATAAAAGAGCGGAAGCTCGATTTCACCTGGTTTGCCTCCGCGTGCGTAAACCAGGTGGACAAGCCCCTGCTCCGCGCCTTCAAGGAGGCCGGTTGCTGGGCCGTCCTCTTCGGCGCGGAAAGCGGCGTCCAGAAGAACCTGAACACGATAAGAAAGGGCATCACCCTCGATCAGACGAGGGCCGCCGTGCGGGCCGCAAAAGAGGTCGGGCTCACCGTTTCGACCCCGTTCCTCTTCGGCCTTCCGGGAGAGACCTTTGAAGAGGGCTTGAAGACTATTGATTTCGCCTGCGAATTGAACCCCGATATCGCCAATTTCCACGCGCTCACCCCTTTTCCCGGGACCGAGCTTTACGAGGACATGGACAAATACGGCACCAGCTCCAGCGAGCTTACGGACTTCACATACCAGGGGGCGGCCTTCATCCCGTACACGATGACGAGGGAGGAGATAGCGAAACTGAGGCAGCTTGCGTTCAGGAAGTTTTACACACGCCCCTCTTTCCTCTTGAAAAGGGTACTCGGATTAAGGAGCATGCACGACCTCAAGGCCGCATGGGCCGGCATAAAAAGCCTCTTCTGGCTCTGGCTGCGAAAAGGCGTTTTCAGGCGCGGCGGGGGGACGGCTAAAAAAGGAGCCATTAATGTACGGTAAAAATAAAGGGGCAGAGATTTGGAGAAACTGAGCGGAAATAAATCTTAAATCGGTAATCCCCCTCAATCCCCCTTTAAAAAAGGGGGACTCCATTAAAGAAACGTATCCCTTTTGTTCCCCTCTTTTCTAAAGAGGGGCGAGGGGAGATTACAGATTAAATTCATTTTTCACAATTTTTTTTAGGGATTTTTTAAGGGACCACTAAGAAGAGGAGCCTTAAATATTCTTTTAAGAGCGAGGGATAGGTCCGGGGGTTGAAGAGGATGTTCGTCATCATGTAGCATTCATGTGTACAATGACAGCCGGTTTCCTTTATTTTCCTTAAAACGCTTTCTGCCCTTTCCCCTTTTAAAAGCCGTCCTATATCGTAGCCGAAATCTTTTATGTTCCCCATGCTGCCCGTAAAAAGTTCGCAGGGATATACGTCCCCGGCCTCCGTAAGGACAAGGTTGAGCTTGCCCGCGTAACAGGGTAGAAGGGCTCTTTTTTCTGTGGCCGTTCTCTCTATAAGGGTCCTTTGCAGGATGTCCTGCGCGGCCTTCACCCTTGCCCCCCTGAAGCGGTAGGTCCTCGAATGCCCTTTCCTCAAGTCCCGACAGAGGCGTTCCGCAGCCTCCCCGTATTTCTTCATGTCCACCCGTTTCAGCTCCTCCGGGGCGTTTCCCCTTACGAGAGAGACGGTATGGGTCTTTATCATGGAGAGGCCGTTTACATATTCGAGGAGCCTTTCCATGCCGTCTTCAGTCAGCGAGCAGAAGACGGAATTCATGCCCAGCTCGAAATTATTGTGCGTGTCGAGGAAACTCCCAAGCCTCTCGTATGTCTCCATCGTTTTCGCAAATGAGCCCGGGACCCCTCTCAGCCTGTCGTGCATGGCCTCGTCGGCGCTGTCCAATGAGAGTTTTACCACTACAACGCTTTTTTTACAGTAATTGAGGACCTCTTTAGTCATCTCGGCAATTCGGGCCGGGAGCATGCCGTTTGTCGGAAGGAGGATTATGGCGGGATGGTTTTTCTCGTAAAATGTTTTTACGATTTCCACGAGGTCCTCCCTTAAAAATATCTCCCCGCCCGAAAGGGCAAGCCAGAGGAGGTCTCCCATCGAGCACGAGATGCGCCTTACTTCCTCAAGCGAAAGCTCGGCTCCTCTATCCCCCCGCTCCTCTCCGGAGAGGTAAAAGCAGAAGGGACATTTCGCGTTGCATTTTTTGGTTACGAAAAAAGTGAGATGGATGGGTTTTTTTGCGAAGACCGCCCCCAAGTGGCTGAAGGGAGAATAGCTCATCTTTTGCGCATGAGATAGGAAATGACGCCAGCGATGCCGCCCGCCATTACGGGTGCCGGGTAAAGAAAGAAATAATAAAGGGAGGAGAGGACGGCAAATCCCGGCCCTCCAGCCCTTTTGAAGGCCCCGATCAATTTCCTGTTAAGGGCGGCATTAACCGAGAATGCCGCGCCCGCGCCTGAAATGAACCACGGGCTCCAGAAGGAAAGGAGGGCAAAAAGAAGCATAGCGAAAAATGCGAGGCCGTTCAATTTGATTTCGAATGAGGCGGTGCCCGAATCCGCAAGGAGGTCCCGGTTATCAAGAGAATACATGGTCCAGTATTTAGATTTCCTGAACGCGTTTTTTAACGAGCGAAAGAGGCCGAAATTGAAGATGTGAGAGACCTGGATATCCGGGTTTGCCAGAAGCTTGTAGCCGGCCCGTCTCATTCTATGGCTGAACGCCACGTCTTCCAGTATCGGCAGGAAAGCCTCCGGGAAGCCCCCGCTTTCCCTGAAATCCCGCGCCCGGATCGTGAGCGCATGGGTGGCTATGTAGTCCGGGTGTGTTTTTTTCCTTTCGAAATGGTTTACGAAGGCGGACTGGAAACGGCTGAAAAACCCGTTGTCCCCGGGTTTTACCGAATAAATGCCGCCTATTATGGCGTCCCCGCCGTTACAGGAGACCGAATCGAGTGCCCTCCTGAGGGTGTCCTCCCTGAGGACGCAATCGGAATCGGTAAAAAAGATAAAGTCCCCCTTGCTCTCCTTCGCCCCGGCGTTTCTGGCCGCGCCGGCCCCCTGATGCCTTGAAAATCTTATTATTTTGCAGGGGAATTTCCCTATGACCTCGACCGAGCGGTCTTCCGAGCAATCATCGACCACTATGGCCTCGAAGTCTACCCCCTTCGAGGCGAAGACCGACTTGAGGCATTTTTCGATTGTCCCTGCCCCGTTTCTGTTTGGGATTACTACCGAGACGAACTTTCCTTCCGGCATATGCTTACGCTTTATTATGGCATAAAGGGCGGGCGTGATGCCTGCATACTGTGTGGCTTTCGGACCGGTGGGAAATAAAAAGGCCCGGCCGCCTATTAAATGGGCGGCCGGAAATTCTCTCCTCCTTATGACTGTTTAAAACCTTACTTCCAGTTGGCGTCCAGTCCGCAGAGGGCCGCGCTTCCGGTCAGGCCCATTTTGTCATGGCAGGCAAGGCAGGTGGAAACGGGTTTTCCGAGAATCCTTTTGCCGCCAATGTCATATAGCTGGACCATGCCGTCCGTTACGCTCTTTCCTTCGGGGTCATGCTTGTCGGCAACAGGGGACCTCAAGGTCAGGACTGCATACTTGCCGTCCGGAGTGGGTATGGCGTCATGGTTTTGCCCATCCGAGACCATCTCCTCGTCAACGAGGGCGAGGCTTGCGGCATCGAGGAGATAGAACCTGTCCGCGCCGGACTGGAGCACGTATTTCCCGTCTGGCGTGAAGGCCTGCCTGAAGGTAAGGGTATTGCCCGGAGCGCCGGTAAGCCTGCTCTTTGCGAGCACTTTGACTTTCCCTTTTTCGAGGGCCGCGAGGTCAAGCATCAACATGTCCACATTGCCGTTTGGCTTCCCGTCCGTGGTCAGGTTTATGGCGACGACGAACTTCTTTCCGTCCGGGCTGTTGGTGCCGTGGTAGAACATATAGGTGCCCGGGGCATAATCCAGGAACACGCGGGCCTTGTGCTTCATAGTGGCCTTGTCGAACACGTCGATGTAGGCCTCGTTGGTCATTGTTACGGGAAGGAACGAGCCCGTTGTCTGGCCCGAGCCGCAGTAAAGCGCGCCGGTCCAGGTTGCCCTCGGGTCAAGTTCGAGCGCCACGTCCTGGATTACCTTTCCGGTCTTCAGGTCGCTTTTGCCCACATGGACCTTGTTGTTCGGGTCCAGTTTGTACGTGGACCAGTACATGACGTTCTTGTCCTTTGTGTCTATTCTTGCGTCATGGACAGGATGGGTATTCTTGTCGCCGATCACGATCCTGTCAAGCTCCTTTACGCTGATCGGTTCCGGGCTGGCAGGGTCTATGGAAACCTCCGTCTTTGCGAAATGCCCGCCCATGCCGGCCACGTAAAGGGTGCCTTCATAAGTCTTCATCTCTTTGTGGATAGCCATGGCCGGGTGATTGGCAAGGGCGAAGTAGCCGCCAAGGACGACTGCCAGGCCCAGGACCGGAACTAAAGACTTTTTCATGCTTCCTCCCTCATGTTTATCTTCATGTTTATGATTATTACGACCCGGAAGTGCACAGTTGACAAAGATGCGATTTCCACCCCCTTCCACCGAGGCGCTTGAGGATCTCAAGCGCAATTCAGCTTCTTCCTTCAATATAAATCAGCACGGGGGCCATTGCAACTTGAAGTTTTAATTAATATAAAACCTTAATTTTTGGAATAACCCTGAATCGGCCCGAAAAATCTATATCCACAAATTCAGCCCTCTTTATAACCAGTGTTTGATATTGAATTGGGAAAAACCACTCGGTTATATTTAGAGCAAAAGGAAAGTAGAAAGGAGGTGTGGGGCGCAGTAGTTTTTTTCAAATAGAGGCACTATCCAGTAAACGTTAGAACGGGAGGAAGAGATGAAAAAATTTGTTCTGGTAATTTTGGCTGCCGCGCTCGCAGCGGGCGGAATTATGATGCTTGAAAACTCCGGCACGCCCACTGCTGCTGCCGGCAATGCTTACACGGGTACGCTTCTGGTGGCTGGAATGGGCGGGCATTTTACGAAGGCTGATGTCAGCATCGATCCCTCGGCCGAAAACCCGATAAAACTGGAATCCCTCGACCGCATAGTAATCGGTGACAAGACCACCCATCCCACGCACGACCCGAGGGTGGACGTAAACGACAAAAACATCATGTACTGGTCAACCTACAAGCTCGACCCCAACGGCAAACTGCACGTTGGGAAATCCGAGATAAAGAGCGGCAAGAAACTCGAAGACAAGGCCATCGACCTGGACGCGAGGGCAAAATGGACCGGCGCGCTTTACTGCGGCTCCGGGCAGAGCAAGAAGTTCTTTATGCCCGTGACGATGACAGACGAGGCCTACATAGACGTATTCGACAAAAAAACCCTCGAACTCAAGCACCGCGTATTCCTTGACAAGGAGGGCTATACCCCGGGGAAGACCAAGTTTTATCACGGCGTGAACAGCCCCGACCTGAAGACCTTTGCCGTTTCCATCAACATGGCCGATGACGGCAAGCCCAACGGGAAGATAGACATGCTGCTCCTCGACATGGCCGCGCTCGAAAAGGGCAAGGCAAAAGTGCTCGCGAAAAACACCATAACCGGCACGCCCGGCAAGACACTTACATTCAGGCAGAGCTTCACCCCTGACGGCAAGTACCTGCTCCAGTCCGGCGGCGACCGGATGTTCCTCCTTGACGGCAAGACCCTTGCCCTCATTGACGAAGAGATGCTGGATATCGGCGAAAACCATGACGTCATCTCCACCCCGGACGGCAAGTACGGCCTCCTTACCCTGAGGAACAAGGTCAAGGACGGGGACAAGGAAGTGACCGACGGAAGCGTGGTCCTCTATGACATAGGATCGAAGAAACTTACCGGCGGTATGACATCAGTGTGCATGAGCTGCCATAACAAAGTCGGCATCACGGGGAACGCCGTTCTCTGCGGCGCGGACGCGGTCTGGTAAAAATTTAAAGGAGAGGGGTTCGGCCCTGAGGGAAGATCTCAAATTTGAGATTTGAAATTTGAGATTTGAAATCCACCAGGGCCAACCCGTCTTGGTCCATAGGAGCCTGCCCGAGTAATGTAGCCGCAGGCTTTAGCCTGCGTTTATATAGCGCGTTCATATAGCGCAATGAAGGTTGCGGCTACAACATATTGGGTCCTCAAATCAGGAAACGGTATTTGTCTGACAGACTCCTAAAAATAAATATTCCAGGTGAGGAGCCCTTCGGACTCGTATTCGCCGAAACTCCTTCTCCTCGCGGCCGAGGCGCCGAGGGAATGGTTACGGCTTATCCTATACAGCCCTGAAGCCTCGATTTCCATTTCCGAGTGGCTGTCCCCGATGAGATAACCGATCCCTTTGGCGCGCAAATAGGTCTTAAAATTCCTTGCGGGCTTGCTTAAAAGCCCGGCCTCTCCTCCGGCCCCGAAGGCGTAATTTCTGCTTAACTCGCCCGCGACATTGATGTCCGTCTCGAAAAGCAGATAATAGAGCCCGATCCCCTCTTTTCTCCATGCAAAACCTCCGCCCGGGTTCAGATAGACGACAGCCGCGTCATCGCCTCCTTCCATGAGCTTTTGCCTTATCCCGGTGCTGACCTTCCAGGATACGGGGCTGAAGAACTCGTCCCTCGGGGAAAGGGAAACAATGTCGAGGAGGTCAAACCTCCAGATCTCGAGCGTTTCCTTCTCCGGATAATACCTGAGTGCCGCGTCCATGAACTCTATCTGGGAGCCCGTGAGAAAACCCTCGTCCGGGTCGAGGAGGTCGTGATACGCGGGCCGGAGGCGAATCTCCTGAAAGAGGTCGTCCCCTTTTATCCCTACACCGAGTGCCGCCCTTCTCGAGCCGTGGCCCTCTTCGGGGCTTGGCGGCTCCGGCACGGGCTCCTCTCCGGCCTTCCCGAGAGTGCCTCTCGCAGAGAGCAGGGCAAGGAAATCCGTCAGGTATTCCTCCCTCGGCATTTTCCCCTTTGAATACCTGTACTGCACGAGCTCGGTCGCGAGTTCAAGGACCAGCTCCTTCTTTTTTTCGGGGAGGCCGGAATTGAGAATATCTTCGGGCGAGACCTCGCGCCTGGCCGCTCCAAGTGCCTCCTCCTTTTCTCTTTCACTTAGAAGAGAGCCCATATTCCTTATTCGCGTGGCCTGGGAAGGACGGTAACGGGAGCCTGAGACGAGGCCGAGCCCTATGGCCCCTTTAATCGTGTCCACGGGGATCACGGAGGGCTCGAACCCCCCTGTGAGCTGAAGGCCCGGGCGCGCCGCCTCTAAGAGAAAAAGGAGGTTATAAGAGCAGTTTTCGTCGAAAAAGTAGTAATAGGAATATATCTCCTGAAGCTCCCAGATGTGGCGCACCATCCGTATGACCTCCTCGGGGGTGAGGCGAAGCTCGTACTCCCACATGTCCCGCTGGTCCATGTTGTTGTACTCTTTTACTTTTTCGTAATAGGGGAGGATGGAAAAATACCCGTTATAGAAACCGAAGAGGCCCTTGAACGCATAGATCATCCCGTTGGTGTCCGTGGCGTTTGCCGAATAATTAACTGCGTAAGAGACGAGCTTGCTTTTGTACACGGTGTCTATTCTGAGGAGGGTGTGCCCGAACATCGAGGCGGGGCTGTTCATGTGGGCCGCGGGGAAGATGAGGACGGCCTTTTGGGGCTTTATCTTCTCTACCTCTTCCTCGAATTTAGTGCACCTGAAGGGGGGAAGCTTCGATTCATCAACTTGAAGCTCCCCCTTCAGCCACTCATAACGGGCGATGAATTTGCAGGCCGGATGGTCGTCAATAAGAGGGTCTTCACGAAAAAAAACGCTAATGGTGGCCGCAAGTTCGGACCGGGGATTTTTTTTCCCATCTACGGCAAGGAAGAACTTGGGGTCGTCTATGAGGCTTTCCGTGCCTCCGAGGATTTTTTCCTTATAATGGAGAAGCACGGCCCATTCCCGGCTCTTATGGAGTTCTTTTTCCGCCGCTTTCCTTTGCAGTTGTTCAAGATATCCTTTTGTGTCGAGTTCGACGGAAAAGGCCGGAGGGACTGCAAAGAGAATGGCCAGAAAAAAGAAAAAACAAAGGGACGCGGCATTGCGTTTCGAGTTCCGCATCCCTTTGTTTACCTTAAGCGGGACAGTCTTCTATCCAAGAGGATAGACGGAGACGATATTGTCTATCACGTCCGCGCTTTCAACCTTCCCGGAAGTGAATATCTTCGGGAAATTGGCCTGGAGGGTGGAATTGAACTCGGCCCTCTTCGCCTCCGCCACGCCCATCAGCTCGGCCAGGGTGTCCAGGGTCTCGCCACTGCCCATCGCTATGTCTTTGGCGAGTGCGTCCATATTGGATGCCACGAAATTATTAAGCTCGTTTGAGACCCATTTCGCCGGGGTCCTGCAGCCCAGGGTCCCGGTGGTGATGCCGAATGTCTGGTTCCCGAAAGTCCCGTTCGTCGTTGCCGCCAGCACATGGATTGCCACGCTGTCCTTGGTCTCTTCGAAGATCATCGTGCCAAGGCCGCACCCCACATTGTCCTTTAATTCCTGTGCTATGGCCGTCCCCGCCAGGATGAGGCAAAAGGCAAACGCAACTACAAGAATCCTCTTCATAAGTTTTCCCTCCTCTGATAGGTATTAGATATGCTTGTTAAATCCTAATAGGTTTGTAACTTGATGTCAATACGTGATTTTCGGGCCTTCTATTCTCCTATTTTGGGGATTATCCCGCGCACGAGGACGCTCTTGAATACCTTCAGGAAAAAGAGCAAGGAGGCCGAAAAATATGCCATATTGAGAAGAGCGGCGTACAGGACCTCCTTTGCGGGGAATACGCCCGTATGTATGACGGCCCTCATCCCTTCGAACACATGGGATGAGGGGATAAAGTTTGCCGCTGCCCTTATCGCCGGGGGAAGTACGCCCACAGGGTAGAAGACGGCCGAAAACGGCAGGAAAAGGAAAACTATCGCCCAGGCAAGGATTTCGGCCTCGAGCCCGAAACGCAGGATAAGGGCGGTGGTGAATATCCCCACGGCGCATCCCATGGCGACAAGGTTCAAGGCAAGGGGAAGGAGCGATATCCCGAGCGTGAATATGTTGAAGGAATAGAAGAGCCATCCGAGGACGGACATCGTTATGAACGCGAGTATGACCTTGAAAAAAGCAATCGCCAGGAGTCCCAGTATATATTCGGATAACGTTATCGGGCTTACGAATATATTTACAAGGTTCCTCGACCACATGTCCTCTAAAAATGAGACGGATATCCCCTGCTCGGCCCTGAAGAGTATGTCCCAGAGGATCAGGGCGCCGATGAAATATGAGACAAAGAGAGGCACGTCTTTCGCGCTCCGCTCGAGGTAGACGGAGACGAACCCCCAGAGGAGTAGGTCCATCGTCGGCCAGTAGAATATCTCAAGGAGGCGCGTGAGGCTCCTCTTATAAAGATAGAGCTGTCTTAAGATTACGGCCCAGACCCTTCTCATGGCGACTCAATGACCTTGAAGAAGAGTTCTTCGAGGCTCTCCACCTTGTATTTGCCCAGAAGCTCGCCGGAGCTTCCGGTCATGATTATCTCGCCTGCCTTGAGAAAAATGACCCGGTCCGATACCTCCTCTATCTCCCGGAGGTTATGGGACGTATAAAGGACGGAAAGGCCTTTTGCGCGCGAGAGGTCTTTCAAGAGTTCTCTTGTTTTCTTTGCTATTTCCGGGTCAAGCCCCGAAGTAGGCTCATCCAGGAGGAGTATCTCCGGGTTGTTTATGAGGGCCTTTGCGAGTGAAAGCCTCATCAATTGGCCCGAGGAAAGGGAGCGGCTCATCCTGTCCTTCATCTCATAAAGCCCGAAGAGCTTGAGGCACTCCACGCTTCGTTCCCTCGGCCTCTCCACGCCGTACATATGGGCATATACCATAAGGTTCTCAAAAGGGGTCAGCGTCAGGGGAAGGGAGGCGTAATTGGACGCGAAATTCATCCTCGAAAGGGTCTTGGTCCGGTTCTTCCTCAATTCCTTTCCGAATATGCGGACCTCTCCCCCGGTCGGCACGATAAGGCCGAGGATGAGATGAATAAGGGTGGTCTTTCCGGCCCCGTTTGGCCCGAGCACTCCCAGTATCTCCCCTCGCTTAAGAGAGAAACTTACGCCTTTCAAGGCAAGGACGCCGTCAAATGTCTTCGTGAGGTCTTTTACGTCCAGTACATCCATACTGCGAACTCTAACTTAGCCCGGAGCCATAGTCAACACATATGGCCTGTGATAACCTGTGAGAGGAATATCCTCGAGAGCCAGGACGTAAAATGAACGAGCCCACTTCAAAAAGAAGCCTTCTCCTCCTCGCCGCTCTCCTTTATTTTCTCATGGCCTTGGAGATAGTGGTCATGATCACGCCTTTTGCCGTGTATTTTTATTCGCTGTACGGGCCGGTGCTCGAATTCTTTTCCGGCAGGGAATACCTGGGCTGGCTTGCCGATTTCTTTCTCCCGCACCTTGTCTTCACTGAAGACCCTCTCATAATAGGCATGTCTTATCTTATGCTGCTCTTCATATTTGGCCTTGTTATATTCCTTGCCTCCGCCTTGCCCCTCTATTATGTGCGGATATTCAAAAGGGGCGTCCAGGTGGATGGGCTTTACAGTGTTGTGAGGCATCCGCAGTATCTGGGGCTCGCTGTCTCGGGCCTGGGGCTCCTCTTTTATTGGCCGAGGTTTCTGATACTTTTTCTTTATGTGACCATGCTTTTTGTGTATTACATACTTGCCCGGAACGAGGAGTGGCGCATGAGGCGGAAATTCGGGAAGAGGTACGAGGAGTACATGCGGAAGACATGGATGTTCCTTCCCGGAGGGCCGGGCGGAAAGGTTTTTTATGCCCTTTTTCGATGGGCAGGGCCCGCCCCCGTCGGGAATCTAACGAACCCCTCCCGCCTTCTCCTCCTTTATTTTCTTGCGATTTCAGGGAGCTTTTTTTTAGCCTTTGGCCTGAGAGGCCATATCGAGGGAAAAATTCCGATATCGGAGAGGGGCGGGCTCGCCATCGTCTCCGTACTGCCGGAGGACATCGGGGAGGCCGAAGCGCTTTCATCTGCCATACTTGCCGATGTTCGGGTCCGAAAACTGCTTTCCGGGGAGATAAACCTTGCCTACTCCATGCCTGCGGATTATTTTTTGATGGCCGTGGTCACGGATGAGCCGAGGAGATATTCGGACGAAAGGGCCCGCGAGATCGGCGCCCGCGAGTGGGAGAGGAGGAGGTTCGGGGAAGGGCCCGGGAGGTTCTTGAGGATTTTTTATCATTACCTCCTGGCGCTTGGAAGGGGAGGGCCCGAAAACGATTCGGCCGTCCAGAGGTTCATATTCGTTTCAGTAAAAGACGCCAATGGAATGCCGGTTAAAAAAGAAAAAGTGCTGAAAGCGGGGCTCGCGCGCGCACCTGTTCTCCTTGTGGACATTGACAGAGGGAGCCATGACATAATCGAGATAAAAGGGCTGTCCGGGAGGAACAAATGGGGGAGGGCCCCCATGCCGGCATTTTGAGGAAAAGGCTTTACATCCTGTGAAAAAAGGGTTGGCGCCGGAGAAAAAGGTTTGACATTCCCTGGGGAAAGATGGAATAATAGCACCCGAAAGTTTAAGGGCTTGTGCTTGGGGCCGCAAAGTGGACTTAAACTTTGCGGCTTTTTTGCGCGGTCTTGAACACTTTAGTTTTAATAGGCAAGGAGGTTGAAAGAAGGGATGGCTGTCGGCACTGTAAAGTGGTTCAACGAGAGCAAGGGGTTCGGGTTTATCACGACCGAGGACGGCGGCGACGTTTTTGTCCACTACTCTTCGATCCAGGGCAACGGCTTCAAGACGCTGGCCGAAGGCGACAAGGTCAGCTTTGACATCGAACAAGGCCCGAAAGGCCCCAAAGCCGTAAACGTGGTAAAGCTCTAATATCAGGCTAAAAAAGCCCCTCCCTCCGGAGGGGCTTTTTCTTTTAAGGCAGAATTGCTTCAAGGCACTGAGGGGCTTACATGCAGCAGGTCCGTCAAAGGATAGGTCCCCGGAACCGCATTTTCTGCAAGCACAAATTTCAGGCCGAGAAGATACGTCCTTGCCTCTATCCCCTCTTCGGGCTCTCTCGTTATGAACCCTCCGTTTTTATCTATATAGAATTCGTTTCCCATCCCGCTCGGTCCCATCCCGGTCGGTCCCATCCCGGTCACAATGATGCCCTCGAAAGGCACGGGAAGGGGAGGGAAATCACATATGTAGCCGGTATTGGTCCTGATCTCCAATCTTATCGCGGCGCCGATTTCTACATAGCCATTCGCTATGTCGGCGGCAGTCACGATGACCTCAGGGGCGAGCCTCTCAATCCTGGCTTCCATGTGGGCCTTTACCTGTACGCTTACCTGCATAGGGGCGCTTGCGGCGGCCCGGGACTCGTGGGGAATGAAGAGAGAGGCAAGGAAGAGGAAGATCAGAAGGATTTTTCTTTTCATCAAAACCCTCCTATTCTCTCTACTTACTGTTTAGCAAGTAATAAGGGCAAAGTCAATTGGATTACATGACCCCCCCTCGGATTTTGTGTCAAAATTCGCACCGGTTTTAACAAAAAGTGTCAAGAAATAGAAAAATAAAGCCCCCGAAAAAGAGGGACTTAAAAGAATCTTTTTTGCATAGGTTTCTATTCAGTCAATAAATTCAATGACTTAGGGGAAGATTATTAAGGTATTCCGGAAAATGGCATGTTGCTTGCTTGTAAAGATCAAGTTTATTTTGACCAAAAGGAGGAGGTAAAAGCATGAAAAAGTTTGTAATTCTTCTGGCAGCAGCGCTGTTCGTATTAACCGCCGGGGCGGCATTCGCCGCTGTCGAGTCAATGAACCTGACCGTTTCGGCCTCGGTATCCGGCAACTGCAGGGTCACGGGCGTAACCAATATCACGTTCTTGACCGCATATGATACCCTGGACCCGGCCAATAACGACTCCGGCTCGGGCAACTTCACCTACAGGTGCACAAAAGGGACGACATACTGGCTCTATATCACCGGCAGCCGGCAGATGTCCCAGGGCGCCGAGCTCTTGAATTTCGATCTTTACACGGATGCGGGAAGAGGCACGGTTTGGCCAGCGGTGAACCCCGGCGGCCCCGGCACCATTTCGGCCAGCAATAATGAATTGACGGTGGACGTGTTCGGCAGGATACCGGCTTTACAGAACGTGGCGGCCGGCCCTTATAGCGGTACAGTTGCGGTAACGGTAGAGTTCTAATCAATTAAAGGGAAAAGGGGCGGCCCGGCTGACGATGCGCGGTGAGGCCGCCCTTTTTTTATACGGGGTGTGATGAGGGCAAAAGCGAGGAATATACTCGTCCCCTTACCGGTCATATCCATCTCGCTCTTATGCCTCCTTTTTCTGGCGGGAGGGGCATGGGCCGGCATGGAGAGCCGGGACATGTCCGTCTCCGCCAACGTCGTCTCCGGCTGCGTAATTACAGGCAAGACGGACGTCGCTTTCGGCTTCTATGACCCACAGGATAAATTCGACAACGACGCCGGAGTGGGCGATTTCAGGTTCCGCTGCTCGAAGACGATCGTCTACTGGACCTATATCACGGGAGTGCGGCAGATGACGGGTACTTCGGGGGATTTCCTCAATTTCGAGCTCTATAAGGAGCCGGGTAGAGTGACCCCTTTTGAATCGGCAAAGACCGGCCCCGGCACGGTATCGCCGGGAGTGGCCGAGCAGATTGTTATCTTATATGGCAGGATACCCGCCAAGCAGAACGTGAAAATAGGGGGCTACAGCGCCACCCTCCAGGTCGTGGTCGAATACTGATCCCGTTCGCTTTTTTCCCCGTGAGGGATTCTTTTTTATTGTGAATTTTTTTCGAAAAAAATTATTATATACGGGTATGTCATTATTTATCGGTATGGGAAAGGGCGCTTGTTTTGCGGTCCTGATTTTTTTGTTTGCTGTCTTTATTCCCGGCTCCCTCCATGCGGCCGATTTCGACATCAATCCCGTAAGGGTGTTCTTCGACCCGGGCCAGAAGGCCAGCGTAATAAAAATAAAAAACAACGGGGAAGAGAAATTCTCTCTCCAGCTCACGGTCTTCGAATGGTCCCAGGACGCGGAAGGGAAGGACGTTTATGTCCCGACAAAGGAGCTCATCGCTTTTCCGAAAATCTTGAGCGTGGGCAAAGACGAGGAGCGCCTTATAAGGGTGGGGATGAAGACCGCCGCCCGGAACGAGGAGAAGACCTTCCGCATCTATCTGGACGAGATCCCGGTTCAGGAGACCCCCGGAGAGAGTTCGGCAAAGATAAGGACCCTGATGAGGGTCGGCCTGCCCGTCTTTCTCGCTCCCCTGAAACCCTCGGCCAAGGCCGAGATCCTCGAGCCGGCCCTCTCCAAGGGGACCCTTTCCTTTGTCCTCAGGAATTCCGGCAATGTGCATTTCATGATAAGGAAAGGCAAGGCCCAGGGCGTGGACGCGGCGGGCATAACCGTATTTGAGACCGAGATCGTGGGCCGCTACATACTGCAAGGCAACTCAAGGCGGCTCTCGACCCCGCTCGCCCAAGAGGATTGCAAGAAGGCCAGCGCCTTGAATATAGAGATAACCACGGACCGGGCCACAGTGAGCGAGAGGATGGATGTCCTGCCGGAGATGTGCTCTCCGTAAGGCCGCCCTCTTACTGCTCATATGGCTCTTCCTCGAAGGGCCTGCCGCGGCGCAGGAAAACGCTATCCTGAGCACATCCCTGAACGGCGAGAAACTGGGGGAAATTTTTGCGGTCCTCGCCGGGGACGGGGATGTATGGATCAGGAAAGAGGAGCTTGAGAAGACGAAGCTCAAGGAGGGCCTGGGCAGGGAGGTGGATTGCGAGGGCGATGCCTGCGTCTCCCTTAAATCCATAGAGGGCTTGCGGTTCGCCCTGAACGAGAGGGAGGCCGTCCTTGATATATATGCCCCCCCGGAGCTCTTCAGGTCCCAGAGGGTGGATGTCTCCTATATCAAGCCCTACAACGTGGTCTATGCAAAGGACGATTCGGGTTTTTTCAACTATTCCTTCTTTTACAGCACGGATAGGTCCACTCTCAACGTCGGGGGCGAACTGGGCGTGAGAAAGGGCGACTACCTCGCGCTCACGACCTTCAATTACAAGAAGGAGGAGGACGCAAACAGGCTTGTGCGTCTCCTTACCACTCTGATAAGGGACGACAGGAGGGACTTAAGGACCCTTGCGCTCGGGGATTTCACGGCGACCTCCGGGTTCCTCGGTTCGGCGGTAAATATGGGAGGGGCGAGCTATTCGAAAAATTTCCTGATAGACCCTTATTTCCTCAAATATCCTCCCATAAATTTTGACGGGGTCCTCGAGTATGTGTCCGAGGTGCAGATATACGTGAACGGGCAGCTCGTGCGGAGGATAGAGCTTTCGCCCGGTCTTTTCTTTCTCGAAAACATCCCTGCCGATGTGGGCCTGGGGAACGCCCGGGTCGTCATCAAGGACATATTCGGAAGGGAACGGGAACTCGTCCAGCCTTTTTTCTTCAGCGACAAGCTGCTGAAAAAAGGGCTTCACGAGTACAGCTTCAATGTGGGCTTTCTGCGTGAAAATTTGGGAGTCGAGAGCTTTGACTACGGCGCCCCGGCCGTTATTGCCCTCCATAATTACGGCGTCTCGGACGGTCTCAAGCTCGGTTATTCCCTTGAGGCCTCGGACAATTTATTGAATTTGGGCCCATCGGCCTCCGTCCTTTTAGGGGATGCGGGCGTAGTGGACGCGGGGGTATCGGCGAGTGCTTCTTCTCGGGGGAAGGGGGGCGTGGGGGCCTTTTTGGGCTATTCCTTCAGGAGCCGGTTTCTGAGCGGGATCGTGTCCCTGAAAAGCCAGTCGGCCGGTTTCGGCACTCTCTCGCAAAAACCCGAGGATGACAATACTGTACTTGAGTTAAACAGCACCCTCGGCCTGACAAGGAGAAAACTGGGCTCCCTTGTTTTCGAATATTCCCGCTCGAAGCTCGAGTCCGACTCCGTTACGAATAAATACGGTTTCTCCTACAACAGGCCGCTTAGCCGGTTTGTCACTTTTTTCCTGAGCGCAAGGAGGACCGAAACCGACGGGGAGCCGACCGACGAGTTGTTCACGGGCATTCACGTCTATTTCGGAAAGGGAATTTCAGGGGGCGCGAGCTACACGAGCAGGGACGGGACCCCCGGGAGCCGCTTCAATATCGAAAAGAACCCCTCCCTCCGGGAGGATTTCGGGTTCAGGGCCGAGGTGGAGTCCTCCGTTATCGACATGGCCTCGGCCGACTTGGGCTATCAAAACGAGTACGGCGTATACGACGCCGGGTACAGGAAACTTGGGGAGAACGAATTCATGGAGTTCACCGCCGCAGGCGGCATGGGATACCTGGACGGCGACTTTTTCCTTTCGAGGCCCATAAACGACAGCTTCGGAAAGGTAAAAGTGGGCGAACTGGAAGGCGTGCGGGTGTCCTACTTCGGCAACGAGGTGGGCAGGACGGACGGGAACGGGGAGATAATGATACCGCATTTCCGTTCCTTCCAGGACAACCAGGTGAGCATCGAGAAGAAGGACATCCCCCTCGAATATACTATAGAGAGGCTCGCCGAATACGTTAATCCCGCATTCAGGAGCGGAGCGGTGCTTAAATTCAATGTAAGAAAAGTCCAGGGCTTTGTCGGATACCTTTACATAGAGGACGCGGAAGGAAGAAAGCCCGCGGAATTCAGCCTCCTCCGGGTGACGGCGGAGGGCAGGGAGGTGGAGGGCATCGTGGGAAGGGACGGGGAATTTTACATCGAGAATTTACCGCCGGGCGCCTTTCAGGCTAAAATAGCTCATGCAGGCGGAGAATGCGTTTTCGAGCTCGTCATACCCGAAAGCGAGGATATAATGGTAATCCTCGGCGATGTGGTCTGCGAGGCGAGATGAAAAAGAGATTTTTCCTTATGATCATTTTTCTTGCCCTTTCCCCGGGACTGGCCTTCCCGCTCTGCACCCTTTCGGTAACGGGAGTGAATTTCAGCCCCTATGACGTACTTGCGCCCGCTCCCAATGATACCGTAGGCAACCTGGCCATCTCCTGTGACGAGGTCCCGCCTCCCGGTGTGACGGTCTCGAT
>Ga0214473_10003892_pt1 | contig 18022 bp, 16 predicted proteins | sample RVTome_7_FD_203509 | JGI IMG/M metagenome (GOLD analysis project Ga0214473, IMG submission 203509) | Soil microbial communities from uranium-contaminated site in the Upper Colorado River Basin, Wyoming, United States - RVT98D197 | ecosystem: Environmental > Terrestrial > Soil > Contaminated >... | reverse complement strand
GCTACTCGCGATTGCCGAACAGACGGAGCAGCATCATGAACAGGTTGATGAAGTCGAGGTAGAGCCGCAACGCACCCATGATGGCGCCCTTGGCAAGGGCCTCGGCCCCGAAGCTCTCGTGGTAGCTCTCCTTGATCTTCTGCGTATCGTAGGCGGTGAGGCCGACGAAGATCAGCACGCCGACCGCCGAGATGGCGAATTCGAGCATGGTCGAGGCAAGGAAGATGTTGACCACCATGGCGATGATCAGACCGATCAGGCCCATGAACAGGAAGTTGCCCATGCCGGTCAGGTCACGCTTGGTGGTGTAGCCCCAAAGGCTCATCGCGCCGAAGGTCGCGGCGGTAATGAAGAACACCTTGGCGATCGAGGCGTCGGTATAGACCGCAAAGATCGACGATAGCGAGAGGCCCATCACCGTGGCGAAGGCCCAGAAGGTGAGTTGCGCCGCACCGACGCTCATCTTCTGGATGCCGAAGCTCAGCACCAGCACGAAGGCGAGGGGGGAAAGCGCGATCACCCACATCAGCGGGCTGCCGTAGACGGCGTTGAACACCGCTTCGGAGCTCATCACCCACTGATTGAAGAAATAGGCGACTAGGCCGGTCACGGCCAGCCCGATGCCCATGTAGTTGTAGACCCGCAGCATATAGCTGCGCAGGCCCTCATCTATGGCCGCGGCGGTTCCGGCCCGCGCGGCGATTGTCGGTCGGTCGAATTCAGCCATGGTCAAATCCCTTTCCTGGCGACGCTATTTGAGTGCATCGCAAGACGCACTCCGTCTCGGGCACAATATGGCGGCGCGCGGCATCGATTACAAGAGAGCATGGGCGGCCTTACCGAACTGTAATGTCACGTGGCTGTTGGCGTTTAGCCCGAAAAGCTCGCCCTTTCGCTCACTGGCCGTCGAACTTGGCGGGGGCAACCGGCATGGCGCCATTGCAGGCCCCGGGCTTGGCGGCTAGGTTTGTCGTGCGGGTGTTGCGAATCGTGTTCTCTAGTTGGAAGAGGAGGGTCAATTGCCCAGACTCTTTACTGGCCTCGAAGTCCCCCATGAGGTGGCGTTCGCGCTCGCGCTCAAGCGGGGCGGTCTCCCCGGCGCCCGCTGGATCGATCCGGAAAACTACCACATCACGCTGCGCTTCATCGGCGACGTCGACTATTTGACCGCCAACGAGGTGACCGATGCGCTGGACCGGCTGGCCAATAGCGAGGCGTTCACCATCAAGCTCTCGGCCCTGGGTTCGTTCGGCGGCGATAAGCCGCGGGCGCTCTATGCCGGGGTCGAGAACAACTCGACGCTGCAGCGGCTGCAGGCGGCACAGGAGCGGGTGCTGCAGCGGCTGGGGTTCGAACCGGAGGGCCGCAAGTTCGTCCCGCATGTGGCGCTGGCCCGGCTGCGTGGCGCCTTCCCCGAGGACCTGGCGCGGTTCATGGCCTTTTCTGGGCGCTTCGAGCCGCTCGAATTCCCCGTCGGCCGGTTTGTCCTGTTCTCCAGCCGCGATTCGGTGGGCGGTGGCCCCTATCTGGTAGAGCAGAGCTATCCGCTGGCGGCCTAGTCGATCGGTTTGGTTAACTATTCCTTCACCGTCCCCGGGCAAACAGGCAGGCTCCGGTCGGGGCGCGCCAAAATGCCGACAAGATTGCCGCTATGGTCGCCAATTAATTCAAATGCGCTTCGGCTTTGAGACCTTGGTAACCATGCGATGGCAGGATGCCACGGTGCGATGCTGATGGTGCAACCTTAGGGACTAGGGGTTTACTCGATGACATCATCTCGACTTGGCCTCGCTCTTGGCCTCGTTGCCTGCTTCGCCGTCTCGAGCTTGGCGGCTCCGGCGATCGCCCAGGAAGCGACCAATCTTGGAACCTTCAAGGCCTGGACGGCCTGGAAGGGCAAGGATGCCAATGGCGATATGTGCTATATCTCCAGCACGCCCGAAAAGAGCGCCCCCGAGGGCGTCAAGCGCAGTCCCATCCATTTCCTGGTCATCCACCGCAAGGGCCTGGGCACCAAGAACGAAGTGCAGACGCTGATCGGCTACCCGTTCAACTCCTCGGGCGCCAATGCCAGCGCCACCGTCGACGGCAAGACCTATCCGATGGTCACCGAGGGCGAAGCGGCCTGGCTCGCCAGCGCCGGGGATGAATCCACCTTCGTCGAGGCGCTCAAGGCGGGCACCACGCTTACCGTCCAAGGCACCAGCCAGCGCGGCACCAATACCACCGATACCTATTCGCTGGGCGGGGTGACCGCGGCCATGACCGAGATCGACAAGGCCTGCGCCTGACGCTGGCGCCGTGGCGTGATCGAGGGAACCCGGCGGTATCGCGGACCGTTGGGTGCTCCAGGCTTGGAATCGGCACAATTGGCCGTATAAGAACCGGGATGAAGAGAGACCGGATTTTGATGACCTATCGCGCACGCATCGCCGCCGGCGTTCTTGCCTTCGGCATCTCCTGCAGCTTTCCCGCCTCGGCCCAATCGGTGCGGCTGATCGGGGATTTTCGTGACTGGTCGGCCTACGCGACGTCCGAAGGGGCCGGCGCGCTCTGCTTCGCGCTCTCCAAGCCGCGGGACATCAACCCGATCCCGGACGGCTACACCGAGGCCTATCTCTACCTCACCAACCGGCCGGCCGAGAGCATTGCCAACGAGTTCAACCTCGTCGCCGGCTATGCCTTCGCCCCCGACAGCCCGGCAACGGTCACCGTCTCGGGCCAGAGCTTCGATCTTTTCACCGAGAACGACGCCGCCTGGCTGCTCGACCCGGCGCAGAGCGGCAACCTCGCCAGCGCCATGCGCGCCGGCTCCGAGTTGGTGATCGAGGGTACGTCGGACAAGGGCATCAAGATCGCCCAGACCTTCTCGCTCTCGGGCGCGACTGCGGCGTCGCGGGCGATCGAGAGCGACTGCTGACGCTTCATCGAGCCGGCGGAAGGGGGCCTTTTTTGCGTCCTTTGGCGCACTATGTTATTGGCGCCAATCAAACCGGAACATCAATGAGCATCGCCCTCAATCTCGACCATGCCGCCAATGCCGCGCGTTCTGTCGCCCGCGGCAAGTTGTCGCTCGTCGGCCTCTCGCGGCCGGAGCTGGCGGCGGCGCTGGGGACGACCGGGCTGGATGCGCGCGAGGCCAAAATGCGCGCCAGCCAGCTCTGGAACTGGATCTATCACAACGGCGTCACCGACTTCGATCGGATGAGCAATATCGCCAAGGGCTTCCGGCAAACGCTCGCCGACGCCTTCATGCTCGATCGCCCCGAGATCGTCACCGAGCAGGTCTCCAGCGACGGCACCCGCAAATGGCTGTTCCGCTTCCGCGACCCGGCCAATCCCAACCTGCCGCCGGTCGACATCGAGACCGTCTATATCCCCGAGGAAGACCGCGGCACGCTCTGCGTCTCCTCGCAGGTGGGCTGTACGCTCACCTGCTCGTTCTGCCACACCGGCACGCAGAAGCTGGTGCGCAACCTCTCAGCCGGCGAGATCCTGGGTCAGATCCTGATGGCGCGCGAGCGGCTCGGGGATTTTCCGGGCGGCGTGCGGCCCGACGACGGCGGGCTGGTGCCCGCCCCGCGCGGTTCGGGCGGCTCTGAAGGCGACAGCCGCGCCATCACCAATGTGGTGATGATGGGGATGGGGGAGCCGCTCTACAATTACGACAACGTCAAGCAGGCGCTGCTGATCGCCTCCGACGAGGCCGGGATTTCCCTCTCCAAGCGGCGCATCACCCTCTCCACCTCCGGCGTTGTTCCCCAGATCGAGCCGACCGGCCGGGAAATCGGGGTGATGCTGGCGATCTCGCTGCACGCCGTGCGCGACGATCTGCGCGACATGCTGGTGCCGATCAACAAGAAATGGCCGCTCAAGGAGCTGCTGGACGCCTGCCGCACCTATCCGGGGCTCTCCAATGCCCGCCGCATCACCTTCGAATACGTGATGCTCAAGGACATCAACGACAGTGACGCCGATGCGCGCGAGCTGGTGCGGCTGCTCGCCGGCATCCCCGCCAAGATCAATCTTATTCCGTTCAACCCCTGGCCGGGTACCAATTACGACTGCTCGTCCTCGTCCCGAATCGAGCGCTTCGCCGACATCGTCAACGCCGCCGGCTACGCTTCGCCCGTGCGCACCCCGCGCGGCCGCGATATCTTCGCCGCCTGCGGCCAGCTCAAGTCGGAGACGGAGCGCCTCAGCAAGAAGGACCGTGAAGCGCTTAGCGCCTGACACCATACCCCCTGGCGCGGTGACCGCAGGAGTCAACCAGCGGCACGTCTGATCCGAGCATTCGGTGACGCCCTTCAGCAGCAAGGAGTCACCGAATGACGTTCATCCTCAAGCGCCTCGCCCCCGGCGACGAAGCTCTGCTCGAGCGCATCGCGCCCGACGTCTTCGACGAGCCGATCCATCCCGAACGCATGCACGCCTACCTCCGCGCCCCGGGCCATCTGATGGTGCTGGCGCTGAAGGATGGTCTCGTCGTCGGCCAATGCGCGGCGGTGGTCCACCACCATCCCGACAAGGCCGGCGAACTTTACATCGACGAAGTCGGCACCGCCTCGACACATCGGCGGCAGGGGATCGCCCGAATGATGATGGACGAGATGTTCGCCTGGGGGCGCGAGTTCGGCTGCCAGGAGGCATGGCTGGGCACTGAACTCGACAACGACGCCGCCAACGGTCTCTACCGCTCCATCGACGGCGATGCCGACCAGATGATGTACTACGAGTTCAAGTTCTAGGCTTATGCCGCGAGGCTGGTATCGGCGGCGACGCCGAGCATCAGGTTGAGGTTCTGCACCGCCGCCCCCGAGGCACCCTTGCCGAGGTTGTCGTAGATCGCCACCAGCAATGCCTGCGCCCGCGCCTCGTTGGCAAAAACGTGCAGCCGCATGCGGTTGGTATTGTTGTAGATTTCGGGGTCGAGCTCAGGCGTCTTCTCGATCGCCGCAAAGGGCGCGACGCCGACGAAGCTGTGTTCTATGCCGGCATAGAAATCGGCGATCGCCGCATGCAGCGCGGCGCCGGTTGGCGCTTTGGGCAGCGTCCAGAGCTGCAGCGGCACGCAGACGGCCATGCCTTGGGCGAAATTGCCAACGGCAGGCTGGAACAGCGGATCGCGCGCCAGTCCCGCATAGGTCTTCATTTCCGGCAGGTGCTTGTGGTTGAAGCCCAGCGCATAGGGCATGAACTCGGGCGCGTCCTCGCCTCTGTGCTCATAATCCTCGATCATCTGCCGGCCGCCGCCGGAATAGCCGGTGATGCCGTTGACGGTGACGGGATGGTCGGCCGGTATGAGCCCCGCCTCGATCAGCGGCCGGAGCGTGGCGATGGCCCCCTGCGGCCAGCAGCCGGGATTGGCGACGAAGCGCGCCGCAGCGATCGCCGCGCCCTGATCCTTGCTCATCTCGGCGAAGCCGTAGGCCCAGCCCTCCGCCACCCGGTGCGCCGTCGAGGCGTCGATCACCCGCGTGGTGGCGTTTTCGATCAGCGACACGCTCTCCTTTGCCGCGTCGTCGGGCAGGCAAAGGATGGCGATATCCGCTTGGTTGAGCAGCGCCGCCCGAACGGACTTGTCCTTGCGCTGTTCCTGGGGGATCGAGAGCAGCGTGAGGTCGTGCCTTCCGGCCAGCCGGTCGCGGATCTGCAGACCCGTCGTCCCTGCCTCGCCGTCGATGAAGACCTTTGCAACCATCGCTGCCTCCCTGCGCCGAAACCTCAACCTGGGGACTTGCGCCCCGGTTCCAAGCGGCGGTCTCAATGGACCCATGCGGATTCTACGTCAAGCCGGAAGGCACCGCGCAGGCGGCTACACCCTGTTCCGGCGCTTCGCGCCCCTTCTCCCGCCCAAAAGCGGGAGAAGGGGGGCTCTGTGCAAGCAGCAGACTCGGAGCCCTCTCTCCCGTGTGCGGGAGAGAAAGGACTTGCGCGGTTTGGCGTTTGCCAAACCGCCCCTGCAAATCCAGTGAGGGGACACGCCCCAACCAACGAACGGCACCCCCTTGTGGGGAGGGATGAGGAGGGGGTAGGCGTTAGCAGCCATCGACCAAGGGAAGAACATGACCCCCCATAACGAAGCCAAACCCGGAGACTATGCCGAAGCCGTGCTGCTGCCGGGGGATCCGCTGCGCGCCAAATGGATTGCCGAGAACTTCCTCGCCGATGCGCGGCAGGTGAACGGCGTGCGCAATTGCCTCGGCTTCACCGGCACCTGGCAGGGCAAGCGCGTCAGTGTCCAGGCGACCGGCATGGGGCAGCCCTCGCTCTCGATCTATGTGCACGAGCTGATCAACGTCTATGGGCTCAAGTCCCTGATCCGGGTGGGCACCTGCGGCGGGCTCAATGCCAAGGTGAAGGTGCGCGACCTCGTCATCGCCCAGGGCGCCTCAACCGATTCGGGCATCGTCAAGGACGGCTTCACGCCCTTCAATTTCGCCCCGCTGGCCGATTTCGGCCTCCTGCGCGACGCAGCAGACCGCGCCGGGCAGAAGGGCATGCGCGCCCATGTCGGCAACATGCTCTCGAGCGACATCTTCTACCACGTCGAGCCCGGCCTTGCCGGCTACGGGCGCCTGCCGGGCCACGGTGTCCTCGGCGTCGAAATGGAAGCTGCCGCGCTCTACACCCTTGCCGCCCGCTTCGGGGCCAAGGCGCTCTGCATCTGCACCATGACCGATTGCCTGATCACCCGCGACGAAATCAGCGCCCAGGACCGCCAGACCTCGCTCAGGGACATGGTGACTTTGGCACTCGACGTGGCGGTGGGGGCGTAGGGACGTCAGCGGCCTCTCACTCGGGTCTGCCTCCCCCGCAGTGGGGGAGGGAGTCGATTGCGAACCCAGGAGGAGCCCCATGACCATCCTCTCCCGCCTCGCCCATGCCCTTGGTCGCAGTGACGAGCGGCCCAATGTCGAGCTGGCCGAGGCGCTGGTCGCCAGGCCCGACAGGGCGGCGATCGGCGAACTGGTCGACGCACTCTCCACCGCTCCGCTAGCCGTGCGCAGCGACGCCATCAAGACGCTCTACGAGATCGGCGAACGCAAGCCGGAACTGCTCGATGGTCACGCCGGCGCGTTCTTCGAAACCCTCACGAGCCGCAACAACCGCATGGTCTGGGGCGGCCTTTCGGCGCTTGCCGCCATCGCGTCCACGCAGGCCAGCGCCCTCGCGCCGCGACTCGATGAAATCCTCGCGGCTGCCGACGAGGGCTCGGTGATCGCTAAGGACAAGGCCATGAGCATCCTCGCCCAACTCGCCGCGGCGGGCCACGCCGGCGAGGTCCTGCCCATCCTCCTCGACCGCCTCGAGACCGCCGCGCCCAACCAGTTCCCCATGTACGCCGAACTGGCGGCGCCGGTCGTCGAGGCCGTCCACAGGGCTCGCCTCAAGACCATTCTGGAGTCCCGGCTGGCGGGAATTCCACAGCCTGCAAAGCGTGCCCGTGTCGAGAAGGTATTGCGGAAGCTGAGTAAATAGCCTCCGCGCGCACGCCAGCGCCGCTTGCTATTGCTCGCCCATTTTGCGCCGCGATCCTCGTGCTAGTGTCCTCCGATCAGGGGGGACCCACCGACATGCTCGCGAAAAACAACGCTGCCCGGCTCAACGAGACAGTCAAGGGCGTCGAGACGATGTCCCGCTTTGCCCTCGCGGTGCTGGCGCTCGCCTCGGGCGTCTATACCTATCTGGGCGTGCGCGACCTGCTCGACGGCTCGGCGACCTTCGTCTTTTTCGCCGCCATCATCTATTCGGCCGCCGTCTCGGTCGCCATATACGCCTTCTGGACCTTCATGCTGCGCTTTGTGCCACTGGTGACCGGCGGCATGCAGCGGGCGGCGCTCTTTGTCACGATGGGCGTGGGGTGTCTGATGATCATGGCGATGTCGTCCTGGCTGAACGCCGCCGCGCTCGCCGGTTCGGCTGCCCTTGAACAGCACCTCTCGGTCACGCTCGAAGGCTATGTCACCGATCTCGATGCCGCCCACGGCAACGCGCTCGCCGCGCAATCGCTATTACCCGACGTACAGCGCGCTGCCGAGCGCTTCTCGCGGCTCGCCGGCGACGAGCGCGAAAGCGGGGCGCTGACCGGCACCACCGGCTCGGGTTCGGTCGTCCAGCTCTTGACCCAGATGTCGGCACAGATGAACGAACTCGGGGCCAGCATCACTGGCTCCCGTGAAGAAGTGGCGGCCCTGTTCGAGCAAGGTTCTGCCCATCTGGCCAGGCTGCGCGAACTCGTCTCCGCCCCCGGCGTCATCACCCCGCGTGCGGACGCCTTCTCGGCCGAGATCGTCCAGCTCAGCGCCGTGATCGCGGCGCTGCAGGAAACCAGCGTCGCCCCGTCGGTCAAGCGGGCCGCCGCCGATCTCTCGCTCGGCTTCATCGCTCCGGTCGCCGATGGCGGCAGCGCGGGCCTCGTGCTGCGGCAGGACCAGGTGATGGAAACTGTCCGCAACTCGGTCGCCACGCAATCGGCTGCCCTTGGCCAGGCCGCCGACGAGATCTTGGCGCAGCCCAAAGTCGAGCCGCGGCGGTTTGCGCCGCTCTCGCCGGCCGAAGCGGTGCTGCGCTATTGGAGCGATTTCATTCCATCCTGGGCCGGCGCCATATCGATCGACCTCCTGCCGGTGGTCCTGGTGCTGGTGCTGATGGTCGTCCACGATGCCATGCGGCGGGAGGCCGGGTCGATGGAGGAGGCCGAAACCATGACCGCGGCGGAAATGCTGCGGGCGGTCGAAATCTATCGGCGGATGGCGGATGGGCCGGCGCCGGCAGCTATGGAGACGCCGGAGACGCCCGCCAGGGAGGTGGCCGAGGCCACGATCACGCCCATCGATGTCAACCAGCGCAAGCGCGGCGAAGGGCCGGTGCGGCCATGACGGCGGTGGCGGGCCATGCGCAAAGCGCTGCCGTGCGGCTTCTCCGCTGGGCTGGCGGTTTCGAGGATGGGGCAATCCTGCGTGCCGCCTTCTTCGCCATGCTTTCGGGCACTCTCGCCGTGCTCTATGTCGACTATCGCGAGTTGAGCGTGGCCGAGACCACGGGCCTGGTCGCACCCAGTCAGCCGGTCCTTCCCGCCTTCGATCCCAATAGCCCCAGCGTTGCGCCGGGCCCGGAGATCACTGCCGATTTCGAGACGCTCAGGCAGCCGCTTTCGATTGCGCTCAACACCGGCGGCGTCCTCAATCTGACCGGCACCATCGATGTGGGCGCGGCGGCGCGCTTTGCCGCCGAGGTTGCAGCCCGCGGCGAGTACGTAGCGACGGTGGCGCTCAATTCCCCCGGCGGGTCGGTCGACGATGCCCTGGCCATCGGCGCCCTGATCCGCGAAAAGGGCTTTGCCACCAGCGTTGCTGCGGGCGCGCTGTGCGCCTCGTCCTGCCCGTTGGTGCTGGCCGGCGGCGCCGCGCGCCAGGCAGCGGAGGGCGCGGCCATCGGCGTCCACCAGATCTACGCCACCGCCAGGCCGGGAGGCTTGCCGACCGGGATCAATGCGGCGGGCGACGCCATGTCGGATGCGCAGAAAACCACGGCCGTCATCACCCGGCATCTTTCGGCGATGGGCGTCGACCCGGCGCTCTGGCTGCACGCGCTCGAGACCCCGCCCGATCGCCTCTACTACCTTTCGCCCGAAGAGATGGCGACGCTGCAGCTGGTGACTGAAGCCGCTGGACTCTGAGATCCAGGGTGGAAAGCGGCTGGTTCGTCCCTGACATGTGATTTGTTCAGAGCGATTGACGTATTCGTGAGGAATTACTTCGACCCTGTAAACGTTTGCAGACGTTTTTTCGCCCCGGCGGTTGATGCATGTCAAAATCGTAACGCATATCTATGAGCTTGTTGGAAGGGAACTACAGCGTAGTTGATGCGTTTTTGTCAGGTTGGGAGGCCTGCAATGAATCAGACATGTACCTTGACGGGCCATCGCGACATCCAGAATTGGGTGGCCGAGCATCAGGGTCTGCCGGCGATCCGGCGGATGCGCAACGAATTGGGCGAGCTGCAGGCGCGGTTGGCGCTGAAGTTTGCCAAACCCAGGGCCGCACCTATGTCGACCCCGACCCTGGATGACGGGCTGAGCCCGGTTTCCTGGGCAGCCTGGCTCGCCGAGCTCGACCGCCAGCATCTGGCGCTCAAGGTCATCGACGCGACCCAGCTGGCGTTCGAATTCGTCGAGCGCAAGGATCTAAACTAAGAGTCGTCGTCCTTGCCGGAATGCGCGCCCCCGCCTCCGGCAGATGGGACAAAACGACCCCTCCGACCCCCAAAAGTCCTGCCGGTCAGATCAAGCCGATCTGGCCGGCGTTTTCTTTGCCCGGGCGACGGCGAGCGGGTGTTCGGGCATATCGTCGTCGATGGCGTGGCCGCTGAGGCAGACGCGGTTACGTCCGCCCTTCTTGGCTTGATAGAGCGCTGCATCGGCGCGGCGCCGCAGATCGGAGAGCCCCTCGCCTTCGCGCGCCTCGGCGACGCCGAAGCTGGCGGTGAAGCGGATCTCGTCCGGCACCCCGGCGATCGGCAGGGCGGCAAAGGCGCTGCGCACGCTCTCGGCGAACAACCGCGCGCCGGCGAGATTGGCCCCCGGCAGAAACGCAACGAACTCTTCCCCGCCCCAGCGCGAAACGATGGCGTGCTCGGGCGCCACCGTCCGCAAGATTTCGGCAAAGGCCTCGATCACGCGGTCGCCGATCTCATGGCCGTAGGTGTCGTTGACGCCCTTGAAGTGATCGAGGTCGCAGACGACGAGCGATGCCCGCATGGCGCTCTTGCGGACGCTCGCGAAGCCGGGCTCGGCCCGCTCGTCGAAGCCGCGGCGGTTGTAGAGCCCCGAAAGCGTGTCGGTCTCGGACTTGGCGGTGATCTCCACGATCATGTCGCGCACCAGCAGCATGAGCATCAGCAGGCCCGTCCCCACCGAGAGCACAGCCCCCAGCGACTGCGAATAGAGCGCGTAATCGCTGGCGATGTATTCCTGCGGCGAGGCGCCGGGGCCGCCGGTGAGCTGCGCCAGATAGGGCTTGCCCAGAAATTGCAGCGCGCTCAGCGCGAACATGACGAGCAGCGCCACGTCCATGACCTGCCGCCGGCGGGAGCGCAGGATGATCGCCGCGCCGAGCCCCTGCATCAGCGCATAGGGCGCCTGATAGAGCAGCATGCGAGGAACCGAGGCCCGCCCCAGGTCGAAGGCCAGCCAATTGGCGATCACCGAGAGGGCGCAGACCAGGCCGAGGAGCAGCCATGGCACTGGCAGTTGATAACGCCTGGCGAGGCCGACAGTCACCGCTGAGACCGCACCCAGAAAGGCGGTGAAGCCCCCGATATAGGCCAGCCGGGGCGACGCCTGCATCGGTAGCGCGGACTCAAAGATCAGATAGATGACGCCGAACACGTAGGCGAGTGCGAACCAGCGGGCAACGCGGTCGGCCTTATTGTTGATGCCGACAAGGGCGAAGGCGACGGCAAACAGGCCCGCCACAGACAAATTGATTGCGAGGATGAAGCCCGCGCCGCTCATTGCCGCCTGCCCGAATCGAATGCGGTGCACACTAGCGGACGCCGGGACAAGAAGAAGTTAACCGCCTGCTACTGCGGCGACTCGCCACAATCGCCGGATGGACCGGCAGCCCTGGCCACATCGGGGTCTTTGGGAACCGGAGTTGGGTGAAGCATATTATCAATGCAGGAAACAGGCTGGCTGGCTATGATTGCGGCCGTCACCGGAAGCACAGGGTAAGCAATGTCGAGAATTCTCACCAAAGCCGAAGACATCCGCCAATGGGTCGAGGCCCGCGGCGGCTATCCCATCCTGCTCGATATGCCCGATGGCACCAAGAGCCGGACCTTGCTGCAGCTGACCTTCGGCCAGCACTTGCTCAACGCCGACGAGAATGAGGGTCCCGACCGTCCTTCGCGCTACGAGCTGGTGAGCTGGGAAGAGTGGCTGGCCGAACTGGAGAAGCAGGATCTGGCGCTCAAGGTCTCCGATGATCCCTCCGGCGGCAACGAGCGCGAGTACCAGATCATCGGCCGCCACGATCACCGCAGCACCGTCTGAGCCTCAGTCGGCCTCCGCCGCCGCTTCGATCAGTTCCATGTCGGCATCGGAAAAGCCGAAATGGTGGCCAATCTCGTGCACCAGCACATGGGTAACGATCTCACCCAGGGTCTCGGCCTCGTGCTCGCACCAGTAGTCGAGGATGGGGCGGCGGTAGAGCCAGATCTGGTTGGGCAATTGCCCGGTTGCCGGGGTCATCCCGTCCTCGGTCATGCCGTGGCCGCGGAACAGGCCGAGCAGGTCGAACTCGGAATCGATGCCGAGCTCGTCCAGCGTCTCGTCGTCGGCAAATTCGGCCACCGCGCAGGGCACGCCCGCGACCAGCTTACGGAACGGCTCGGGCAGGGCTTCGAGCGCTTCGCGCGCCATCACCTCGAAATCGTCGAGCGACGGGGCGGTGCGATCCGCCCAGGCGCTCGCTCTTAGGTGCTCGGCCACTGGCGGATGTCGACGAAGTGGCCGGTGACCGCCGCTGCCACCGCCATAGCCGGCGACACCAGGTGGGTGCGGCCCTTGAAGCCCTGGCGGCCCTCGAAATTGCGGTTCGAGGTCGAAGCGCAGCGCTCCAGTGGCTTGAGCTTGTCGGCGTTCATGGCCAGGCACATCGAGCAGCCCGGCTCGCGCCAGTCGAACCCGGCGTCCTTGAAGATCTTGTCCAGGCCTTCGGCCTCGGCCTGCGCCTTGACCAGCCCCGAGCCCGGCACCACCATGGCGTTGACGCCGTCCTTGACCTTGTGGCCGGCGAGCACCTTGGCCGCCGCCCGCAGATCCTCGATGCGACCATTGGTGCACGAGCCTAAAAACACCCGCTCCACGGCGATGTCGGTGATCTTGGGCCCCGGGACCAGGCCCATATCGTCGAGCGCCCGCCACTTGGAGGCGCGGCGGTTGGCGGCGGCGATGTCGTCGGGGTTGGGCACCACGCCGGTCACCGAGACCACGTCCTCGGGCGAAGAGCCCCAGGAGACGATCGGGGGGAGCTTGGTCGCGTCGAGCCGCACTTCCTTGTCGAAGTGCGCGCCCTCGTCGGTGTAGAGCCGCTTCCAGTACTCGACGGCCATGTCGTAGGCCTTGCCCGAAGGCGCCCGCGGCCGGTCCTTGACATAGGCGAAGGTCTTCTCGTCGGGCGCGATGAGCCCGGCGCGGGCGCCGCCCTCGATCGACATGTTGCAGACCGTCATGCGGCCTTCCATGGAGAGCGCGCGGATGGCTTCGCCGGCATATTCGAGGACGTGGCCGTTGCCGCCCGCCGTGCCGATCTCGCCGATGATGGCCAGGATGATGTCCTTGGCGGTGACGCCGGGCGGCAGCTGGCCATCCACGGTCACCCGCATGTTCTTGGCCTTCTGCTGGATCAGCGTCTGGGTGGCGAGCACATGCTCGACCTCCGAGGTGCCGATGCCGTGCGCCAGGGCGCCGAAGGCGCCATGCGTCGAGGTATGGCTGTCGCCGCAGACGATGGTCATGCCGGGGAGCGTGAAGCCTTGCTCCGGCCCGACGATGTGGACGATGCCCTGCCGCTTGTCGAGCTCGTTGAAATATTCCACCCCGAACTCGGCCGCGTTCTCGGCCATGGTCCTGACCTGCAGGGCGCTTTCCGGATCGTCGATGCCGTGGCTGCGGTCGGTCGTGGGCACGTTGTGGTCGACCACCGCCAGCGTGCGCTCGGGCGCCCGCACCTTGCGGTGGTTGATGCGCAGCCCCTCGAAGGCCTGCGGGCTGGTCACCTCGTGCACCAGGTGCCGGTCGATATAAATCAGGCTCGTCCCATCGTCGTTGTTGGCGACAAGGTGATCGTCCCAGATTTTATCGTAGAGGGTCTTGGGCATAGGCGTAGGGTTCCAGCTCGGGGGTGGTTAGCGGGCCGTTCTAAGCCGGTGGTGGCATTGGGGTCAAGATTGAGTGACGGCGCGGTAGACAAGCGGTTGTGATCATCGGAGCAAGTGGCCACACCCTGTGCAAGCGGTTGCCATGGAGCCCATCTCCCCCACTTGTGGGAAACAAAGCATTTGCGCGGTTTGGCGTTTGCCAAGCTGCCCCTGCAAATCCCAGAGAGGGATATTCCCACGGGCGCCGCACCCCTTGCGCCGTAACCCATACTGACTACTCGACATTTGCCGGCGCTGGCGGCACTCTCGCCAGCCACTGAGGGAAGAGGCCCATTGTGAACGAGACTCCGTTCTTCGAGACCAGGGCTAGCCTGCTCACCAAGGCTGATGCGCTGATGGCGAGCGAGCCCAATTTCGCCCGCTTTCTCCATGCCACGGTCAACGCGACCGACCCCGAGGATCTGAGCGCTTACGCGCCCGACGTGCTCGAAGCCACGCTGCGCCTGTCCTTCGACCGGCTGGGCAAGCGCGAGCTGGCGACGCACAAGGTCTATTTCCGGCCGCAGCAGAACCTGGCTCATCCCGAGATCATCGAGATCTTCTCGGCCGACATGCCCTTCATCGTCGATAGCGTCCTGGCTGCGATCCGCGCCAAGGGCGGCACGATCCGTTTCCTCGCCCACCCGATCCTCAACTTCGACCCTGCGACCTACCGCGTGCTGGAGGCGCCGGCGCCGGGCAGCCGGCTCGAGAGTTTCTTGCACATCCATATCGATCCGCTGCCCGATGAGGAGGCGCGCCGCCAGATGCTGGCCGAGCTTGATGGCGTGCTCACCGAGGTGGCCCGTGCCGTCGCCGGCTGGCGCCCGATGCTCGAACGTCTCCGCCAGGTGGTGCAGTCCTGGCACGACACCCCGCCCAGGGTGCTGCCCGCGGTGCTGGCCGAGGCCATGCATTTTCTGGGCTGGCTGGCCGATCACAACTTCACCTTCCTGGGCATGCGCGAGTATCGCCTCGAAGGCGAGGGCGAAGGCACCGCCCAGACGCTCGTGCCGCTCGAAGACAGCGGCATGGGCCTCCTCGCCGACCCCAATTTCCGCTTCCTGCGCTCGGGCGCTGACTATGTGGAGATGACGCCGCAGCACATCGCCTTTTTGGCGGACCCCGATCCGCTGATGGTCACCAAGGCCAACATCCAGACGCGCGTGCACCGGCGCAGCCACATGGATTACGTGGGCATCAAGCTCTACGACGAACTGGGAAAGCTCTCCGGCGAGTTGCGCATCCTGGGGCTCTTTACCTCCATGTCGATCGCCACGCCGCATACCGAGGTGCCGCTGATCCGCCGCAAGATCGCCGAGGTCATGCGGCGCTCGACCTTCGATCCCAATAGTCACGCCGGCAAGGCGCTGATGAACGCCCTGGACCACTACCCGCGCGAGGAACTGTTCCAGATCTCGGAGGATCAGCTCCTCGAGTTCGTCGCCACCATTGCCCAGCTCACCGACCGGCCGCGGGTGCGGGTGCTTTCCCGTATCGACCGCTTCGACAATTTCGTCTCCATTCTGCTGTTCATGCCGCGCGACCGCTATGATTCCGAGGTCCGGGCGCGCATCGGCGACTACCTCGCAAAAATCTACGATGGGCGCGTCTCGGCCTATTACCCGAGCTTTCCCGAAGGCGAGCTGGTCCGGGTGCACTTCATCATCGGCCGTTATGCCGGACCGACACCGCGCCCCCGCCGCGACGAGATCGAGGAGGAGGTCACCGAGCTCACCCTTACTTTCGGAGACAAGCTGCGCCGCGCCAGTGAGGACCTGCCCAGCATCGAGGATTACCTCGACGCGTTCTCGGCCGCCTATCAGTCGCGCAACACCCCTGACGATGCCCTGGCCGATATCGAGGTCATCAAGAGCCTTGCCGACGAGCACGCCCTGGCGCTCAAGCTCAAGCCGCGGCAGGGCAGCGACGGCTGCGTCGACCTCAACGTCTACCACCGCAAAAGCCCGATCCCGCTCAGCGACCGCGTGCCCATGCTGGAGAACTTCGGCTTCCGGGTGATCGACGAACGTACCTATACGGTCAATCCGCGCAGCACCGGCGAAACCTACATTCACGACATGGTGCTCGAACCTGGCGAGGGCATCCGCGTCGAACCGGGCGACATCTCGACCCGGCTGGAAAACGCCGTCCTCGCCGTCTGGCGCAACCTGGCGGAAAGCGATGGGCTCAACCAGCTCACCGGCAAGGCGGGGCTGAGCTGGTACGATGTCGAAATCCTGCGCGCCATGACACGCTATCTCAAACAGATCGGCATTCCATTCTCGCGCAGCTATCTGATTTCGGTTGTCGTGCTCCATCCCGATGTCGCGGCCGCGCTGGTGACGCTGTTCCATGCCCTCCACGATCCGGGTTTTGCCGGCCATCGCGATCGCGCTGCCGCCGCGGCGCGCGAAACCATCGCTGCGGCCCTCGAGGCCACCCAGTCGATCGACGAAGACCGCATCATCCGCCGTTACCTCAACTTGGTCGATGCGGCCCTGCGCACCAATGCCTATCAGCGCGACACCGCCGGCAATCGCCGGCCGGCTCTGGCGATCAAGTTCGATTGCACCCGGATCGACGGCCTGCCGCAGCCCAGGCCCTACCGCGAGATCTTCGTCTATGCGCCGCGGGTCGAGGGGCTGCACCTGCGCTTCGGACCCATTGCCCGCGGTGGCCTGCGCTGGTCCGACCGCCCCGAGGATTTCCGCACCGAAGTGCTGGGACTGGTCAAGGCCCAGCAGGTCAAGAACGCCATCATCGTGCCGGTGGGTGCCAAGGGGGCCTTCGTCCCCAGGCAGATGCCGCCCGGCGCCGATCGCGAGACGGTCACCCGGGAAGGCACGGCCTGTTACAAGATCTTCGTCTCCTCGCTGCTCGACGTCACCGACAACCTCGATGGGGAGATCGTGGTGCCGCCGCCCGATGTGCGTCGTCGCGACGGGGACGATCCCTATCTCGTTGTTGCCGCCGACAAGGGCACGGCGAGTTTTTCCGACACCGCCAATGCCATCGCGCTCGACCGCGATTTCTGGCTGGGCGACGCTTTCGCCTCAGGGGGTTCGGCCGGATATGATCACAAGAAGATGGGGATCACCGCGCGCGGCGGCTGGGAGGCGGTGAAGCGGCACTTCCGCGAACTCGATCGCGACATCCAGACCTCTCCCTTCACCGTGGTGGGGGTCGGCGACATGAGCGGCGACGTCTTCGGCAATGCCATGCTGCTCTCCCCGCAGATCCGGCTGATTGCGGCGTTCGACCATCGCGACATCTTCATCGATCCCGATCCGGATCCGGGCAAGAGCCTCGCCGAACGGGCCCGCATCTTCACTATGGCCCGCTCGAGCTGGCAGGACTACGACAAGGCGCTGATCTCCAAGGGCGGCGGGGTCTATTCGCGCTCATTGAAGAACGTGGCGCTGTTCGCCGAGGCGCGGCGGGCGCTGGGGCTGGGCAACGAGCCGGTGACGCCCAACGAGGTGATCGCCGCGATCCTTAGGGCCGAGGTCGACCTGCTCTGGTTCGGCGGTATCGGCACCTATGTGCGCGCCTCCACCGAAACCGACGCGGACGCCGGCGACCGTGCCAACGATCCGGTCCGGGTCGCGGGCAAGGAGGTGCGGGCGCGCGTCGTGGGGGAGGGCGCCAATCTCGGGTTCACCCAGCGCGGGCGCATCGAGTACGCGCTCGACGGTGGCCGCATCAACACCGACGCCATCGACAACTCGGCCGGCGTCAATTCCTCCGACCTCGAGGTCAATATCAAGATCGCGCTGGGGACGCTGGCCCGCTCCGGCACGCTCACCTACCAGGTGCGCAACGAATTCCTCGCCTCGATGACCGACGAAGTGGCCGCGCTGTGCCTCCGCAACAACTACCTCCAGACGCTCGCGCTTTCGGTCGCCGAATACCGCGGCCTCAGCGAGTTTCCCGACCATCTGAGCCTGATTGACGCGCTGGAAAAGCGCGGCGCGCTGAACCGCGCGGTCGAGTTCCTGCCCGACGACGCAACGCTGCGCGCGCGCGGGCGCGGCCTCACCCGGCCCGAACTGGCGGTGCTGCTCGCCTATGCCAAGCTGACCCTGAAGACCGA